>Ga0209514_10008041_pt1 | contig 12197 bp, 13 predicted proteins | sample Subgrocontami58m_FD_187452 | JGI IMG/M metagenome (GOLD analysis project Ga0209514, IMG submission 187452) | Subsurface groundwater microbial communities from S. Glens Falls, New York, USA - GMW37 contaminated, 5.8 m (SPAdes) (version 3) | ecosystem: Environmental > Aquatic > Deep subsurface >...
GCATGGGCAAACTGGAAGAAGATGAGTGGACGAAGTTCACGCACGCCATTAATATTTTGAGCGACACCGGACTCTACCTCGACGACACCCCGGCGATCTCGGCCTTGGAGTTACGCACCAAGTGCCGTCGTTTGCACAGCGAGATCAAACTCGATCTGGTTGTCATTGATTACTTGCAGTTGATGACCAGCGACTCGCGCACCGAGAACCGCGTGCAAGAAGTGTCGTACATCACGCGCAATCTCAAAGCGCTCGCCCGCGAACTTAATGTTCCCGTTCTCGCCGCCGCGCAGCTTTCGCGCGCTGTGGAACAACGATCAGGACAAAGACCGATGCTTTCGGATTTGAGAGAATCGGGATCGCTCGAACAGGATTCGGATGTTGTCATGTTCTTACATCATCCCGACGAATGGAACGATCAACCGGATAAGAAGAGCGTCACCGAGGTCATGGTCGCCAAACACCGTAACGGTCCCACCGATTCGGTGAATCTCGTCTTCCTTGAATCGTTTACTAAGTTTGTAGACGCAGAGACGAGGACGGTGAGGTCGGAGTAATGAAAGGTTTCTCCGGTTTCCCTGCGGGCAAAGTTCGCACCATCCCGGTGCCAGATCAATTCTTCACCGAGTTGCTGACGCAGATCGATCATCTGGGCGAACTCAAGGTGACGTTATATTGCTTTTGGCGTTTGGCGTTGAAGGATGGGAAAATTCGCTATCTGCGTTTCAACGAGATCATCGCCGACGAAAATTTTATGGCGAGTCTGCCTCGCAATGCGCGTGAAGCGGGGGAGATGTTGAAAGATTCAATCGAGCGCGCGGTAGCGCGTGGAACATTGCTGCACATTCAAGTGGAAAGCGCGGCGGGCGTTGAAGATTTGTATTTTGTGAACACGCCTAAAGGTCGCGCCGCCGTTGACGGCGTCACTAAAGGTGAATGGCGACCCACAACGGATGACGGCATCCCCGTAGAGGTGTTAATAGATCGCCCTAACGTCTTCACTCTCTACGAACAAAACATCGGACCGCTCACGCCGCTCATCGCCGATGAACTGCGCGACATCGAATCCAATTACCCGGCGGAGTGGGTCGAAGAAGCGATCAGCGAAGCGGTGCAGAACAACGCGCGCTCGTTGCGTTACGTCTCGCGCATTTTAGAAAATTGGAAAGCGAAAGGCAAGGTTGACAGTGGAAAGAGCAGAGGCAACACTGAAAAGAATCGCCGAAAATATCTCGACTACCTCGACGAGTAGTTCCAAACCTTCGGGGAGTATGCCGGGCGATCCGAATTGCCCGCATTGTCACGGCGTGGGTTACGTGCGCGACGATGTGCCGTTGGGTCATGCCAACTTTGGCAAGATCTTCGTCTGCTCGTGCCGTCTCGAAGAAATACAAGAGGCGCAGAAAAAATATCAACTCGAAGTGTCGAGTCTCGGCGGCTTGGCGACCAAAACTTTTGAATCGTTTAAGCCCGAAGGTCACGCCGCCAACCCGCGCCAAATATCGAGTCTCAAGTTGGCGTTTGATCAGGCGAAGAAGTATGCCGAGTCGCCGCGCGGTTGGTTATTGCTTCATGGCGGTTACGGTTGCGGCAAGACTCATCTCGCTGCCGCCATTGCCAACGCGCAGTTGGCGCGTGGCAGTGAAGTGATGTTCGTCAACGCGCCCGATCTATTGGATCATCTGCGCGCCACGTTTGGTCCGGCTTCGGAAGTTTCCTACGACGATATGTTTGATCGCGTGCGCAATATTCCAATGTTGGTCATTGACGATCTCGGCGCGGAGAGTCCGACTCAGTGGGCGCAAGAAAAATTCTATCAGATTTTTAATCACCGTTATAACGCCGGATTGCCGACGGTGATCACCTCTAACGTTGAACTGGAACGGATCGAACCCCGCTTGCGCAGCCGCCTGGTGGATATGGACTTGGTTCGCAAAATTCTCATTGAGGCGCCCGACTTCCGCCGCGCCGATTCGAATGAGCCTGATCTGTCTTCGCTTGAACATCATCGCAACCAAACATTTGAATCGTTTGATGCGCGCAAAGGCGAGATACCGCCCGAACAACAACGTCTGTTGATGAAAGCCTACGACGAAGCGCAAGACTTCGCCAAAGAACCGAACGGCTGGGTCGTTTTCACCGGCGGGCATGGTTGTGGCAAGACTCATCTGGCGGCGGCGATTGCCAATTACTGTAACCGCGCCGGTCAGCCGGTGTTGTTCGTTACCGTTTCAGATTTGCTCGATCATCTGCGCGCGACCTTCAGCCCCGATTCGGTGGTGCGTTACGATAAACGATTCATGGAAGTGAAGGCGGCGGCGTTGTTGGTGTTGGATGATCTTTCGATTGAGTCGGCTACGCCATGGGCGCGCGAGAAGTTAATGCAGCTCGTGGATTATCGTTACGTGGCAACCATGCCCACCGTGATCACCACTTCGGCGGATAAAGATGAACTCGACGATTGGATGCAGAGTCGTTTGCTCGATCCGCGCCTCAGCACGATCTGTCCCATCACCGCGCCGATCTACAAAGGTGGCAAGGGGGCGGGGAAGAGGGGCAAAGGGAGACAGGGAAATAAGTAGACAAGGGAAAGTGTCTTTGCTTATAATCGATGTCAGGAGCGACATTATGATCCTTAACGACATTGTCCAAGATATTTATACGCTGGAAGATGAGATGCGTATTTACGAGCGCAAATATGGCGTGCTGTCAGAGACATTTTATCAATCTTATGCGGCGGGTGAAGAACCGCTCGATGAGTCGTGGGTGCGCGATTGGACGGCATGGGCAAGCGCCTACACATTGCATACAAAACGGCGCAAGCAGTTAGAAGAAATTTCTGCAATGAACATTATCGAGGAGAGCTCTTCGCAATTTTAGAGAGTTATGGAGGAGCGGTTTTCTAATCCGCTGTTAGACATTTTTCTGATCCCAACCATTATCCTGCATGGAAGCATGAGAGTCGCGCACGCGATAAAGGTCAAAGTTCAGAACAATGTTCGGGAGCGGATTAGATTGCCAAAACTACAAGGGTCATCGTCACGGAAAACATTTCTCGGAATGACATTTCCTTTAGTTCCCTTGTTTCCTTTTTATGATCTACATACCGCCTCTGACTCTCTTCACCCTCGCCTGGCTCATTGGCATCAGCGTTGCGCCGCTGATCGAAGTGTCAGTGTGGGTGTGGGTCGCGCTGGGGATTGTGGCGGTTCTCGCGGCGGCAGTGAGTCGCAATTATGTAATCGCTCGCACGGCGTTGATAACATTCGCCTTTCTCACATTCGGCGGTGCGCGGTATCTCTCCTCACAACCTTCCCTTTTTGATCCAAACTTTATAGCCAGTTATAACGACGGCGATGCCCTCACGATTGAGGGCATTGTCATTGATGAGCCTGACGTGCGCGACGCGGCGATCAACTTACGCCTGCAAGTGGAGAACGTGCGCGTAAAAAATTTGGCGCGTGATGCGGAGGGGGTCGTTTTGATTCAAGTGCCGCGTTACCCGCCGATTGAGTATGGCGCGCGGGTGCGAGCCTTTGGCGTGCTGCAAACGCCGCCCGCCTTTGAAGATTTTTCGTACCGCGATTTTTTGGCGCGGCAAGGAATTTATTCCACCATGTATCGGGCGCGAGTCGAAGTGAATGATGCTGAGGCGAAAGATTTTTTGACTCGATTACGCGTGATGATCTTCAAACCGATCTTCGCCTTCAAGTCGTATGCGATTGAATCGATTCTAAAAACTTTTCCCGAACCGTAAGGCGCGCTTATCAGCGGCATCTTGCTCGGCGTAGATTCCAACATCCCCGAGTCGTTGCAGAACGCCTTTCGAGTCACCGGCACGTCGCACATCGTCGCCATTTCGGGATTCAACATCAGCATCATCGCCGGCATCGTCAGTTCCTTGTTCCGAAAAATTTTTGGCGAGCGTCGCGCAGTTCCGTTGGCGATTATTGCGATTGCGATCTATTCGATCATGGCCGGCGCAAGTGCCTCGGTGGTGCGCGCGGCGATCATGGGATCGTTGGTCTTGTTGGCAAATGGATTCAGGCGACCCACCTATGGACTTAACTCGCTGGCGGTTGCCGCCTTGGCGATGACTCTGTTCAACCCCAACACGTTGTGGGATGTGGGTTTTCAATTAAGCGCGGGTGCGACTCTCGGTTTGATTCTCTACGCCGAACCGTTTACGCAAGCGGCAACGCGCGGGCTGACTCGACTCACTTCAGCCGAGAACGCGCAAAAAATTATTGGCACGCTGGGCGAATTTTCTTTACTTACTATCGCCGCGCAGATCACCACCATGCCGCTGATTGCGTTTTACTTCAAACAAATTTCTTTGGTCTCGCTCGTCGCAAATTTAATTGTCCTTCCCGTTCAGCCGCAAGTGATGGTGTTGAGCGGCATCGCTACATTCGGCGCGATGATCAATTCGTCGCTCGGTTGGATTTTGTATTGGCTCGCCTACCCCTTCGTCACCTTCACCGTGGTCGTGGTCGAAACGTTGGCGCGCCTGCCATCGGCTTCTATTCCCATTGATCGTTTCGAACTTCCGACTCTGTTCGGGATGTATGGAATCATTTTTGGCGTAACGTGGATGATGTCGCGCGATCCGATTCAACGCCCGGCGTGGCTGAATGAGAACGTGATCGAATGGGCGAAGACCGTCGGGGTTGCCGCCATTGCGATTGTCGCTTTGGTCGTTTGGAATCTTTCTCTGCATGCGCTAGACGGAAATTTGTATGTGACCTTCTTCGACGTGGGGCAGGGTGAGGCGATTCTGATTCAGACTCCGTCCGGGCGTTATGCGTTAATTGACGGCGGACCCAGCGTGAACCGTCTTGCCGAAATGATGGGGCGCGATCTTCCGTTCGGCACGCGTGAGATCGATCTGGTGATCTCCGCTTCACCTGCCAATGAAAGCGTGACGGGCTTGACCGCCTTGTTAGATCGTTACACGGTGAATCAAGTGATCATGGCGGGTGATGCTTCGCGCAGTAATGCTTACCGCGAGTGGGCGGATAAAGTGTCTCAGAAAAATATCCCGACTCTGTCGGCGCAAGTCGGTCAGCGATTCGATCTGGGTGACGGCGCAACTCTTTCGATCATCGCCATGAATTCAAAAGGCGCGACCCTGCGACTCGATTACAAGAACGCCTCATTTCTTTTTCCGGTTGGGGCGATCAACGCCCTGCCTCTTTCCAAGCGAACACCCGCCACCGTTCTGCTCGCGCCCGATAACGCCGCCGCCGATTCGCTCAACGCGAATCTGGTGAACGCGATCAACCCCTATACCGTCGTGATCTCCGTCGGCGCGGGCAACGCCGCGGGCGACCCGCAACCCGAAATTTTGAATCTCCTCAAAGACCGCACCATCTTACGCACCGACCATCGCGGGACGATTAAGTTTGGGACGAATGGGGTTGAGGTGTGGGCGGAATCCGAACGGTGATGCCGCAACGTGTAGGGGCGTTGCATGCAACGCCCCTACGTTGCGGCGTCCCTCGCCCCAACATAAACAAAAATGAATATCAATCCACTAAAACACCACCGCCGATCAATCCGTTTACAAAATTACGATTACACCCAAGCGGGCGCGTATTTCATCACGATCTGCGCCCCTACGCGCGACCACGCATACACCCCAATATGCACCCCAACAAAAAAACGTTGCGTCGGGTTCATTGGGCGCGATTGTCCGTTCGTTCAAATCGGCGGTCACCAATCGCCTCAATCAAATGCGCTCCACGCCTTCTGCCGCGGTGTGGCAACGCAATTATTATGAGCACGTCATTCGCGACGATGATGCTCTCAAGCGTATTCGTGATTACATCATGGCGAATCCTTTACGGTGGGCAGAGGATGAGAATAACCCTTTACGGCACGATTAAGTTTGGGACGAATGGGAGTGAGGTGTGGGCGGAAGGGGAGAGGTAGTGATGAGTGATACATGAAGGGGTATTGTGCTGATCAAATAAGAAATGGAATTAGTTTAGAAACTTAGCGTTCGCTTTATCGCGAATATCCTCGCACAAAAGTAAACAATCTGCCACATATTTCTTCGCGTCCTCTGGCGAAAGAATGCTCTTAATGCTCCCTCTATGAGCATAGTCACCTCGTTGTTTAACAAGTTGTGAAAGAGAATTCTGTAAATTTATTTCCTGCTTTATTTGCAATGCTACAGGTAGAAGGATATTAGTTAAATGTCGAGGTGACATACCGTGATTGTCGATCACATTGCGTGACAAACGCTTTTTAGATTCTCCCAAGACCTCCCTTAGATAGTCGAAAGGTGAGGTACTCTCACTGGCGTTTTCAAATTTGTAAGCCGAGTAAGATGCAAGCGTTAGAAGCGCATCGTTTATTCTGCGATCTTCTACCCCTTGCCATTCTATAATGCTACGAGCCATTACTTTTAGAGAAACTTCTTCAAAGAATTCTTCAAAAGCAGCGTGTGAAAGAACGCAATAGGCTCTAACATCTAGGGCGTATTCTGTAGCGGATACAGTTGGATCTGTGGGGATGAAACGCTCAATGAACTTAGTTTCTAGATCATTAATGTAGGCGCATAACACGTCAAAAAGATTGTCAAATTCACTCATAGCTACCTGCGCACAGGTATATCAAAGTCTTTTCCTTTAAAAAACTTTTTCATTAACTCTCTAAAACTACTGAATCGTATTTCATAACGCTCAACAGTCTTAGTGCTTGACTCAATCGAATCTCGAAATTCTCGATCTTTGTCACACAATTTTTGGAAGGCTACAACGAACTTCTCGCGAACATCAGAATCACTTATGTCTTGTTTAAGCAATTCCATAAAGTAATAGACTTCGACCTCAAAAAGAACTTTGTTGAATCTCGTTTCCCACTCGCCATCAATAAATTTTCTTCCGACCTTCTCGGCTCCGAAAACATCACACAGTAATGTTATAGCCTTATTGAATCGTTTGTATAAACCCTCCACCTTATTTTGATAGCTATCCCAATTATCATTAATGTCTTCCATTGATTCATCGAGGAATACTTTGAGATTGCTTTTATATTTGTTGCCATAAAGTACAATAGACATAAATCTCAAAATAATCTCTGCATCTCTTAAACGATTATCTGGTCCAGTTGTCCCCATTACTTCGTGAAGAAGCTGAGGCGTTTCAGTAGCATCAATCAGATAATCAGCAAAAGGACCCTTGTTCAACACCTGGCGTAATTCTTGAGTGCTTAATGGAACTGAACTAGTGTTTAGTCTGTAGAAGATAGTATACAAAGGCAAATCCGATTTGAGATTAGTTATTATTGTGCATCGAATCCCTTGATTAAGTAAACGTTTAACGTCATCTCCAAATTTAGGATTTCGCTCAAGATCTTCGTAGGTGAATTTATTCAAATCGCCACGAAGACCTAGTCCTTTTAGCATAGGTCGATCCCAAAATTGATAATCCTTGTTTCTACTTTCAATAAATCCAACTATGCTCAGAAGCCTTTGTTTACCATCAATAACAATAAAAGACCCTTTCTTTTTGGGATTCTCTGCCAATACAATTTCAGGCACTGGCATCCCTACTATCAGCGATTCAATTAATAAGCTGCGCCTTTTATCTGTCCATGCATTTCGTCTCTGAAATTTCGGATACAAATCAATATTGCCCTTATTAACTTGGCTGATTATTGTTTCTACTGTCCAATCACGGGATGTGATATTTGCAAACTCGAGCTCCTCCAAAGTCGTTTGAAGGTCTTCTTCAATATCGTCATCCCAATTATCAAAATTATCTGTCATGTTGTTCTCCCAATTGTTAGAGCAAATTACATTTAGGTTATATTATATGCCAAATGGAATACTAGATATGAAACTTCAAACCATCACTTCTGAATTTCAGGCAATTCAAAAACTGACACATTCCCTTCCCCGTCACACCCGATCTCTTTCACCAGAAGAAGTCTCACGCCGCGAGGTATTACTTGTGGCTCAGGCGGAGCTTATTAAATCTTACGATGCTTTGCAAAACAAGAGTGTTGAAGAGGCGAGGCTCCACTTTGAGATTTACCAATCTTGTAAAACCTTCATTCAAAGTTACGTTCAAAAAATATAGAGGTGAGGTCACTATGATTGATCGAGAACTTGTCAAAGAATTTTTAGAAGACGGGCTAGAAGAGATCGAGTACAAGATGCCCAGAGGCGTTTCGAAAGCCGATCTTGTAGAGGCATTTTGCGATTACGTTGAGATCGACTTTTATGATTGGCTAAACTCCAACTTCAAGACATTTCATTGGAATGACGATGAGTGGGTAAAAGAACGGGCGAAGGAAGTGCGAGAAGCAAGACGCGCTGAACAGAAAAGAAAACAATCGCTCAAGAAACGAAAAAATCAAATCTAATAATGCAACCGCCCTTTGATGAGAAGGGTGGTTTCTTTTTTTAACTATGCTGCCTCCTCCACTCAAACAACCCCACCGCTAACGCATGTGTCACATTCATCGAACCGTTCACGCCATACATTGGGATGTGAACCGCTTGTTGGCAGTGCGCTAACAGTTCTTGCGGAATGCCGTGACGTTCACTGCCGACGACAAACGTGCAGTGTTCGGGAAGTTGAGTTGTGAAGATGTCGGTGGAGGCGGTGGTCAGTTCTAAGGCGATGAGAGGGCGAAGTGAAGCAACGTCTTTTAAAAATTCTTCCAAATCCATCACATCCCATTTAACAAATGACTCGGCGTTGCGCGCGGCGCGATGCACTTGGCGCACGTTGTATGTAAGGTCGTTGAGGAAGATGACGCGCGGCGAGCCGATGGCGTCGGCAAGGCGCAGCATCGCGCCGATGTTTTCCGAAACTTTTAGGCGCACCGCTACGATAGTGGGCGCAGGGAGAATTTTTTGCGAGGCGCGCAAAGTTTTTTGGCGCTGGTATAACTCTTTGCCATCCAACTGCTCGCCGACAGGGGATATTGTTTTTGGATCCAGCATGTTGTTAGTTTGCGCCAAAGCTCTCAACGCGGAGTTCGCCGAGAACGCTGAGAATCTTCTTTTAATAACTCATCAGTCTCTCCGTCATTGCGAGCGCACTTTGCGAAGCAATCTCGGTCGCGCTATGAGATTGCTTCGTCACGAAGAACGTTCCTCGCAATGACGGCTGAGCAGTTATTTTTTTAAGCCCTCTGCCAACTCCGCGCTCTCTGCGTTTAAATTGTTTTTGCCTTACAGTGTATACGTCTTCCCTTCGCTGGCGGCTTCACAGGGGATGTCGGCGCCACTTTTGGCGAGAGTATCTTTAAATTCTTGATGGATCGCTTCGACTTGTTGATCCGAATTATCGGGATCATGATGGAAGAGAAGCACGCGCTTGACGTTTGCTTGTTTGGCGACGGCGGCTAACATCGCGCCGCAGGTGTGACCCCATCCGCGCCGCGCATCATACTGCGGACGCGAGTAAGTGCAATCGTGTATCAACAGCGATGCGCCCGCCGCGAATTGCGCGAACTTCAACGCCTCGCCGGAAACTTCCGGCTCGACAGACTCCGGAAGAATTTCGTTGTCGGGTGCGTAGACGAGCGAGTGATCGCCAATGTCTAAACGATAGATGAGCGTGGTGCCGGGATGAAAAGCATACAGCGTGGACAGCGTCACCCCTTCGACTTCCATTTTCTCTTGATGCAGCGCGTGAAATTTAACGGCGGCGCGGAAGGCTTCAATCGAGACCGGAAAATAATCGCCGCCCATTTGCTTTTCGATCTTCTCGGTCAGCGCGTCGGTGGAATCGGCGGGAGCGTAAATGTGAATCTCATTCCCCGGCATGTAGAACGGCGCAAAAAACGGCAGACCGAAAATATGATCCCAGTGGAAGTGAGTGAGGAAGAGCGAGAGCCGTCGTAGCGATGACTTGGCGAGGCTGTGTCCCAATAAGCGAAAGCCGGTTCCGGCGTCAAAGATCAACAAGCCATGACCTGGCACGTCCACACTGATGCACGGAGTGTTGTTGCCATATTTTGTATCTATTCTTTCGGGAGTGGGGATCGAACCGCGGCAACCCCACACTTTAACTTCGACGTCGGTGGCGAGTGCCGTCTTGATCGCGTTAATTAATTCCGGCACGCGAATGGGTTTGACCAAATAGGCTGCCGCGCCCGCGCTCAGCGCGGCGCGTTTGTCGCTGTCGAACGATTTTGCCGACAGCAACAAAATTTGTATGCCGCTCGTCTGCGGATTCGATTTGAGAGATCGGCACAGCGATATTCCATCGCGCCCCGGCATCATCAGGTCCGAGATGATCAGGGCGGGCGTAAATTCGCCAACGACGCTCTCAAGGTTAATCGCCGACTCCACCAACTTCACCTCATACCCTTCGCGGCGGACGATTAGTTCGATAAAGGAACCTATTGCCGGATCATCATCAACGATCAAGATACGTTTGGGCATAGTCGAAGCACCTCTGCGGATTATTATATCCGACTAGATCGTTTCTCTTTGTCGAGTCTTGGTTATCGTGTTAAGATTGAACCCGGCAGGCTGTCGGAGAAACCCGTTTTCTCCGAGAAAACGGGTTTCTGCTATTACCTCTAGATCGTTCCAAGAAAGATAACTTGTGTATGCCCTCCAAATCAACACCCTCTAAAACCGATCACCCCATCAAATCCGAGTCCAGTGTGTCACCCGATCCCCTCGGCGGCGAGTTGGAACGCCTGCGTGATATTCTCATCGGCAGCCACGCCCGCACTGTCAGCGAGCGATTGGATCATCTTGAGGCGCGCTCGGCTGAGATGTTTGATGAACTCAAGGAAGAGATAAAAAACACGCGCAAGGAAAGCGACTCGCAACTGCGCGCCACGCGCCAAGAGTTGATCAACACCTTCACCTCGGAGATCGCCATCCTTCGCAAAGAATTGCAAGAGCAAGCCAAACGATCTCAAAAGGAATTGCAAGATCACGCCGAGCGATCTCAGAAAGAATTGCAAGACGTAGCCAAGCGATCTCAAACGGAACAGCAGGCAGCAGATGAGCGCCTTCAAAAACTTGCCGCCGAACAATCTGCCAACCTGCACGCCGCCCAAACCGACTTGCAAGAGAAACTCGAAGGACAAACCCGCGACATCACAGCACGTATGGATCAAAAAGATGACGCCCTTAGCCAAGAACTGCGCCAGTTGGCGGCGAAGATCGAAGAAAAGAAAGTCGCGCGCGACGAACTTGCTCAACTTTTGCAAGACCTTGCATTGCGATTAGCAAAATCGTAACCCGATGGTGTTATGAACAATAACGAACTTGTTGACTCATCTCTCCCTGCTTCCTCTCCCGACGGCAACTCGATTGATTCGGTGCGCTCTATTTTGTTAGCCCAAGAGCGTGAGCGCATCTGCCAACTCGAAGAACAATTAACTGCCCTGCAACAACACTCCGCCGCGCTTCAACAACACTCCAACACATTACAAAGTTCGATTGACGAAATACAAGCCGAACTGGATCGTTTGCGTCACGGCGATGAGTTAATGAATCGCCTCACGCCGATGATGCCGAGCATGATCGGCAAAACGATCCGCGAATCGCCCGACGCAATGGCAGAGGCGTTGGGTCCGGTGATGGGCGAAGCCATCCGCGTGCAGATACGCGATGCGCGGATTGATATGGTGGACGCCCTCTATCCCATTGTCGGCTCCACCGTGCAGCGCGCCGTCAGCGAATTTGCCCGCGAGTTTCAACGCAACATTGACGCCCGACTCAAATCCACATTTGGAGCGCAAGGCTTCACGCGCACCCTCAAGGCGCGTCTGCGCGGCGTGTCGCCCGCCGAACTTGCTCTGCGCGATTCGCTTCCCTTCACCATGCGCGAGGTGTTTCTCATTCAACGCGAGTCGGGGTTGCTGTTGGCGCACATTCATCCCGGCAGCGAGAGCGCAACCGATTCCGATCTCATCGGCGGCATGTTGACCGCGATTCGAGATTTTGTGCGTGACTCGTTTGGGCAAGGGCAGAACGAAAAAGAATTGGATGAAATTCAATACGGCGATCAACGCATCATCATTCAGAGTGGGCGTTACGCTTATCTCGCAGTTGTGATCAACGGCATCGAGTCCGAAGGCTTCCGCGCCAAGCTGCACGATTTTATTTCTGATCTGCACGTCGAACACGGAAACGCTTTGCGCGATTACAACGGGGATGCCGCCACTCTGCCCGACCTGCCACCCAAGCTGACCGCGCTCATCGGCGG
>Ga0209514_10008046_pt1 | contig 12193 bp, 12 predicted proteins | sample Subgrocontami58m_FD_187452 | JGI IMG/M metagenome (GOLD analysis project Ga0209514, IMG submission 187452) | Subsurface groundwater microbial communities from S. Glens Falls, New York, USA - GMW37 contaminated, 5.8 m (SPAdes) (version 3) | ecosystem: Environmental > Aquatic > Deep subsurface >...
GGCTGGTCGAGCCGCGCCTCGATGTCGAGCTCCACCGCGTCGGGCAGCTTGGTGCCCTGGGCCGAGAAGAACTTGATGCCGTTGTCGTCGTAGGGATTGTGCGAGGCGGAAATCACCACGCCGGCCTGCAGGCGCAGCGCACGCGTCAGGTAGGCCACGGCCGGCGTCGGCATCGGCCCGCACAGCATCACGTCGACGCCGGCGGCCGCGAATCCGGCTTCGAGCGCGGCTTCCAGCATGTAGCCGGAAATCCGTGTGTCCTTGCCGATCAGCACCGCCGGCCGCTCGCTGCCGCCCAGCCCGTCTCGCGCCACCAGCGCGGCACCCGCGGCAAAGCCCAGGCGCATGACGAATTCCGGCGTGATCGGCGCCTGGCCGACACGGCCGCGCACCCCGTCGGTGCCGAAATACCTGCGTCCCATTCAGTAATCCTCCACGGCCTGGACCACGGCCAGAGCATCGCGCGTCGCGGCGACGTCGTGCACGCGCACCATGCGCGCGCCGCGCAACACGGCCAGCACGTGTGCCGCGATGCCGGCATGGACCCGCTCGGACGCCGGGCGTCCGGTCAGCAGGCCGAGCACGGATTTGCGCGACAGCCCCACCAGCAGCGGCAGGCCCGGCACTACGAGTTCCTCGAGGCGGCGCAGCAGTTCGATATTGTGTTCCAGCGACTTGCCGAAGCCGAAGCCGGGATCGACGGCGATGCGGTTCAGCGCGATGCCCGCCGCCTCGGCGGCCGCCACGCGCTCGCCGAGGAATTCCGCCACCTCGGCGACAACGTCGCCGTATTCGGGCTGCTCCTGCATGCTGCCCGGATCGCCCTGCATGTGCATCAGGCAGATCCCCGCATGGCTGGCCGCGACGACTTCCAACGCACCCGGCGCGCGCAGCGCATTGATGTCGTTGATCATGTCGGCCCCGGCGTTGAGCGCAACGCGCATCACCTCGGGTTTGACGGTATCGATCGACAGCGGAGTGCCGCAAGCGTGCAGGGCTTCGATCACCGGCAGCAGGCGCTCGATTTCCTGCTGCGCCGGAACCGGCGCCGCGCCCGGCCGCGAGGACTCGGCGCCCAGGTCGAGAATATGGGCGCCCTCTTCGATCAGGCGCAGGCCATGGGCAACGGCGGCCGCGACATTGCCGTGCAGGCCGTCGCCGGAAAAGGAGTCGTCGGTCAGGTTGACGATACCCATGATGAGCGGACGCTCCGCATTGAGCACGAAGCGGCCGCAGTGAAAATTCTGGCTCATTTACGGATGGCGAAAATCAGGGCTGGGAATGCAGACGGCGCCTTCGCGCCGCCCCTGTTACTTATCGATCCCCGGAAATCAGGCCGGCGCCGGTGCGGTCGGCTCGGGGCCCGGCGCACTGTCGCCGCGCGGTGCCGGCGGCGCGCTGGAAGGCTTGGGCGGACGTGGCGGCAGGCCGGCCATGATGTCGTTGATCTGGTCGGCGTCGATGGTTTCCAGCTCGAGCAGGGCCGCGGTCATGGCCTCGACCTTGTCGCGGTTGTCTTCCAGCAGCTTGCGCGCACGCGCGTACTGCTCGTCGAGCATGCGGCGAATTTCGACATCCACCTTCTGCATCGTGGATTCCGACATGTTCTTGTGCGTGGTGACGGAACGGCCGAGGAAAATCTCGCCCTCTTCTTCGCCATACACCATGATACCCAGGCTGTCGGACATGCCCCATTGCGTCACCATGCGCCGCGCCAGATCGGTGGCGCGCTGGAAGTCGTTGGAGGCGCCGGTAGTCATCTGCTGCATGAACAATTCTTCGGCAATGCGGCCGCCGAACAGGACGCAAATGGTGCTCAGCAGGCGATCACGGTCCTGGCTGTAGCGTTCCTGGTCGGGCAACTGCATGGTCAGGCCCAGCGCGCGGCCACGCGGAATGACAGTCACCTTATGCACCGGGTCGGTCTTCGGCAACAGCTTGGCCACCACGGCGTGACCGGACTCGTGATACGCGGTGTTGCGACGTTCCTCTTCGGGCATGACCATGGAACGGCGCTCGGCGCCCATCATGATCTTGTCCTTGGCGCGCTCGAAGTCCTCCATATCCACCAGTCGCTTGTTGCCGCGCGCGGCGAACAGCGCGGCTTCATTGACCAGGTTGGCCAGGTCGGCGCCAGAAAAACCGGGGCAGCCGCGTGCCAAAATCGAGGCGTCGATGTCCGGCGCCACCGGCACCTTGCGCATATGCACCTTGAGGATCTGCTCGCGGCCGCGGATGTCGGGCAGCGGCACGACCACCTGGCGGTCGAAGCGACCGGGGCGCAACAGCGCCGGGTCAAGCACGTCGGGACGGTTGGTGGCGGCCACCACGATGACGCCGGCGGAACCCTCGAAGCCGTCCATCTCGACCAGCATCTGGTTCAGGGTCTGCTCGCGCTCGTCGTTGCCGCCGCCGAGGCCGGCGCCGCGCTGGCGACCGACGGCATCGAGTTCGTCGATGAAGATGATGCAGGGCGCGGCCTTCTTGGCCTGGTCGAACATGTCACGCACGCGCGCGGCGCCGACGCCGACGAACATTTCAACGAAGTCGGAACCGGAGATCGAGAAGAAGGGCACCTTGGCCTCGCCGGCGATGGCCTTGGCCAGCAGGGTCTTGCCGGTGCCGGGCGAACCGACCAGCAGCACGCCGCGCGGGATGCGGCCGCCGAGTTTCTGGAACTTCGACGGATCGCGCAGGAAGTCGACCATTTCGTAGACTTCCTCCTTGGCTTCGTCGCAGCCGGCGACGTCGGCGAAGGTGATGGTGTTGGATGATTCATCCATCATGCGGGCGCGGCTCTTGCCGAAGGAGAAGGCCCCGCCCTTGCCGCCGCCCTGCATCTGGCGCATGAAAAAGACCCAGACGCCGATCAGCAGCAGCATCGGGAACCAGGAAACGAAGACATTGGTGAGGAAGGACTGTTCCTCCTCGGGCTTGGCAACGACCTTGACGTTGTTCTTGAGCAGGTCGGAGACCATCCACAGGTCCGGCGGCGCATAGGTCGTGATGCGCTTGCCGTCGGTGGTGGTGGCTTCCAGCGTGCGGCCCTGGATCACGACCTTGGTGACGCGGCCCTGCTTCACCTCTTCGAGGAACTGCGAGTACTCCAGCGAGCCGAGCGCAACCTGGCGCGTGTTGAACTGGTTGAAAACGGTCATCAGGACGATGCCGATCACCAGCCAGATCGCCATATTTTTGAACATGTTATTCAAGGTGGAGCCTCTCTTTCCCTCGGTGGGAATTACACATCGAATCATTGTAGTGCCGAATGCACTGCCCTGCAAACCGCAAACGCCCGCCATTCATGGCCGCTTGCCCCGTGCCAGCAGGTAAATCTCCGCGCTGCGGTTGCGCGACGCGGCCGGCTTCCTCATCTGCAAGGTGACGAACTGCTGTTGCAGCGCCTTGCGCAATTCCATGAAGCCATCGCCCTGGAAAACCTTGACCAGCATGTCGCCGCCGGGTTTCAGGTGTTCGGTGCAAAACTCCAGCGTCAGCTCCGCCAGCAGCATCACACGCGCCTGATCGACGACCGCGATACCCGACATATTGGGGGCCATGTCCGACAATACAAGGTCGACCTGCCGGCCATCGAGGGCCGTCGACAGCGCCTGCAGCACCTCGTCCTCGCGAAAGTCGCCCTGGATGAATTCGACGCCGTGCATGGCCTCCATCGGCAGCAGATCGAGCGCAATCAGCCTTCCTCCCGGCGCCACGCGTCGCGCCGCCACCTGCGACCAACTGCCCGGGGCGGAGCCGAGGTCGACCACCGTCATGCCCGGCTTCAGCAGCTTGTCCTTGTCGTCGATCTCGGTCAGCTTGAAGGCGGCACGCGAACGCCAGCCCTCGGCGCGGGCCCGCTGCACGTAGGTATCATTGACGTGCTCGTGGATCCAGGCCTTGTTGGTCTTGTTCTTCTTGCTGCTCTCGACCTTGCTGCTCACGTTACAATCGCACCATGACTGAAAATATCACCCAACTGAGCCCCACCCAGCGCCGCGCCCTGCGGGCCGCCGCGCACCATCTGAACCCCGTCGTCTCGATCAGCCAGAAGGGGCTTACCGCCTCGGTCCTGGCCGAAATCGACCGCTGCCTCAAGGCCCACGAACTGATCAAGCTGCGACTTTACGGCATCGAGCGCGAAGATCGCGAAGCACTCTTTGCCGAAATCTGCACATCGCTGGTTTGTTTTGAAGTTCAGCACATCGGCAACCTGCTGGTGTTGTGGCGGGAGAATCCGAAGGATGCCTCGATTCGTGAATCAGTTCCCGCAAGAAAACGCAAAGAGCCGGCGGGTACCAAGAAGCAGGCTGCCGCCCGCACCGAAGCACGCAACCGCAAGCGCTAACGTCCCTTGCCGCGCTCCTGCAGTACCACCAGCGCGATCCCCAGCAGGGACTGCACCAGATAAAGCACGCTCGACACCCCATGCCAGGTGCCGAAGCGGTCGCGCAGCGCACTTTCCATGACCTGGCGCGGCAAGGCGTCCGCCTTCAATTGCGCGAGTATCGGCTGCACCCCGAAATGACCCGCCGCCGCCAGGGCCAGCATCAGCAGCACGATCCAGAACACCCCTGACTGGATCGCCCGCCAACCCTTGGCAAACAGCAGATAGAGCAACAGGTAGGTGCCGCAGCCCAGCCCGATCCAGGCGGTGAAGCCGAACAAGGCACCGGCGATGTTGCCGGCCAGGGCGCGGTCGGCAAGCTGTGAGAACAACACCGGTGCGGCAAGGTAGCCGATCGCCAGCAGGCTGCCGACCCAGAGGGTCACCGCGATGTTGTACAGCGCGGACGCCAGCGACCTCATCTAGACGTACTTGACGTCCAGGATTTCGTATTCGCGGCGCCCGCCGGGCGTCTGCACCTCGGCCACGTCGCCGGCGAACTTGCCGATCAGGGCGCGCGCCACCGGCGAATTCAGCGAAAGCATGCCGGCCTTGATGTCGGCTTCGTCGTCGCCGACGATCTGGTAAGTCACGACGTCGCCGCCGTCCATGTCCTCCAACTCGACCGTCGAACCGAAGACGACGCGACCATCGGCATCCAGCGAGGCCGGATCGATGATCTGGGCGTTGCCGAGCTTGCCTTCGACTTCCTTGATGCGTCCCTCGATGAAGCCCTGGCGCTCCTTGGCGGCATCGTACTCGGCGTTCTCCGACAGGTCGCCGTGCGAGCGGGCCTCGGCGATCGCCGCGATCACCGCCGGTCGATCGACGGACTTCAGGCGCTGCAGCTCCTTGCGCAGCAGTTCGGCGCCGCGCAGGGTGATGGGAAACTTGCTCATGTTCCGAGTTCCGCGTGCAGCGACTGCAATGAGTAGGTTTCGAGGCCGTCATGGCGCATGCCGGCACAGGCGGCACGGCCGCCCTCGATGGTGGTGAACAGCGTCACCTTGGCGCCCAGCGCCGAGGTGCGGATCGAGCGCGAATCGGCAATCGCGGTGCGCTTTTCCTCGACGGTATTGACGATCAGGACGATCTCGCCGTTCTTGATCATGTCGACCACGTGCGGGCGGCCTTCGGTGACCTTGTTCACGATGCCTACCGGGATGCCGGCGGCACTGATGGCGCCGCCCGTGCCGCGCGTGGCCACCAGGCTGAAACCGAGTTCGTGCAGCTCGCGCGCGACATCGACCGCCTTCGGCCGGTCGGCCGGCTTGACGCTGATGAAAACCTTGCCCGACTTGGGCAAACGCGTACCGCCGGCGAGCTGCGATTTGACGAAGGCCTCGCCAAACGTGCGGCCGACGCCCATGACCTCGCCGGTGGATTTCATCTCGGGCCCCAGGATGGTGTCGACGCCGGGGAACTTGATGAAGGGGAACACCGCCTCCTTGACCGAGAAATAGGGCGGAATCACTTCCTTCGTCACGCCCTGATCCGCCAGCGAGCGGCCGGCCATGCAGCGCGCGGCGATCTTGGCCAGCGGCAGGCTGGTGGCCTTGGAGACGAAGGGCACGGTGCGCGATGCGCGCGGATTGACTTCAAGCACATATACCACCGCATCGTCGCCACGGCCCTGAATGGCGAACTGCACGTTCATCAGGCCGACCACGTTGAGACCCCTGGCCATCATCTCGGTCTGGTGCCGTAGTTCATCCTGGATTTCCGGACACAGGGTGAAAGGCGGCAGCGAACAGGCCGAATCGCCCGAATGCACCCCCGCCTGCTCGATGTGTTCCATGATGCCGCCGATCAGCACCTGCTTGCCGTCGGAGAGGGCATCGACATCGACCTCGGTGGCGTCGTTGAGGAAGCGGTCGAGCAGCACCGGCGAAGCAAAGGAGACCTTGATCGCATCGCGCATGTAACGTTCGAGGTCCTTCTGCTCATGCACGATTTCCATGGCGCGGCCGCCCAGCACATAGCTCGGGCGCACCACCAGCGGATAGCCGATCTCGGCGGCGAGGCGGATCGCATCCTCCTCGGTGCGCGCCGTGCGGTTGGGCGGCTGCTTGAGGCCCAGGTCGTGCAGCAGTTTCTGGAAGCGCTCGCGGTCCTCGGCGGCATCGATCATGTCGGGACTGGTGCCGATGATGGGCACGCCGTTGGCTTCCAGCTCGCGCGCGCGCTTGAGCGGCGTCTGGCCGCCGAACTGGACGATGACGCCGGTCGGCTGCTCGACATGGACGATTTCGAGGATGTCTTCCAGCGTGACCGGCTCGAAGTAGAGCCGATCGGAAGTATCGTAGTCGGTCGAGACGGTCTCCGGATTGCAGTTGACCATGATGGTCTCGTAGCCGTCCTCGCGCATCGCGAGTGCGGCATGCACGCAGCAATAGTCGAACTCGATGCCCTGGCCGATGCGGTTGGGACCGCCGCCGAGCACCATGATCTTCTTGCGCGACGTGGGCCGCGCTTCGCATTCTTCCTCGTAGGTCGAATACATGTAGGCGGTTGCCGTGGAGAATTCCGCGGCGCAGGTGTCGACCCGCTTGTATACGGGGCGTACGCCCAGCGTATGGCGCCGCTCGCGCACTGCCGTCTCGCCGCTGGCGCCCGCAGCCGGATCGGCGCTGGCATTGACCAGGGTGCCGATGCGACGATCGGAAAAACCCTTGCGTTTCAGATTGCGCAGGGCGACCGCATCGAAATCGTCGAGGTTCTGCGAGCGCATCCAGCCTTCGATGGTGACGATTTCCTCGATCTGCACCAGGAACCAGGGATCGATCTTGGTCAGGTCGAACACCTGCTGCAAGCTGTAGCCCTCGCGGAAGGCCTGGGCCACGTACCAGATGCGCTGCGGACCGGGACTGGCGAGTTCGCGGTTGATTTCCTCGCGGTCGGCCTCTATCTCGTCGAAGCCATAGACGCTGACCTCCAGTCCGCGCAGCGCCTTCTGCATCGATTCCTGGAAGCTGCGGCCGATCGCCATGACCTCGCCCACCGACTTCATCTGCGTCGTCAGGCGGTCGTTGGCCTGTGGGAATTTCTCGAAGGCGAAGCGCGGCACCTTGGTCACCACGTAGTCGATCGAGGGCTCGAAGGAGGCCGGCGTGGCGCCGCCGGTGATGTCGTTCTTGAGTTCGTCCAGCGTGTAACCGACGGCAAGCTTGGCCGCCACCTTGGCGATCGGGAAGCCGGTGGCCTTCGAAGCCAGCGCCGAGGACCGCGACACGCGCGGGTTCATTTCGATCACGATCATGCGGCCGTCGTCGGGATTGATCGCGAACTGGACGTTGGAGCCACCGGTGTCGACGCCGATCTCGCGCAGCACCGCAATGCTGGCGTTGCGCATGATCTGGTATTCCTTGTCGGTCAAGGTCTGCGACGGCGCCACGGTGATCGAGTCGCCGGTATGCACGCCCATCGGGTCGAGGTTTTCGATCGAGCAGACGATGATGCAGTTGTCCTTGTGGTCGCGCACCACCTCCATCTCGTACTCTTTCCAGCCCAGCAGGGATTCCTCGATCAGCAGTTCCTTGGTCGGCGAGGCCTCCAGGCCGCGCTTGCAGATCTCGACGAATTCTTCCTGGTTGTAGGCGATGCCGCCGCCCGAGCCGCCCATGGTGAAGGATGGCCGGATGATGGTGGGGAAACCCATGGCGCCCTGCACCTGCTGCGCCTCTTCCATGCTGTGGGCGATGCCCGAGCGCGCCGAACCAAGGCCGATGCGGGTCATCGCCTGCTTGAACTTCTCGCGGTCCTCGGCCATGTCGATGGCTTCGCGCGAGGCACCGATCATCTCGACGCCGTATTTTTCCAGCACGCCGTGCTTGGCCAGGTCGAGCGCACAGTTCAACGCAGTCTGGCCACCCATGGTCGGCAGAACCGCATCCGGGCGCTCCTTGGCGATGATGTTTTCCAGCACGCGCCAGGTGATCGGCTCGATGTAGGTCACGTCGGCCATTTCCGGGTCGGTCATGATCGTCGCCGGATTGGAGTTGACCAGGATAACGCGGTAGCCCTCTTCGCGCAGGGCCTTGCAGGCCTGGGCGCCGGAATAGTCGAACTCGCAGGCCTGGCCGATGATGATCGGACCGGCGCCGATGATCAGGATGGAATGGATGTCAGTTCTTTTTGGCATGGTCCATCATTCCGATGAAACGATCGAACAGGTAGGCGACGTCGTGCGGACCCGGGCTGGCTTCCGGGTGGCCCTGGAAGCAGAAGGCCGGGCGATCGGTCCAGGCCAGGCCCTGCAGGCTGCCGTCGAACAGCGAGACGTGGGTCACCTTGACGTTGGCCGGCAGCGTCGCCGGATCCGCCGCAAAGCCATGGTTCTGGCTGGTGATCAGCACCTGGCCGGATTCGAGGTCTTTGACCGGATGGTTGGCGCCGTGGTGGCCGAACTTCATCTTCAGGGTCTTGCCACCGGCCGCCAGCGCCATCAACTGGTGGCCCAGGCAGATGCCGAAGGTCGGCAGCTTGCGGTCGAGGAAACTGCGGATCGCGGCAATCGCGTAATCGCAGGGTTCCGGATCGCCGGGGCCGTTGGAGAGGAAGACGCCGTCGGGATTCAGCGCCAGCACCTCGGCCGCCGGCGTCTTTGCCGGCACCACGGTGAGCTTGCAACCGCGCGCAGCGAGCATGCGCAGGATGTTGCGCTTGACGCCGAAATCATAGGCGACGACATGAAAGCGCGTCGTGCCCTGGTTCGCATAGCCGCTACCGAGCTTCCATTCGCCCTCGGTCCACGCGTAGGGCTTGTCCACCGTCACCACCTGCGCCAGGTCCATCCCCGCCAGACCCGGGAAGGCCCTTGCCTGGGCCACGGCCGCATCGGCATCGAGGTGCTCGCCCGCCATCAGGCAGCCGGCCTGGGCTCCCTTCTCGCGCAGGATGCGGGTCAGCTTGCGGGTATCGATGTCCGCCAGGCCGACGACATTTTCGGCACGCAGGTAGGCGTCCAGCGTCTGTTCGCTGCGGAAATTCGAGGCCAGCAAGGGCAGGTCGCGAATGATCAGGCCGGCGGCATGGATGCGCGCCGCTTCGCAGTCCTCGCGATTGACGCCGTAATTGCCGATGTGGGGATAGGTCAGGGTGACGATCTGCCGCGCGTAGGAGGGATCGGTGAGGATTTCCTGGTAGCCGGTCAGCGCGGTATTGAACACCACTTCACCGACACTGCTAGCGCTGGCACCGATGCCCTTGCCCTTAAACACCGTTCCGTCGGCCAGTGCGAGAAGGGCAGGCGGAAAGTGAGGCACGATGGGGCTCCCGGAACAAGGCACGACGTCGATAGGAACCGGACGCCGCCTGTTTCACATGGCGTTCGGCAAACCTTTGGATTATATCGTGACGCGGCGCTTCCGGCAAACCGCGCGGCCGGCAAGGCGGCTACCTGAGGCCCAGTACGTCCTGCATGTCGAACAGGCCGGATTTGCGTCCGTGCATGTAGCGTCCGGCGCGCAGCGCGCCCTGCGCATAGGGCATGCGGCTGGCGGACTTGTGCGTGATCTCGATGCGCTCGCCGGCCCCGGCGAAGAGTACCGTGTGGTCGCCGACGATGTCGCCACCGCGTATGGTCGAAAATCCGATCTGTGTCGCCGGACGCTCGCCGGTATGCCCCTCGCGGCCATACACGGCGCATTGCGAAAGCTCGCGATCCAGCGCTGCGGCCACCACCTCGCCCATGCGCAGCGCGGTACCGGAGGGCGCATCCACCTTGTGCCTATGGTGCGCCTCGATCACCTCGATGTCGTAGCCCTGGCTGAGGATCCGCGCCGCCACGTCGAGCAGGCGGAACACCGCGTTGACCCCCACCGCCATGTTCGGCGCGAAGACGATCGGGATTTCGCGCGCCGCCGCTTCGATGGCCGCCTTGCCCTGCGCCGAAAAGCCCGTGGTGCCGATCACCAGCGCCACCTTGTGGCGCTTGCAGGCCTCGAGATGCTGCAACGTGCCCTCCGGGCGCGTGAAATCGATCAGGCAATCGGCCACCGCCAGCGCCGCGTCGAGATCGGCGCCGATCTTCACGCCGCAGGGCGCGCCGACCAGCTCGCCGGCATCGCGCCCGAGAAAGGGGCTGGAAGGATGTTCCAGCGCCGCAGCCAGGCTGGCGCCAGGCTCCTGCTGCACGGCTTCGATCAGGGTGCGACCCATGCGCCCGGAACTGCCGGCGATGGCATAGCGGATCTTTTCCATGTCTATTTCTTTTCGGCGGCTTCGGCGCCGGGCGCGGCCGGCGCCGGAATGTCGATGACCTGGGCTGCCGGCCTGGGCGCTTCCGCCCGGGTGCCGTCCTCGGCGACGACGTCACCGGCGACGCGGACCAGCTTGTTGTCCTGGAAGAACACCGTGAGGGTGCGCTGCTCCGCCTCGCCCCGGCCCGGCCGGAAGCGATAGACGTAATCCCAGCGATCAACGTGGAACATGTCGGCGACCAGCGGCGAACCGAGAATGAAGCGCACCTGTTCGCGGGTGAGGCCCGGCTTCAACTGCGCGACCATCTCCTGCGTCACCATGTTGCCCTGGCGCACGTCGATGCGGTAAGGCGACAGATAGCTGGTGATCTGCGGCGTACTGGAACAGGCTGCCAGCAAGGGCAGGAACAACAGGCATCGCTTCATCGGGGAGTTCCGGAAAAACCACTGGTCATCGAGGGCCGCCGGATTCCGGCAGGCCGCGCCATTTCCCGATTGCATTGTCCCAATCGGGCGCGAAAACTATATCATAGCCGGCCACCCGGCCTTGATCGATACCGTGCCCGCCAACACTGCCCCATGACCCATCCCGACGATCTCAAGAGCATCGGCCTCAAGGCAACCTACCCGCGCCTGAAGATTCTCGACCTGTTCCACAAGCTGCAGGACGAAGGCTCGCCGCGCCACGTCACGGCGGAAGACGTCTATCGCCACCTGCTGGCGGACGGCCTGGACATCGGCCTGGCCACGGTCTATCGGGTGCTGACGCAGTTCGAGCAGGCGGGCCTGCTGCAACGCCACCATTTCGAGTCGGGCAAGGCCATCTTCGAACTCAACGAAGGCCAGCACCACGACCACCTGGTCTGCCTGCAATGCGGCCGGGTCGAGGAATTCTACGATCCCGCGATCGAGAAGCGCCAGCAGAAAATCGCCGAAGAGCGCGGCTTCACGGTGCGCGAGCACGCGTTGTATCTCTACGTGGAGTGCAACAAGCCGGACTGCCCCAACCGCAAGACGGGCATCTGAGGCGTGGAGGCCCTGCTGACCTCGACCGTCCTGGTCGCCATCGCCGAAATCGGCGACAAGACCCAGCTCCTGTCCTTCGTCCTCGCCGCGCAGTTGAGGAAGCCGCTGGCCATCATCGCCGGCATCTTCGTCGCGACGATACTCAACCACGCACTGGCCGGCTCGATCGGTGTCTGGCTGGCGCAACTGATCGCGCCGCAGTGGCTGCCGTGGATCACCGGCGCGGTGTTCATCGGCTTCGGTCTCTGGGCGTTGCACCCCGATTCGCTCGATGAGAACCCGAAGATTCATCCGGCCGGCGCCTTCGTCACCACCACGATCGCCTTCTTCATCGCCGAAATGGGCGACAAGACACAGTTCGCCACCGTGGCGCTGGGAGCGCAGTTCCAGGGCGCGCTGTTCGCCGTGGTGATGGGCACCACGCTGGGCATGATGCTGGCCAACGTGCCGGCCGTGGTCATCGGTGAGAAGCTGGCGCAACGCCTGCCGCTGAAACTTATCCGCTGGATCGCCGCCGCCGTGTTCATCGCCACCGGCGTGGTCACGATGATCGGCGCGCCGGCCATGCCGGGCTAGATCG
>Ga0209514_10008048_pt1 | contig 12190 bp, 10 predicted proteins | sample Subgrocontami58m_FD_187452 | JGI IMG/M metagenome (GOLD analysis project Ga0209514, IMG submission 187452) | Subsurface groundwater microbial communities from S. Glens Falls, New York, USA - GMW37 contaminated, 5.8 m (SPAdes) (version 3) | ecosystem: Environmental > Aquatic > Deep subsurface >...
CAATCTTCCTCATGTTTTCAACGTTTTGTTTCACACTTGCCTTTCAGCCGCTGATTAAATACATAGCAGAGAACGAACAATCGGGAAGGTTTATCAGTGCAAGCCTCTTCATCGGGTTTATGTTTTATTTTGTCATCTCGGCGGCGCTACTCTTCTTTAAAGAGCCGTTAATAACGTTACTCGATCCTCAAAGGACTCCGACGCTTTCAAGTCTGTGGGAATACTTACCTTTGCTCTTCTTCGGTTCATTAATACGAACGATGGCGTTAGGCGTCCTTCAGGCGCGCTACTCGGTTCAACGAATATTTTGGATTGATGCTGTCTATTTCCTCGGCACAGTGGGTATGATTCTTGTGGCAAATCAATTGCATCAATTTTCAACAGCAAGCGATCTTGTTCTCCTCAATTTGGTCGGCTCGTGTGCATCATCGTTGCTTGGGCTTATTCTTGTGTATCCTTCTCTGCCGAAAAGTTTATCATTCAAATCATCGGATGTGAAAGAAATTTTACAGTTCGGAAAATTCCTGTTCGGATCGAATGCCATTTACACAGTGTTCAGTCAGCTTGATGTATTTTTCGTTTCGAGTTATGTCGGCGTTACGGCAGTTGCTACCTATAACGTTGCAAAAATCTTCAACCGTTTTTTCGATATGTTGAGTCAGGTATTACAATTATTTTTAATACCATTCTCAGCCAAAACGTATGGGCAAAAAGATTTCGTAAAATTACTGACAACTGCAGAGAAAGCAATTTGTTTTTCCACATTAATCATGATGCCGTTATTTCTTGCCATGCTCTTTGTTCCGCATGAGATACTTCAGCTGCTCTATAAAGGGAGATATCAGGAGGCAGTACCATTAATACGAATTTTTAGTTTATTTGCCCTCATTACCCCCTGGAATGCTGTTATCAGTAGTTATTATGTAGGCATGGGAAAAGGGAAAGAAGCGTTGTACTTAGGATTTTTACTGCTTGTATTAGCGCTGGTATCCTTCCTTATTCTTACTCCGTTGTTCGGTGTAATAGGAACAAGCATTGGATATGTAGTAACCTTATTCTTAATCACTATCGCTATTTGGTACTTCTTGCGGAAAGAGGTTCCGCTCACCTTCGTTAATGTCTTCCTTCGCGTGAATGATGCTTTCGATTTTGTAAAGAAGAAGATCAAATCATAACAAGTGGAAGTTGAATAGAGTAAAGGATATTCTTCCTTACTTGATATTTGGGATTCACAAACTATTGGTGTTTTCATTAGTTTCTTGTATCTTCTTATTCCTTGATGATTACAATTGTTGACTTCAAATAATTATTAACTCATGTTACGCAAACCACATGATATGGTCATTCCCGAACGGCTTCTATCGGGAATCTTACTAACCACAAAGGAATATTCCCGCAAAAATCCTGCGGGAATGACAATCCCCTCTTTTGGTTCATATATTAAAACAAATTATCAAGGCAAATCTCGGTGTCAGTGAAACACCTTGTAACTTACAGAAAACAACATTCATAGATTCAGGAACGAGCATGGTAAAAAAATATAGTTTCCGCCTGTTATTGGTTCTTATTGCTTGCTTTACATTAGTATCACCCGCATTAAGCCAAACGGATGGACCCGGTATAAGCGTGGAAGTTATCGGCAGAGGATTGCTCGGACTTGTGTTCCTTCTTTTCATAGCCTACCTTTTTAGCAATAACCGTAAAGCAATTAATTGGCGACTTGTAGGCGCCGGGTTATTTATCCAATTTATGTTTGCTTTGGGTGTTCTTAAGGTTGATGTCATCCATATCGTATTCGAATGGATATCGGAACAGTTTGTAGCAATGATTGGAGTGTTCCATAAGGGAACCGAGTTTGTTTTCGGCACTGCCTTTGCAGATCCGTCGGGTCCGTGGGGATTTGTGTTTGCCATTCAGGTGCTTCCTACCATTATTATTTTTTCTGCGCTCTCGGCGTTACTGTACTATCTCGGTATTCTGCAATTAATCTGTTACGGATTTGCGTGGGTGTTAAGCAAATCGATGAAACTATCGGGTGCGGAAAGTATGTCCACTGCGGCGAATATTTTTCTTGGTCAAACGGAAGCGCCGTTAATGGTTCGCCCGTATCTCCCGAAGATGAATCGCTCTGAGATTTTATGCGTGATGATTGGAGGTATGGCGAACACCGCCGGAAGCGTTCTTTCGGCATACGTGCAGATGCTTGGAGGAACAGACCAACATGCTCAAGCCTTTTTTGCTTTACACATGCTGGCGCAATCAATCATGTCGGCGCCGGCGGCTGTGGTTGTCTCCAAAATGTTATATCCGCAAACCGATGAAGATGCTATTGTCCGTGATTTACAGGTTGGGAAAGAAAGAGTCGGTTCAAATTTATTAGATGCAATTTCAAACGGGACTACCGACGGATTAAAACTTGCCGTGAATGTTGCGGCAATGCTTATCGTATTTACGGCATTGGTTTATTTAGCTGATGCCATGATGTTTAAGATAGGAAACTGGACAGGGATTAACGGCGCGATTGCCGGAATGACCAATAACGTGTACGATGGATTGAGGCTGGGTTTCCTGTTCGGATATTTGTTTGCCCCTGTTGCATGGCTTATTGGTACGCCTTCGCATGATATGCTGGCGATGGGTCAATTGCTTGGTGAGAAAACTATGATTAACGAGTTTTATGCGTACGGTACGCTTGCCAAGATGAAAGCAAATAACATGATTGCTCCTATGTCCCGCTCAATGATTATTGCCACGTATGCCCTATCCGGCTTTGCCAATTTTGCTTCTATCGGGATTCAAATCGGCGGTATTAGCACACTTGCACCCAACCAACGGCAGAATCTTTCCGAGCTTGGTATGCGTGCACTGTTAGGCGGCACAATTGCCTGCTTGATGACCGCCGCAATTGCGGGAATGTTGTATTGATTTTTGTAGAGACGCATTGCATGTGTCTCTGTTGCCTACCAACGACCGTTATTCAAGGGCGAGGTTACCTCGCCCTTTGCGTTTTAAAGATATACCAATGTTTTGTTATTTGATTGATAGCGAAAAAAAAATTACCTATCACCTTTGTGAATAAATAAATCTAAAGTCCCCTCTGGAGAGGGGCAGGGGTGTGTTATCATTGTTTTAGAATAAAATCATAGTATTCGTTTTCGACAAATATTCCTAAACCACTATTCACTTTGGCCACTCCCACATCCTGACCGCATTTGACCTGCCCACCAGAAACAAATATTCAACAACCCACCTCTACGAGATGATTATTTTGTTTTCTACCCAAACTCTTGCTACTTTCAAAAAAGTTATGCGTGATAAAACTTACCACTAATTTAAGACGACGATTATGGCAGATATTGATGTGCTAAAAAATATTGAGAAAACGTATGGTATAACTTTAAAACAAAATAGCCTTGAGAAAGTTGAGGACATACTTGAAAACCATATATATGCTCTTGACGATAAAAATCAAATTGTTGGGTTAATTCTTGGGAATTCTAAAATCAGTGACTTAAACCCCATCAAAGAACTCAAGAACCTGACTACACTTTACTTGAGTTCGAACCAAATAAGTGACTTGAACCCCATCAAAGAACTCGAGCATCTGACTTTACTTTACTTGAGCTCAAACCAAATCAGTGACTTGAACCCCATCAAAGAACTCAAGCATCTGACTTCACTTTACTTGAGTTCGAACCAAATAAGTGACTTGAACCCCATCAAAGAACTCAAGCATCTGACTTCACTTTACTTGAGTTCGAACCAAATAAGTGACTTGAACCCCATCAAAGAACTCAAGCATCTGACTACTATTGATTTGCGTCAAAATGCAATTCACCATCTTCCAGAGTGGATTATAGATTTTTCTATGGAAATCTATTACGCTGAGTATTTATTTAGTGGCATAACTTTATTTAATAACACTTTGGAACAACCGCCAATTGAAGTGATCAATCAGGGTAAGTATGCAATAAAAAACTATTTTGAGGAATTAGGAAAACAGGGAACGGTACAATTATACGAAGCAAAATTGCTCGTAGTAGGGCAGGGTAATTCTGGGAAAAGTTGGTTGATGTATCACCTTGTCAACGGTAATAAACCTGATAAGTCTGCCAGCACGGAAGGGATACAGATCATTAAATGGACAGTTGACGATGTAGTACATAATTTAGACGGAACTACAAGTCCCTTTGAGATAAATTTTTGGGATTTTGGGGGACAGGAAATTTATCATTCCACACATCAATTTTTCCTCACCAAACGCTCGTTATATTTGTTTGTTTGGGAGGCACGAACCGATGATGATATAATCGGATTCGATTACTGGCTTAACGTCATACGCTTACTCTCGGATAACGCCTCCGTTATCGTAGTGATGAATAAGTGCGATGAACGCACTAAAGAAATTGACGGGAAAAGTATTACCGAAAAATTTCCTAATGTAAAACGATTTTTTAGCGTAAGTGCATCGAGGGGGGATGGCATCGCAGATCTCAAGAAGGAAATTATCCGCGAAATAACACAACTCCCTCTCGTCGGTAATACTCTGCCTAAAGTATGGACAGACATACGAAAAGAATTAGAACAGCTTGATAAGAATTACATCTCATACAAGGAGTATTGCGCACTTTGCAAAAAACATGGACAGGAGCAAGAACAAGCGGAATATTTAAGTAAATATTATCATGACCTTGGTGTGTTCCTTTATTTTGGAGATAATACAATTCTTCGTGATCGCGTCTTCTTAAAACCCGATTGGGCAACCAAAGCAGCCTATAAAATTTTAGATCAAGATGAAGTAAAAGCGAACAAGGGAAAATTCCGTTACAAAGAATTGAAGAAATACTGGGATGATTATGAGGAACAAGAATACAAATACTTGTTAGAACTGATGCAGAAATTTGAATTGTGCTTCAAACTCGCCGAAAAACAAACGTATATCGTACCCGAACTGTTACCGGCAAGTGAACCTGAAACTTCGTGGGATGATACAGACAATCTCCGTTTTGAATATCATTACGAATTTATGCCTGCAGGGATTCTTACCAGATTAATGGTTCACCTTAATTATCTCCTCAAAGATGAGATTTATTGGAAAAACGGTTTGGTGCTTACCCGTGAACATTGCGATGCCTTATTGAAAGCGGAACCATTTAATAGAAAAATCATCGTGCGTCTACGAGGGGTCAATAGAGGAGATTTACTAAGCGTTATACGTACAGACATAGATTATATCCACAGCACTCTAAATAACCCAGATGTAAAAGAAATGGTGCATTGCAATTGCGAGGTATGTAGTAAAAGTTCCAAGCCAAAATTATTTCTCTATAATGAATTAAGACAATATCAATCAATTGGTGAACGGACCATAAAATGCAACAATAATGGATTACGGGATGTTGAAGTATTGTCATTATTAAGAGATGTACCTATAACGAAGAAGGAAGAAGAAGAATCAAAGGGGAAGCAACAGAATGGGGATAATTTTCATATTAACGCAAAGACAGTAACAATTATGAATAGGTCAGATCACAGTACCATCGACCAAAGCGAATTTGAGGTTAATACTCCTGAAGTTGAAGAACCTAAAAAGAAAAAGTGGTATGAAACGGTTTGGGCAATAATTGGTGGTATAGCAGTTATCATAGGACTCATTGCAGCTATATTTCAAATTTTGCATTGGTGAAACAAGTTCTGTTAAAATTACCAGTCATTGCGAGGAGTCACGCAAACATAGATCATGCGTGACGACAAAGCAATCCCCGACAATGAAAACTGAACTATTGTTTTAGCTTTGTTAAATGTCTTTTTCGGAGCTTGACTTATGGAGATAAATATTTCTTCGTGGTTGGGGATTGTGTCGCATTCTGCGCCATCGTTGACCACACCCCGCTAAAGCGGGGTTCGCAATGACAACCAATAATTCACTTCTCATTCGCTTTCAACACCCTCAAAAAATTACCGCCTAATATTTTAGTAATATTGCTTTCAGAATAACCGCGTTGTAAGAGTTCGCGGGTGATGTTCGGAAGAAATGTAACATCATCCATATCAAGAGGTGTAACATTAATACCGTCAAAATCGGAGCCGATGCCGACGTGATCTACGCCGATGAGTTTGGCAACATAATCAAAATGGTCAATCAACTGCTGTAGTGTCGGTCGGATTTTTTTATAATCATCTTGAAGCATTTCGGCTGCGCGCTGATTTTTAATGAAGTCGTCTGTCTTTAAAATATTTTTCAGGGAATCAGTTCGCAATTCATTTCTCCGGAGGAGCGCTGTTTCTTTTGCCGTGAATGTGCTATCAATAAAGCCGGGGTTGAAATTGATGAATACAACACCATTATTTTTTGCAATCGCTTTCAGTTGCTCATCCTTGAGGTTTCTGCGATGAGGACAGAGTTTGTATGCTGATGAATGTGATGCGATAACAGGCTTCTTCGTTGTTTTCATCACATCCCAAAATGTTTTTTCTCCTACATGCGAAACATCAATCATCATTCCCAACTCGTTCATTTTTTGAATTATTTTTTTGCCAAGGGAATTCAATCCTTTATGCTTGAGATGTGCATCTTTATCCGTTTCATCTTTCGCGGAACTTGCCCAACTTGTGCTGTTATTCCATGTTAAGGTCATGTAGCGAACGCCGCGTGTATAGAAATGTTCAAGTTTTTTTATATCGTTACCGATAGGGTGTCCCCCTTCCATTCCCAGCATAGTGACAAATTTTCCTTTTTCCGCCTGCGATTTCGCTTCATCGACTGTCGTGGCAAAAACAACTTGTGCCGGGTTTCGTTTCACGAAACTCATGACCGAATCAATCTGCTCATTTGCTTGATCGTAATAAGGACGGGATGTCTTTTCCGGCGGTACCCAGATAGAAAACATTTGTATATCCACGCCCCCTTCTTTAAATCGCGGTAGATCGGAGTGACCGTGCGTTGTTCTTACCGAAATATCTTCACCGTTCACCATGCGTTGCACTACATCGTTATGAGTATCAACAACAATTGCATCGAAATGGATTTTTTTATAATCGCTTCCCGCTTTGAATCCAAATGCAAATACTGAAAGAATGGCGAGGAAAAATATGAGTGATTTCATAAGAGGTTTGTGTGGGTATTTGGTTTAGGGAGACAACTCCCCTTCTCTTGCTCTCCGTGCTTTTTTCTGAGAGAAGATGGTGATGTTAAAAAGTGGGCTTGGTTATGGCTGACAAACAATCAGGTGTAACACCAAGATTGCTTTTTTATCATAGAGGAACTGTCTCAAAAGTTGCCTTACCCTGTAGTAGCGGGTCACCAGACCCGCAAAATAAAACAAAATACGGTGCCGATTTGGTAATCGGCTACTACAGTTAATCTTTTGACACATTCCCGAACATCTTTCAATTGTTATATAGCCATAAACGAACAACTCCCGCAGGAGTATTCCTCAAGCGGGAGTGTTATCAGGTTCTTATTGCGCCGCTTCGTCTGGACCTGCGGTGCCTTTCATTGACTGAACTTCCATTCGGATTTCCTGAGCTTTTCTCTTTAGCTCATTCATATGTTTCCGAACGCGCGTTCCAGCGGACTTATTTCCCTTTTCATAGAACTTTGTGAAGTCCTTTTCGAAGGAATTAAGTAGCTCGTGCAATTCATTGTATCTGCCCATGGTGACTCCTTAGTATTTATTAGTGATGATTCCCTTACGGGGTGTAGTTAAGATTTAGACAATTTCTTCTTTTGTGCTTTTGCGTACTCGGTACTCAATAACTTTAAAAATTCTTCGCGACGGTGATACAATTTCTTTAATGGTCGGGGTTTCACTTTCGCTAATGCGTATGATGTCATAATCGGTAATGCAACTGTTGTATCAAGATATGAAACAACAGCATCGCCAAGCGAATCGGGGTCAACTTTGCCCCATGTGACCGCTTCACCGGGTGTTGCACCGGAGAGTCCGCCTGTATCGGGGCGTGCATCGGTGATTTGCAGAAAATAATCGTGCCCTTTTTCATCAATACCAAGCACTTCTTGAATCTGCGGTTCTGTTTGTAACATAAAATTTTTCGGTGAACCGCCGCCAATGAGCATTACACTGCTTTTTCCACCACTTCGTTTTGCATTTAATACGATTGATGCCGATTCATTAACATCAAGCAATACATCAATTCTGATTTTTCCGCCTGTAAGAGCCACTTCAGCTATATTCATACCGATTGAGCTATCTCCCGGTGATGAAGTAAATACGGGAACTCCGCAACGATATGCTGTTGCAAGCATACTGCTATGTTTAATACCGAGAATACGTTCTCTTTCGGCAACATATTTTCCGAGACGGTAGTGAAGTTCAGTTGTGCCCATTTCTTTTTGAAATTCTTCAAGGCGTAATACGCTTCTAAAAAAGGCATCTGTTGTGAGTAATACATCATAATCGAATAAAATATCATATATACGAATTACTCCTGCACTCCTCAACGCTTTATCATCAACATTTGGTGATCCGCGATGTAATGAATGACCAATCGAGAAATGAGTATCATGATAGAGATTTGCACCTGTGCTAACAATCCAATCAACAAATCCCGCTTTCATCAACGGGACAATGCATGTTCCACCAATACCTGCCGGAGTTAATGCTCCTGTAACACTCATTCCAACCGTTGAATCAGGAACGAGCATTTTTTGTGTAAATAATTGACACGCTTCGCGTAATCGTGCAGCATTGTACGCGTTGAAATAATTATCAACGAGTTCAACAACTCCTGCATTTTTTGGAATTGGTTTTCGCTCGATTACTTTACCTGATAGGAACTTTGTGCTTTTCTTATTCATTGCCTTTTTACAAAATTGAGAAACCGCTCAAATATACAAAATTTCAGCAATTTGTCAAGCAATTTGTGTAAATATTTCTATAATTGGTAGATTTTTCTTTACCCGCACAATACGCTTCCACCGTTCACATTCAGCACTTCGCCAACAACATGGTTTGACAATTCTGAGGCAAGAAAGAGAATTGGTCCGGCAATTTCTTCCGGGGTTGCTATTCTTCCTCTCGGACTTGCTTTAAAAATCTCGCTTTTTCGCTTAGAATCGGCAAAAACGTGGCTAACCATATCAGTATCAACCCAACCGGGAGCGACACAGTTTACCCAAATTCCATCACGAATAAGCTCAACGGCAATGGATTTTGTAAAGGAAATCATCCCCCCTTTTGAGGCGGCATAGTGAGAGTGAAATTCTTCGCCTCTTTGCGCTGCAGTGCTGGAAATATTAATAATTCTCCCATATTTTTGTTTTTTCATTATCGGGACAACAAGATTGCACATCGAAAACATACTATTGAGATTAACATCGATAGTACGTTTCCAATTTTCAAATGTCATCTCACCTATTTTTCCTTCTTCCCAAATACCTGCTGAATTGACGAGAATATCAATTCGTTTGAAGTGTTTATATGTTTCATCAACAATGTGTTTACAATCTTCAGGATTTTCGACACTTCCTTTTATGATAAAACACTCACGTTTATTTTTTTGAATGGATCGTGCTATTCTTTTTGCAGATGTTACATCTTGCTGATAGGTAATTGCAACATTTGCTCCGGCTTCGCTTAATAGTTTTGCAGTTGCGGCTCCAATACCGCGTGATCCGCCAACAATAAGGGCTATCTGATTTGATAATGAAATCATGAGATTCTCTCGAAATTGAAAAAAATAAACAGCTAATTGTACTGAAAATGTTGAAAGTAAACAATAATTGAAGTATTTGCTTCTGGCTTACATTTTGTTTATATTTAGATTAAGTCTAAATAAGGATAAGCAACGTGGATCATTCCACAGCAAACGATACATTTACAAAATATCTTCAAAGCAAGCAACTTCGGGTAACACAAGAACGACTCGATTTGCTTGACGAGATCATGAATTACGACGGTCATTTCGATGCCGATCAACTTTACGCAATGCTTCGCAGTAAAGGTGTTAAGGCTTCGCGTGCTACGGTGTATAATACTCTTGATCTTTTAGTGCAATGCGGATTGATTTCGAAGTATCGATTTGGTGATAATATCTCACGTTATGAAAAAGCATTCGGCAGACCGCGACATGACCATTTAATTTGTTTGAGTTGTGGTGACATTATTGAGTTCGTGAGCCCAGAATTAGACAACATACAAACGAAAGTTTGCAAAGAACACCACTTTAAGTTTGCAAACTCATCATTACAGATTTTTGGAACATGTTCCAAATGCCAGAAAAAATAACAGGTTCTTTCATGAGTACAACAACACTAACAGACGCGACCGTAGGAAAATATTTTCGAATTTTCGACATCCAATCAACACCGGAAATTTGTCACCGATTACGCGAGCTCGGATTTTATGAGAATGCCATCATCCGTTGCATGAGCAACTCGGATAGCCATCTTATTTGTGAAGTGTGTAATACTCGTTTTGGGTTAAATGAACACATCGCAAAAGATATCCTCGTAGTCCCTTTCGGTTAATAGAACCATAGGATTGGATTCTTTCAGGTATGTCTCCTCGAGCGGACATTACTCTTCATAATATCGCAATTATCGGTAACCCTAATGCGGGAAAAACAACATTGTTTAACGCGCTCACAGGGTTACGACAGAAAGTTGCAAACTACCCCGGCGTCACGGTCGAAAAAAAAGAAGGTATTCTTGTTTTCCCTGATGGCGGTGAAGTTACTCTTCTTGATCTCCCCGGCACGTATAGTTTAACAGCGAGTTCTCCTGATGAACGTGTTGCTACCGATGTACTCCTTCAAAAAGTAGAAGGTGTTACCCTCCCCGAAGTAATAATCTGCGTAGTTGATGCAAGCAATATTGAACGCAATCTGTATCTCATTACACAAATTATTGACTACCATTTCCCTGTTATTATTGCCCTCAACATGATGGATGTTGCAGAGCGGCAGGGAACAACAATTGACCCTAAAGCGCTCTCACGTTGTCTTGGTGTTCCCGTTGTTCCAACAGTCGCGAGTAAAGGAATCGGGATTGATTTGTTGAAAAGAATGATTCTTCAAAAGATTGAAATTTCGACAAAATCACGGCAGTGGCATTTACCCCCTGTTATACAGGAAGAATGCGATGAATTAAAGGGACTTCTTCAACAAAAATATCATTTCCATGAGGCGTTGGCGTTTCATGAAGCTATTACACTGCTGACCTCCCCCGAATCACTTTATGAGCATGAGGACAGATATGATCCCGATATTATTGCACATGTTAAGGGCGATCACAAAAAATTAGGGGGATTGGGGTACGATACTCAGCTTGTCTTTGTTGAATCACGATACGAATGGATAAAACGCATTTGTGATGAATCTGTTCATCGTGATGAGCAAAACACGAAAAAATTCAGTGATACAATCGATAAAATACTAACCCATAGGATATGGGGATTTATCATTTTCATTGGCGCTATGATGTTGATGTTTCAATCCATTTTCAGTTGGGCAAATACTCCTATGGAATGGATTGGTAGCGGCGTTGATTGGTTAGGAACGCAAATTACACATATTATTCCCCCGGGAGATTTACAGGATTTAATTATTAACGGCGCATTAGGCGGAGTTGGAGCAGTAGTCACTTTTCTACCTCAGATTATCTTCCTCTTCTTTTTTATCGGTTTATTGGAGGATACAGGATATATGGCAAGAGCCGCGTTTATTATGGATAGACTCATGGGTAAGGTGGGTTTACATGGTAAATCGTTTATTCCATTAATGACTTCATTTGCATGCGCTATTCCCGGAATTATGGCAACGCGAACAATTGAAAACAAGAATGACCGTTTGGTTACAATTTTAGTTGCACCCTTAATGAGTTGTAGTGCACGGTTGCCTGTATATACACTTATGATTGCCGCATTCATTCCGAAGAAAAACCTGCTTGGTATTTTTTCATTACCCGGCGTTGTCTTAATCTCGATGTATTTGCTTGGATTGATTGCGGCGCTTGGAATGGCATGGCTCTTCAAGAAAACGCTATTAAAAAGCGCTCCCCCTGCATTTATCATGGAATTGCCTCCCTATAAAATTCCATCCATTAAAAACATTTTAATACAAACATGGGAACGAGTATTGCATTTTTTGCAACGCGCAGGGACAATAATACTTGGAGTGTCGGTTATTTTATGGTTTCTTGCAACATATCCCAAGCATGAAAACTTGT
>Ga0209514_10008052_pt1 | contig 12183 bp, 12 predicted proteins | sample Subgrocontami58m_FD_187452 | JGI IMG/M metagenome (GOLD analysis project Ga0209514, IMG submission 187452) | Subsurface groundwater microbial communities from S. Glens Falls, New York, USA - GMW37 contaminated, 5.8 m (SPAdes) (version 3) | ecosystem: Environmental > Aquatic > Deep subsurface >...
TCTCGCGTGAGAACATCATGAAGCAGGCTGCGAATATCCAGCCGACGGCCTTGCCGTTGCTACTGCCCGGCATGACGGCGGCGACCACGCCCACGGACTTCCGCCCACTGAAGGGGCTGCAACTGATGCGCTGGAAGACCAGCACCTGGTCGCGCTTCGGCGATATCATCGGGGCGTGAGCGTCGTTGCGGTGATTAGGGCCTGATCGTGTCTGCTTGGAGGAGGATGGCCCGGGATCGAAAGGTCCCGGGCTTTTTTTCGGGGCGGCGACGGCCTGGTCCTGCGCCTCGGTAATGCGTTCCACAACCAGGGCACGGACCGTTCGCGCTCAGCCGAGGGTAACGGCCTGTCGTCGCACGAACCGCAAGCGCCGGTGGGTTGCGCTAGGCCGACGCCGTATGCTCACCGCACCAGATCGCGGCCATCACCGGACCCAATGCGTCGTCTGAGGTTCAGCAGTCCACCTTCAGGGCCAGTCGGGCAGGTCCGGCGAAAACCGCCACGCGCCGATTCGGCTGGAAACCGCGCACAGGTCGAACCGGGGCTGGCAAACCTATTCTCAAGGTTCGCGCAGTCGTGCCTGATCATCCGACCTGACGTGCTGTTGTGACCGGATTGGTGGAGCCGAGGGGAATCGAACCCCTGACCTCCTGAATGCCATTCAGGCGCTCTCCCAACTGAGCTACGGCCCCGTCCACCGAGGGCGCGACGTATAGACCGGCCTGTTCGGCGGGATCAAGAGGCAGATTTCACCGACGCGCCGTTGCGTTCGCCGGCGGGCCTTTTTCCGGCAGCCACACATCGGTCCAACCGGTGATGGTCGCGGCATCGGTCAGGCGGACCTGGGTCCGGCCAGGGCCATTGCGCTGCATGATGGTCACCGCGGTCGGGACGGTGACGATACGGCAATTGGCTGGTCCGTCTTCGGCTCCCAGGCGTCGTGACGCCAGCCGCTCCAGATCCGCTTCCTGTCGGCACAGGGCCGCGCCAGGGTCCAGCCTAGGCCACGCCAGAGGCGCCGGCTTGATGTCCGGCAGTCCGGGGGGTGGCTTTTTTATCACCAGACCCGGCGCGTCGAAAATGATGTTCTGGGCATGGGCACCCGTTCCCGGGGCGGCCGCGGATGTAGCCAGCGCCAAGAGCCACAAGAGGTTGAATGCGCGCATGATCGCTCCCGATAGACAAGTCCGGCCTATTCTATGCCGGACGGAGGCGGTCGGGCGCAACCGTCCGGCGTCGCGGTTCGGTCTGGCGGCTGAAGCCCCCGTTATTCGTCGGGCCTATGCGTTCGGCGCCGTGGAACCGCCAGTCCGGCACACTGAGGCCGCGGTATGGTCCGCCCCCATGACCGCGGCGCCCAAACAGGCAATACTGCCTCACTGGAATCCGTCCGAGAGGCATCATGCCCGATCAAACCTCGCCGCCCCCGCTGCTCGATGTGCGGGGCGTCACCTTGCAATACAAGACCCGAGACCATCTGGTCACGGCGACCTACCGTGTGGACTTTACGGTCCAGCGCTCCGACCGTTTCATCCTGTTGGGGCCGTCCGGGTGCGGCAAGTCGACCCTTTTGAAGGCGGTGGGCGGCTATATGGCCCCGACCGAAGGCGACATCGTCCTGAAGGGCACCCGCGTCACGCGCCCAGGTCCCGACCGCATGATGGTGTTCCAGGAGTTCGACCAGTTGCTGCCTTGGAAGACGGTGTTGCAGAACGTGATGTTTGCGCTGGAAACCTCCGGCCGGCTGCGCGGCAAGGCGGCACGCGAGCGGGCGCTGGATTACATCGATAAGGTCCACCTGACTCGATTCGTCGACGCCTACCCCCACACGCTGTCGGGCGGCATGAAACAGCGCGTCGCCATCGCCCGCGGCATGGCGATGGAACCCGATATCCTGCTGATGGATGAGCCCTTCGCGGCCCTCGATGCGCTGACCCGTAGGCGCATGCAGGACGAACTGCTGCAACTTTGGGACGACACGCGCTTTACCGTGCTGTTCGTGACCCACTCGATCCCCGAGGCGGTGAAGATCGGCAACCGCATCCTGCTTATGTCGCCGCATCCCGGGCAGGTGAAGGCCGAGTGGAACAGCGTCCCCCGCGATGCCGACCCAGCCCTGGCCGTCGCCCTGGAGGAACGCATACACAGCGTCCTGTTCGCCGATCGCGTAGAGGAACAGGAGCATGTCTGAGACAGTTGAACGGCCGGAGATCAATCGGCCCATACGGGGGGCGGAGGATTTCGGCATCGTCGAAAAGGCCCTGACCCCGTGGGAACGGCTGTATCATCAGGTCTGGCTGCGCAAGACGGTCCTGCTGATCGTGCTGGCAACGATCTGGGAAATCTACGGCCGATACCTGGACAATCCGCTGCTGGTGCCGACTTTCACCGAAACCGTGTCGGCGCTGTTCGACGGGCTGAAGTCGGGCATCATCGTCGACCGCGCCTGGACGACGTTGAAAGTCCTGCTGCTGGGGTTTTCCGTGGGTGTGTTACTGGCCGCGGTGCTGACGATCCTGGCGATCACCACGCGGGTGGGCACGGATTTCCTGGAAACCGTGACCGCGATGCTCAGTCCGCTGCCAGCGATCGCACTGCTGCCTTTGGCGCTGATCTGGTTCGGGCTTGGCATTGGCAGCTTGGTGTTCGTCATGGTGCACTCGGTGCTTTGGCCGCTGGCGTTGAACACCAATGCGGGGTTCCGTGCCGTTTCCCCCACGTTGCGGATGGTGGGGCGCAATTACGGGCTGTCCGGCCTGGGGCTGGTGCTGAAAATCCTCATCCCGGCGGCGTTTCCCTCGATCCTGGCGGGGCTCAAGATCGGCTGGGCGTTTGCCTGGCGCACCCTGATCGCGGCCGAACTGGTGTTCGGCGTGGCATCCGGCAAGGGCGGCCTGGGCTGGTATATTTTCGAGAGCAAGAACCAGCTCGACATTCCGGAGGTGTTTGCCGGGCTGCTGACCATCATCGTCATCGGGCTGGTGGTGGAAAACGTGATCTTTCGCACGATCGAACTGCGCACGCTTCGTCGCTGGGGCATGCAGAACTGAACGCAAAACGGGAGAGCAACCATGGACAAGATCGTCGGCAGCGGGAAGCATACGTTCCGGGTGCATGAGGACTGGCAGCAAGCGCCTGCCGATCTGGAGATCAAGGCCGCCGCCGTCGCGGTCGATTCGCAGGACCGGGTGTTCTGCTTCAACCGGAACCCGGCGCATCCGGTGGTCATTCTTGACCGCGATGGAAATTTCCTGTCCTCCTGGGGGGCCGGGCTGTTCAAACAGCCGCACGCGATTCGCTTCGACGACAAGGGCGCGTTGTGGCTCACCGACGGGTACGGCATGCAGTTCTTCAAGTTCACCCCGGATGGAACGTTGCTGCAAACGATCGGCGTGAAGGACCAGCGGTCCGACACCGGAGTGCCAGACGACGACCTGAGTTCCACCGCCTGGAAGAAGGTGCAGCGCGGCGCCGGCCCCTTCAACATCCCAACCGATATCGCGTTCGCCGCGGACGGCTCGATGTTCATGACCGACGGCTATGGCAATGCCCGCGTGCACAAATTCTCCGGCGATGGGACTTACCAGTTTTCGTGGGGGGAGCCGGGGGATGCGCCCGGTCGGTTCAATTTGCCGCACGGAATCTGGGTGGATCGGGCCGGGCGGCTGCTGGTGGCGGACCGGGAGAACGATCGGGTCCAGGTGTTCGACCAGGCCGGGGCGCTGCTGGGCATTTGGCCCACCGAGTTGATCGGGCCGGCGTTCTTCTATGTCGACGCCGACGACGTTGTTTACATCCCCGAGCATAATGGCGGGATGGTCAGCGTGCTGACGTTGGAGGGGGAACGGCTGGCTCGATGGGGTGGCCCGGTGCACAAGTCCTGCCATGGGATTTGGGGTGACTCGCGGGGGGATATCTATGTGGTGCAGCCTGGGGATTGGGGGCGGGTCCGGCGGGTTGTGAAATACGAACGGGTTTAGGCGGGGCGAGGTGAAGCGTCCCCGGTGGGTGGGCCGGGGACGGCGCTGGGTGAATGTGGTCCCGTCGGGGGGCTGCGGACGGATCTTGGCGTGTGCGGACTGCAACAGGAAAACCGAACCTTATCATGGGTGGACTTTCGGTACTGAATTCTTGAATTTTGCAACTGGGCTTATGCCTCAGCACAAGCGGCTCGTTGCTTCGATACGACCACGAATTCACGTCACCGACCCAGTCCCCACCGCTGGTTGGAGCGGCTACAACAACGGCGGCACAAACTGGATGATGGCCTATAAGCTTGCTGCCCTGACGACGAAAAACAAAACCAGTTCGGTATTTATGCAACGACCTCAATGATGCGGATTGTCGCCTCGCGCGATCATCATGCGGTGTTGCTGGTGGTGCATGCCATGCGTCATCACTCCGATAAAGCCAAGCCCGCGCAATTTCATGGCATCCTGGGCGGGAACGCGCACCGTGAGGGATGCGCCGCGCTCGATCTCGGACGCCTCGAAACGCCAGCCACCCACGCCATTCATTGTCGCGGCATGCGCCATGATCATCCGCCGGATTGAGGCCCGTATGGAGCCATCGCCCGTGACATCGAATGTCACTCCGCCTTCGATGGCTTCTGACTCCACCTCAGCGTGGAGCGTCACGCGGTCCATGTCGATCAAGTGCCGACGAAGTGCCTCGATGTTAACCTTGCTCCAATCGGTCGCCTGGTCTGCTTCCAAAATCTCGACGATTTCCTGAATGGCGGCGAATGCGGCCTGTCCCGGCTGGATCGGTGTTGACGCTGCTGAGCGGCCAGCAGTGGGGGACGTCATGTGATGGGTATGCGCGGTCTGTGCGGACGTCTGCATGGGGATCAGCACGGCGAGGAGATAAGCGACACGCAGCATCATCGACTCCCTTGTAGGCGCCCCTGTTCGCCCTTTTGGCCGCGGAATGCAAGAATGGACCAGGTCCGTGAACGGGGTGAACCGACGAGAGGAAAAACAATGACGAACCTTGGATTCATGCCTCGCCACGTCAACGCGGTAGGACATTTGTGACCCCCACACCATCATCCCGAGGGAGTCGTCTTCTTGAGGTCATCGGGTATTTCCTGCGGCTCGGTGCAACGGGGTTCGGCGGCCCGGTCGCCTTGTGCGGCCTGATGGAACGCGATCTCGTTGAGCAACGCGGCTGGCTCGACAAGTCTGAAATGCGCGACGTGATCGCGGTCTGCCAGACGATGCCCGGTCCGCTCGCCGTGCAGGTGGCCATCTTCATAGGCTACATGCGTTGCGGCTACTGGGGTGCATGGGCGGGTGGCTGGGCGCTGATTCTGCCCGCGTCAGCCATGGTGGCACTGCTTGCCGCCGCTTATGTCCATCTGCAAGGCCTGCCGTGGCTGAGCGCAGTCATCTATGGCGTGAGTCCGGCGGTCATCGCGCTGATTTTGGTCTCGTGGTGGCGGCTGGTTCGGTTGGGTATGGAGGATCGCTTTCAATACGTCGTCGCGGCGGTGTCCGTCGCGGCCACGCTGGCGCTGCCAGGTGTTCTCACCGCCGTGTTCCTCGGCGCGGGGCTGTTGGGCATTGGCTGGTATTTCCTGCAAGCGCGACGGCGCGATCACAGCCCCAAGTTGCATGATATCGCGTCGTTCCTGATACTTGCCAAGCTGGCATGGTTCTTTTTCATCACTGGTGCCTTTACCTTTGGTGGCGGCCTCGCCGTCGTGCCTCTGCTGGAGAAGGAATTGGTGCAACAAGGGCAGTGGCTGACAGCCGCCGACTTCTTAACGGCGATCGCCGTTGGCATGGTGACCCCTGGCCCGGTGATGACGGCGGCGACGTTCGCCGGATATATTGTGGCTGGCCCGTTAGGGGCGCTGGTCTGCACAATCGCGATCTACCTGCCTTCCTTTCTGCTGGTTTTGTTCGCGGCCCCGCCACTCATGCGGAACCGCGCCAGTGTTCTCGTGCAGGGTTTCGTCAAGGGCGTCTATGGCGCCGCCATCGGGGCCATTCTGGCGGCAACGATTGTCCTTGGCGGGCGAGCCATCGGCGATTGGATTACGGCCGCCATCGCTGTAGCGGGGTTGGTCGCGTTGGTATGCTTTCGCATGAGCGGCCCGATATTGGTCGGATTGGCGGCAACCGTTGGCCTGGTGGCGTTCCAATTCCTGCACCCAGATTAGAGAAAGTCTGGAACTGTGCAGTATTTATGGAAGCATTATCTTGGTGCACGAGTCTCGATTATTGTACCGATAGGTCAGCTATGCGTGGAAACCGGACGCAGAAGCCTCGTGCAGTCGACGGCAGATTGGCGGCCATCCCGGTCATAGCCGGGCAGCGATATCCGTCGTGAGAGCCGACCTTCGTTCAAGGCGCCTCAGCTCAGCCGCCGGCATGATCCAAAACCGCATGGAAACCTTGAACGGCGGCGAGAGGACTTTCGAGGTCCCGATCACCGGCGTAGCGCTTGTCAGCAAGCCTGGTGTCTTCCACCAGAACCCGGATCAGTTCGCGGGCGGCTTTGCCAGGGCTTGGTACACGTTGACCCATCGCAATATGGGCCCCATCACACGTATCTCGGCCTGTTGGTTCCCGCGGAGCCGCTGCTTTGGCAAGACCCGATCCCCGACGTCTCTCATGAATTGATTGGGGAGCAAGGCATCGCGCACCGCAAGAGCCGGATCCTCGCATCAGGATTGTCCATCCCCCGGCTGGTCTCGACCGCCTGGGCGTCGGCGGCCACCTTCCGTGGCGCCGACAAGCGCAGTGGGGCGAACGGCGCGCATTCGCCTCGCGCCGCAGAGGGATTGGGAGGTCAACCAGCCGGCCCAACCGGCGCGGGCACTCCGAGGACGGTGACGTTCCTCGGGTTCCCTCTATGTCACCCGCCGGTAGCGCCACAGTGTTTCCAGTGTGCAGCTAATTGTCCCCTCGTCCTCCCTGCCACCTACCCGGATCTTTATCGTGGTGACGTCTATCGGTAGAACTTCTGATTTTCGGGGCCGTGCCGACTCAAATCTCGGGAGCCAAATCGTAATTCAGATATTCCAGAATACCGTGGTTCAGACACCGGTTGATCGCCCTAATATCTTCGATTTCGATCGCGTTGGTCCAGAACTTGTCCCGGTACATTTGTCTGAAGGACTCAAACGTGCGCGCATCACCTTTGAGCGAACGGTCTGGTATGTCCAACCTCGGGTATGTGCTCCAAGGTACATCAGACGGCGAAAATACGATTTCCGGCCGATCCAATATGTCTTCATACTTTAAGAACCGAACCTGCGCCACACGCGCGAACTCCGCATAGGCACGATATTTATAGTTCCACAGTTCAATTGGGTTCCCGAAGACGCCTGGAGCATTGTCGCGTCGTACCGTCAACCAGGGGGTTCTCAAAAATGTACTGAAGGATTGCATGTTTTGGACAAGTAGATTATGGTAGGGTCGGCGATACATTGACAGAAGCCAAGCATATGGGTTCTTGCAGATCACAAGGTACGTTGTAGTATGGTGCCTCTCGTTGCCCAATATACGGTCAGTCGTCGGGGCAGAATGCTTCCAACCCAAGCTCATATCGAAATGTTGGTCAAAAATATCGTCCCGGACATACTCTCGAAGAAGAATGGCGTCGCGGTCTGCCAAACCTCCTGCTTCGCTTCGCCCTTTCAGATCTGTTTCGAAGGACGTGCCAAGCTCTGATACGGTTCCCGGCCATAAGAACGCCGACGAGTTCCGGATGATCATCTGCCGGAGCAAATTCGTCCCAGTGTTCCTCTCGCCAAATATCTTGATCAATCGCCCTGACATCGTTGAAACCCATTTGAAGATGTAAGACAATCTCGACGACGTTGGACCCAGCTCAATCTATGTCTCGGTGTCGGGACCGTCAATATTTTCGGCGCGGAGGCTATGGCAGGCGGGCCAGCACCGCCAGGTTGGCCACCCGCTCCAGGGGGACAAAATAGAAGCCGAACACATAGGGATGCGACACTTCGAACGCGGCGGGGGACGGCGAGCCCTTCTGCATCGTCTCGACATCCAGCGTCTCGATCCGGCGCCAGTCGCCGTAGAACTCGAAATATCCGGCATAGCCCAATGGCCTCAGCAGGGCGGGAATGGCACGCGTACTGCCGGGACGGTGACGTTCCTCGATTTCGACCGAGATCACAGGCCGGCAGCGCCGCAGCGTGTCCAATGCACCGCGCAGGACTTCTTCCTCCGCGCCTTCGACGTCGATCTTGATGGCGGTGACGTTCGCCAGATGCAGGGAGTCCAAGGTCACGGTCGGCACCGTCCAGCGATCGATCGCCTCCACCCGCGGATCGTCGCGTTGGATCGCGGCGTAGTCCTTGGCGATCGAAGCCCATTCTTCCTGCGCCGCTCCGCCGACGCGTGGCACGGATAGGGTCATCGTGCCGGCGCGGTCGGACAGCGCCTCGGGTCGTGGGGTCACGTGACCTGGGTTCAGGCGGGCAATGGCCTGGCACAGGCGAGCGAAAGCAGACGGCAGCGGCTCAAACGCGATCACATGCGTTCCTGGCAGCTCCGCCAGCGGCAAGGTCAGCCGCCCGTCATGCGCTCCGGCATCGATGATCGTGCCCATTGGACCGCCGAGACGGTGCATGGCACGATGAAACTCGATTTCCTGCATCGGCGCCCCCGTGGGAGAGAAGGTCGGGAAGGTCGAACGTGCTGCATATGGCCGCAACCGAAAAACAGAGGGACCTTGCATGAGGCGGCTATCCGACGCCACCGCACCGACTGGCTCGGGCGTCACCGCCCGCCAGATCACGCGGCGCTAGGCGGTGGCGGAGGTCATCATACACGTACCGACCGCGACGGCGTCCATAAGAGCCGCCCGCCGGCGCGCCATCCTGTGCGTGCTGGCCGCCTCGGCGATCTTCTCGCTCGGCGCGGCCTTCGTGAAGGCCCTGACCGAGAGCGTTCCGGTCATCGAGATCGTCATGTTTCGCGGCTATGTCGGCTTCCTGGCGATGACCCCGGTGCTGTGGCGGCATGGCGGCCTGATTGCGCTGAAGACCCGCCGGCCCGCGGGCCATATCCTGCGAACCGCCTACGGGTTCATCGGTACGGTTTCGACCGTCTATGGTTTCGCCTTCCTGCCGCTGGTCACCGTCACGGCGCTGGGTTTCGCGATGCCGCTGGTGCTGACCGCGCTGTCCGTCCCATTGCTGCGGGAGAAGGTGGGCTGGCGCCGGGCCAGTGCCGTTCTGGTAGGGTTCGGCGGTGTGCTGATCATCCTGCGGCCATGGGAAGCGGCCGATGCCGGACCGGGCGAACTCGGCGCCATCGCCTTCGTGCTGTTCGGTGTCGTGACCTGGGCGCTCGCCATGATCACCATCCGCAAGATGGGCGAGGCCGGGGAGCGTAATGTCACAATCGTCGCCTGGTACACGCTGGGCACCGCCCTGCTGGCAACAATCGGCACAATCCCGGTCTGGGTTACCCCGACAGCGCCGCAACTGCTGGCTCTGCTGGCCGCCGGCGTGATGTCCGGTGTCGCGCAGTTGCTGATGACCGAGGGCTATCGCGGCGGCGAAACCACCCTGGTCGCGCCGTTCGAATACGGCGCGATCATCTACACCACGATCCTTGGCATCGCGATCTGGAGCGAATACCCCGATGCCTGGGATTTCACCGGTGTGGCAATCCTGGTCGGTGCCGGGCTGTATATCTGGCATCGGGAGGTGACGTTGGGAATCCGACGATAATGCGGTTTCACCATGGCTGGAAACACCATGGCTGGAAACGGCGATCCGCTCTATCATCTTGTTTTATCGTGTGATTTACACGCCGTTACGGTCTGCTCAACGCGACCACGCGCCAACGCTCCGGTCGAGATCGATGAAACCGACCCGGGCGAAATGGGCTGGGCGGTCCCGCACGGGATCAAGGACAACGGCCGCGGACTTCGCGGTGCACGCCGGCGCAGACCGCGGCGGGCTACGTCAGGCCGGCACGAACGCCAGAACGATCGCGAGCAGACCCAGCAGCAGATTGAGCCCCACCAGCTTGCGGATCGCATCCAGGCTGGCAACCATCACCGGAGGCTCGGAGGAGCCGCGGAACACGCGGTAGGGGCCGAAAAATATCCACAAGAACACCGCGCCCATGATCAGGCCGACGAGCATCATCGCATGGATAGGCCAGCGGACGCCTGCCATCCCGCCATACAGGGCGATCATCCCATAGCCGCTCAGGATCACCAGCGGCATCGCGTGCCAGACGACCAGGAAGAACCGCCGCAACACCTGCCCATGCAGCAACAACCTCTGCGACGGCTCCAGCACCCCCAGGCTCGGCCGCAGCACCACATAGGTGAAGAACATGCCGCCGACCCACACCACCGCGCTCAACATGTGCACCATTTTCAGCAGTGCGATCATCATCACAGTCATTCTTGAACCTCCAAAAGTTCGGCCGACAGGGCCTGCAGTTCGCGCGCCGCGATCGAGCGCGGTGCCGTTTCCGTCACGCCCAGGCCCAGCGCGAAGGCGGCGGCAAATCCGGTGCGGTTGCCGATCGTGCTGGACAGCACCGGCAGGCCGCGTTTGGCGAGGTCGGCGGCGATCGCGTCCCGCAGTTTTGATGTGGCCGGCACCCGGTTGAGCACGATCGCGACCCGACGCCGTTCCTCGGTCGCGAGCTTCAGGGTTTCCTCCGCCGCCCAGACATCGGGCAGGCTGGGTTGCAGCGGCACCAGCACCAGGTCCGCGCCGCGTATCGCGAGCCTGGCATCCGTGTCCACCCGCGGCGGGCTGTCGATCAGGATGACATCGTGGTCCCGCCGCAACCGGTCGAGTTCGGAAGTCAGACGCCAGCCGGATACGTCTGAGAAGGTAAGCCGAGCTTGTGGGATGGGGAGGGTGAGGCGGAGCGCATGCCAGCGGGTGAGGCTGCGTTGCGGGTCGATGTCCAAGAGCGCCACGCGGCACCGACCCGCCAGAGAGGCGGCGAGGTTGGCGGCCAGCGTGGTTTTACCGGTGCCGCCCTTCTGTTGTGCCAGCGTGACGACCACCGCCATGGAGGGACTCCGTGGTTGAATAGGCTATGGGACCAGAACCTGGCGATCAGCGCCAGGGGCCGGTTGGCCAGGCAGCAGTTCCGATTATGGCCGAGCGAGGCAGTCTCCTCGTCAGAGACGGCCTTGCCCCGGGTTTCATCGCGCCGTTTTCGACTGTGGGTGTGCGGTTTTGATGATCGAAGCGGGACGTCATTGGGATGGAGCAGGGATCCTGGGGCAAGGGAACCGGCTAAATGTTTGCTTTTTGTTCTAGGCCAGGCGCGGTATTGGTGGCAAGTTAAAAGTGGATTTCGGCGGTAAGATGCGGGTTTTGGGGGTCAAAACCGTCGGGTTTGTGGCATTTTGCCTGGATTTTGGGCGATGGTTAACAAAAACCCAGAATGGTTAATCGAGCGCGAAACTGGCTGTTGGCGATTTTCACCAAAGCTCACATCCGAGTTTCAGATTGGGTTGTTAGTCTCTGATAGAACGGAATTTATCGGTCTTCTTAAGATTCTACTTTAAGTATGGATTTTCAGTAATCCGTTCCGGTCAGGCGCGGATAAGGGGGTGTTTCGTTACAGAGCAATGCGGGACTCGGGGGGTATTGTTCCGGTCCCATGCGGTTAATCCTATCGTTAATCATTGCCCGCGGATTGGGCAGATGGCTGCTTGCGAGGAGGTCGGACAGGTCAGCGTTGGATGCGCCTTGGTGCGACGGCTCCGGGCCATAATCAGAACTGCTGTTGGCCAGGGACACAGCAAGCGGTAGCGCCAGGGGTTGGGTTGGCGAACACGCTCGGCACAATGAACGGCGGTGCCGCCGACGCGCTGACCCTGCCGAACCGGCACGGGACACGCCGGTGCCGGTTCGGCTGTCATTCATGGCGCTGCTGGGCGCGCACAGGTGGCGCCAGGGTGGGCAGCGCCCGGGTGTGCAGCGCCAGGCCGGTCGGTCCGGCCTGTTGGGGACATTGGGCCTGGACGGCACCGGACAAGCCCTGTTCTTCCCCATCCGCCCAGGCCATTTCGGCTTGGACCCGCTTCGACGTCTTCAGCCATTCGGCCCCGGGGTTCGCCATCGGCAGCGGGACCGCCTATTGTTGGGGCAATGACATTAGCGAGAGAGGCGTTCTTCCCATGGCCACCCCACCCATGACCCCACAGGCGAATGTC
>Ga0209514_10008060_pt1 | contig 12165 bp, 14 predicted proteins | sample Subgrocontami58m_FD_187452 | JGI IMG/M metagenome (GOLD analysis project Ga0209514, IMG submission 187452) | Subsurface groundwater microbial communities from S. Glens Falls, New York, USA - GMW37 contaminated, 5.8 m (SPAdes) (version 3) | ecosystem: Environmental > Aquatic > Deep subsurface >...
TTGGCAAATTGATCACGCCAGTCCCTCGCCTGCGCATTGAGCTCATCGAGCTCGGCAAAGGTCCTCCCCGGCCAAAAGTTGTGGCGGACGTAACGCACGCCGTCCTCCACGCGCCCTTTTTCGTTTCCGGAGGCAGGATTGCACGCCACCGGATTGAATCGATGATGGCCGGTGTAAACGGAAAACCGCGGTTGAAATCGCACGAGCCTTCCGCGCCGCTCGGCCACCGCCGTGGCAAGATTGTCGTACCACACCTCGCGCGGCACGCCGCCGAAGAAGGCAAACGCATTCTCATGACAACAGATAAAGCTCTCGAAATTCGCCGAGAGCGTAAATTCCAGGTACAGCAGTCTCGAATGGCACATGACCATCACAAAGCAATGGACCTTTCGTCCAAGGCCGAAGACGTCTCCAAACTCCCCCCAATCCGCTTGAGCCGCCTGACCCGGAAGAAACTCCAGCGTGAGATATGCCGCAGGGTAAGATGACGGCCGGCATGCCGTAAGATAATCTTTGAGGATAGTGAGCCCGCCCGTGTAGCCGGCGCCGCGAAGTCGTTGCAGGATATTGACCGCCGACCTGGCGGGCTCCTCGCGAAGCAGGCGGTCGATCTGGGGATAGTGCGGAGTCAATATCGAAATTCGTTTCCCGCCCTCGGACCGGTCAACCTGCACGGCCCTGCGGCTTAGGATCGCCCCGACCGCCTCACGGCCGACACCGAGCCGGCAGGCGATCGCCCGTTGCGGAAGCTTCTCGACAAAGAAGAGGTGAAGGACCTTTGACTGGGTCGCCGGGTCTATCATGATCTTTCCTCCAGCGACCGGATGAGCGCCTTGAGGGCAGAAGGGACGATCCCGCGGACGGAGACGGGCGCAGGACTTGGCAGACGATCCTCTAGGAACTGGCCGGGCGCCGGTCGAGAATGAGTCGCCGATACGCATGGACGGGGAGATACAGCCGACGACCCCGCCCGGGTAAGGCTTTCGACCCACCAGTACGGCCGCCGGCAGCGGACAAGTTCGGCTGTGAGCAATTCGCGCCGCGCATTGGCGAGCGCCGGACCGGACAGACGCAGGATATCCCCGATCGAGGCGTCGGAGTAAAAACTCCTCCCCTCCCGGTCGCCAACCACGACTAGGAACAGGTAGAACGCCAGCGCGGCATGCGACAGCCTCCCCAGATAACCGCCGTGCAACAGGGCGTGATCCACGATCGAATAGCTCCGGGCCTCTCTCATGGCGCGACGGATATGCCAGGGGCGGCTTTTTGTCCATCTGCACTTGCAGAAGCCAGCCCGTCACCCGCAAACGCCGCTATGACGCCATCTCCAAGGGCGAACTGCGCTTGCAGATCAGCCCCCGGAAAGGGCCGCCCCAGCACCAGCCGAAGCCCGTATGACGCGCATCCCATGGGGTATCTGCACTTGCAGACCCCCGCCGCTCATCAGAAACCGCACCCCAATGTCCGCAGACGCCGATCCAACGCGCTTTGCAGGAGCGATCTCCACTTGCAGAACACCGCCGCCTTTGCGCCTCCCCCCACCCTGCGGCGCCACCCCTGTCCGAGATTCCACCGTAAAATACCCCGGATGCGTCTGTCGCCATGATTGAGCCTTCCTGATCTTGTGACTCCGCCCGCACGTCGGCCCGCATGTCTTCTGTCTTGCCCCTACACGCCGGTCGGGACAAAAATACCGCCCGCAGATCACACACCGTCCCACCACCATGCCATCGAGTGTCTTCATGCCCACTGTATCGGCTGAATCACAAAAGAGGTGCTATAAAAGGAATTAAAACCGGCAACCAGAAATAAAACCCATTACATTATTGACGGAATCAAACAATCAAACCGGCTGGCCTGCCTCAAACCGGCGATTCCGGCCGGCTTTCAAACCGGCGGGACCACTTTAAAAAAGTTACCGATAAAAAACCTGATAAATTGTTGTTGGATTTAAAAAAAATCAGGGAGGTAACCGAAGAGTTAAGCGTTGCCCGTCCGATCGTTCGAACCACTGACGAAAATTGTGCAGGTTTTGGGATACCCCATTTTACTAGCCGCTAATATATTCAATAATATCAATCTCTTATGGCGACAGTCCTCTTGGCACGGTTCGTGCTATTACCCATGGCGAGACTGTTGAAAAAGTATTGGATTTTATTCTTCGAGCTTGTCGAGAAGATAAAATCCCTCGTTGCTTCTCGACTCGCTAACGCTCGCTCGAAGGATAAAAAGATGGGAGGATGCCAATGAAAGGGCAAAAAGGGCAGACATCGGTTGAGTGGATGCTTGTGGCGTCGGTTGTGGTTCTTAGTATGGCGTTTATCCTTCTGGTATTTAAATTTAATGACAAAACGTTTACTCAAATCGTTGGCGATTGGTACGCAGGGGCCGGTGCGGTGGTCGCACGGGCTGGCGTTCCAAGCAATTAAATTAAAGGAGGAAGAGTATGAAGAAAGTAATGAAATGGCTTCGCAAGAGCCAAAAGGGCCAGACGGCGACGGAGTATATACTGATCATCGGTGTTATAGTTGTGACGCTCATCGGTGTGACCTATTCGTTTAAGGACAAGTTTCAAGAGGCAGTGGACACAGTTGGAGAAACAGTTAAACGCTGTGTAACAGAGGGAGTTTGCACGTTCGGTGGTTAACTATGAAACAGCTCAAAGGCCAAATAGCAACGGAATTCGTCCTGGTGCTTCCATGGTTGTGCGGGGCTCTGCTGGGATTCATTTTGTTGATCCTATTCTGTGCGCGGGCACAGCTTGCAACCTATGCGGGCTTCATGGGGAGCCGTGTTTATGGCGTTTGGCCGGAAAATGTCGACGGCGATGCCACCAGAGCGCTTGTTATGGATAAGGAACTAAAAGGTCTCCTGCAAGATCCCGATGAACTAAACCATGTTAATGACGGTGGGATTTTAAAAGTACGTTCTGCTAAATCGGCACCATATTTGATGAATACCCTAAGTGTCTGGGAGTTTGAGACAAGGACACCCGTTGTTATCGAGCCGATGACCGCATGTGATGGAGAGGATAATCAAATTGGCGCTGCGGAGGTCATGCCATGTTCATAAAAAGCGAACAAGGCCAGTTGACGATATTGATGGCGCTGATCGTGCCGGTCCTTTTTGCCCTCGTTGCATTTCTTGTGAACTATTTCTATCTTGTCGACACAAAAATGAAGCTTCAAGTAGCGGCAGACAGGGCGGTGTTCGCAGGGGCGGCAAAGCTGTCTCATTCGATGAACAAGATCGCTGAGGAGAATTGGGCGGTCTATAAAGCGTACCGCAAGGTGTGGGGAAATTTCGATAAGAATTCACAGTCAGGAAACGAGTGCCCGCAGAGGGTCAAAGAGATGGATAATACCCAGCAGACTGCATGGAGACAAAATATTGAGGATACCGTTACAAATGCCTATGGCGATGCAATTGCCGTTGCAAACTCGGTCATGGCTGCGAACTTTCCGGAAACGGATGGGCACACGGCCGCAGTCTATGATCCTATCTATGGCAAGAAGGACGATCGTCTATTTGAAATGGTAGATAATCTCAATAGCGACCAGAAAAATGATGTCATATGCGGCATTATTGCAGGCGTGGTTTTTGCTCCGAAAGAGGTAAAAGAAGATACGCAGGAGAACAAACTCAAATACCTGTTCTTGGATCAGGGCTTTGTCGCTCTTGTAGGAAAGCTGACCGCACAGGTCTATCCGTTATTAATGAAGGATATCTTTGGCCCTGATGGAATAACTATAAACGCGATCGCAGCGGCACAACCATACGGCGGTTCAATGAAGAATTTTGCCCTGCAGGAGACAGATACGATCGAACTGGCAAGAGATGCGGCGGCAGAAGGGGTTGATGACGGCAGACCATATTTGTTCAGGCCGGCGCTGGTTCCGGTTATGTCTATCATCGAAGATATGGACCTTGGAGACGAAGTCTATGCACACTGAAAAAGGCTCAATTATAGTAGAATTTGTCGCCATGGGATGCGCCCTGTTCGTCCTTATGTTCGTTGTGGCACAATTTACCATGCTCTTCATAACTTCGGAGCGAACCATGATAAACGCGAACGCTAAGGTCTGGGATCACCTTCATGGGATCAATACTCCATGTCTGGAAAATGTCGCGACCGGGGAATTTGAGGGTGGTAAATATGCACTGACGTCAGGCGAGGTAAAGATCGGCCTGGAGTCGTTCAAGAAGTCTTACAAGATCACGAAAGACGTAACATTCGTTGTGGAAAACATATGCAACTGACACAAAAAAAGACGCTTTATATAGCTATCGGATGCGCGGTGCTGGCGATGCTTCTGACCTCCAGCTATCTTGCCAGCCAGAAGCGAAAGCTTTTGAGCTGGAGCGAACCGATCACGGTCGTTATCGCGACACAGGATATCCTTGAGAACATCCAGATCAACGAAGAGATGGTGCGCGAAGAATATGTCCCGAGAAAGTTCGTCCAGCCGGGCGCTTTGACAAAGCTCGAATACGCGGTCGGCAGGGTGACCGTGGCGCCCGTCCGCAAGGGCGAGCAGGTGACGGACACGAAACTTGTGACCTTCGGGCGCGAATCGGGTCTTGCGGTAAAGCTGCCGCAGGGAAAACGCGCGGTGACGATTGCGGTCGATGAAGTCACCGGTGTTGCGGGGATGGTGAAGCCGGAGAACTTTGTTGATGTGCTGGCCACGTTCGATTTCGGCAGCGACGCATCTGCAAAGGTCTATACATACACGATCCTTGAGGGTGTTCATGTCTTGGCGGTCGGTGACGATCTGGGCTCTGGCAATGTCGCGGGAAAGATGCAGAAGAAGGAAGATAAGGGGCTCTTTGGCGGCGGCAATCCGCTGAACGGCATGGGCGATGTCGGCAAGAAAAAGACCGTTACGCTGGCACTGTCGCCGGAGGATGTCCAGCGCGTGGTTCTTGCACAGGAGAGTGGAACGATTACGCTCGCCCTTCGGCCGCAGTGGGAGGCCGACAAGAAACTGGATCTGGAGGCCGCGACCCCGGCAAGTGTCACCGGCATGCGCGAGCTGCTGCGCGCGAGGAATAAACCGGTTTATAGAGAATACAGGGGAAAGTGAAGAAAAGGAAAAAGGCAAAAGGGGAAAGGTAAAAATACAATTTAAAAGGTAAAATGGACAAACAAAAAATATACGATATCAGGAGAAGAACTTACGTTTACGCATTGGAGATAATTAAATTTCTCGATGCGCTTCCGAAGGATTTTATCTGTCAAACTATCAGCAGGCAACTTTTGAGATCAGCGACATCTATTGGCGCTAATATCGTTGAGGCACAGTCTGCAAGTTCTAAGAAAGATTTTGCTAATTTCTATAATCATTCTCTTAAATCAGCAAATGAGTCGAAATTTTGGCTTGGTATATTGATGGATAGTGGAAGGGCGAATCCCAATCACGTGAACCCGGTTTTGGATGAGACGTGTGAATTAGCAAGTATCTTGGCTTCAAGCATTTTGACAATAAAGGGCAAGCGGTAAATTTTGATTTTTTAATTGTGGTTTTACCTTTTGCCTTTTGAATTTTAACTTTAAGGAGCAACCATGAAAAACGCGTTATTACTGATCACATTGATCCTCATCCCAACGCTAGCCAGCGCCCTCTCTCCCCAAACTCTAATAAAGGGCCAGGCAACAACTCTCGCCGTTGACTATGACATCGCGGAAGTTGCGGTGACAGACCCGGCCATCTGCGATTACATGGTTCAGGAGAGCCGGCGCGAGATATATTTGAACCCCAAAAAAGAGGGGCGAACGTCCATCACGCTGTGGGACACGACCGGCGCCAAGCGCGACACGGTCCCGCTCTCCGTCATATCTGTCGGCCTCAACGAGATACTGGAGGACGCGAAGGCGACGTTTGAATCCTCCGGAACGCTCAAGTTCTTCATTCAGGGCGAGCAGGTGGTTATTCGCGGCGAGGTCGCATCACCGGCCGATGTCGCAAGGCTGAACGCCTTCGCGGCGCAGTTCCCGCAGGTCCGAAACGAGGTGCGGCTGGCGACGGCGGTTCTGGAGACGATATCTTCGGAGATAGAAAAGGCTATCGCGACGCCGGGAATTCGCGTCCGCTCTATTCGGGACAAATTGATACTTGAAGGTATCGCTTATAGTTCAGAGGCTGCGGTCAAGGCAGAGAAGATCGCTAAACTCTATGACGAAGGCGTCCTCAACTTGATCACAGTGAAGGATACGAAGCGAAATCCTGCGGCAGAACGGTTGATACAGCTTGATGTCCACTTTATGGAGATCAAAAAGAACGCCCTGCGTTCGTTTGGAATTAACTGGGCGCCGGGCTCGACTCCCGGCGGCGGTGGAGGGGCAAATGCCTCTGCCGGTGGCGGCGGGGCGTCAGCGGGCAGCGATGCCATGGGCATCTCCGGCCTCGCCAACTCAATGGTCGGTTTCGTCTTTAATCTCGCCCCAAAGATCAAGTTTGCACGGCAAAAAGGGGGCGGGCGCGTGCTGGAAAATCCGTCGTTCCTTGTCAAGAGCGGCGAGGCGGCTGATTTCTTCAGCGGTACGCAGGTGCCGTTCTATTCGCAACAGGCGGTGATATTCAAGGATATCGGCGTAAAGATACAGGCAGAGCCGATCGCCTCTGCCGAGGATGTGGACCTGAAGATCAACGTGACTCTCACCTCGCCGACGGCCGGCGGAGTGAACAAAGGGATAGACACGAACACGGTCTCTACGACCGCTTATTGCAAGGCGGGTTCATCACTGGCCTTGGCTGGAATCTTCAGAAATCAGGACGGCAAGACATATAACAAGATACCGGAGGACGTGAACACGTCTTCGGCGTTATTTACGCTCTTTCTATCAAAGGATTTTGTTTCCAATAGGAGCGAGTTCGTCATCTTCGTTACGCCGAGGATAGTTGATAACCCGGGTCATCAGGCGAATGTGACGACGATGGAGCTCTCTGACTGGGATAATATGAACGAGAACATCATTAAGAAGCGCTCAAAGAAGGAATATCGTGAATATATGAAGGGTAAATATGGTGAGGGCGTTGTTGAGAAAGAGGCGAAGGTGAGAAGTGATTATAAGAGCGGAAAGGCAAACAGGGCAGAAAAGGTAAACAAGGCAGAAGAGGCTGTTGAGAAGGTAGAAGAGAATCGTGTGCCGAAGGCGAAACCGGTGGAAGAGCCGCGAAAGGTTGAACCGGTCAAAGAAGAACCGATGTTTGAACTTCCGGAGTCATTACGGTAGTTGCCCCATTTATGGGGCTGATATGTAGTTGCCTGATTTATCAGGCCAATTGAATAACATATGCGAGCCATTAAAAATGTACATTTAAGCCATTATAATTACTCCAACAATGGATTTTACTTTGTAACTATTTGCATAGATCGCAAACAGCCCTATTTAAATGGTTTGTTAAAAAATGTAGTTGCCCAATTCATTGGGCAGCTTGAAACTAAAATTAGAGGAGTCGAAATAGATTACTATGAAATCGCACCAACACACGTCCATCTGATCCTTATTTTACAAAATAGCGAACTTGTTCTTGGAGAGATTGTCAGGCGACTAAAGGCACAGGTGTCAAGATGTGCAGGTTTTCAAATGTGGCAGCCAAACTATTATGAACATGTAATTAGGAATGAAACGGCTTTAGAAAAAATCAGAGAATACATAATAAACCATCCATTGAAGGAAAAGATAAAATTAGAGGACATTTATAAGAAGCAGCCCGATAAATCGGGCAACTACGATATTGGCCCGATAAATCGGGCAACTACAAAATGGCCAATGTGATTTCAATAATCGGCGCGAAAGAGGGGGTTGGGGCAACGACGCTCTCCTCTAACCTTGCCTTTGCGCTTCAGAAGGTGTCGGGCAAGAAGGTTCTCCTCATCAATTTGGCATACGACGGGGAGTTGTCTTTCGTGTTCGGCCAGAACGGTAATGTCAGGACCTTTGCTGATGTTGCGAGCCTGCTTCAACGCGCGAACCCATCGATCGTCGAAGGGGCGCTGCGTGTCAACGCGAAAGGGATCGGCCTGATCGAGCGCGGCTTGGGCCTTCCGGCCGATGGTATTAAGGACTATATGAACCAGCTGGGCTCGATCTATCCGTTCATTATAATAGATGCCGGGAGCTCGCTAAATACAGACTCGGTCGCTGCCATCGAGGCGAGTAATAACATACTTTTCGCTATCTCATCCGATGCGTTCGTCATTTCAGAGGCTGAAAAGAAGGTTCAGCGTTTCATCAAGTCATTCCTGACCCCTGAATCGTTCACGATCGTCGCGGCGAAGTGGGAAGAGAGCCCTTATCTGCCCAGGTCGTGCGTTGGTGACAAGATAAGGGCCAACTGCCGGCACTGGCTGGGTCAATATCCGCAGGTGAGTGCCTCTTTGAAGAGGGGACAGGTCTTCTATCTTGATGACGCCCGCCACGCCTATTGCGAGGCATTGGACGGACTTGCGAGCGAGTTAATGAAGTCGGACAATAGTGGTAATCTATCGCACGTTCACTGGCAGGGCCTAATTGGCCAGAGGGCGCAGAAGGAGTTGGGGCCGGCGGTGGACGGCGTTGCAAACAAGCCACTGACAGAGAACGCGCTGCCCGCAGCACTCTCAAGCGAAGCCGATCAGTTAAAAAGAGAGATACTGGAAAAACTTCTGGACGCTGCGGACTTGAAGAATGTGAGCGCCATTGGCAATTCCAATGGTGAGGCACTTTACGCGAAGGCCGAGGGTGTTATCTTGCAGCTACTTGGTAATATCGAGGCATCAAGACTGGCAAATATAGACCGTAAGCTCCTTGTAAAAGAGATACTCGATGAGGCCTTGGGTCTTGGCCCGCTAGAGGTGTTGCTCTCGGATAAAAGTGTATCTGAAATAATGGTCAACGCGCGGGACCAGATATATGTCGAACGCGGCGGCAAGCTCATGCCCACGCCTTATCGTTTCGCGAGTGAGAGTCAGCTGTTGCGCATCATTGAGCGCATCGTTTCTCCCATCGGCCGGCGTATTGACGAAAGCTCGCCAATGGTCGATGCCCGGCTCGCCGACGGCTCGCGCGTGAACATTGTCATACCGCCGTTAGCGCTCAAAGGGCCCACCATCACGATAAGAAAATTCGCCGCGAAGCCGCTCAAGATAGATGACCTGATAAGATTTGGCGCGCTGACAGAGCCGATGGCGAAGTTTTTAGCCGGTTGTGTAAAGGGGAGGCTCAACGTCCTTGTGGCGGGCGGGACCGGCAGCGGAAAGACGACGCTCTTGAACGTCTTGTCGTCGTTTATCCCTGACGACGAACGCATTGTGACGGTAGAGGACGCCGCAGAGCTTCAGCTTCATCAGGCGCATGTGGTGCGCCTTGAATCGCGTCCGGCAAATATCGAAGGGCGCGGGGCAGTGACGATCAGGGACCTTGTAAAAAACGCCCTTCGTATGCGGCCGGACAGGATCGTGGTCGGCGAGTGCCGGGGCGGAGAGGCCCTCGACATGCTTCAGGCGATGAACACTGGCCACGACGGTTCGCTCACAACGGTCCATGCCAACAGCCCGCGCGATTCGATCGCGAGGCTCGAAACGCTGGTCATGTTCGCTGGGATCGAACTCCCGTCGAGGGCTATCAGGGAACAGATCGTGGCGGCGATCGATCTTATCGTGCAGCTCAACCGGCTGTCGGACGGCTCCAGAAGGATCGTCCAGATAACCGAGGTGAGCGGCATGGAAGGAGATACGGTCACGATGCAAGATATATTCAGCTTCAAACAGAGCGGTATCGGACCTGACGGCAAGGTGAATGGTTCGTTCAACGCGACCGGTTTCAGGCCGAAGTTCGCCGAGGCGTTCAAGGCGAAAGGAATTGAACTGATGTAGTTGCCCCATTTATGGGGCCAAATTTGCCCGATGAATCGGGCAACTACAAATATATGATATCGCTTTTAATAATAATCCTCTGGTCATTCGCGGCATTCGTAATTGGACACCGCGTTGCCACGAGGTATTTTGGCGGGCTCAAGAACCCCATCCCGCGCTGGTGGAAGGAATTTCTCCACAAAAGGCGCGTGAGAAAGTTCGAAGAACAGTTTGTTGACGGCCTGACACTTGTTTCGAACGCCATCAGATCGGGCTTGAGCCTGCAACAGGCGTTTGAGATGGCATCGCTCGAATCGCCTTGCCCTTTCGGTGAGGAACTCGCGCAGGTCCTCTCAGAGGTGAGGCTTGGCGCCTCAATGGAGGAGGCGCTTCACAATCTTGAGGCGCGCATTCCGCTGGAAGACCTGCAGATGGTCGTTCAGTCGATCTGTATACTGCGCGAGACCGGGGGAAATATCATCGAGACATTTCAGACGATGACCTCGACTATCCGCGAGCGGCAGAAGGTACACGGAAAGATCAGGGTGTTGACCACGCAGGGGCTGGTTCAGGGTGTCATTATATTCTGCATGCCGTTTGCCCTCTGCCTTGCCCTCTATTTACTGGCGCCGGAGTTCATTCTGCCGCTATTTACCACACCGCTTGGGTGGATATTTATATTTATAGCCCTGACGCTTCAAACGGTCGGGGCGCTGGTGATGAAGAAGATTGTAATGATAAAAGTATGAACGTTAATTTAAGTTTTGGCCTTGTGTTTTGCGTTCTCAGCTTTGCGCTGTCCGCGCTGGCTGAGGGCGAAGGTGTTACACTCCAGCATCGCCCCGAGAACATCGCAAAGGGCTATCACGTCGTCTCTCTCCTCGGAAATAACGGGGCCAAAGATAAAAAGGACCAGCGGTTCGACCTGCCGATCATTCGATCATCTGGAGGCATCGAAACGGTGGAGACGACCGCCGCCATGGATCTTACAACCATAATGACTCGCGGCCTTCCCCTGCACCTGCCCAGCACAGCGGTCGGCGTAAATTCAACATGGGACGGATGGAGCGAGGTGAACACGTTTATCATCCACCATGTCTATACACTTGGCAACACAAGGGAGATCGCAGGGAGAATGTGCGCCGAGGTCAGTTACAAACTACAGGCGGTGCAAAAGACGCCGGATGGCGGCGCCGCGCAGGACCAAAATGTTGTTGCTGGCGACGGCCGGTTCTTGTTCGACCTGAACAATGGGGTGGTCGTCGTTCATACATGGCAGTTGAACGGCGGCGGCCTTAAGGCCGACTATGCGGCCGCATTGAACTTATGAAGCTACTTATCTACATATCAGTCATCGTATCGGCGGTCGCGCTGGCATATTTCGTCCTGTCGCTCTTTGAGATGCAGTCGGCGCGCGAGAGGCTGGGGCTTAAAAAGAGGCGCAAGATCCCGAACGCCCTCATAATAAATATCTTCTATCCGGTCATTCAGGTCATATCCGAGCAGCTTTCACGGCTGAAAATGCCGAAGGTGAGGGTGTATCTAAAGAACGCGTTCATCTATGCCGGTCTGGATGACCTTTTATCAGTCGAAGAATTCTGGGCGTTTCAGGTGGTGACGCTCGTCCTCTTCTTTGTCATGTGGCTCATGTTGAGCGGCAGCCCATTTGGTTTCGTTGTCGGTATGGCGCTTGGCATCATCTTTCCGCTTCAGTGGCTTAAAGGGATGGCCAAAAAGAGAAGAGAGGAGATCATGCGCGCCATGCCGGCCGTGGTTGATCTTCTGACGCTGTCAGTTGAGGCGGGACTCGATTTTCTGGCCGCCATGGTTCGCGTGGCCGAAGGGTCAAGAGAAAACCCGCTCATAAAGGAGTTAAAGAGGATGTTAGATGAGATCAAGGTCGGTGCCAGCAGGGCGGAGGGTTTGAGGCATCTGGCCGTGCGCTGCAATGTGAGCGCGGTCACCTCTTTCACCGCGCTCTTGATCCAGGCCGACAAGCTTGGCGCGTCGATCGGCCCCGTGCTGCGCGCCCAGTCGGACAAACTAAGGACCGACCGCTTTCAACGGGCAGAGCGCGCCGGAGCTGCGGCCGCGCAGAAAATATTGTTCCCGCTGGTCTTCTTTATCATACCGGCGGTCTTTATCGTTATCTTCGGGCCGATCGTGATCCAGCTTATTACGAAGGGTTTTGGGTTTTAAACGGCTGAAGTTGCAGAATATGTAGTTGCCTGATTCATCAGGCCAAATTGAAGCCCGATAAATCGGGCAACTACAATTTTCAGAGCATACTTAAGTGAGGGTTGAAAATATGAAAATAAATATTCA
>Ga0209514_10008061_pt1 | contig 12165 bp, 17 predicted proteins | sample Subgrocontami58m_FD_187452 | JGI IMG/M metagenome (GOLD analysis project Ga0209514, IMG submission 187452) | Subsurface groundwater microbial communities from S. Glens Falls, New York, USA - GMW37 contaminated, 5.8 m (SPAdes) (version 3) | ecosystem: Environmental > Aquatic > Deep subsurface >...
CCGAGGACGACCTTGAGCGCGATCTCACGGCATTGCGTGCCGCTCGCGGCTGATGACCATCGTCAGCAACACCTCGCCACTTTGCTATCTTACGCTCATCGGCCACGCGGAAATTCTCCCGAGGCTTTACGGCACCGTTCACATCACACAAAAAGTTTTGGACGAACTCCGCCATCCAGATGCACCGCGGTCAGTTCGTGATTGGGCAAACACCCCGCCCGACTGGCTAAAATTCATCCCGGTCCGCAAGAGCCCGATCAGACACTGGCTGCGCTTGACCCCGGCGAGGGCGCCGCATTGCGACTGTCCGAGCAACTCCGCTCCGATGTGGTGTTGCTTGATGAAGCTGCCGCTCGTTCCCTCGCGGTTCAACGCGGCCTGAAAGTTTCCGGCACATTGGGCGTCTTGTGCGACGCCGCTCAAGCCGGACTTCTCAAACTTCCCGCCGCGCTCGACCTCCTCCGCAAAACCAATTTTCGCGCTTCGCCGGAGTTATGGAAGTCGCTTTACACGCGACGTATTGAAACATGATTGCTAATTTGGCGACGGGATTGCGGCCGCACAAGGCGAATTGCCGTTTCGCCTTGGTTTTCCCAGGCGCAAGTGGAAGAAAAGAGCCGCGAGTTTGCCGAAAACAAAAGATTTTCGCGAAGGCGTGAAACTCACGGCCAATCCGCGATAGACAGAAGAAATCCGCAACGTTAATGTTCAACCATGAGCGCCACCAAAGTTGCCATTTCAATGGATGAAACCCTCTTGCAGCGATTGGATAGACTGGTCAAAACCCGGACGTTCCGCAGCCGCAGCCAGGCGGTGCAAGAAGCCGTGGCCGAAAAAATCAGCCGCATGGACAAAAGCGCGCTTGCGCGGGAGTGCGCCAAGCTCGACCGCAAATCCGAGCAGGCAATGGCCGACGAAGGACTCGCCACCGAGATTTCCGCATGGCCAAAATACTGAGAGGCGATATTCATTGGGCCGACCTCGATCCGACCAAGGGACACGAACAAGCCGGTCAACGGCCGGTGTTGATTTTGAGCAACGACATTTTCAACCAGCGCTCCGGCACGGTGATCGCGATGGCGCTGACCAGCCAGCCGCAACGCGCTGGATTTCCCCTCACGCTGGAACTGGACGCAGCGAACCTGCCGAAAAAGTCCTGGGTGAAAATCAGCCAGATTCGCACGCTGTCCGTCGAACGATTGAGCCGGAGAATCGGACGAGCCAAGCCGGAAGAAGTGGAACTGGCCATCACCGGGCTGAATCAAATCGTCGCCCCGTGATGATTTGGCTTCATCTCGCCTGCGCCGAAGCCGCTGGCGCGACCCATTTCCGTGACGACCGCCTGATTCAGCGATATTCAGGCCAGATGATTGTTCAGACTCCGGTGACGTTCACCACGGGCCTGACGTAAGAATATGAGCGTGACAGTCCAAAACGAATCCGCGACCACCGCCGAGGCGGTCGAAGTCCTCATGGAGCGACTGCCCGCGTCCAAAGTTGTGCGCCTGCTGTCCTCCTGGAAATCGGCCAAGGCAATTACCTCAAACTCCGCGATGAATTGTTTGCCGGGGAAACTGTGGACAGCCTTTTCGACGAGGCAAAGACCGCGAACGGCAACAAGTGACCCAATCTCCTTTAAGGTAGCGCGGGCGTCGGCGCGACGCCGCATGGCAACTCATCAAACGCCATCTTGCAACGGCATCACGTTCGCCTGACTGTTTCGTTGCTATGCACGTCGCAATCGAAATCCCTGAGAACGTCTCCGCTCCGTTGCGCTCGCGTTGGAAGGATATTCCCCGGCGTATGCTCGAAGCTGTCGCTGCCGAGGCCTATCGTTCCGGCGCTCTCACAGCGCATCAGGTCGGTGAGTTGCTCGGCCACGGTTCGCGATGGGAAACGGAATCGTTTCTAAAGCGGGTTCAAGCCTACCTGCATTATACCGAGGACGACCTTGAGCGCGATCTCACGGCATTGCGTGCCGCTCGCGGCTGATGACCATCGTCAGCAACACCTCGCCACTTTGCTATCTTACGCTCATCGGCCGCAGAAATTCTCCCGAAGCTTTAGTTCACATCACGCAAAAAGTTCTGGACGAACTTTGCTCGATAGCATCGAGGAAATCCGCATCATCGAGGGCAAAGCATGAGTGCCGGCCTCCATCGGCATCCCCGGTTCGCCGAATTGCGCGACGAGTTTCGTGATCATCCGGAGTGGTTCACGCCCTGGAACGGCACGTTGTTCCGGTTTCACACGGTGGATTTTCCCACCGCCAAGGATGTCCTGAGCGGTGGCGGCGCGCGCAAACACGGCGGACGCTGGAATCCGCCCGGCCTGGCCACGCTTTAGGGCAGCACCACGGACACAACCGCGCTGGAGGAAGGCAAGGCCCAACGACCGCTACTACGGGGTAGTCACAAAAAGCCCGCGCCTGCTGGTTGCCGTCGAGGCCCGACTGACTCGCGTGCTGGACCTGACCCATCCGGGCATCCGCCGCGCGTTGGACCTGACGTTGGCGGAACTCGCAGCGGAGGATTGGCGCAAGTTGCTGGCCGCCGGGAGGGAGAGTTTGACTCAGGTGTTGGGGCGGGCGGTGGCCGATGCCGGCGGCAGCGGTTTGTTGGCCCGTTCCGCCGCCGTGAAGCGCGGGGTCAACGTCGTGGTATTCCCCGGCGTGTGCGCCGCCGACCATTTGGAGGTCGTGGAAGGCCGGAAGCTGGAAAAACTGGGCGTCCGCACGAACGTTTGACACCTGCAATAATGCAGGTTATTGTGCAGGCACAAATATATGGCCACTAGTGCCAAGAAAGCCAAGTTCGCCCATCCGGCGCTGACCGGATTTCGGTTCGCGCATCGTGGCGCGAAGGATTACGCCGGTCTGCTCCGGCATTACAGCGCCACTTTCAAGATGCCGCAGCCCGTGGTGGTGCGATTGACCGGCTTCTCGCCGCGCTCCGTGGCCAAGTGGAGTGAGGGCGTCGCGCCCTCGCCCAAGCAGGAGAAGGCGCTGGTGGAAATGGATCGCCTGCTCGAGGGCCTTTCGCGCGTGATGCAACCTGGGCAGATTGGTCAGTGGCTCAAGTCCCCGAATCCGGCCTTCGACGGCTCGACTCCGCTCCAGGTCGTGGAACGTGGGGAGATTGACCGCATCTGGCGGATGCTCTACGCCCTCGAATCCGGCGAGCCTGGCTGACCGTCACCGATGAAAGCGCGCGCGAGCAAGGGCCACGCGTGAGCGAGGGGACAGTAAATCCTCCCGCTGCCGCTGACCCATCAGTCCCGCCGCCGGTCGCCTCCGTCGAGGCAGTGCCTCTAACGTCGCTTGTTCCGCCTGTTCCGGCCACGGAGGACATTAAACGTGTTCCGATGGGCCGGCTGTCCGCCATCGAGATTCACGATTACCGCGCCCATCGCGGGACGTTCCGCCTAGCGGCTCGGCCAGCTTAAAGAGGAGCCAAGCCGGCAGACAGCCAACAAACTCATCGCTCGACTGCGGGAAGCGCAGGCGTTTGTTTTGAACCGCAATTCTCACTTCGACGTTGAGGAGGAAGACATGCTCTCCGGCGAAGTTGGACGCCGCTCTTGAGTCGGCTTTTTTTTTCGCGTTGCGGAGCACGTTCGACGTGGCTGGCGCTTTACGCCCATAGACGCACGCCAATCAATCCCCAGTATCCGTAATAGATTGCCACACCGAGAAGCGCTGCGGCAACGGCGAGGGAATGCCAGTAAACCACCCGATTCATGGCCGCCGTTCTTTCACGGTAGAGAACATACAGACTCGCCACCGTTGCCAAAACGAACGCGATGCTCGAAAACATGATGGTGATCGAAAGTGCCGATGGAGTGCCAAGCGGGGTAAGGTCGTCAATCTCATGGCGGGTGATCGCTCCGCGCAATCCGATGGCGAGCGCGACATCAAATACAATGAGGAAAACCGCGCCGAGCAAAGGCATGACGCGCACCGAAAGTGGTCCGGCATGGCGCAGTTTTCCGAAGATCATCCTCACAATCCAAACGGGCGCGAAAAGGACGGAACTCAACACCAGGCTGCCGGCCAGGCCAATCCCGGCAGCTTGCGACCAGATTCGCAGGGCGGAAACTTTCTTGAAAGTGATCCAGCCGCATTGCACCAGGACTTTTCCGTCTTCGTCCGGCAACAACGCCAGTGTCGCTGCGGATTGATTCTCTTTCCGATAAAGTCGCGGCGAAACGGGCCTCCATTTTTCGCGACCCAACCCGTAGGTGCTCGCAGAAAGGGCATCCGAGGTAAATGTCAGCTTTTTTATTCGTGCCAGCCGATCGAAAGCATAAAGCCACTGGGCGCCCGGGCTGATGATTTGATAATAGCCGCCGTAGTGGCGCTGTAACTCAGCCGGGACAGACACTGGCGGAGGCAACAATGGCGGAGTCAGGTTGCGAACCAAAAAGGTCCGAATCAGTTTGGTAATTCGCAACAGCGCATAGCCGTTTCCGGAGTTGATCATCACAGCGTAGCCACGGCCGGCGTCGGAAAGGTAAGCCATTTCGCTCATCGCGCCCATGATTGCGCCGCCGTGTCCGCGAAAAGTAAAAGCGCCCTCGGGCATCGCGTCATTGTACAAGCCATAGCCGGCGAAACCGCCCAGCTTGGCGGCGGGCAGCGTTTCCATGGTTTCCATGCGCTCGATGGACGCGGGTTGCAGAAGTTGCGCGCCATCAAGGCTGCCTCGTTGCAGATAGAATCGCACGTAATTGGCCATGTCCTTCGCGGACGCGTTGACTGCGCCGGAGTTTCGGTAACAAAAATGCCAGTAGTCATAGGGCGTGACACCATCGGGACGATAAAGCTTGGTCAACCGCTGTTCCACGTCCGGCGTGAGAAAATAGCTCGCACTCTCCATGTGCAGCGGATCGAAAAACTGTTTCTGCACATAATCTTCAAATCGCTGTCCAGAGACTTTCTCGATCACAGCAGCGAGGACTGCCGGGCCGGAACTGGAGTAAGCCATTCGACTGCCGGGACGCCAACGTGATACGCGAGAAGCACCGCCATAGGCCAGAGCATCCTTCAGCGCAACCGGCGTTGGGTCATTATGTGCCCACTCTTTGAGGTGGAGGTCGTCGAAGCCAGAAGTGTGTTCCATCAAATGGACCAGACGCACAGGATCGGTTGACTCCCACGGGTTTTCAAAGGCCACCTCGGGCACCCATTGCCTCACGGTATCTGCCAACTTGAGTTTGCCTTCCTCTTGCGATTTAAGCGCTGCCAATACCGCGAAGGATTTTGAAATCGAGCCAATGCGGAAAAGTGTCTCCGCCGTTGCCGCTTTCTTTCGGGCTACGTCAGCCACGCCGAGTCCGGCCACCCATTCAATCTCGTCTCGCGAAACAATGGCAATGCCGGCGCCGGGCGTGCGCGTCTCAAGCAAGACCGCCTCGATCGCACTCTGTAAGTCCGCAATAGTCGTTTGCTTTTGCTCTCTTTGTTGCCCCGACGCCGTGCACAGCGCAATCACCGAGGAAACTATGACTGCGGCAACGCGCTTGATCGAAACCAGATTTGTCAGAGACGCGATCATGCGTCCCTCATGCGGTGCGAGCGAATCTCGATCTGCCGGATTTTTTTAAGAATCTCGTAGGGGATCATGGCAACGCGGAATGAACAGGCTGCAACCGGGGTTGAAGATTCAATCGTGGCGACAGCCAGCGAAGCACGCGACCCGTCAAGCCCGGCACGAACAGCGCGCTAATGTGGCCATGCGGCAATCGCCAGATTTCAGGTTGTTCCCACTTTTGCCAGAGTTCCTCGATAAGTTGCGGATCCCCGAACAAATCATGGATTCCTTTAATCAACAATGTCCCAAAGGAAACACCCAGAAGCCCCACGGATGAGCAACCTTCATCAAGCAGCCAGCCAGCCAGCGCGCGAATCTCGGCGACGTTCTGTGCCATAGTCCTGGCAAACTCTAAGCAATTCTCTTCAATGGGTCGGCGCGGACGGCGTTGAAGATTGTAGGGAGCGACCAATGTCGCCACGTTGAATCCTGCCCGATTGACCCGCCGGGCAAGCAATGGAAACGCAAAATTGTTACCGATGGGGGGATAGCCATCCAAGAGAATGATCACCGGTCGTTCCTGCCAGCGTTCCGCGCACCGATAGAGCCGGCCATACACGATGTTGTTCTCCTCGGCTGTGCACGGGCGCGGCGTGGGAAATTTGAAATGCCGCGGCCCATCAAATTCAATCCGCGCCGGATCGCTTGCGGCGGGGATAAAGTCCGGCCCGTTTAGAAATTCGAGCGCTTCCTCCAATTTCCATTTTGGCTTGGGCGCGTGTTTCAGCCCAACAACGGCGTAGGCCATCTGAAGAGCTGACCAATCAATGAATTTTGCCAATGGCGCGATCATTCGTTTTTAAGTTTCTTCCCTCCGCTATCCGGCAGCCCCAGCCCGGCCAGATGATGAATCACCGCCATCGCTTCGCCTTTATCATTCTTAATGAATGTGAATGTCACTTGCCCGCGACTGCCGTTGTGGAAAAAATTTGTTTCCGATTCGGGATAAAGATCCAAAACGTCCCGTGTGGCCCTTTCTCCAACAGCTTGCCAGACTAAATGATCTCCATTTCGCCGAATAGTCACCTTCGTTCCAGTGCCAAACACGTTATCCGGCACAATTTCGTATTCGCCGATACAGGCATCGAGAAGCTTTGCGTCCAGCTTGATGGCTGTATGAGGTGTCCGCGCTTGAGGAGCCGTTCGTGGCAGTTCCAAACATTGGAAGGGAGCGCAACCCAGGAAGATGGCCATGGCGATGTCGCCTTGCAATCGGGACCCGCGGCGGGACGCGAACCAGCCGATGACAATTCCCACGATCAGGGCCGGCGTCAGGACCAGAGTAGAAGCCATGAGGATAAGCGCGGGCCGACTCTGGCTCGCCTGGAACCAGCATACCGCAATTACCGTCGCGAGGAGACTCAGCGCTGCGAAGCTCCATCGCGGGATGCGGAACCTGCCAGCAATGATTGCCACGAGGAGGATGACAGGGATGGCGATGAGCTGTAACCGCAAGTGCGGTGTCGCTTCGAGCCAACAGCCGCCGATGGTGAGCGTGAAGGCGACAGCAATGAAGGCACCGATAAACAGGCCGCGGCAGCGAGCCAATTGCGGAAACAAATCCGTCAAACAACCTGCCAGCGCGCCCGCTGCCAGCATTGCCAGCACTGCGCCAGTGAGTCGCCAAAGCCATGCAGTGGGAGCCGCCGGTGGCGTCTTATGCACTGTAGCGCACGCGGCTTTGACGGCGGCATTCACCAACACAGGATCAAATCCCTCAAGCAAATGATCGGACCACGGAGAGATCACCAAGCGCGCATCCGTTCGGGTCTTGAGGAGGGCGGGCGGAAAGGCTTCCTCGAACTGGCCTGCCAGAATTAGCAATGGCGGGGCATGTTCACCTAGAACCGGCATGGCACCAATGGCAATGAAAAGCGCCGGTCTCATCCTCCCTTCCCGCACCGCCTCGCCTCCCGTAAAGCCACCCATCGACCAACCCGCAAAAACATCCACCGGCCCGACCTCGCGCGCGACCGCCTCCAGCGTATGCACGGCTTCCATAATAGTAAGCGTCCGCGACGACGCTCCGTGCCCCGGTTGGTCAACGCTGTAGCAAATGAATCCAGCGGCTGCGAGCGCTTCCCCGTAGCGAAAGAACGCCTCTTTCGAGCTGGCGTATCCGTGGGCGAGCAGTGTCACCGGATGCGGTCCCGCGCCTGTCGGAATGAACTTAAGCGCAGGTGTGTCCTCGGCGAGCGTGACTTTTTCGACGCGGATGCCAGGCTCAATCCGATGTGAGAGTGCCAGGCCGACGGCGAAGCAGATGATGGATGCCCCGGCGACCAAGCGGTTATTCCTTTCCAAAAAACCTCGAATCTTGATCATCGCAGTGGTGCAGGTTTTCAAAATTCTCTTCATCGAAGGGCAGTCGGCGTTGGCTCCAGCGCGCGGTGTTAGACAACGCAGAACTTGGCGAGTCACGCCGCCTAGTGCCTCCGGATGCGGTCCCGCGCCTGTCGGAATGAACTTAAGCGCAAGTGTGTCTTCGGCGAGCGTGACTTTTTCGACGCGGACGCCAGGCTCAATTCGATGTGAGAGTGCCAGGCCGACGGCGAAGCAGATGATGGATGACGCGGCAATAAAGCGGTTGGCGCGGGTTGTCAAACACAAGTTCTGCCGGCTGGCTCTCAGCAGGCATAAAATCAGGCCCACTTAGAAATTGAATTGCCGCGTCCAGCCGGAGCTTTTGCCCATCGGGATGCGGCATTCGTCTGAAATTGCATTGAACAAAGGCCTATTCAATCAATTTTGACAGGGGCGCAATCATTATGTTGTGTAAACTAATTCAGGAATTCTCTGTGTATTGACCAACTGCGGGAGCGCCGGTCACGCGGCGCCAGACCGCTTGAATGTTCATCCGCGCGCCCAGTTCGTGCAGGAGATGGCACAACCCCACCTCCGCTCGTGATACAAATACAAACTCGGCTGGTATTAACCTGTCGCGTAACATCCGCTTGGCCTTGTTTGAGGCAAGATTCAGCAACTCGGAATCGGCAAAATTCACGACAGGATTCGCGGACGGACCTTGCGGGAAGATGAAGTCGGCGCTCCTCTCCGCAAGGGGCAGGATTTTTCGCGCGCGGCGATAAGGCACTTGCGAGCCGAAAGCAAATCGCGGAATGATGCGCCTTCAATGAACGACATGGTCAGGACGCGGTCACCGCTCAATTGGTGATACACCCGCGGAATGGAAAGATAGGCAAGCCCTGTCAATTCTTTGCGGAAGGATTCCAGGTTTTGGGCTTCATGAAGGTAATCGGTTTCTTCAAGAATGCCTCGAGCGCCTCCGGGCGAAGAGTTCCACTGCCCATGCGACGGAAGTGGGAGGTCAGGCAGCCAAAGGGGGTTCTGGTCAGGTCAGAGTGAACCGACGTCGCTGCCACGGAGGCAAGCTCACTATTTGAGGTCCTCCCTTGTTTAACCTATTTCGGGCTGGCAGCTCTGAGTTGCTCCATGGTCGTGATGCCTGATGGAATGGAACCGAAGATCTCCTGCACCTTACCTTGATCAATCGGTCGCTTCAAATAGGGCATCAACTGAGGAACGTCTGTGGGGAGATTCCCATTGTGGCTTTTCGCGAATTGGACAAGGCTATCCCAAACTATATCCCCGGGATCGTTCAAGCTGCTTGAGTGGGTGCCGTGCATTCCGAATTCGAAGCGGGAGTCGAATTGGTCGTCCACGGGAGGCGCTTTCTCGCTCACGAGATATTCGTTCTGCGGTATATCAGCCAGTTTTCCTGTTTGGAGGAGGGAGTAGCGTGCCAGCGTGGCATCGTCCACCGGTGTCTCGAAAAATGGCTTAAGTTGTGACAAATCCCCTGGCAACGCACCACTGTTCGCTTCGGCGTACTTCTTGATCGCCTCCCTTGCCATGTCGCCAAAAGCCTGCTTGGAGCTGTTTCTTAGATTGTGCAGAGCCTCACGAAAATCGGCGTCCGTTTCTAATTGCTTGGCATTTTTAATGGCATCAAACCAGTCCTTTTCAGTGAGAAGCTGCAATTCAGGAATCTTCTTGTCCGGCATCTGCTCCAGTCGCTCTCGGAGCTGAGTTGCGCGCATTGCCCAGGATTTGAGTGTGGCGTCAATGGCTGGATCATTGCCGGTGGCTGCTGTCGCCGCTTTTAACTGCGCCAATTCTTGCGCGCTCCGCCGTAAACGAGTGACTTCGCCGCGCAATTTAGCCAGTTCATTCATGCTGGTGGAAGGTTGGCCGCTTGCCCCTCGCGCCGCCGCCAGCTTGTTTTTGAGGTCATCTCGCTCTTGCAGCAATTGTTGGTTTTGCTCAGCGAGCGGTGCTTGCTGTTGGCGCAGCGTTTGAACTTGCTCGCGCAATTGTGAGGATTGTCGGACTTGGTAGATTTCCACTGTAGCGAGAACAGCGACGGTGGCAGTGATGATGGATTTTTGAAGTGTCGTCATGGCGATGGTCTTGGTTGCAGCAATGATTGTTGACGTGGGCGTCGCTATGCTTGCCAGCGCAGCCGAGGAGATGGTGACGGCCAATCCTGCAGGCGCGGCTTGCACGGCATTAGCAGTAATGACGAGCGAGAGCGCGGCGGCGCTGGTCCGGATGCCGCGTCGCGACAAAAGCCGGCGGAGCCGTTCGAGTGCTCGGCTGACTCGCTTTTGAGCGGCGTCATCGCTCAAACCCATGGCAGCACCGACGGCGCGATAATCCAGGGCTTTGTAAAATCGCAACACCAATAGGTCGTAATCCGCCTCGTTCAGTTCGGACATGGATTCGTCAAGCACACGGCAGAGGCGTTCCCAATCGGATGCCTCCTCGGAAGGAGTCCTGAGTTCTTCCATAACCTTTCTTTGGCGGGATTGGCGACGGAACTCGTCCCGCCGGAAGTTTAGCGAGAGATTGCGAGTGCTACGGCAAAGCCAGCCCGCAAGTGATGCTTCCTCAGAAAGCCGAGGCACAAGTGCCTGGGCGCCATGGGCCAAGCCAAGAAACACATTCTGGGCAATCTCAGCAGCGCCATCCGGCGAGCACACCTGCCGCAACGCCGCCGAATACACCAGGTTGGCGTGCCGGTGAACAAGCTCAGTGAACGCGGCTTCCACGCCACACGTGGCGAACTCGCGGAGGAGTTGCGCGTCGGATTTCGTGCCCATCTCACATGAATAATAACCGCCTCGTCGAAAATCCGACGACTATTCTGCGCGCGTTGCCCGATGAACGGGGCAAATGAGCGAGCGAACCGTGTTGCCGCGCCTGTTGATCTGATTTTCGGCAAACGAAATGCAAGTTCTATGAAAATCCTAACCAGCTTGATCATTCTTGGCTGGGTCTTACGCTGCCCGAATCTCAAAACCCTCAAAACCTTTGGATCCGACGCGAGCCCGGCACAGTGGCCCGAACCCAAACCTACAGCCAATGCTTCTGGCTCGGCCTTTCAATTCACCGTCCCGCGGATCGACATCAGGCGTTTCTCGCCTGCTCGATGCGATTGCCCAGAAATTGAGTATGACTTCTTCGCGATTAAAACAGCGCGAGGAGGAGAGAAAACGCGCTGTCATAGAGAAGGCGTTTGAAACTTGCACAAACGAAATCGCGGCCATGAGATCACAATAAAGGTCCAGCGATTCAGCCTGAAAATGCAAGCTGACAAAAGCCATCAAACAGGGAAAAATCTGGCTCTTCAAGTTTCCAGCGACAGGGACATCAATGACTAAATCAACAAAGAAGAACTTGAACTCAGACACAGAAAAAAGCTGGGTAAGTTTTTGATTCGACCTATGGCACCTCGAATGTGCACTCGCTGTGGAATTAATCCAGACGTAGACGTTCATCTGACGTTGTCTCAATACGGAGACAGCGCGCAATTTTTGTTGACAGAGATTGCGCCAGAAACGAACTCCGCATGAAGATTAGTGGGAAAAATGCGCAACGGTCTGTAGTTTGGCATATTCTCTGCTGGGAAAGCCCGCAATCCTTGTTCACGCAGTCACTGGTGTATTAAGGTCCGTTCAATTGGGGACGATTGGGGCTACGTACCCCAACTTGTGTCCAATCCTTAACCGCGATTGCCTTTGTATCACGTTGTAAAAAAAAATGAAGTATCCCATGTTTAAAATCCTGAGTATCAATGCTGCGCTGCTTCTCCTGTTCGGAATGCATGACAATTATGTTTTCGCCCAGTCCATTGTTCCTTTGCCAGAACATTTTGTGGAAATCGAGCGAGGGCCGAGCCATAAGCTTTGGAAAAACACTCAAACCGCAGGAACATACATAGAATTGAGGGACGGTTTTCATTACTGGGATGATGGCTGGAAGGAATCGGAAGATGTAATTCAGCTAACTTCACGAGGCGCCGTGGCTAGTAAAGGTCAACACAAGGTCTCGTTCGAGTCTAACATCAATGCTCCTGGGGCGGTCAAGCTGACGACCGCGGACGCTAAGACTTTCGGAATTAATGTTCTCGGGTTGTTCTACTTTGACGCAACCACAGGAAGATCAGCTCCACTGGCGTCCCACAACGGTCACACGCCACCTGATTTCCTGAGTTTTCCCGAAGAAATTGGCGCATTCCGCAAATGTGAGCGTTAAGACTTTTTCGATTTTT
>Ga0209514_10008063_pt1 | contig 12163 bp, 7 predicted proteins | sample Subgrocontami58m_FD_187452 | JGI IMG/M metagenome (GOLD analysis project Ga0209514, IMG submission 187452) | Subsurface groundwater microbial communities from S. Glens Falls, New York, USA - GMW37 contaminated, 5.8 m (SPAdes) (version 3) | ecosystem: Environmental > Aquatic > Deep subsurface >...
CGCCGGCCCCTGCCCCGCCATCGACAGCCCCGATCCCGGGCCGGCCGGTTTTTCGGGCAGCCTGATCGTCGCCGAATTCGATTCGCTGGACGCCGCGCGGGCCTGGGCCGACGCCGACCCCTATGTCGCCGCCGGCGTCTATGCCCGCGTCACGGTGCGCCCCTTCCGCCAGGTGTTCCCCAGGTCATGAGCGTCATCGATGCCATGCGGGAAAAACTGGCGAACCTGGAGCCCGTCTCCATCGAGATCATCGACGACTCCGCAAAGCATGCCGGCCATGCCGGTGCCATGAGTGGCGGCGGCCATTTCCGCCTCCGGATCGTCTCGCCGCGCTTCGCCGGCCTGAAGACAATGGGGCGACATCGCTTGGTGTATGATGCGCTCGGCCCGCTGATGAAGCGGGAAATTCACGCACTCGGCATCACCGCAAAAACTCCCGAAGAAACTTGACCCCCTCTGCCCATTCAGGAACCCCGATGAACCGTATTCTCAGTCACGCCATCCTCCTTGCCTTTGCCGCTTCGATCGGCGCCCTGCCCGCCCACGCCCAGAAGAAGGCCGACGCGACGACCTTCGCCACGGTCAATGGCAAGGCCATTCCCAAGATTCGCGCCGATGCCCTGATCGCCGGCCAGGCGGCCCAGGGCCAGCCCGACTCGCCGGATCTGCGGAAGGCCGTGCTGGAGGAACTGATTCGCCGCGAAATCCTGACCCAGGAATCGATCAAGAAGGGCTTCGACAAGAAACCCGAGGTGCAAGGACAGGTGGATCTGGCGCGCCAGGGCGTGCTGATCGGCGCCTACCTCAACGATTACGTGCGCACCCACCCGGTGACCGACGACCAGGTCAAGAAGGAATACGACGAGATCAAGGCCAAGCTCGGCAGCAAGGAATACAAGGCGCGCCACATCCTGGTCGAGACCGAGGACGCCGCCAAGGCGATCATTGAAAAAATGAAGAAGGGCGAGAAGATCGAAGACCTGGCCAAGGACTCCAAGGACCCCGGCTCCAAGGAGCGCGGCGGCGACCTCGGCTGGGCCAACCCGGCCTCCTTCGTGCCGCCCTTCTCGGCGGCCATGACCAAGCTGGAAAAAGGCAAGTTTACCGAGACCCCGGTCAAGAGCGATTTCGGCTGGCATGTGATCCAGCTCGAAGACACGCGCGAACTCAAGCTGCCGGGAATCGAGGAAGCCAAGGCGCAGATCGGCCAGCAACTGACCCAGCGCAATGTGCAGAAGCACATCGACGATCTGCGCGCCAAGGCCAAGGTCGACTAGTTCCGCGGCGCGGCCGGCGCAGAAAACTGAAACGGGAGCCCCAAGGCTCCCGTTCTTGTTTTCAGGCAGGCAATGGCGCCGTTCAGGCGCATCGCCAGCCCTGCCGGCGAATGCTACTTGACCGACTCGGCCCCGGCCTTGGCGATCACTCCGTCCTGGGCCGAGGTCACCCCCGAAACGCCGATGGCGCCAACGATCTTGCCGTCCATGATGAGGGGCAGCCCGCCTTCGACCGGCATCGCGCCCGGAAGAAAGGCCAGTTGCGGATTTCCGCCGACCTTGACCGCGTCCTCGAATACCTTGCTCGCCCGGCGATAGGCAACCGACGACTGCGCCTTCTGGGTCGCCACGGCGACGCTGGCGTATTGCGTGCCGTCGATCCGCTGCAAGCTCACCAGGTGGCCGCCGGTATCGACGACGGCGATCACCACGTTCCAGTTGTTCTTGCGCGCCTCTGCTTCGGCCGCAGCGCTGATTTTTCTTGCTGTCTCGAGTGAGATGTTGTTGCCATACATCGGCGCCTGCGCCTGAGCTGCAAAAGTGACCAGGGCTGCGGCAAATGTCAGAAGCGTTTTGGCAATCATTCGTTGGCAATGCATGACTCTCTCCTTTGGGATATTGGTTTTCGGGTACGGCGTGGAAACAATACGCCTGTCACCGCCGGCCCGCAACCGTTTGGCAAACGCGGGAATATTCCAAGGTCACGGCGCCGTGTCGCCAGCGCCGACTGCCTATCCCAGCCAGCGCCGTGCGCTGCGGAACATCTCCAGCCACGGTCCGTCTTCGCCGAGTCCCGGCGGCTGCCAGGACATCTGCACGCTGCGGAAGGTGCGTTCCGGGTGCGGCATCATGATGGTGAAGCGGCCGTCGGCCGTGGTCATTGCAGCCAGGCCGTCGGGCGAACCGTTGGGGTTGCAGGGATAGGTTGTCGCAACGACGCCGCGGTTGTCGACGTAGCGCATCGCCACCAGCGCTTCGCCGCCCTGCCCAGCGGCGAATTCGGCACGCCCTTCGCCGTGGCTGACCACCACGGGCAATTTCGACCCGGCCATGCCACCGAGAAATAGCGATGGCGATGGCGGAATCTCGACCATCACCACGCGCGCCTCGAACTGTTCGCTGCGGTTGCGCTGAAACGTCGGCCAGCTCTGCGCGCCGGGGATGATCGGAGCCAGGTTCGCCATCATCTGGCAACCGTTGCAAACGCCCAGCGCGAAGCTGTCGGCGCGATTGAAGAAGGTGCTGAATTCATCGCGCAGGCGGCTGTTGAACAGCACCGACTTGGCCCAGCCCTGCCCGGCGCCGAGCACATCGCCATAAGAGAATCCGCCGCAGGCAGCGAAGCCCTTGAAGTCGGCCAGATGCATGCGACCGCTTTGCAGGTCGGACATGTGCACGTCGTAAGGGGCGAAGCCGGCGCGCTCGAAGGCGGCGGCCATTTCGACATGGCCGTTGACGCCCTGCTCACGCAATATCGCAATCTTCGGCCGGGCGCCGCTGGCGACAGACGGCACCGCGGGTGCAGACTTGATCGAAACGGACAGCCCCGGATTATCAGCGTCGAGCAGCGCATCGAACTCTTCCTGGGCGCAGACCGGATCGTCGCGCAGGCGGGCGATCCGGAAGCTGGTTTCGCTCCATGTGCGCTGCAATTCGTTGCGATGCGCGGCGAACACCGCCTTGGCATTGCGCGAGATGCGTATCGCATCGGCGGTGTTGGTGGTGCCGATGGCATGGCTGCAGGGGCCGAGGCCGACATCGCGCAATGTCTGCATCACGGCGGCGCGATCGGCAAGCCGGATCTGCAGCACGGCGCCGAGTTCCTCGGTGAACAGCGCCGCGATGATGCGGTCGCGCAGGCGGCCGGCGATCTGCGGAAAACGCTCGCTGCCATCGACGTCGTTCATCAAGGGGTCGTAGCAGAGTCCGTCGAGATTCAGCGAAACGCCGACATGCGAGGCGAAGCTCATTTCGCAGATGGTGGCGAACAGGCCGCCGTCGGAACGGTCGTGATAAGCGAGGATCTTGCCGTCGCGATTGAGTGCCTGGATCGCGCCGAAGAAGTTCTTCAGCAAGGCGGCATCGACATCGGGAACGGCATCGCCCAAGTGACCCGACTGAGCGCCATACACCTGCGCCAGTGCCGAGCCACCGAGGCGATTGCGTCCCTGGCCGAGGTCGATCAGCAGCAGTTCGGTTTCACCAACTTCGCTGTCGGGTCTCAGCTGCGGAGTGAGCGTGCGGCGCACATCCCCGACCGAAGCGAAGGCCGTGACGATCAGTGACAGCGGCGCCGTGACCTGCTTCGCAGTGCCTCCGTCCTGCCACTTGGTGCGCATCGACAACGAATCCTTGCCGACCGGGATCGCGACGCCGAGCGCCGGGCAGAAGTCGATGCCGACCGCCTTGACCGTATCGAACAACGCGGCATCCTCAAAGCCGTGACCGGCAGCAGCCATCCAGTTGGCCGAGAGCTTGATGCGGCCGATCTCGCCAACGTCGGCGGCGGCCAGGTTGGTCAGCGCCTCGCCCACCGCCATGCGCCCCGAGGCGGCGGCGTCGAGCAGGGCCAGCGGCGTGCGCTCGCCCATGGCGAAGGCTTCGCCGAGAAACGTGTCGTAGCCCATCGCCGTGACTGCGACGTCGGCCACCGGCACCTGCCAGGGGCCGACCATCTGGTCGCGCGCGGTGAAACCCCCAACGCTGCGGTCGCCGATGGTGATCAGAAAGCTCTTCGACGCTACGGCCGGCAGGCGCAGCACGCGCAGCGCCGCTTCCTTGAGGTCGATCGCGGCGACATCGAGCGGCGGCACCGCGACCTGCTGCCGGCGCGCATCGCGATGCAGCTTGGGTGCCTTGCCGAGCAGCACTTCCATCGGCATGTCGACCGGCTTGTTGCCGAAGTGATCGTCCTTCACCGTCAGTTGGCTGTCGTCGGTGGCGACGCCGAGCACCGCGAAGGGGCAGCGCTCGCGCTCGCAGAGAGCACGGAACTCGGCCAGACCCTCGGGCGCGATGGCCAGCACATAGCGCTCCTGCGCCTCGTTGCTCCAGATCTCGCGCGGGCTCATGCCCGGCTCTTCGCTGGGGATCGCGCGCAGGTCGAAGGCCGCGCCGCAGCCGGCATCGTGCGCCAGTTCCGGCATGGCATTGGAAATGCCGCCGGCGCCGACGTCGTGGATGGCCAATATCGGATTGGCATCGCCCTGCTGCCAACAGCGGTCGATGACTTCCTGGGCGCGGCGCTGGATCTCCGGGTTGCCGCGCTGCACCGAGGCGAAATCGAGGTCGGCGGTATTGCTGCCGGTCGCCATCGAGGACGCCGCGCCGCCGCCGAGGCCGATCAGCATGCCGGGACCGCCCAACTGGATCAGCAGGCTGCCGGCCGGGAAGCGAATCTTGAAGGCGTGGTCGGCGGCGATGTTGCCCAGCCCGCCGGCGATCATGATCGGCTTGTGGTAGCCGCGCATCTCGCCATTGAACTTCTGCTCGAAGCTGCGGAAGTAGCCGGCAAGATTGGGCCGGCCGAACTCGTTGTTGAAGGCCGCCGCGCCGATCGGGCCTTCGATCATGATGTCCAGCGCCGAGGCGATGCGCTCCGGCTTGCCGTAATCCGATTCCCAAGGCTGGGCGTAGCCGGGAATCTTCAGGTCGGAAACGGAAAAGCCGCAAAGGCCGGCCTTGGGCTTGGAGCCGCGCCCAGTGGCACCCTCGTCGCGAATCTCGCCGCCGGAGCCGGTCGCCGCGCCGGGGAAGGGCGAGATCGCCGTCGGGTGGTTGTGCGTCTCGACCTTGGCCAGGATGTGCGTGAGTTCTTCGCCGTACGCGTAGCCGCGATCGGCGCGCGGATAGAAGCGCCGGATGCTCGCGCCCTCGATCACCGCGGCATTGTCCGAATACGCCACCACGGTGCCTTCAGGATGCGCCTTGTGCGTTTCGCGGATCATGCCGAACAGCGACAGCGGCTGCGCCTCGCCATCCACGGTCCATGACGCATTGAAGATCTTGTGCCGACAATGTTCGGAGTTGGCCTGGGCGAACATCATCAGTTCGACGTCGGTGGGATTGCGGCCCAGCCTGCCGAAGTTTTCCACCAGGTAATCGATCTCGTCGTCGGACAGGGCCAGGCCCAGTTCGACGTTGGCCGCGACCAGTGCGGCACGCCCGCCGGACTGGAGATCGACCGTGGTCAGCGGCTGTGGCGCGACGTGATGGAACAGGGCCCGCGCGGCATCGACGGAATCCAGTACCGACTCAGTCATGCGGTCGTGGAGACGTGCCGCCAGGACCGAGTCTTGCACAAGCTTGCCCGACACATGGAAGGCAGCGCCCCTCTCGATGCGCTTCACGGCCGCGAAGCCGCAGTTCCTGGCGATGTCGGTGGCCTTGGAGCTCCAGGGCGAGATCGTGCCCAGGCGCGGCGTGACCAGCAGCAGGCGGCCCGCGGGTGGCGCAGGCAGGATCGCCGGGATGCCCAGCAAGTCTTTCAGCCTCGCCGTTTCATCCGCATTCAGCGGCGCGGCCAGTTCGACGAAATACCAGTGCTCGGAGGCCAGATCGATGCCGGAGCCGGTATCGGCGAGGGACTTTTGCAGGCGCCCCAAACGTGACGCCGAAAACGCGGAAGAGCCCCGCAGGGCAAGAAATTCAGCCATGATGGGCGGACCGGGGCGGGTAGGAGGCGCAATGGAAATTCAAGGCGCGGAATTATACCCTGCCGCATCGGCAGGCCAGGCGGCATTACCCGTGCCGCATTGCCTTCGGCGACCAAGCCTGAGAAACTCGACTCAAGCCTCTGTTGAATGGACTCCACCACCCATGAATGCGCTCTCGTTCGACGTCGGCAGCGCCGACTTTCAGGAAAAAGTCCTCGACGCCTCCCATCACCTTCCGGTGCTGGTCGACTTCTGGGCTGAATGGTGTGCGCCCTGCCGCACCCTCAAGCCGGTGCTGGAAAAATTGGCCCTCGAATACGGCGGGCGTTTCTTCCTCGCCAAGCTCAATTCCGACCAGCACCAGGAGCTCGCCGCGCGCTTCGGCGTGCGCAGCATCCCCAGCGTCAAGGCCTTTGTCGACGGCGAGTTGGTCGACGAGTTCACCGGCGCCCTGCCCGAGGCGCAGATCCGCGAGTTCATCGGGCGCCTGCTGCCCTCGCCGGCCGAGCCGCTGCGCATCGCCGCCCGGGAGGCGCGAGCGCGCGGCGACCTCGAGGTGGCCTGCTCGCTGCTTGGAGACGCGGCCGGACTCGATCCGGCCCATGAGGCGGTGCAACTTGACCTTGCGGAAATCCTGCTCGACCTGAAGGATGCCGGGCCCGCACGCGGCATTCTGGATGCATGGCAACACAAGTCGCGCGACACCGCCCGCCTTGACGCACTGCAGGCACGGCTCAAGCTGGTGGTGGCGGGTGCCGGCGCCGATCCGTCCGCGCTGCAGGCCCGCGTCACCGCCAATGCCGACGACCTCGACGCGCGCCTGCAACTGGCCAACGCGCTGGCGCTGGGCCACGACTACCGCCCGGCGCTGGAACAGTTGCTGGCCATCGTGCGCCGCGACCGCAAGTGGCGGGACGAAGCCGCGCGCAAGTCCATGCTCGATCTGTTTACGCTGCTCGGCGGCCAGGCGCAACACGAAGACCTGGTGCGGGAGTTCCGCATCCAGTTGGCGCGCACGCTCAACTAGCGCAAAAACGAAAGGCGTTGCGGCTCGAGTCCTTGACCACATACAGGGCCGCATCCGCGTTGCGCTGCAGGGTCTCCGCATCCTTGCCATGCTCTGGAAACAGGGCGATGCCCATGCTGCAGGAATTGCTCGTGGTCCCCGCCCGCAGCACGAAGGGTCGCGCCATTTCGGAAACGACGCGTGCCGCGACCTCTTCGACTTCGCGGCGCGAACCGACGTCGATCAGGAGCGCGGCGAATTCATCGCCCCCCAGCCGCGCCACGGTATCCGCCGCGCGCACGCCGGAACGCAGCCGCCGCGAGGTCTCGACCAGCATTTCGTCGCCGGCGGCGTGACCGAACTTGTCATTGACCGCCTTGAAGCCGTCGAGATCGACATAGCACAGCGCAAAGCTGCGGCCATGCCGCTGCGCCTGGGAGAGGGCAACGCGCAGGCGGTCGGCGAACAGCGCGCGATTGGGCAGGTCGGTCAGCGGATCGTGATAGGCGCGGTGGCGCAATTCGACTTCCAGTTCCTTGCTGCGCGTGATGTCGGTCAGGGTGGCGACAAAGCGCACGGACTGGCTGCCGCGGGCGACGCGACCGATCGACAACCAGACGACGAACAGTTCGCCGTTTTTGCGCCGGTTCCAGACTTCGCCCTGCCATCCGTTCTCGGTCTTCAGGCCCTGCCACATCGCGGCGTAGAACTCGGGAGGATGCCTCTCCGACTTGAGCAGTGCTACCGGCTTGCCCAGCACCTCGGCCGCGGCATAGCCCGTCATCCGCGAAAAGGCCGGGTTGACCTCGACGAAATTGCCGCGCTCGTCGGTGATGATGATGGCCTCGGCCGCGTTGTCGAACACCGCCGCGGCGAGTTCACGGTCGGCAAGCTGGTGCTCCAGCGCCGCATTGGCCTGCGACAAGTCGTGAGTACGCTCGGCAATCACCTGCTCCTGTTCGGCGGTGAGCCGTTCCAGGGCCGCGACATGGCCTCGGGTGCGCCTCACCAGCAGATGCAGCAGGGCGGCGGCAATCGCCAGCATCAGCAGGTGTACGACGCCCGAGCGGATGCGGGTGGCATCGCGAAGCTGCAGCAATTGGGCTGCCGGCATGGTGACCGAAACACCGCCACGGATCTGCCCCAGGGTATAACCCTGCTTTTCGTGACACTGCAGGCAGACAGGCTTCACCCGCAGCGGAGCCATGTAACGATGCACCGGGTTTTCGCCCGGAATCAATTCGGTAAGCTCGGCCAGGCCGGCTTCGAAGCGGCGCAACGCGCCGGCTTCCCAGGCATCCGGTGCGTTGGCCGGACGGATCGGTCTGAGGCTGGTGATATGCAGTTGGATGCCATCGATGCGCTGCGCGACCTCGGCAATCTGGCGCGTCATGTATGCCGGGTTGACCATGGTCAGGGCCACCCCGTCCGTGGTGCGCAAATCGCGCCGCGGATGTTCGAGGTAGGGATTGGGGGGCGTGGCGTCCGTCACCGGCACATAGACCCCGCCATGGCCGGCGTTCCAGTCGCGCGCCAACTCCAGCAGGCGGAACAGAACGGCGCCGCGCTCGCGCGCGACCGAGGCCATGTTGTTCTCCGTCTGCCGCCAATCCAGTGCGAAGGAAGCCACGACACCCAGCACCACGACGATGAACAGGGCCACCGGCCGCGCCCAAAGCCGCGACAAGCCGCCATGCATCGCTGATCGTCCGGATGGCGCACGCATGGCCCATTATGCATCAGGGTGCCAAGCCCGGCCGAAGCGGCCGGGCGGTTGCGGCGTCAGCCGCGGACGCGTGCCACCAGTGCCGCGGCGTACTGGTCGGTGGTGGCCGTGCCGCCGAGATCGCCGGTGCGGACCTTGTCCTTGTTCAGCACGTCGTCGATGGCCTGGCGCAAGCGGTCGCCCAGGTCCTTGCGCTTGACGTAGTCCAGCATCATGCCGGCGGCCATCAGCAACGCCGTGGGATTGGCGATGCCCTTGCCGGCGATGTCCGGCGCCGAGCCATGGACGGCTTCGAAAATCGCCGCGTCCTCACCGATGTTGGCGCCCGGCGTCATGCCCAGGCCGCCGACCAGGCCGGCCATCTGGTCGGAGAGGATGTCGCCGAACAGGTTGGTCGTCACCAGCACGTCGAACTGCCAGGGATTCATCACCAGCTTCATGGCGCAGGCGTCGACGATGATCTCGTCCATGACGATCTTGTCCTTGTACTCGGCGGCGTAAATCTCGCGCGCGGTTTCGAGGAAGATGCCGGTCAGCGCCTTCATGATGTTGGCCTTGTGCACCACGGTCACCTTCTTGCGTCCCTGCTTGACGGCATAGTCGAAGGCGAAGCGGACGATCTTGCGGCAGCCCTGGCGGGTGTTGATGCCGGTGGACATGCCCACCGCGTGCGGATCGCCGTCGATCGGGATGTAGTGCTCGTAGCCCATGTAGAGGCCTTCATTGTTCTCCCGCACCATCACCAGGTCGATGTCCTCGAAGCGGCCGCCGGGGACGATGGTCTTGGCCGGACGCAGGTTGGCGTAGAGCTTGAACTCCTCGCGCAGGCGCACGTTGGACGAACGGTAACCGCCGCCCGAGGGGGTTTCCAGCGGGCCCTTGAGCGCCAGCTTGTTCTTGCGGATGCTGTCGATGCAGGCCTGCGGCAGGGGATCGCCGCAGGCGGTGACTCCGGCCAGACCCGCCACCTGGGTTTCCCACTGGAAGGGCGCGCCCAGCGCGTCGAGCACCGCGATGGTCGCGGCGGTAATTTCGGGGCCGATGCCGTCCCCGGCAATCAGGGTGGCGGGAATCAGGGTCTGGGTTGGGCTCATATCGATCTCGTGAAGTCGGCTTTAGGGAAAACGCAGCATGCCAGCCACTACTGAATCAAGCCTTACAGCAGGCGGCGCGGCGGGCGGGATTATACGCAATCCCTATTTGGCCATACGGCGCCTCTATCCCGGCGGGCGGCCTATTGGGCTCCGCGCAGGGCCGGCAGTGCCGACTGGCGCAGCATGTTCGAAACGCCCAGCCAACCGGCCACCACGACCAGCACGATCCCCGCCGCCGCGCCGATCAACCACAGCGAGGATTGCGGCAGATAGTCGAGGCGAAAAGCGAAGCGTGCCAGGCCCCAGCCGATCAGGCTCGCCGCGATGCCGGCGAGCAGGCCGGCCAGCGCGCCCAGCGCCGCAAATTCTGCGAGCAACGCGCTCGACAGTTGCCGGCTGCGGGCGCCCAACGCACGCAGCACGGCCAGCTCGTGGCGGCGCTCGTCGGCGCTGGCCTGCAGTGCGGCATACAGCACGGCAAGCCCGGCCAGCACGGCAAAGCCGAACACCAATTGCACCGCGCGCGCCACCTGGTCGATCGTCGCATGCAACTGCCTGACCAGCGCGGCGACATCGATCACCGTGATGTTGGGAAAAGCCCGCACCAGCTCCGGTATCGCGCCGGCCTTGTCGGCCGGCAAGTGGAAGCTGGTGATGAAGCTGGCGGGATAATTTTCCAGCACCGCCGGCGGCGACATGACGAAAAAATTGACCCGCATCGAATCCCAGTCGAGCTTCCTCAGGCTGGTGATCACCGCCTCGACCCGATTGCCGGCGATGTCGTAGGCCAGGCGGTCGCCCAGTTTCAGGTTCAGCGTCTCGGCCAGTCCCTGCTCCACCGAGAACTCGGCCGCGGCTACGGCGCCATGCCAGCGCCCGCTGCTCACCGTGTTGCCGGTCGGCAACATGGCCGACCAGGACAGGTTGAATTCCCTATCGACCAGGCGCTGGGCGCGATCGTCGGCATAGTTTTCCGGCCCGACGGCAACGCCATTCACCTGCACCAGGCGGCCGCGCACCATCGGCTCCAGATAGGGCGGCGGCAAGCCGCGCGACCGAAAGAAGTCGGCGATGGCGACACGCTGGTCGGGCTGGATGTTGATCGCGAAACGATTCGGCGCGTCGGCCGGCACGCGCGCCAGCCAACTGTCGAGCAGGTCGCCGCGCGCCACCGTGAGCAGCAGCAGCGCCGTCAGGCCCAGCGCCAGCGCGACCGCCTGCACCATCGTCGCGGCCAGCCGCCGCCGCAGATTGGCCAGCCCGTGACGCCAGCCGTAGCCACGGCCGGCGGGGCGCAAGCGACCGAGCAAGGCCAGCATCAGGCGCGCCATCAGGGCGAAGAAGGCCAATGCGCCGAGGAAACCGGCCAGCACGATCAGGCCCAGGCGCATTTCCCCCGCCATCCACAGCATCAGCGCCGCCAGTACCGCCGCACCGAGCAGGTAGGCCCCGCGCGACGCAGGCTCGGCACCCCATTCGCGCCGCAGCACGCGCAGGGTCGGCACACGCTTGAGGCGCAGCAGCGGCGGCAGGGCAAAACCGACGATCAGGGTCAGGCCCACCAGCAGCCCATGCAGCCAGGGCAACAGTGAGGGCGGCGGCAAGCTGGCGGCGAGCAATCCGGCCAGCATCTGCTGCAGCGCGGCCTGCACGCCATAACCCACGGCACAGCCGACAAGCGTGGCGGCAAGGCCGAACAGCAGGAATTCGCCGCCGTGGATCAGCAGCAGTTGCCGCGCGGAAGCCCCCATGCAGCGCATCACGGCACAGCCGTCGAGATGGCGGCGCAGGTAGCGCTCGGCCGCCAAGGCCACCGCGACCGCCGCGAGGATCACCGCGAGCAGCGCGGCCAGACGCAGGAAACGCTGCGCGCGCTCGGTGACGTTGCGTATCTCGGGACGCGCATTGTCAAGGCTTTCGATCTTCTCGCCGCGGCCGAGCTGCACCCTGGCCCAGGCCTCGTACCCGGCGACATTCGCCGGTTCACCCGCCAGATGGAGGCGATAGCCGACCCGGCTGCCGGTCTGGATCAGCCCGGTCGCCGCAAGGTCGGCGAGGTTGATCATCAGGCGTGGCGCCAGGGCGAATACATTCATGCCGCGATCCGGCTCCAGGGTCAGGATCGGACCGCTGTGCAATGCGATCCGGCCCAAGGCCAGAGATCCGCCGCCAGCCAGGCCCAACGTGGTCGCCAGGCGTTCGTCGGGCCAGGCCTCGCCCGCCGCCGGCACGCGCGGCGTGACGGCGTCGGGCAGGTTGAGCGCGGGCGCGGTGCGCAAGTTGCCGCGCAGCGGGTAACCGGCCGAAACGGCCTTGATTTCCGCCAGCACCGCGGCCTCGCCCAGGCTGACCATGCTCGGGAAGGTGGTGCTCTCGGCCAGGCGCAGGCCGCGCGCCGCCGCCTC
>Ga0209514_10008064_pt1 | contig 12162 bp, 7 predicted proteins | sample Subgrocontami58m_FD_187452 | JGI IMG/M metagenome (GOLD analysis project Ga0209514, IMG submission 187452) | Subsurface groundwater microbial communities from S. Glens Falls, New York, USA - GMW37 contaminated, 5.8 m (SPAdes) (version 3) | ecosystem: Environmental > Aquatic > Deep subsurface >...
GGCCTATCGTGCCGGTTGAATCGAAATCGGGGTTGACGGTCAGCCCGGCATGCCGGCCCGTTGGTATGACCCCGAGCTGCATGCAGCTAATGGGACAACTGTAGCAGCTTCTCGCCTTGACCCGGCACTGGCGCTCATATTCCAGGCCCCCGGTCTTGTCCACGTCTTCCCACCAGGCTTCTCGATAGTTCTTGACGTCCAGCTCTGAAATGTCCGAGTGGGGGACCGTGCTGATGGTGCTACCCCACCGGGCCAGGGAATACCCGCGCCTGGTGGCTTCTCGGGAGCCAGCCAAGGCCTCCAGCGCCTTCGCCCACGCGCTCTTGAACCCGCTGGGGTCTGCCACCGGCAAGGCGCCGGCTCCTCGCACGACCACTGCCTTCAGCTTCTTGGAGCCCATGACCGCCCCCGGCCCGCCTCTGGCCGCCGACCGGAAGAACTCCTGTTGCACGCTGGCGAACTTCACCAGGTTCTCACCGGCCGGACCGATCGAAAGGACCCGCACCGAAGGATCGCGTAGCTCTTTCTTCAACAGGATCTCGGTCTCGAACGTGCCCTTTCCCCAGAGGTGGCTCGCGTCGCACAACTGGACCTTGTCGCCGTCGATGAACAGATACTTGGGCGTATCGCATTGACCGGTGAGTACCAGTCCCAGATACCCGGCCATTCTCAGCTCGGGAGCCCAGTTTCCCCCCGTCAAGGAATGGCCGATGGTGGTCCCGGTGGCGGGTGACTTGAATACGAGACACACCTGGGCGCCTCCAGGAGCGAGTCCGGTGAGCGGGCCAACCAGGAACATAAGGGGGCTGACGCCGCTCAAGGGCGGAACCCCAGGGTCGGTCATCTTCCAAAGAAGATAGGCCCCCAGGCCTCGCCCGCCAACGTGGGCCTCGGCCAATTCACGGGAAAGCTCGTCCTTACGAGTCAGGCCAGTCTCTAAATCGACGTTAAGAATAGTATCCACGAGCTCTCCAAACCGGCTATTATGGGCTATTTGCGCGCGCCGCGACTGGGTAGGAACCGCAGGGATATCCCCCTGGCGATGTCGGCCGGCGAGGACTTCGCGTAATGCCGGCCATCGAAGGCCGATCCCGGCATATACGACAGGACCCCGGCCGGGCAGACTTTGGCGCATTCGGGCGCACCCGAGCAGAGGTCGCAGAACAACGGCTTGCGGGTTTTAGGATGAAAGAAAACGGCCGTATGGTGGGTGCAGGCCTTAGCACACTTCCCGCATTTCACGCCCAGGCAGAGGCTGTTGTCGATCCTGACTGTCCCCATCTCAGGGTCAACCGATAGCGCCCTGATCTTCGGGGGACAGGACGCCACGCAAGGATGGTCCGAGCACCGGTGGCAAACGACGGGCACATCTATCGGCCCGGCGCCGAACTGCGCCACCTGGATCCTCGAGGCGCGCGGGAAAACACTGTTCTCATGAGCCACGGAGCAGGCCATCTCGCACAGCCGGCAACCGGTGCAGGCGGAATGCTTCACGTCTAATGCCCCCGGCACGGGGCGGGCGCCGGTGAGTTTATCAGTCATCTTGGATCGTCCAATCTACCAACATCCTTTCCAACACGTCACTGGAGATGCTTCGGCTCCCCGCCAACTCAGCCCCCCGCTCCGACGCCTCAGCATGAGAGTGGCTCATTTCCCGCCGGGCGCCAGCTAGCACGAAACCTATTTTCACGAGAGCTACCATCCCTGGATCGCCTCCTTGAACAAGGCAACCAGTTCTCCTTCGGTGGGCGCCCTGGGATTGGCGAAGTTCCCGCCCGTCATGGGCGGGACACCTCGCGCCAGCTCCGTTAGTTGCTCATCGGGAACCGACTCCCAGGGCAGTCTGCGAGGGGCGCCGATGGCGACCAGGACCTCCTTGACCCTGTCGACGGCCCTCCGGGCCAGTGGTCCGGCGCTCTCACCCTTTTCGCCCAGGCCGATGGCTCGCGCCATCGACGCAAGCTTGGCCTCGCAGTCGGGCAGGTTGTATTCCAGCTCAATGGGGAGAAAGATGGCGTGGAGGTCGCCGTATGAGACGTAGGGATAACCATGCTTCAGGTAGAAGGAGGTCAGCGGCGAGTTGATGGCGTGGGATAGGCCCAGGCCGGCGTTGCCGCAAGCCATATTCGCCATCGAGCTGGCCAGAAGCATCTGGGCCTTGGCGTCGATGTCATCTCCCAGGATCGAGGATGGCAGGTTCTCACTAATTATGGTGATCGCTCGCAAGGCGATAGCATCGGTGAGAGGGGTGGAGCGCGTCGCACATAGGGCCTCGATGGCGTGGCACCAGGCGTCCACCCCAGAGGAGACGGCCTGGCTTATCGGCACCGTCTTGAGCACCAAGGGGTCCAGAAACGCGGTTCTGGCGGAGAAGAAGAGAATGCCGAGCTTGGTCCTGGTACGTTCGTCTGTGATGGCGGTGGCGAACCTGGAGACCTCGGCGCCGGAGCCGGCGGTGGTGGGGATAGCGATACAAGGCAAGGGAGAATGGGGGAGGACCTGCTTTCCAACGAAATCTCGAATATCGTTGCTGGAGGCGGACGCCAGCAGCGCCGTGGCTTTCCCGGCCCCGAGCCCGCTGCCCCCGCCGGAAGCGATCACCCCATCGCAACCGCGTTCCCTGGCCAGCAAGGCGGCCTGGGTCACAACTTGAGTAGTGGGGTCCGGAGGGACCTGGTCGAAGGTCACTACCTCTACGCCAGCCTCGGACAGAGAGGCGAATCCCTGTTCAAGCACTCCCGCCGACTTGGGTCCAGGGTCCGTGACCCAGAGGGCTTTCCTGATGCCCAGCTTCCGGGCTTCACCGCCCAGCAGTCGGAGGCTTCCGAGTCCGAAGATAACCTCGGTCGGTATGTGGTATCTGGTAACCGTTTCTATTCCCAAATGCGCCACCTCGAAACGAGTCCTTCTATATGTGAAACCGCAAAGTACTGCGCATTCTCACTTGCCCCTGCTAATTCGGCTCCTTCCGACATGCGGTTCGAGGAGTGTCATGCGCAGATCGTCAAGACGATCTATTTAGCTGCCTTTCCTTCGTTGCCGGCGACCGTGTCGAAGAAGGACATCAGCGCTCCAATGGTCTCAGCCCCACCAGACATATTCCTGGCTGAGTGCAGAAGCTGCTTGGCCTGGGCCGTGAGCGGCAGGGCTGAGCCCATGGCCTCTGCTTCTTCGAGCAAGAGCCTGAGGTCCTTGTGTAGCCATATGTGCTGCTGGAGGTAGCCCTCCTTTCTCGTGGAAAGGCTTGAGGCATGATAGTCGAACACCTTTGAATAGGCCATGCCGTTCCTGACTACCTCTACCATGGCATCGTGGTCTGCGCCTGCCCGGCGGGCCCAGGCCAGGATCTCCATGGAGCTGAGCATGTTCACCGTTACCAGCATGTTGTTGACGAACTTGGCGAGCCGGGCGCTTCCTACGTCTCCCGTTCGGATCACCTTGTTGCCCATGGCGAGCAACACCGGCCTGCATTGCTCGACTATTCCTTCAACCCCACCGACGATGAAAGTCAGCTCGGCCCTCTCCGCTGAATCCGGGACGCCACTGAGGGGAGCATCCAGTACGTGGCCCCCTGACTCCAAGATGCCCTGGTTGACCTTCCGGATCGTGTCGAGGGAGGTTGTGCTCATCTCGATCAATACGAGACCATCTCTTGAAGCCTCCGCGATCCCCCCTGGCCCCAGGATCGCCTGCTCCACGCTGTTGGAGTCGGGAAGCATGGTCAAAACGACGTCAGATTGGGAGGCAACCTCGCGGGCTGAGAAACAGGGAATGCCCCCCCGGGATCGAATGACCTCCAGGGGCTCCGGCCGGACGTCGTAGGCGTGCAGGACAAAGCCCGCCTTGAGGATGTTGCTGGCCATAGGAAGCCCCATGGCGCCCAAGCCGACGAAGCCTATCTGCAATTCCTGTGTCATGAATACCTAGCCCTCCTGGAACGGTATGCGGGCGTCTTTCGAAACGACCACCAATACCCGTCATGAACGGTGCCATTTGTGACGCCGTAAGAATTGCGTATCCTTATTCTCGGCCCTGCCAATGGCGCCATCCAACACGCGATTCGAGGCATTGCATGCCCAAATCTCCAACACGTTTCATTTGGCTGGCATTGACTGTCATATGACTGTCATTCCGGCGCAGGCCGGAATCCAGGAAAACCTACGCTGGCCCGACGTATCCATTACGCTTACCTTTAACAAATAGAGGAAGCACGTTTCCAGTGCCCGCTCTCTGGATTCCGGCCTGCGCCGGAATGACAGGATGGTTCTACCAACGTCGGTTGGCAATGACCAATGAGTCCAGTCTGAGCGACATTTGCCCTGTCAATTCGGCGCCATCCAACACGCGGTGCGAGGCGTGGTTTGCGCAGATCTTTAAGATGCTTAATACAGCACCTCTCTCGATTGCGTCCAATCATCATGTCCCGAAACTCCGCACGAACGCAGAGTCCGGCCGGGCGACCTCAACCTCCAGCATGGTGGCGCAGCCGGGGCAACAGAACTCACGGATCACGAAGCGCTTGGTCTTGGAATTGCCGGGGGCTGCCCGGGTCAGCGGATACTGCGCCATGAGTGCGGATTCCTTGAAGTTCCTCTCCGGCGGGCCAAAGACGTATCCGCACTTGCGACAACAGATTCGCCCTTCATTCCCATCGGAGTCCAATGTGAGGTATTCACCCAACGGATGGCCGCAGCAGGGAGGGCTGTCTTGTGACGTTGAGCCTCCAGGCGTCATTTGCCTGCCCGAGGCCAGCCTCTCCTGGCTGATCTTCCGTCGTCTCGCCTCGGTCTCGCCTTCCAGCAGATTGTTGTTTACGGCATCAACCACGACGCCGTACTTGTCCGTGGCGAACTCACGGGATATGAATCCGTTGGCGACGTCCGCCAGCACCCGCTCGACCGGCCTGTCCAGGGGGTCGCCGTAGCCTCCCCCGCCGTTGTACTGAACGGAGAGGATGTCGTCCTGGCCAAGCACAACTTGGGCCATGGCCGGCAGGACCAGCTTCTCACCTTCTAACTCCTCTAGTCCACGGGGCACAAAGCCGGCCCCAATCCTCTGGGCGTGATTTGAGTTCTTCAGCACCCGTAGCTTGACGTTATGGGCTGGGTACCCCCCAGAGATGCCAAAGCCGAGCAGCGCCTCAGACCCCATGCCCACCAGGCTGGTGGATAGCCCTTCACCCGGGCTGTCATACGGCTTGATGCATAGTTCTCCGGCCATGCCTCCGCGAAACATGCCCGCTCCTGCCGAATCCGGCACTATGCGCCGGTTCAAGTAAAGAATGGGCAGTTGAAGCTCCAGCGATTCCACGTTAGGATGGGTAGCTTCCGGGGTCCAGGGTTTCCCGGCCACGTCAACGCCGTCCTCGTAGCATTTGGCGCCGCCCCCGCCGCAAAGGGCCTCCATGATGATGGAAACGAAGTTGCGGCCGTCCTTATTCAGGCCGGACAGAATGGGGTTCGGGGAAGAAGGGCTCCACTGGGCCGTGGCCTCGGTCTTATGCTTCTCGCTGCAGGTGAGCATGTTCGAGATGGCGATCAGGGCGACGTTAGCGGCCAGGAAGGCTCCACCTATGGTGGCCATGGAGCACGGGGCAGGGAATTCCGCGCTCACCAGGGTACCCTTGGGGATAACGAAGCTCAGGGGACTGAACACCCCCTGGTTCCAGGGCACGTCGAAGGCCAGCAACGGCGCCACGGCGCCAAAGACCCCTCCCTTGGCGCCATAGGTCGTGCAATTGATGCACGACGTGCTCTGGGGGCTGGTGCCGGTGAAATCGAAGAGGAGGCCGTCGTCCTTCTTGGTCACGGTAAGTGAGACCTGATAAATGCGGTCGGAGACCAGGTCTCCTTCCTGATAGATAGTGCTGCTCCAGGATCCGTCGGGGATCTCTCTGAGGCGAGCCCTGAGTTTGTCCTCGGCGTAGTTTATGACCTGTTCGCCAATGGACTTGTAGGATCGAAGCCCGTACTCTTCGATGAATTCCACTACGCGACGGCGCGCGGTCTCTCCGGCCGCCATCTGGGCCTTCAGCTCCAACCCTACCATACCGGGGTCCCTCACGGAATTGAGGATGAACTCGAAGAGCTCCGAGCTCAGCTTGCCTCTCTCCATGAGCTTGGCGCCCCGGAAGCGAATGCCTTCCTGGTAGACCTCTGTCGCCCTCAAGCTGATTCCACCAGGGTCAATTCCTCCGATATCGAGCAGGTGAGTCATAGTGGCCGACCAGCCGATCAGCCGCTTCTTGTAGAATATGGGGGTGAAGAACGCCATGTCGGCCTGGTGCAGGGCGGCGACGTAGGGGTCGTTCAGGATGAAGATGTCGCCCTCGAAGATCCCGGGGTCTTCCCCCCTCTCCTTGATCAGGAACTTCACGGCGTCGGCGAAGGCGAGGGTATGGTAGAGGACGCCGCAGCCGCTCATTATGCAGTTACCCTGGGCGTCGTAGATGGCGGTCATGTAGTCACGGGAGTCAATCGTTACTACGGAGCCGGAAGTCCGCGAAAGGGTGATTCCCATCTCCTCGGTAACCTGCCAGAGCCGGTGCATGGCAATCTCAAGCGTGATCGGGTCTATCTTTGCCCTTGCCACGGTTTCCCCGCTAGCAGCTTCGTATGCGAACGTTCATCAACTGGTCCACCGAGGCCAGTTGGTCCGCATCCACGAGGATATTGGTGTCAGGGGCCTCGATGATTGCCAGTCCCTTTATCTCATTTCCCGGTTCCAGCTTGAGGAATTCGTAGACCGTGGCTGGCCTGGCTTCTCCGTATTTCCTGAGATAGACGGGGCGGGTGTCTTTCAGCGCTGCCGCAGCGTCGGCGGTCTTGAGGGACCTTCGGGCCAGGCTAGGCTTCCAGGTCCTGCCCCGGCCGTAGACTATGAAGTTCATTATCTGGGTGCCGGCCTCTTTGTACGCGGCGCCCTTGCCGTAGGAACTTTCATACACGTTTTCGAAATCCCGGTATAGGCCATCCAGATCTGGACCGGTTAGATCGCCCGACGGCGCCGGGATCCGCAGTTCGTGTACCTGCCGGCCGAACTTCATATCGACGTATCGATCAAGGGTGATCTGGTCGGCCTTGAAACCCTCACGGATCAGGTCTTTCACCGTCTGTTCTTCCAGGGCCTGGAAGTGACGGTTGACTGTAGCGGGATCTGCAGGCGTCTTCATCGGGTCGCTGATTTCCTGTACGTGCAGAACATCGGAGACAACGGTACCCAGGGCGGAATGAACTGAGGCGCTGGAAGGCACCACGATCTCTGCCGCCTGGCGGCCATAGAAAGAGGCGTGAATCGGCCCGGCTCCCCCGTAGGCAAAGACAACGCAGTTCTTGGGATCGTAGCCGCGGCCGATGGTGACGAGCCTCACCAGATCCGTCATGAAGGCGCTGGCCACGTCGAATATGCCAGCCGCGGCCGCCATCACGTCGATTCCCATGGGCGACGCTATCTTGTCTCTCACGGCCGCGTAGGCTTTTTCTTTGTTAAGCTTTATGCGCCCGCCCAGGAAGTAGTCAGGGTTTATCAGTCCCAGCACTACATTGGCATCGGTTACGGTTGGCTCCGTCCCTCCTCTGTCATAGCAGACCGGACCAGGAGTAGAGCGGGCCGACTCCGGACCTACCTTAAGGAACCCGGTGCCCGGCTCCACCCGAGCGATACTGCCTCCCCCCGCTCCAATCGAGGTCACCTGAATCTGGGGCGACATGAGATCGTACTGGCCCACGATGGGACTGTGCTCCAGGGCGGGCTCTCCCTTGTGTATCAGCCCAACATCGAAGCTCGTCCCTCCGACGTCAGTGGTCACCACGTCCTCAAAACCCAGCTCCTGGGCCAGGTACTTAGAAGCGATAACACCAGCGGCGGGCCCGGAGGACAGGGTTCCCACGGCCTTCTGCACGGCGTATTCAGGGGAGACGGCTCCACCGTAGCCCTGGGAAAACAGCGGAGAGTAGGGGAAGCCATTCCTCTTGAGCTCGGAATCAAGCCTGGACACAAAAAGATGGTTGATAGGTCCGATGTAAGCATCGATGACCGCCGTGGCGGTGCGCTCGTACTCGCCGATCTTCGGCGCCAGATCGCTGGACAGGCTAACGTAGGTTTGTGGCGACATCTCCCGGATTATGTCCCTGAGTTGCCTCTCGTGAACGGGATTGATGAAGGACCAGAGTAAGGAAACGGCGATGGATTCTGCGCCGGCCGAAAGCGCTTCGGAGATGGCGCGTCTCGCGTCGTCCGTGTCCAGGGCCGCCAGCACCCGGCCCTTGTAGTCAATCCGTTCATTGATGCCTTTGATAAGAGGCCTAGGCACGATGGGATCGGGCTTCTTCGTCTTGACGACGTGTTTGATCTCGTCTTCACTGAGGCCGGCAAACCTGCCCTTCGAGCGCATCATCAGGATGATGTCTTCGAAGCCTCGAGTGGTCAACAAAGCCGTCTTGGCGCCGGAACGGGTCAAGAGGGCGTTGGTGCCCGTAGTGGAGGCCTGGCAGAAGAGTATAGTGTCTTTGAGAAGCGTCTCGATCGAGAGACCTACCCTCTCGGCTGCATTCCGTGTGGCTTGAAGGATACCTTCGGCAAGGTCATGATAAGTGGTAAACGACTTGGCGGAGAAGACCTTGCCCTCGCCATTAACGACTACACAGTCCGTAAACGTCCCCCCTGTATCGACTCCTATCATATAGGACATCTAATCCCTCGCCAGATAGTAAGTTGAGCCTACGTCGTGCCGATTGGCCCAGGTCCAAACGTGCCCCGGCAACCTTATCCGGATCGTGGACGCTTGGACTGGCCCCGATTTCGCATGAGGTGCGTCGCGGGACCATTTCAAAGCGTTTCCTGGATCCCGGCGACTCAATAGGGCCTGGTCCCATGGAACGCCAAGACAAACCACCGTTTCATCACCATGGAAACCAAACGGTGAGTTGTCCCAGATTTGTGTGGTTCACATATAAGCACAAGGCCGTATCGCTTGTCAAGGAGAAGTGGAACACGAGGAATAGAGGCATACATGAATTCAGCGGCGGATTGGCAGGCCTGGAGGATTGACAGTGACGGGGAACGGCGATAGGATACGCGCAAGAAGCCCCGAACTTAGAGTAGCTGGCCGGCGAACTATGGCATGGGCGCAGGCAGTGACCTGCGAGGCCGGTGCGGGACTTCCCACGGGAGACAGGAGGGTACGAAAATGAAAGATCCAATGTTCCCGACCCTATTCAGTCCTGGCAACATCGGAATGCTCAATCTAAGGAACAGGATCGTAATGGCCCCCATGGTCACTTGCCTTGCCACCGCTGATGGCGGTGTTTCGGAAGCGATGCTGCGCTACTATGCTGAGCGGGCAAGGGGCGGGGTGGGGCTCATCGTAGTCGAGGCGACCTACGCCTGTTCCAAAGGCCATCCCGGGCGGCTGCTCCTGACCGATGACTCGTTCATTCCTGGCCTCCGGAGCCTGGTCGAGGTAATACGCCAGGATGGGCCGAGGGTGGTGTTACAGTTGAATCCGTCGCGCGGTAGATACGATGACGTAGATGCCGTCTCGGCGTCCGGGATACCCTGGCCCTCGGGCAGGCCCGCACGGGCACTCGCTGAAGAAGAGATATTCCAGTTGGTGCGCGACTTCGGAGAGGGGGCGGCCCGCGCCAAGGAGGCCGGATTCGACGGGATCCAGATCCACGGCGCTCAAGGCTACCTGATTAACGACTTCCTGTCCCCTCTAAGCAACCTGCGAGAAGACCGGTACGGAGGTGGTTTTGAGGGCCGGATAAGGTTCCCGTTGGAATTGCTGGAGATTGCGCGCCAGCGTACCGGACCGAACTTCCCGATCATCTATCGGTATCCTGGGGACGATCACGTGCCGGGTGGGTGGGGCCTTGACGAAGCCAAAGTTTTTGCCCAGCGGCTGGAAGCTGCCGGGGTCGACGCCGTCAATATCACGGCAGGCATCCATTTGACCGGCGTCTGGTGTGTTCCACCCATGTGCCTCCCTGCGGGCCCCAACGTGGAACTGGCCCGTGCGGTCAAGGAGGTAGTCGGCATTCCAGTAATAGCCGTCGGTAGAATCCATGATCCCGTGCTTGCGGAAGCGGTACTGGCGGAAGGAAAGGCGGATTTCATAGACATGGGCCGGGCATTGCTTGCGGATCCGGACCTGCCCAAGAAGGCCTCCGCCGGCCAGATCGAGGATATTCGCAATTGTATAGGCTGCAACCAGGCCTGCCATCGAGTCCTGACCAAGAGGGCCGTGGTAGCATGCTCAGTCAATGCATCCTTGGGAAGAGAACTGGAGTCATCGATTGATGCGTCCGAAGCTCCCAAGCGCGTTGTGATCATAGGGGGAGGGCCCGCGGGGATGGAGGCGGCCCGGATAGCTGCATTGAGAGGCCATCATGTTGTGCTTTATGAGAGAAGAGCTAAGCTTGGCGGGAATCTCGTCGCGGCTTCTTCGGTGTCCTTCAAGCGCGATATCCGCTATCTCATAGAGTATCTCACTCGTCAGATCGTCAAGCTGGGTGTGAAGGTTGAGCTGAACGCCAACGTAACCCCGGAGATAGCCAGGCAGGAGAGCGCTGATGTGACTATCATAGCTACGGGCGCTTCCTTTCATATCCCCCCTCTGGAAGGAAACGACAAGCCCATCGTCAGAGGAGCCAGAGAGGTCTTGACCGGCGAGGTGGAAGTGGGGAACCTGGTGGCAGTGGTGGGCGGAGGAATGATGGCCTGCGAGACCGCAGTCCTGCTGGCTCAGCAGGGCAAGCAGGTATCACTGGTTACGTCGAGGCGCCTGGAGAACCTGGCTATAGATATGAGCGCAAAGATCCGGTCATGGCTTTTCTCTGAGCACTGGCCCCAGACGGGGATCCTCCTCGTTGCCGGCAGCCCTCAGGCCGTCACCGATGAAGGATTGCTGGTGGCCAATGGAAAAAGCCATCAACTACTGCGGGCTGACACCGTCACCTTCGCCGCCAGCCTGAAGTCCAACCGGGATCTCTCCGACTCGCTTCAGGGGAGCGTTGGACAGGTCTTCAGCATAGGCGACTGCGTCAGGCCAGCCGATATCGAGCACGCCATCACTGACGGCTTCACTATCGGACGCCGGATCTAGCCTCCTTCTTAGAGGCTAGATCCGGCTATCCAAGCTACTTGGACTCACCAACCTGCTTGAGCGCAGCGCTCAAGTACTGGCCGTCAATCATGCTGTCTACGTCTATCTTACCTGTGATGTAACCCTGGGCCGTGTTCCACTCGACCATTCGAGAAATACTGCCTTTGTCAATGGCGCCGTTGGGGTCAAAGGCTGGATAGACCATCTTATCATAGAGGGCAGCGTCTTTGACCGAGGTGTACTTCGTCAGAATGCTAACAATCTGCTGCTTGTTCTTGCCCGTGTTGATCGCAGCCATGAAATCCCGGACACCCTGGAGGTACGCGATCATGAACCGCCTCGCTGCCTCCGGGGAGTTCTGCCCGAAGGTTGGAGAGTACACCATCCATGTGTGCTGCTCGTCCAGGAGCAGATCATCAAGACCCTTCCAACGAACAAACAGGCCCTGGTTTACGCCCTGCGTTACCATGGGCTCAGAGAGCATGGCCCCGTCTATATTCTTGTTTCCCATCGCAGTCATGGCATCCGCCATCGACATATTCGTTTGGGTTACGTCTTTTGGAGACAGATTTCCTTTGGACAGGGCGGCGAACATGGCTCGCTCAAACAAGGAACCAGTACTGGTGCCAGCCACGGCGAACTTGAGGCCTTTGAGATCGGAGTAGTCTTTGACCTGGCCGGAATCAATCAAGCCCTTCTGCAACACGACGGCGATATAGCCAGAGCCTTTGTACGTGCGTCCGCTATCAGACACGATCCTGAGAGGTATTCCTCTCAGTGTCGCGTTGAAAAGGCCGGCCGAGCCGACACCGCGGGTGACATCCATCTTGTCCGAACCCAGAAGGGGGATCGATTCGGCGGTGGTGCCGAACACGCTCATTTCGACCTTTAGCCCGAGCGCGGTGAAATAGCCCATGTCTTGCGCAATATAGATAGCTCCGTCCCCGATGCTACCGTACACGGCGACCCTCACGTTGGCAGGCGGATTCAAAGGCGCGAGGGTCGGGACCGCCGTTGGCGCTTTCGCGGCCGGAGCGGATTGGGTTGGCGCCGAGGTC
>Ga0209514_10008066_pt1 | contig 12157 bp, 7 predicted proteins | sample Subgrocontami58m_FD_187452 | JGI IMG/M metagenome (GOLD analysis project Ga0209514, IMG submission 187452) | Subsurface groundwater microbial communities from S. Glens Falls, New York, USA - GMW37 contaminated, 5.8 m (SPAdes) (version 3) | ecosystem: Environmental > Aquatic > Deep subsurface >...
CGACGCCGCCCGGCCTCGCCGACCTGATCAGCGGGCACGTGCAGATCATGGTGGCGGATGTACCCGCATCGCTCGCCATGATCCGGGCCGGCAAGGTGCGCCCGGTCGGGGTCCCGGCAGCGAAACGCTACCTGCTGTTGCCCGAGGTGCCGAACTTCGCCGAAAGCGGCCTGGCGACGCCCCCCGTCATGGACGGCTGGTGGGCCCTGGTGGCCCCCGCCGGAACGCCCGATGCGATCCTGGACCGCCTCAATACGGAGGTGGTGAAGGTTCTCGAGTCGGAGGCGGTGAAGTCAAAGCTCCTGGCCAGCGGGATCGTGCCCACGCCGTCGACCCGGCAGCAGGCCGTCGCGTATCAGAAGGACCAGCTGAAAGTCTGGACGACGATGGTGAAGGACCTGAACCTCAGGCTGGAGTGAGGCCGAGCGAAGCTCGGCCGTGGAGCGTCAGGCCGCGGCTTGTTTACAAGCCGCTAAGCGCAGCAATGTCCGGGAGCGTCGAAGACCGCTGCAACAACACATCTCCCTTGCTCCTCTCCCCCATTCTCCTCTCCCGCTTGCGGGGGAGGTGGCGCGCAGCGCCGGAGGGGGTCATCAAGCGCGGTAGTGCTCCGGCGAGTATGATATTGCCGATAGCGACGCCCATCCCTTCTCCTTCTTCGCAGAGCGCCAATCCGATGACACGACAGAAGTTGCTCGTCGCCAATCGTGGCGAGATCGCCATTCGCATCTTTCGCTCGGCCGCCGATCTCGGCATGGGCAGCATCGCGATCTATCCCGCGGACGACAGCGCCAGCCTGCATGTCGGCAAGGCCGATTCGGCGATCGCCCTGCCGGGACGGGGCGTCGCCGCGTATCTCGATGGGGCGGCCATCCTGGCGGCCGCGAGAGAGGCGGGGGCGACGGCGATCCACCCCGGCTATGGCTTCCTGTCGGAAAATGCGGCCTTCGCGTGCGCCTGTGCCGAGGCGGGCGTCACCTTCATCGGCCCGACGCCCGAGATCCTAAAACTGTTCGGCGACAAGCACCGCGCCCGCCAGCTTGCCCGCGAGGCAGGTGTGCCGACGCTGCCGGGCACGGCGGCGCCCACGACCCTTGAAGAGGCGCGTGCGTTCATGGCCGGGCTCGGGGCCGGTGGTGCGGTGATGGTCAAGGCGGTTGCCGGCGGCGGCGGCCGCGGCATGCGGCCGGTCCTGACGATGGGCGACCTGGAGGAGGCTTTCACCCGCTGCCGGTCGGAGGCAACCGCCGCCTTCGGGTCGGGCGATCTCTACGTCGAGCAGCTCGTGCGCCACGCGCGTCATATCGAGGTGCAGGTGATCGGCGACGGGGCGGAGGTGGCGCATCTGTGGGAACGCGACTGCTCGCTCCAGCGCCAGCGGCAGAAGCTGGTCGAGTTCGCCCCCGCGCCGAACCTGGACGCGGGCCTGCGTCAGCGGTTGCTGGACGCTGCGGTGAAGCTCGCGCGCGCCGCGAACTACTCCAGCCTCGGCACGTTCGAGTTCCTCGTGGACGAAGCCAATGGCGCCTTCTATTTCATCGAGGCGAACCCGCGCCTGCAGGTCGAGCATACGGTGACGGAAGCGGCCACCGGCCTCGATCTGGTCGAGCTCCAGCTCCGGCTGGCGAACGGTGCCACGCTGGCCGAGCTCGGCCTCGCCGGCGGCGCCGCACCCGCGCCGCGCGGCATGGCGATGCAGCTCCGCATCAACCTCGAGACGATGCAACCCGACGGCACGGCCCGGCCCGGCGGTGGCGTGCTCGGCACCTTCGAGCCGCCCTCCGGCCCGGATATCCGTGTCGACGGCTATGGCTATGCCGGCTACGCGACCAACCCGGCCTACGATTCGCTGCTCGCCAAGCTGATCGTTTTCGCCCGCAGCGGCCGGGTCGAGGACGTGACGGCCAAGGGCTACCGCGCGCTCTGCGAATTCAACATCGCCGGCGCGCCGACGAACATCGCGTTCCTCCAGGCCCTGTTGCTGGACAAGGACGTGCGCGCCGGCAGGGTCGAGACCGGCTTCGTCGAGGCCCATGCCGCTGCGCTGGTTGCCGTGGCAGCGGCGGTCCATCCGCGTCTCTATGCGGCGGCGAAGGAAGACAGGAAACAGGGTGCCCGGGCTGGCGCCAAGATCGACGCCGGCGACCCGCTCTCCGTGCTCGCCTACGGCCAGGCGGCGCGCGGCCGGCCGGGCCCGGAGGTCGGCGCCGCTGACGCAGATGAACCGCAGGACGGCATGATCGCGATCCGCACGCCGATGCAGGGCACGGTCATCTCGATTGCCATCGCGGTCGGGGACGCCGTTCCGGCGGGGGCCGAGGTTGCCGTGATGGAAGCCATGAAGATGGAACACGTCATCGCGGCCAGTTCCGGCGGCATCGTCCGGGCCATTCATGTCGAAGCAGGTGACACGCTCTGGGAAGACCAGCTGTTGCTCACGCTCGAACCGTCCGAGGTGGCGGCCGAAGCAGTGGGCGGCGTGGGCGAGCTCGACCTCGATGCCATTCGCCCGGATCTGGCCGAGGTGCTGGCGCGCCGGGCGCTCACGCGCGACGACAAGCGGCCGGAGGCCGTCGAGCGCCGGCACAGGACCAACCATCGGACCGCGCGCGAGAATGTCGACGACCTGATCGACCCCGGGACGTTCGTCGAGTACGGCCCGCTGATCATCGCAGCGCAGCGGCATCGGCGGACCCTGGACGATCTGCTGACCCGCAGCCCGGCCGATGGCCTCATCGCCGGCGTCGGCCGCATGAACGGCCACATGTTCGCGGCACCCGCGTCAGGCGTCGCCGTGCTGGCCTACGACTACACCGTCTTCGCCGGCACACAGGGCGTTCACAACCACTGGAAGACCGACAAGATCCTCGACATCGCCGAGGACGGGCGCATGCCGCTGGTGCTGTTTGCCGAAGGCGGCGGCGGCCGGCCCGGCGACGACGACTATGGCGGCTTCATCCAGTTCGACACCTTCCATCATTTCGGCCAGCTCTCGGCGCTCGTGCCGCTGATCGGCATCGTCTCCGGCCGCTGTTTCGCGGGCAATGCGTCGCTGCTCGGCTGCTGCGACGTGATCATCGCCACGGCCGACACCACGCTCGGCATGGGCGGCCCGGCCATGGTCGAGGGCGGCGGGCTGGGCGTGTTCACGCCGGAGGAGATCGGTCCGATGTCGGTGCAGACGCGCAATGGCGTCGTCGACATTCTGGTCGCCGACGAAGCCGAGGCCGTCGCCGTCGCCAAGCGATATCTCGCCTATTTCCAGGGGCCGCTGAAAGAGTGGGCCGCGCCGGATCAGCGGCGGATGCGCCATATCGTGCCGGAGAACCGGTTGCGCAGCTACGAGGTGCGCGACGTCATCCGCACGCTGGCCGACGAAGGCTCGGTCCTCGAGCTGCGCCGCGACTTCGGGCGCACGCTGGTGACGGCGTTGATCCGGCTGGAAGGGCGGACGGTGGGCGTGATGGCCAACGATCCCAAGCAGCTCAGCGGCGCGGTCGATTCCGACGGCTCCGACAAGGGCGCCCGCTTCATGCAGCTCTGCGATTCCTACGACTTCCCGGTCATCAACCTCTGCGATACGCCCGGCATCATGGTCGGGCCCGAGGCGGAGAAGACGGCGCTGGTCCGCCATGCCGCGCGCCTGTTCCTGACCAGCTGCAACATGACCGTTCCGTACTTCACCATCGTGCTGCGCAAGGCCTACGGCCTGGGGCAGGCCGCCATGGCCGGCGGCAACTACCGCGCGCCTTACTTCTACGTGTCCTGGCCGACCGGCGAGTTTGCGCCGATGGGCATCGAGGGGCAGGTGAAGCTCGGCTTTCGCGCCGAGATCGCGGCGATCGAGGACCCGGCGGAGCGCCTCAAATTCTTCGAGGACAAGGTGGCGAAGGCCTATGACGCCGGCAAGGCGTTGAACCGCTCGACCAACTTCATGCTCGACGACGTGATCGACCCGGCCGAGACGCGGAGCTGGGTCGTCAACATGCTGGCCGCCATCCGGCCCGGGCCGCCGCGCGCGGGCAAGAAGCGGCCGATGATCGACGCCTGGTGATGCTCAAGCACCCAGACAAAACGCGTGGCAGGATTGAAACAGGAAATATGCAGATTCTGCCGGACTCGTCCCATAAATCCGCCATCGTCCCACGAGGCCTGTCTTCCCTTCGTTGGTGCCAGGCCATCGGCGCGGGAAGGACTGCGGACGTCGCGCTGGTCGTATCCTCACTCGCCAGATAGGTCGCGATATCGCCTGACAGCGGCATGCGGACCATGACGCTCCTGTCCTTGCTTATCGGCTGGCCGTCATCGGCATTTGCTTTCCGGATCACCTCCGCGGGCACATCCAGCGTGGAATCTTTGGCCATGCCCCGTCCGGCGCGGCCGCCGGATACGATCCCTGGAGGATGAGGGGCCGTCCTGCGGCCTTGATTGAGCCGTGAGTAGCAAGCAAAAGGCCATCCCCGCCGAAGATCGTCCGGCAGGTGGGTGGTCCGAGGCGCAAAAAACGCGCCCGATGCCGTTTCGACGGTTTTCTGTGCGGTCTCTGGCGCAGGCCGATGTCTCGATGTCACCAAGGGGCTGTCACGACATTTGTCGCAACTAGATGTGACACCGTGCGGTGCCCGCTCGCCTGCGTGCACGGGCGTGAACGGCGCCAACTTTCCGGGTTCGCGACGGCGTGCGCTTCTGACAAACTGCCGGCGCGCGCCGGTCCATCGGCCGTTTGTTCTAAGGATCGGAAGTGGCCGGCTCGTCCCGCTGTCGCGGCAAACGTCATATCTTCAAGGAATGGGTCACGGTCGCGGCGTGCGCCCTGGCCTTGTCGGCCTGCGCCGGCGAGTCCTACCAGGTGGCGGCCATGGAGGCCTCCGATGGCGGCGATCAGAAAGCGGCCATTGGCCTCGCCCGGAAGGAGGTCGCCCGGTTTACCGGGCCGGACCAATGCTCCCGGGCCACCCCTCTCAACTGCGGAACCCTCGCCTTGGCCTACGGCACGCTGGCCAGCTACCAGATCCTCGACCGCGACCGGGCTGGCGGCGAAGAGAGTTTCAGGAGCGCCAGGGAGGCGTTGGGGCTGACGGAGCCCGAGAACCGGCCGGGTGCCATCGCCATGGTCTACAGGGACGTGTCGGAAGCCTACTGGAAGATTGGCGACCGGGCCCGCGCCATCGACGTCTTCAAGGAGGGACGTGCCGCGGGTGCGGACCAGTACCTGTACATGTCCTCCGCCGCCCGGGCTGTCGATCCGCAACCGGCCAACCCGCAACCGGCCAACTCGCAGCCGATAAGTCCGCAACAAGTCGACCCGGAAGAGCCTAATCTGCAACGGACTGTTCGGTATTGGGGGGCGGGCGCGACGCCGCAGTAACACCCCGCCGAAAACGCATGGCAGGATTGAAATAAGAAACTTGCAGGTTTTGCCTATTTTATCCTATAAATCCGCTATCGTCGTACGAGGCCTGTCTTCAAAGGCCGGGTTGCCCGTTCACTTGAGCAGGGCGGCCCGTTGTCGTGACGGAATGCGTCCCTCTTGTAGCACTTGCTCCACGTGACCCGTCACGTTGGGGGTCCTGGGCTGTGCGGGTCGGGAGGCAGACCGAGACGACATTTGGCCATGCCACGCCCGGCGGCAGGCACACGCGGCTCCCAGAACCTGCTCACCCAGTCGCACGGCTGAGCTGCTCTGCTTCCGCGTGAGTGCCGGACTCTGATCAACTTGAAGCGCGCGGGCTTGCCCAGCCCGTCTGGCCCTTGAAGCCGGCGGGCTTTTCATGCCCGAAAACCACAAGTTCCACGCGTAACGCCTCCCTCATCAGAGGGTGAGGACGATGAGACCACCAGCCGGCGGGGGAAACCCCGCCGGCTTTCTTTTGCTTGAAAGGAAATAATCGAATGAGAGGAATCCTGATCCCGAGCCAGCTCTTCGGCGATGACGGGCCTGAGCCCGCGGCCGAGCCCTGGCCCGTCGACGAGCACACGATCCGCGTCGACGAGATGTTCGCGCGCCAGCTCGACACCGAGTTTTCGGCTGGTGTGCGCGGCCTGCTGCACGATCCCGAGACCGGGGTCTCGGCCCAGCGCGGCGAGGCGGCACTCGAAGCCATCGCCGGGGCGATGCCGGCGCTGGGCGAGCTGAAGGAGCGCACGCTGGCCCAGGCCATCGGTCCGCGTCAGCGCGAAATCCTCGAACCCTTGATCGAAACCCGGCTCGACTGGGCGGCCGGCACGCTGGGCCGGCTGGCGCAACGCGCCACGGTCGAGGTCGATGACCAGAGCGCTGCCGAGCGCATCGCCGGCCTGAATCAGGACGCGGCGACGGCGTGGCACGACCCGGCCTACCTGCGGAAGCTCGGCCGTACCGCGGTAGAGGAGCTGCGGTATCAGGGCGAGCGTCGTGGTTGGGATCCGGCCGAAACCGATGCGAAGGTGCGTGGCGGCCTCAGCGACCTTTATGCCGGAGCGGTCGAGACCGCGATTGGCCAAAATGACCTCAGCGGTGCATCCGACCTCTCCGAGCACGCCCGCCCGGTCATCAACCCTGAGCGCCAGGCCATCCTCGACCGGCGCTTCGTGCAGGCCCGAGAGGCCGCCGTCTACCGCGACGTCGACCGCGACATGGCGGGCATTCCGATCGAGCCGGCGGGACCGCCCGGTGCCGACGTCTTCGCGGAACGTGCCGCTGAGCTGACGCCCGAGGATGCGAGCGGTGAGGTGCGCGCCGACATCGCCCAGATGACCGCCTTGGCCCGACGCCGCGCCGAGCGACAGTGGCAGAAGCAGCAGGCCGGGGCCGGTGTCGCCGCCCTCGACTGGCTCGGGAAGAACCCGGACGCCTCGCTGGTCACGCTGCCGCCGGAAATCCGCGACTGGTTGGCGCCTGATCAGTGGCACGGGCTGGAAACCCTGCAGATCGAAGGCCGCCTGAAGACCGATGGTGATCTCTTCGAGCGCCTCGATCGCCAAATGGTCTACGAGCCCGAGGTCTTCGCGGTCGCTGATCTCGACCGCCACCGCCTGTCGCTCGACGACGCGGACCAGGCGCACTTCGCCCGCGTGCAGAAAGCGATCTCCGACGGCACCTCGGACCCGGCCTTCGTCCGCTACCGGCGTGCCCGCCTCGATGCCGACCGTGCCATGGCGTCGAAGGGAATCGACACCGACGGCCCCGGGGCAGCGGCTATCCGAATGGATATCCGCAACAGCCTTTACGGCTTCGAGGCCGTCGAAGGCCGCGCGCCTAACGGCGGCGACATGGATGCCATCATCGCCAAGTCTGTAGCGCAAGTTGCACCTGACAACGGGAACATCGTCCCGGCTGCGGCGGGCGACCTGAAGTGCGTGGGTGGCGCCTGCAAGAGCGGGGGTAGTTGGGGCGCCACGGGCATGTATCAGGTGGAGGGGAAGACCCTCTGCCGGAGCTGTGCCATCAAGCAACTGGGCATCGGAAACGAGCCGGCACAGGAATTGATGAAGACTTTGAAGGACTATCTTCTACGATACTGAACCTAGGACCGGCTGCAGCCGAATACAACCTCAACGAGCTTCCCTGCCAAGAATGCACGATCTACAAATGTGCGCATGACGACTGGCCAAAGAATTGCGCTTGGCGAACTCGGCGTTGGAGATCTGTTCCATGCAGAATATCCCAATGGCGCAATATTGATCGGCCTGACCCTCGAGGTGACGGCGGCCCGGATTCGGGGGCGAGATATTACCCGGCAAGAGATCCTCGATATCGACCGGCTGACAGGTATGTCGATGCCGGTCGGGAACCACCCTCCATGCAAGATATTTTCGACGGAGCAGCTGCCGCCGGAACTCCATGAGGCAATGATCGGGCTCGATCGGAAATACGGCTCGGGGCGAACTCCCACGGACGAAGAATCGAAGCTGACGCCGGCCGAGAAGAAGGCTCTGATCCTCATCAGGCCTTGAATTCTTCGTCTCCTTGCCGTCGACAAGACGAAGGTCGTGTGCATGTCGGTTTACCTCGCTGTCAGAACCACCCGCAACTGGCTGCCACGCCGCTCCGAAGGTGCGGGTCGGGAGGTAGACCGAGACGATACTTGGCCATGCCCCGCCCGGCGCGCCCGCCGGGTATAATCCCTGGAGGATGAGGGGAGGTCCCGCGGCCTTTACTAAGTTGAGTATTGAGCCGTGAGTAGCAAGCAGAGGCTGTTCCCGTCGCCGACTGTCCGGCAGGTGGAGCGGACCGAGGTGCGGTCAACGCATCCGAGAACTGAATTGTGACGGTCATCTGCGGCCGCCCGAGGTGGGGCTGCAGGGTCGGATTTTCTGCAATGTCACAGGTGGGCGCTCAGCCTGTGTCACAACATTTGTCTCAACTTGGTGAGACGCCTTCGGGTGTGCCATTGCGGTGCGCGTTGCAGCATCGTTCGACGCTTTCGGACATTGCTGCGCAATGTCCTGTCGCTCACCGGCCGAGCTGCGCTCGGCCGCCTATCGTATCGCCGGGCTGGTGCGGACGAGCCCCACGGTCGCGGCCAGGGCCACGGTGGCGGCGACGCAGCAGGTGGCGAGCACGCCCTCGGCGCCGAAGTTGGCCATGACGGCGGCCAGCACCGGCGGGGCGGCGGCGGAGACGATGCCCTGCGGCAGGGCGAGGCGGCCCATCACGGTTCCGAACTGGGCGCGGCCGAAGAGGGCGAGCGGCAGGGTGGCGCGCAGCACGGCCTTCAGCCCGTTGGCGACGCCGTAGGCCATCAGGCAGACCAAGGCCACGGCGAAGTTGCCGCCGGCCAGCCAGGCGAGGCCGAGGCCCAGCGGCAGGACGGCGGCGGCGAAGAGCGCCGAGGTCATGATCGAATAGCGGTGGCCGAAGGTGAGTTCTATCGCGCGCACGGCGACCTGGGCCGGGCCGATCAGCGAGGCCAGCAAGAGCGCGGTCGCGGGGTCGTGGCCCAGGCCGCGCAGCACGCCGATGGCGTGCACGATGAAGCCGGTGAAGATGAAGGCGCCGCAGGAGAAGGCCGTCGCCAGCAGCCAGAAGGCGCGCCGGCTCTCGGCCGCCGACAGGGTGGCGGCGGTCGTGGGCGCGGCGGCGGCGCCTGTCGCGACGGGACGGCCGGGCAGCATCAGCAGGTGGACGGGCAGGCACACCAGCAGATGCAGGCCGGCGAAGACCAGCAGCGTGCCGCGCCAGCCGATCAGCGGTTCGAGCACGCCGCAGATCGGCCAGAAGACGGTGGAGGCGAAGCCGCCGACGATGGCCAGCACCGCGATCGCCTGGCGCGCCCGGGCGCCCGCGACCTGGGCGAGCGCGATGCTGGCGGGCGTGTTCAGCGCCAGGGTGGAGGCCACGCCCATGACGGCCCAGCACAGCAGGTAGCTCACCAGCCCCTGCGAGGCGGCGAGCGCGGCAAGCGACAGCGCATAGACGAGCGAGCCGGTGGCCATCAGGAAGCGTGCGCCGATGCGGTCCATCGACTTGCCGACCCAGGGCGCGAACAGGGCGCCCATGCCGAACATCACGGTGATGCCGCCGTAGACGACCTCGCTCGGCAGCGCGAGATCGTGCCCGATGTGCCTTCCCAGCACCGAGGGCATGAGGAAGGTGGTGCCCCAGCCGATGATCTGCGTGATGCCGAGGCCTGACGTGGCGCGGACGGCCGGGCTGAAGATCACGCCGCCCGCGATTGCTCGGGATAGAGCGACAGAAGCCCCGTTTCGCTGGCCGCACAAACGCCGCGCTCGGTGATCAAGCCCGTCACCAGCCGTGCGGGCGTCACATCGAAGGCGGGATTCGCGGCGGGGCTGCCGTGGGGCAGCACGGCGACCGTTTCCATCTTGCCTGATTCGGTGCGGCCCATCATGTGCGAGAGCTCGCGGGCGCTCCGCTCCTCGATCGGGATGTCGCGGTTTCCGTCCTCGATCGTCCAGTCGATGGTGGGATAGGGCAGGCCGACATAGAAGGGCACGCCGTTGTCGTGCGCGGCCAGCGCCTTCAGGTAGGTGCCGATCTTGTTGCAGACGTCGCCGCGCCGTGTCGTGCGGTCCGAGCCGACGACGCAGAAGTCGACGCGGCCATGCTGCATCAGGTGGCCGCCGGCATTGTCGGCGATCACGGTGTGCGGCACGCCGTGCTTGCCCAGTTCCCACGCGGTCAGGCTGGCGCCTTGATTTCTGGGGCGGGTTTCGTCGACCCAGACGTGGATGGGAATGCCGGCGTCGTGCGCCTGGTAGATGGGGGAAAGGGCGGTTCCCCAGTCGACCGTGGCGAGCCAGCCGGCGTTGCAGTGGGTCAGCGCGTTGATCGTACTACCCGACGGCTTGCGCGCGGCGATGCGGCGGATCTCGACGAGGCCATGCTGGCCGATGCGGCGGCAGATGTCGGCATCCTCGTCGCAGATCTCGGCCGCGCGCCTGTAGGCGGCCTCGCGGCGCTTCGCCTGGGGGAGCGGGGCCAGCAGCGTGCGCAGGTCGTCGAGCGCCCAGCGCAAGTTGACCGCCGTGGGCCGCGACTCCAGCAGGAGTGCGTGGGCGCGGGCCAGCATTGTATCCGACGGGTCCTCGGCCATGGCCAGCGCCATGCCGTAGGCGGCCGCCGCGCCGATCAGTGGGGCGCCGCGAACGACCATGTTGCTGATGGCGTTCGTGGCGTTCACCACGTTCCGGAGGTCGCGTACCACGAAGGCGTGGGGCAGCATTGTCTGGTCGATCACCTGGACGGTCGTGCCGTCGGGGGCGAGCCAAATGGTGCGATAGGGTTTGCCGTCTACTTTCACGCCGCCACTTTAGATGGCGCGCGCCACCGCGTCGATGATCGCCGCCGCATCGAGCCTATACGTGCGGTAGAGGTCGGGGATGTCGCCCGACTGGCCGAAATTTTCTATGCCGAGCGGCACCACCCGCTGGCCGCGCACCGATCCCAGCCAGCTGAGCGCCAGCGGATGGCCGTCGAGCACGGTGACGAGCCGGGCATCGCGCGACAGCGGCGCCAGCAGCCGCTCGACCGGGCTCGGTGTGCGATCGACCGGCCCGACGGTGCGGCCGCGGTTCCTCTGCTGGGCCAGCCAGTCGCTGTGCAGCCGGTCGGGCGAGGTCAGCACCAGCAGGCCGGCGCCGGCGAAATCCCGCACCACGCTCTGGTGGGCGGCGATCGCCTCCGGCGTCACCGCGCCCATGGCGACGATGGCCACGTCCGCCCCCGGCTCGGGCGGGGCATACCAGTAGCCACCGAACACGATGTCGTTTTCCTGTTCGAGTGTCAGAACCCGTTCGGGTTGGGCCAGACTCCGCGTCGAAAGCCGCAGATAAATCGACCCGCCTTTCGGTTGCTGCATGTACTCGAACCCATGCCGCATCAGCACGGCCAGCTCATCGACATGCGCCGGCTCATAACTCAGCAATCCCGGCTGGCCGATGCCGATCAGCGGACTATGGATGCTCTGATGCGCGCCACCTTCGGGCGCCAGCGTCACGCCTGACGGCGTCGCCACGACCATGAATCGCGCATCCTGGTAACAGGCATAATTCAGCGCATCGAGCCCACGCGCGATGAAGGGATCGTACAGCGTGCCGATCGGCAGCAACCGCGCGCCGAAGATTTCGTGGCTGAGACCCATGGCGGCAAGCTGGATGAACAGGTTGTTTTCCGCGATGCCCAGTTCGATGTGCTGGCCGCGCGGCGTCTTGCGCCAGAGCTGGGCCGACACGACTTTCAGCTCGCGGAAGACGTCCTCGGCTTCGGTGTGCGCCCACAGGCCGCGCCGGTTCACCCAGGCGCCCAAATTGGTCGAGACCGTGACGTCGGGCGAGGTGGTGACGATGCGCCGGCTGAGCTCGCTGTCCTCGGCCGCGATCGCATTCAGGATCTTGCCGAAGCCCTCCTGCGTGCTCGACTTCTTGTCGTTGGGTTTGGGCAGCGCCGCCGGAATCGCCACGACGGGCGCCTCGGTGCGGCGGCGGCCTTCGGCATTGAACGGTGCTGCATCGAGGAAGGCCTGCAACTCCGGCGCCTTCACATCGAGGCCGGCGAACTTGTCCCATTCCTGGCCGTCGCCGACGCCCATGCCCTTCCGGAAGCTCGCCATCTGATCGAGCGTCATCAGGCCGGAATGGTTGTCCTTGTGGCCGGCGAAGGGCAGGCCCTGGCCCTTGATGGTGTAGGCGATGAAGCAGGTCGGCCTGTCGTCGG
>Ga0209514_10008068_pt1 | contig 12157 bp, 9 predicted proteins | sample Subgrocontami58m_FD_187452 | JGI IMG/M metagenome (GOLD analysis project Ga0209514, IMG submission 187452) | Subsurface groundwater microbial communities from S. Glens Falls, New York, USA - GMW37 contaminated, 5.8 m (SPAdes) (version 3) | ecosystem: Environmental > Aquatic > Deep subsurface >...
CCCGCCCCCGCCGTGCTCTTCCCCGCCTCCGTCCCCACCTCCCGCGCCAGCCCGAAGTCGACGACCAGCGGCTCCTGGTCCGACTCCCGCACCATCACGTTGTCCGGCTTGAGGTCCCGATGCAGCACCCCGTGCTTGTGCGCGTGGTGGACGGCCCGCGCCACCTTCTCCACGAGCGCCGCAGCCTCCTTCGGCGTGTACGGATGCTCCCGCAGCGTCTCCTTCAGCGACCTCCCCTTGACCAGCTCCATCGCGAAGTAGGTGACGCCGAGCTTCTCATCCCTTCCCAGGTCGTAGACGGTGACTATGTTGGGGTGCTTCCCCATTTTCGCGACCGCGGTCGCCTCTCGGCGGAAACGCTTGAGCGCGTCTTCCGAGAGCCCGCCCTCACCGGACAGCACCTTCACGGCGCAGGGCGTCTTCAGCTCCTCGTGCTCGGCCAGGTACACCACCCCGAAGGACCCCTCGCCGAGCTTCTCCCGGATCACGTACCGCCCCAGCTTCTTCGGGGCGTTCGCCGGTTTCACCTCACGCTTCCGCGTCGGCGCCGCCGGCGCCTTCGGCTTGTGGTCAGCCGGCAGGACCGTCTTCTCGGTGTCCTCCTTCGCCCTTCGGGCTTCGGAGGACAGGTCGGGCTCGGGGTCCTGGAGGGGTCGGGGTGGTCATGCGCAGGGGGGACGCCGCGGCGTTCTTGATGGCCTTCGCGAGATCAAGCAACCGCTCGCAGGGCTCCACGGGCAGTCCGAGCCACGTGCTGATGACGTCGGAGCCGAGCGACGACGCCTTCTCGTTCGCGAGCTTCGCGAGGGCGGCCCTTGCGACGGCCGCTGGGACCTGCCCGGACCGCTGCGCGCACTCGATCGCCTTGCGCCACTCGTCGACATTCGCCTGGATCGGCATGGATTACGCCTCTTCGATCGCCCGAGCGAGCGCCGCGCGCCAGTCCTGTTGCCCTTCGACAGCCACGGCGGGCGTCACCGTACCCGCGGCATGGGCCCCGGTCAACCGTCGGGTCGAAGGGGCGACCCCACGGGCGTCGTGAGGCCGTTCGTAACCGGCTTCCGCGTGGAATACTGTGCGGGGGCGGGAGACCAGCCCGGCCCGGAGGGCGCCCCGACCACCCACGTCGCGGCGCCAGCGGGCGAACCGCCGAAGGCATGGGCCGAAGAGAGGCGCCCTGACAGCCGGAACAGCTCCCGCAACGCTCGCAGGGGGGGCCGCGTGTCGCGTCGACTCGCTCGGCGGGTTGCGTTCGGCGTTCCCGATGATCGGATCGACGTCCGCCGCCCTTGCCGACGGCGATCCTGGCGTCGAGGTCGACTCCCGCGAGCGTTGAGCACCGTATCCGGACGGCCGATCCCTCGGCTGCAGGACCCCGATCACGAGGATGGCCGAGATCGCGACGCTCATCCCGATCAGCTCGCAGGTCTGCACCACAACCTCTCCAACTCAAAGGGCCTTTGAGTTGGAATTGGAGTTGGAGTTCGGCGAATGCCCTCGCGAATGTCACCTCCGACTGAACCATGCCGAAGATCCCGTTGGTCTCTCGGCCTCCGCGGAAGTAGAATGTGCCATGGGTGGAGTTCTCGCGAAGTGGGTCTTCGACGAGCACGGGCGAATGCGCGCGGCCATGCGGGCCGTGCCCGGAGTGCTCGTTGAGATCGTCCTCACGCGGTGGGGGGATGAACGGGAAGGCAAGACACCAGGAACATTCATCCGCACAGGGATCGCGAACGGAGGTCGTCTCGCCGTGCTCTTCTGGCCAGGAGATCCGATCGTCGTGCACAGCGTGTGGTGGGTGACCCCATGACTCAGATACACTCCGTGGAAATCGATTCCAAGGCGGGGTCCGCCTATGTGTACTTCGAGCCGCCGATGGCAGGGGCCTCCGTTCGGCAGGTGAACATCGGCGATTCGATCGTCTTCGACCTTGGCGTCGATGGTCGGCTCATTGGAATCGAGATCCTGGACTCGCAACTCGCCAAGCAGTTCTGCGGCAGCGAGGCAACCAAGGCCCTGGAGGCCTCGCGAATTCCCGTGCGGCAGATCGCCTGATCGACATCGTTCACACCTCTTCCAGCGCGCGGCCGAGCGCCGCACGCATCTGCCCCGCGTCCGCATACCGCAGGCCCAGGTCCCGCGAGAGCGCACGGTCCACCACAAACGCGATCGGCGCAGGAACCTCCGAGCGCACGCTCGACAGGGAGCGAATCGGCGAGGAGAGGATCCGCTCGACGACCGAGGGCTCGGGCCCCGAGTACATCTCCTCCCCCGTCATGATGCGGAACAGCACCGCCCCCAGCGAGAAGACGTCCGCGTTCGGCCCCGCGTACTTGTAGTCCGTGAGCTGCTCCGGGGAGATGTACCCGAGCGTCCCTCCCGCCACCCCCGTCGACGTCATCCCGCTCAATCCCGCCAATGCGAAGTTCTTCGCGAGCCCGAAGTCCGCCACCTTGAGCCGCGCCCCCGGCGCAGCCTCTGTCAGCAGCAGGTTCTCCGGCTTGACGTCCCGATGGACGATCTTCGCAGCATGAGCGGCCGACAACGCGTCGAGGGCCTGCATCATCAGGCTGCAGGCCTCCTGCCAGCCGAGCACGCCCCTCGCCTCCACATATTCGTACAGGTCTCCTCCCGCCAGGTACTCCATCGCCGCGAAAAACATCCGCCCCACGACATCGAACTTGTAGACCTCGACCGCGTTCGGGTGACGGAAGGTCATCGCGATCGAAGCCTCCCGCTGGAAGGACTGGACGCGACGCGAGACCTGGTCGTCCGGCAGACCGTACGGCAGGCGCACGGTCTTCACGGCTACTCGCCTTCCCGGTGTCGCAGTCTCGCGCGCAAGCCACACCTGGCCCTGCCCTCCCTTCCTGAGCTTGCGTTCCAGGACGTAGCCGGGGATCTCCGGTGCCTCGTCCGCGTCGGACATGCGGCACGAGGCGCACCGGAACCGCATGCCGTTCCACCCCTCGAGGTCCGCACGAACCTGCTCAGGCGTGAATCGGGCCTTGCACGCCTCGCACGAGACCGCGCCAGCGGGGGGCACAACCGCCGCCGGTCGGACCGACACGCGAAGCTCCGTGCCGCCCACGCGAACTCTGTCGCCGTCAAGCAGCGGCCCGTGGGTCACCGGTTTGCCGTTGACGAAGATACCGTGGGCGCTGCCCAGGTCCCGAACGTGGCAGGCCTCGCCCGTCACCTCGATCTCCGCATGATTCCCGCTGACGCGCGGGTCCTCGAGGTGGACCTGCGCCAGGTGAGAGCGGCCGATGACCACGGTGATCGGGCCCACGAACCTCCACCCCTGCCGCCGCTCGTCCAGGGCCTCCAGGGTCAGCTCCAGCGAACAGGCCGCGCCGCCGCCTGCCTCACGCTCCCCCGACCCGTCCTGCAAGTACGACGCGACGCGCGCCGTCACCTGGGTCCCTGTCGGGAGCTCGACCGTGAGGCCCGCCGGGCCAGCAGGCAGGGCGTGAGCGAGGCGGACGAGGGCGTCGAGCGTATCCGCCGGGATCCCAAGGGAACTCGCGAGGGCGGTCACATTCGAAGGGGAAATTCCGGACGGGAGGGTCAGGGCGGTCGCTACCCTCTCGGCCGTGACCAGTCCGAGGTGCGCACCAAGCTCGAGCGCCCTGCGCCAGATGTTCTCCGCGTCGGGCATGCCCACCATCCCTGCGAAGTGAGGCGGTGTCGGAGAGTACCCACTTAAGAGCCCGGACGCAAGTGTAGTGCGGGTGCTCCCTTCGGCCTTCGACAGCACGGTCACTCTCCTAGCATGTGCCCAGGGTGATGATCCGGAGCGCGACGACCAGGCTGATCCCTACCTGATCGATCGCCTCCGCAAGCAGAGACCCGAACCTCGACACGAACAGTACGACCAGCGCGGCCGTGGAGATCGTGAGGGCAGCGACGGCCAGGGAGACGAGTCCGCATAGCACAGACCGGAAGTTCATCGGTGACCCTCCAACTGCCACCCATCCATCCCCACCAGCGAGATGTCTCCTCATGAAGATTCCCTTTCGCGAGAGGCGCGAGGCCTCGAATGACATCTCGTGTCAGAGGCACGAACGTGATGGAGGTGTCGCATGAGTCGATGGATGGCCGTTGTCGTGGGTCTCGTCGTGGCGATCACGCCGCTGCGCGCAGAGGTCGATGTCCGGGTCCTCCAGCCCGGCCCGGGCGCGGGGAAGGACATCTGGACCACGAGCGTCTATTCGTGGGCACCCGGCGGAGGCGGCCCCGGAGGCGGCCTCGACGACGATCAGCTCCAGGTCGGCGGATGGGGCGACTGGTACTGCAGCCTCCTCCAGTTCGACCTGATGGGCATGCCGAGCCGGGCCGGGTCCGCCTCGCTCGAGCTGTACCGCAACGACCGTCGAGGAGCACCCGTCGGGATGTACCTCGACCGCATCACCCAGCCCTGGAGCTGGAGCGACAGGCTCTGGTGGGCCAATCGCCCCGCCGCCGTGCCGTGGCGTGACCAGGCCCTCCCTCCTCCCGCCTTGAACGCCTGGTGCCGGATCGACGTCACCGACCTCTACAACGCCTGGATGGACGGCACCTATCCCAACTACGGGCTGCAACTCCGCCCGACAACGAATTGGCCCGAGGTCTTCAACGTGTTCTGGAGCAGCGACTACCTCGAGGACCCCGCCCTCCGCCCGCGACTCGTCGTGACGTACGAGACGCCCGCGCCGGCCCCGCGCATCGTCGTCGGCCTCGGCCAGGGGAGCGGAGGCGCCCTCGCCGTGCTGCGGCCCGATGCCGAGGCATGGAGTGTGGACCGCTGGATGCAGGTTCCCTGGTCGGCCTACCGCGCCTCGGGTCAAGGCGTCGAGCCGGCCACGGGCGACATCGACGGGGACGGCCTCGACGAGGTCGTCGTCGGTCTCTCCCCCCGCGAAGGAGGCGGATGGATCGCTGTCTTCGACGACGCCGATCATGGGTGCGCATTCCTCCGCTGGCTCCACGTCCCGTGGCGCGAATACGACGCGCACAACGGCGCCACGCACGTCGCGGCAGGCGACCTCGACGGAGATGGCAGGGCAGAGGTCGTCTTCGGTCTCGGTAGACATCCGGGGAATGGCGGCGCGTGGGGCGTCTTCCGGAACGGCGGCGACGGATGGGCGTTCGCGGGGTGGCACCGGCTCCGGTGGTCACGCTACAACGAGGAGGATGGAGAACTCCGTCCCGCAGCGGGAGACGTCGACGGGGACGGAAAGGCGGAGGTCGTCCTGTGTGCGTCGCGAGGCGCATCGTTCCAGGTGCTGGACGACGCGGCGACGGACTTCGCGCCCCTTCGGTGGCGCAGCGTGTCATGGGACGAGTACAGGCGAGGCAACGGAGGCGTGCGCGCGTCGATCGGGGACCTCGACGGCGACGGCAGGGCCGAGATCGCGCTTGGGCTCGATCGCGGTGGACGTGGTTGGATGGAGATCCGGGAGGGTGCATCATCGTCGTTCGCGCACGCCGCATGGATCGGGATCCCGTGGCCGGAGTACGACTCGGCGCAGGGCGAGACGCACCCGGCCGTCGGCGACCTCGACCACGACGGCCGCGCGGAGATCGTGTGCGGCCTGGGGAGGTGGCCTCGCCGCGGGGGCTGGCTCGCGCGGTTCGACGACGCGACGATGGGTTACGCCTTCCGCGGCTGGACGCGCGTACCCTGGGAGGAGTACGCTCGACGCAACGGGGAGACCCTCCCCGCCGTCGGCCGGCTTGCCCTCGGCCCACGGAACTGAGCGCACGGTCCGGACCTTGCTCCCTGGCGGGGCGACTGCTATCGTGCTGTCGTTCCGCCAGGAAGGACGGGCCGTGCAAGACGAGTCGGGTTCCCTCCCCAGAGAACCCTCCATCTTCTCGACGACGGTGTGGACCCGCCTTCGCCTCGCGCAACAGGGCGACAGGTCGGCGTGGAGCTCGTCCTACCTCCAATACCGTCGCCCCCTCGTGCGCTTCATCGAGCGCCGCATCCGCCGCAGCGTGGATGCCGAAGCGCTCGCCGACGACGTCGTCCAGCTCATCCTGTCGCCCAGGTTCCTCGAGAAGGCCGACGAGCAGAAGGGCCGGTTCCGGAATCTCCTCCTCGCCACCGCTCGCTATCAGATCGCCAACGCCAATCGAAAGCGGAACGACGAGAATCCACCGCCCCACCTTCCCCGAGCGGCCTATGAGGATGTCGCTCCCTTCCTCTCGGCGCCAGAGAAGGAGCAGAAGGAGTTTGCGGGCTTCTACATTGCGGAGGTCCTCGATCGGGCACGAGACCTTCATCGCGAAGAGTGCCGCGCCCGCAACAGCCCCGAAGCGGAGCTCATGGACCTCCGGTTCGACCGTGGACTCACACAGGCGGAGATCGCCGCGCGAGTGAGCCGCACGGTCGCCTCCGTGAACACGCTCCTCGCGCGCGGGCGCGCGGCGCTGAAGGTGTGGGTTCGAGAGGTCCTCTGCCCCATGAGCACGAGCGAGGAGGATCTGGAGGAGGAGGTGAAGTTCCTCCTGTCCATCGCCGCTCGAAAGAAGAGCAAGCACTGACGCGAGGGTAGGAATGATCGAGGCCAGCCGGGACGAATGGCGAAGGGCCATCGAGTGCGCGCTGAGCTCTGGTGAGGTGGCGGACGGAGTGGCGCAGGCCGGCCTCGCCAGACTCGCGGAGAGCGCCGCACCGGCTGTCGGGTCCGACCTCGTCAGCACGTGGCTCGGCCTGCCTGTCGGGCCCTGCGAACGTTTCCTCGATTTCGTCAGGACGCTCGACAGGGTCGGGGCGTCGCCTCCTCGGATGACCATGCCGACGCTGGCGGACCCGCCGCCGGACCCCGAAAGGACCCTTCCGCCGGCGCTCTCGAAGGAGCCCTCACCGGCGGCGCCGGCGAGGAAGCGCGGTGAATGGCCCCCGAGCGTCCCTCATCGACTGGGCCCCTACGAGCTGGAGGAGATCCTCGGGGAGGGGGGCATGGGGCTGGTGTTCCGTGCGCGGCATACGACGCTCGGGACGCCGTGCGCGGTCAAGGTCGTAACCGACGCACGGCACAAAGAGCGGTTCCTCACCGAGGCGAAGTCCGTGGCGGCGATGGGAAGGCACCCGAACATCGTCTCGGTGTACGACCTGGGCGAGGAGAAGGGGCTGCCGTACTACGCGATGGAGCTGGTGACAGGCAGGCCGCTGGCGCACGATTTTGCGGATCGCCACAAGCAAGGCCGGGACTACTCGTCCGAGGAAATCGCACGCCTGCTCGAGAAGGTGGCCCGGGCGGTGCACTTCGCGCACCAGCACAACGTCATCCATCGTGACCTGACACCGAACAACGTCATCGTGCGGGACGACGGAGAGCCTCAGGTCATGGACTTCGGTCTGGCGCGTCAGACGGACGTCGCCGAGCGGAGGAGCGTGGTCGGCGTGCCGATGGGGACGCCGCACTACATGTCTCCCGAGCAAGCGAAGGGCGACGTGGAGGGCATGGATGCCCGGACGGACGTGTACGGCCTGGGGGCGATCCTCTACGAGATGCTCACCCGCAATCCACCGCACCCCGGGACGCCGCAGCAGGCCCTCGTTCATGCGGTCCGTGGGGACGATCCGCCCCGCCCCCGCGCCGTGTCCCCGCACGTTTCCCGCGACCTGGAGACGATCTGCCTCAAGGCGCTCGAGGCGGAGTCCGCCCGCCGCTACCCCACCGCCAAGGAGTTCGCCGACGAGTTGAGGAGGCACCTCGACGGGGAACCGCTCGCGACGATCCCCTTGGCGCGCGTGACGAGGCTGTGGCGCCGGGCCAAGAAACATCGGTCCGTCGTGATCCCAAGTGTCGTCGCCACGCTCCTGGCCCTCGCTCTGGCGGTAGGTGTCGGCGTGCCCGCGTTCCTGCGTTCACGGGGCCTGCGCACATCCCTGGAGGCGGCGCGCGCGTTCCGCGAACGGGGGGACTTCGTCTCGGCGCGCGTCCAGTACGAGAAGGCGAAGGAGATCGAATCGTCCAATGCGGAGGCGGCGGATGGGCTCACGTGGGCAGCTCGGGCCGAGGAGGAGTCCCATTGGGCCGTGGTCTACGAGGGCCCCTCCCGCGACGAGCAGCTATCGGATGCCTGGCTTGGCTCCCCGGGGCTGGAAGGCGAGTGGAGCATCGACGGAGAGACCCTCGTCGGGAAGCCGACGACGGAACCTCAGACCCTGATCGTCCTCATGCGCAGGACCACGGAGGACCTCCGGGTCCGGTTCGACGTGAACGGCTACGACGGTCGCCCCGGAACCAGCTTCGGGTTCTTCCTCGCCTCCGATCCGCGTGGGTGGGAGCACGGCAATCCGCAATCGACCGAATACGATTGCGGGACAGGGTACCTCGTCCGGTTCCAAGGGGATCGGGTCGGCGTGGTCAAGGGGAGGGACCTGGGTCATCCCTTGCAGGAAAGACCTCTCCCTGCGCTGCCAGGGATGGGTGACTGGCTCCACGTCGAGATTGAGCGCATGCGGGGCCGATTCGTGGTGTCGGTCGCGTCGGGGAAGAGCGCGAGCCTCCGCGTCCTCGAATGCTCGGACCTGCAACCGCTCGAGACCAAGGCGGGGGAAGTGCACGACTTCTGCGGCTTCTACTGGTACAGCAAGCCGCTCGCTGCGGTGCGATTCCGCGAAGTCCGCCTGACCGCGCGCGAGGTCGATCTCGCAGCGAACGCGCACGAGGGCGATATCGAAGCCGCCGCGGTGCTGTTCGAACGAGGGCAATACGCCGAGCATCGCAAGCGGATCGATCGGATCCTCACTGACCCTGCCCTGTCCGAGGACGCACGCAGGGGCTTGCACGCGCAAATGGATCGCGCGATGTTCTACCTGACCTGGAACGCGGATACACCAGAGGACCTGCTCGCCGAGTGTCATTTGGCGCTTCGCACCGGTCTCGACGAGTACCACATGGCGCGTCTGGGCGGGGCGATTCCGTACGTGGCCACCTCCGCCTCGTGGGACGCCCTGCTGGGCGACCTGGCGGGCGTGCTGCAGAGTACACCAAACTCGGCCGCGGCAAGGTTGGTGCAGGCCAGCCTCCTCTTCGAGGGAAGGCGGGAGTCGGAGGCCATGCGCGTGATCGAGGAGGCGCCGAGCGAGGTCCGCGTTACGCCGGAATGGCTGGGCGCCCGGTTCTCGGGTCTCCTTGCGGTCGGCAGGAGAAAAGAGGCGTGTGAGATGGCGTCCGCTGCTGATCGCGCCTACTTCCATGCCGAGGACGGCGCATGTGAGGAACTCGAAGGCCTTCTCGCAAAGGGGGGCCTGACGGCGCCCTGGCACTTCGCAACGATCCTCGCCTATCGCAAGGGGACTCCGCCCTCTCAAGCGATGATCGACCGCCTCGGCTGGGACCCGTGGAGCGTGGTCGGACGAGGTCTCCTTGCCGGGAATGCGAAGAGCACAGAGGCGATCGTCGCCTGTTGGAAGACGGTCCCCGAGGCGGAATGCGCGGCTCTCCCGATGCCTCTCCCCCGAATCGACTCGCCCATGGGCAATCCGAAGCTCGCGGAATGGCGGCAGCCGGTGGAGCGCGGCTTCGTTCGCTACCTCGCCGGGAGGGGGGAGGAGTCCGCCGCGGAGCGATTCGTCGTGCGCAACCTCCGCGACCAGCGCGCATGGCTCCGCCTCGCCCTGGCCATCCGCGCGGAGGCGGACGGTCGCCGCGACGCCGCCATCCGCCATTACGAGCTGTGCCGCGACGACTGCCTCGGCGAGGAGTTTCCACGCGAGTGGGCCGTCAGTGCGATCGAACGCCTGAAGCGGAAGGGATGTTTTCGGGCGTTCTCCTCAACTCCGACACGCCGATTGCGCTGCGCACGGAGGACCCCTCTGGCCGCGCTGACCGCCACGTGTCACCATTGCCACGGGAATGCCATGTCCGTCTCAAGCGCCTATCCCGAGGTCACCCCCCAGCTCCTGGACCAGATCGTCCAGCGCATCCTCGCCATCGGCAAGCCCGAGAGGATCGTCCTTTTCGGCTCCCGCGCCCGAGGCGACGCGCGACCGGACAGCGATATCGATCTGCTCATCATCGAGGAGTCCGACCTTCCCCGCTACCGTCGAAGTCCGCCCTACTACCTCGCCCTTGCCGACCTGTTCCCCTCCAAAGACATCCTCGTCTATACCCCGAAGGAGGCAAACGACTGGGCCGAGGTTCCCAACGCGATGCCCACCGTCGCGCTGCGCGAAGGAAGGGTGCTCTATGCCCGGCCCCACTGACCTCGCCTGCGGCGTCGCACGAAGCGGATGATCTTCCAGCCCCCCCCCGCTGTGCATCCGCCCGGCTCACGGACATGCGCCCCGGAACGTGAATCTGTTGCCCGGGTTAGGGCGCGCGCGATACCATCCCCGACCGCTCACATCGCCAGGGAGGTGGACATGGGGGCCTACGCGACCGTCCCCGAGCTCGTCAGTGAACTGAAGAAGGTCACCACGATCTCGAAGGACGGCAAGCTCGCCGTCACCAATGCGGGCGCGCTCCGCAACGAGACGATCGACCGCCTCATCTGGACCGCCGTCTTCGGCGCCTCCGCCGACCTCAAGGACTCCGCCCGCTGGGCCATCCGCACCGTCGCCAACGCGACAGGCGCCATCTCCTCCTCCATCCAGGGCCTCTACGAGGCCGAGGGGAAGGGGAAGTGCTCCGGCTTCACCACCCCCGCCATCAACATCCGCGGCCTCACCTACGACATCTCCCGCGCCCTCTTCCGCACCGCGAAGGCCACCTCCGCCGGCGCCTTCATCTTCGAGATCGCCCGCTCCGAGATCGGCTACACCGAGCAGCGGCCGCCCGAGTACGCCTCCGCCGTCCTCGCCGCCGCCGTGAAGGAGGGGTTCTCCGGCCCCGTCTTCATCCAGGGCGACCACTTCCAGGTCAACGCGAAGAAGTACGCCGAGGCCCCCGACAAGGAGCTCGGCGCCATCCGCGACCTCTGCAAGGAGGCCCTCGCCGGCGGCTTCTACAACATCGACATCGACACCTCCACCCTCGTCGACCTCTCGAAGCAGACGATCCGCGAGCAGCAGCGCCTGAACTTCGACCTCTGCGCCGACTTCACCCTCTTCATCCGCGACCTCGAGCCGAAGGGCGTCACCGTCAGCGTCGGAGGCGAGATCGGCGAGGTCGGGAAGAAGAACTCCACCGTCGAGGAGCTGGAGAACTACCTCGACGGCTACGTCAGCGCTCTCCAGACGCGCCGCCCGGGTTCGAAGGGGATCAGCAAGATCTCCGTCCAGACCGGCACGTCGCACGGAGGCATCCCGCTGCCGAACGGCACCGTCGCCGAGGTAAAGCTCGACTTCGGGACGCTCGTCGAGCTGGGGAAGGTCGCCCGCGACAAGTACGGCCTCTCGGGCGCGGTGCAGCACGGCGCAAGCACGCTGCCGGCCGAGCTCTTTCACCGATTCCCGACGTCGAACACGAGCGAGATCCACCTCGCGACCGAGTTCCAGAACATGATCTTCGAGAGCGAGGCGTTCCCGAAGGACCTCAAGGACACGATCTACGCCTGGCTCCGCGCGAACTGCAAGGACGAGGCGAAGGCGGGGGAAACGGACGAGCAGTACATCTACAAGACGAGGAAGAAGGGGTTCGGCCCGTTCAAGAAGGAGTTCTGGGGGATGCCCGACGCGACGCGGGAGTCGATCATCAACGGCCTCCAGACGAAGTTCCGCTTCCTGTTCGAGCAGTTGAACGTCCCGAACACCGCGGCCCTCGTCCGCGACCACGTGCTTCCGACGCCGGTCCCCGTGCCGGTCCCTTCCGCCCTCTCCTCGGCCCTCTAGCGAGCGAGTCCCCATGGAGCGCATCGTCACCGACCACGGCGCCTATCCGCACGCCCCGTACGTCTCCGACGAGGAGCTGGAGCGCGCGCTCCGCGAGAACGCGGAGGCGGTCTTCGGCAAGGACACCTTCTACGTCGACCGCAGCCGCCTGGGCGGCCTCGCCGGCGTGCAGGCGGTGCCCGACGGCTTCCTCCTCCGCATCGCGAAGGGGAAGGGGGCGTCGCTCGCCGTCGTGGAGGTGGAGTTGTCGACGCGGAGCTTCGCGGAGAACGTCCTGCCGCAGATCGTGAAGGTCCGCGCGGCCATCGCGAACCCCGACGGCCGGCGCGCCGTGGCGCTTGCGCTGTGGGACCGGATCCGCTCCTCGAAGAGGCTCGCCTCCGC
>Ga0209514_10008069_pt1 | contig 12156 bp, 15 predicted proteins | sample Subgrocontami58m_FD_187452 | JGI IMG/M metagenome (GOLD analysis project Ga0209514, IMG submission 187452) | Subsurface groundwater microbial communities from S. Glens Falls, New York, USA - GMW37 contaminated, 5.8 m (SPAdes) (version 3) | ecosystem: Environmental > Aquatic > Deep subsurface >...
TGTTCTTCTTGAGGAAAGCCTTGGCTTCCTCTTGGTTCATTATTTCCATGTTGTCCCTCCATATGTCCAACCGGCTTTTTAGCCGGAATGGCTTTTATGGAGTTTCAACAAAATTCGTTACGTTCTCCTTTCATTAGTTTTTTTAAGTCTTCAACTATCCACCACGCCATCTCTTTTCTTTTGTTTTTGACCTGCGCACGAGTATACCATCCCCAATTGAATTTGATTTCTATTCCAGTTGCTTCTGACAAATTTACGCCATATTTATGGGTATGGAGAAGTCTATCTTCATATGATGATGATTTTGAATCTCTTGGCTCTCTAGCTTCGAATTTTATATCGCGAAGTTTGATTATCGACAGATCGCAAAACTTTTGCCTGGAATTGGATAAGATTTCAGCATGTAATCGGATAGTATTTCCATTTTTATTCAAAATTTTATCAGGTTTTCCAGTTACTTTAGCCCTTCCTGGATTGCTAAAATAATGGTTTTTCAGCAGAATGCTGTACAAATAACATTGCACATCTGCTTCTGTTAAGAAAATATGGGGGTTTTCACTAAAAGTCCTTCCAAGTTCCTGAATTGCATCTTGGACCCCGCCATTATATCTCAAATGAACACCTCAATAGTTCTCAAGTGATCTTGCCACCCTTATCAAATCCTCAAACTTCTTAAGCTTGAAATCCGCCCTCCCCTTCCTCTTGTTTCCAATCAGCATCGCCTGCGGGCGATGCAATCGCCGCCTTTTGGGCGGCGGTGCACCGGCGGCTCCAGCCGCCGATTGTCCCGCCAAGCCTGCGGGCTTGACGGTAACATGCCCGTATTGATTGCGGTCCGCCCTACGGCCCGCAACCTGCCAAGCCGCTTCGCGGCTTAGCATTGCCAAAGCCGTCTTCAATCTGCCCGATCGATGGCATGCTTTGCTCACGTGGGATTTGTCTAACGGCCTGTTGGACTTTTTTCATAGCAATTTCCTCACTTAAGCTCGAAATAATGGGATCATGCCAATTTGGGCGACACTGTCTCCCAAATCCTGAATGTGGAATAAACCGCTCCATATAAAAATATCTTGTTTCCGCTGCTTCAAGAGATGCCGCCTTGGCAAGCACGAGAAGCCTTTCCCTCATAAATGCCCAACTTTTTTGCCGGTAATTTCCTCAATCCGCCCGCTCAGCACCCCCCTATGGCAAAATTCATGGTCGGCCTCAAAACAAAGCAGCGCTATCCTTTTTTGGGCGCCAAGCGCGGCAATCTTGCGTGCCGCATCCATGTTTTTTGGAAGGATATTCTCCGAATAATGCGAAAAAAGCCTGTCATAATCCTGCCTGCTTTCAAGCTTTTGGCGCATTTTCCCCTCAATCCCAAGCTCCGGCATGTGCAAATACCCAATCGATGCCGATTCGAGGGAGCGCCTAAGCTTTTCCTTGGTGAATGCGAAATTCATGCTGAAAGGGTTTGCCCTCACATCCACCACAATTTCAACGTAATTCCTGATTAATATGTCAAGGAACGAATCTATGTCTTTTTTCTCATAGCCGATGGAAAACACCTGCGGGGGGTGCGCCTCCGCCTTGCCTGCTTTCAATACGCTCCTTATGGTGTATTGCGGGTATTTGCCATACACATAATCCACAATTTCATTATCGCCTTGGAACCTGCCAATCAAATCCGTAATTGCCGGCATTGCGCCATGCCCGCCTTTCTCCTTTATGTTCAGACCCTCATCTATCAAGCCCCTGCTTTGCAGGGCATTTAAGTCTGCATAGTAATTATTGGAAAACGGGCCATATTTATGGGGATAAAAGTTGTAAAATTTGACCGAATCCCCGATATTGTATTCCATTTTAAGCAGGAACAGCGCCTTGTCCAAATACGTTTTCGTTATGGGTTTCCCTGCCCCCTCCAACGCGGAAATAAGCGACAATAGCACTTTTTGGCGCCCCAGCATGGATTTCTCATGGTTCGGGCGAATAAAAAGGCTTCTAGGGGTGGATTCCGGAGTTTTCCGAAAACTTCAGCTGCCCCTGATTTCACTTCAGCCAATTTGCGCGACACTGTCGCACATATCCAGCTTTTTTACCACTTTTTCCAAATCGCTGAATTTCCTTAATACAAAATCCGCCCTTCCCCCATTTATCAAGCAATATTTTGTTTCCGCCAATTTCGTTGACGCCGCCAAAAAGTGTGATATTTGCCATAATTTACGCCTTGTTGCCCGAAAGCCCTTTTTCCATTTGTCCAGCAGCCTGTTGGACTTTTTCATAAAGGAACAGCCACAGGGGGGCAACACGGATGCCGTTCTTTTCCGCAGACACGATGTCCCGGCTGACAAGCACCCCCTTCTTCGCCCTAAACTCCCCCATGAACTTTTTCAGCTGCCCGTCGTCCCTTTCGCCGTATTTCACTTCTATCGGAAGCAGCTCTTTGCCGGCCCGTTCCACGAAATCAACCTCGAAGCCGTTCGAATAGTAATTCCGCGCGCTCAGGTGCGCCGCCACGGCGGCTTCCGCAACCTTCTCAAGAACGGCATCGGAAAAGAAATCCTCGCGGTATGCGAAGCAAAAGGCGGTGCTTGCTGGGTATATTTTTTTGTTCTTTCGGGAGGAAACAATCATGCTGCTCCTGAAGTTCTTTACTTCCAGAATCAGCAGGGCGTATTTCAGATGCTCGATGTAGTTGCCAACGGTTATTTTGCTCCTGCCCAAATCCCGCGAGATGCCCTCGACGTTCACTATCATCCCCGGGTCATGGCAGAACATTTCAAGAAGCGTTTTCAGCAGCTGGACGTCCTTCAGCCCGAATTCCTGGGGAAGATCCTGCAAAACCACCCGTTCAAGCACGGTGTTTTTCACGTAGTTTCTCACGGCGTCATCGCTTTCCTCCCCCACAAGCTCCGGAAAGCCACCCTTGCGCAGATAATCCATCAGCAAGGGCATCGCCTCCCTCTGTGAAATCTCCGGGCGGGCCGCATCCAGCTTCACCCCCTTCCACTGCGCGAATTCCGAAAAGGAAAGCGGCTTCACGTGGATATCCACCATTCTTCCTGCAAGGCTGTCCGAGGATTTCCTTTGCAGCGATATTGATGCCGAGCCTGACAGGAAAATCTTGAGTTCGGGATTCAGGTCATAAAGCACCTTGATTTTCCCCTGCCAATCCTCCGTCTTCTGGACTTCATCAAGGAATATGAAAACCTTGCCTGCATCCGGAATTCTTTTTTTAAGCGCCATTTCCTCGTATGATGAGATGACCTCGTCAATGCCGGCGGCTTTTTCGTCAAATGAAAAGTACAGTATGCTTTCCGGCTTAGCCCCCCCGGCAAGGAGCGAATTGATTATCTGGTAAAGCATGGTGGTTTTGCCCACCCTCCGCAGCCCGTAAAGAAGGACGATGAAGCGCCTATTGAGGTATTTTTTCGCATCAAGCAGCACTTCCCGCTCACGCGCGCCCAAAAGCTGCGGCGGAACCGTTCCTTTAGACCACCATGGGTTGAATTTTGCAAGCACCCCGATATCCATTTTTTCACCTATTACACTATACCAATAAGGTTTATATTAGTATACTCCACTATACGAATAAATGCATTATAAGTATAGTCAACTATACGAATAATTTAACCTGCCCCATATCCGTGTCTCCCGCCGAATTTGCCCCTGATTTCGCTTCAGCCAATTTGCGCGACAGTGTCTCCCAAATCTTGCCTGCAGAATAAGGCACTTTGCACTAGCCTTGAATTATTCAAACCTAGCAGAAACAGCTCCGAGGTTAGTTTAAATCCAGCTTTTTTACCACTTTTTCCAAATCCTTGAATTTCCTTAGCACAAAATCCGCCTTCCCCTTCCTCTTGTTCCCAATGATATATCCATATTTTGCCCAAGCCGTCTTCATTCCAACCGCTTTTGCCCCTTTTATGTCCCTTTCCGGATTATCCCCAACGAACAGGCATTCATCCGGCCTTGCCTTCAGCTTCCTGCACATCAATAGGAACGGGCGCCTGCCGGGCTTGTATTCATGCGTGTCATGGAAAGTGCCCACCTGCGCAAAGTATTTGTCCAATCCTGCCAGAATCAGCCTTTGCCATGCCTTGTTCCTTGGCGCGTCCGACAGTATTGCCAAAACATGCCTTTTCCCCAGTTTGGCAAGGGTTTTTTCCACCCCCGCAAACGGCTTGAGCGCCCTTTCCTTCTCCCTCAAATAAGCCAGGATGGCCGCCTGCTGGAGCTTCTCGGCCCCATTGCCCCTGTACCCCTGCCCGTAAACCAAATCCGCAAACGTCTTTTGATATTCGATTCCTTTGCTTGCATAAATCGCAAATATTCGCCTTATTGTTTCATTCTCGCTCAATCTCCAGCCATGTTTCCTTAACGCCTTAGCTGCGGCTTTCGTTGTCAGCTGCTTGAATTTCATGAAATCCACAAGCGTATTGTCCAAATCAAAGATGATTGCCTTGAGCATGAATCAATCAGGCACGCTCAGGTTTTTACAGGCTTCTTCAACTGATTTTTCGGAATTGGGGCTGAGAAGGATTTGCCATATGTCCATAACTTTGCACTAGGTTTGAATTAAACACTCTTTGCCGGATGGCGAGGCAAAAGAGGAGGAGATAGAATCCATGAGCCATAATCCCTGACGGGCCGCATCATCATCTATCATCGGCAAAGCCCCTCACTTCCGCGGTTGTAATCCAGTGCATGGAGGGCGTTTCCGCCCCCCCTCTCCTCTCTTTTGCCACCCCACTTTCGTGAGCATCAAGTCACATCCACCTTCCAATTCCATGAGGAAAGGAAGGCGTCCATCCTCACTTTCTTTTTCTCAAGCTCGTTTATTTTCTGCAGAAGCTCCTTCTGGCTTATCTGGCATTCGTATTTGGTTTCATCTTTCGTCCACCTGTAACTGTCCTCGTTTTTGAATTTCTCCCGCAGGCTTTCAAGGGCGGAAAGTTCCGAGCGCATATCTCCGATGTAATGGATTGCTTCGGCAAGGCTCGTTTTCCCCTCAGGGGTGTCAATCACATGCCTTTGGTTTGTTGCCTCCACTTTCACTTTCAATTTGCGGATTTTTTCCGACAAGGCGGCAATTTCTACGCAAACCGAATCGAATCCGTCCTCAGGCTTTCCCCCCTGAGGGAATCTGAAGCTGTTTTTCCTTGCCTCGTGCAGGCGGCTCAATTCCGACTTCATGCTTTTCAGCTCAAGAAGAGCTTCCCCAAGATTCATTTTTCCACCTCTTTTTCATAATTTTTCCAATTTCCTTCCAATCTCCTCTTTTGAAGGCAGATATTTCACCAGCTCTTTCGGCAAGGAAGGAGTTATCCGGTATGTAGCGACTCCAATGGGCTTATGCGCGTCGCGAAGGGCATAATCCACAGTGGTGCGGCTTTTTTCCTTGCATATGATGATTCCAATCGAAGGATTCTCCCCTTCTATCCTGGTCAAATCGTCAAGGGCGGATAAGTAGAATTGCATTTTCCCCGCGTATTCCGGCTTGAACTTGCCCATTTTCAGCTCAATCGCAATAAGGCACCTTAATTTCCGATGATAGAGAAGCAAGTCGATGAAATACTCGTCATTGTCAACCTCAAGCCTGTATTGGCTTCCCACAAAGCAGAAATGCCCGCCCATTTCGGCAAGGAACTCCCGTATTTTTCCGATAAGCGAATCTTCAAGCTCTTTCTCCAGATGCTCCTCTCCCAGGGATAAAAAGTCAAAAGTGTATTCGTCCTTCACAGCGAGGCTCGCCTGTTTCCTATATTTTTCCGGCACGGCCTTGTCAAAATTATTCTGCCCGAGCATCTGTTTTTCGTATGACTTGTTTTCGATTTGGTGGACTAGAACATCTCTCGTCCATCCGAACCTTCGGGTGCAACGGATGTAGAATTCCCTTTCCAAATCGTCCTTGCATTTCTCAATTATGGCGATATTTTTTGCCCAGCTTAATTCTCGCACCATTGGTGCGAGTTTTGGGCAATTACGGTATTGTATGTAAAATGTTCTCATCCGCCATACGTTGCCCGCCGAGAAGCCGCGGATCCCCGGATATTCTTTTTGCAGGTCTTTTGAAAGCGTTTCCACGACGGATTTGCCCCAGCCGTTTTTCTCCTGCTTTTGGACAATTTTGCTCCCGATATCCCAATATAGCTCAATCAATTCCTTGTTTACGGCCTTTAGCGCATCATATTGGGCCCTTGCAATCCTGCCCTTGATGTCTGCCAGGAAACTGGCATATTCTTTCTCTCTCGAAAGCGCAGCCATGACTGAAAAATGCCAAAACCGGATATATAAACGCCCGGAGAGGGTAGCTTTCCGGGCTTTCCGAAAGGTACGGGGTAAATCGTCCGGAAAGGGTAAAAAATCGGCATTCCGAAATTGGCATTAGAGCGCCGAAATGCCATTGGTTCAAGCCCATGCAAAGCGCCACCTTCCCGCAGAAAGCGTGCGCGCCTTGCGGCGCAAGATGAAGGCAAATGTGCTGTGCGAAACTGCAAGACCTCTCCCTTTTTACACCCTTTTTTCCTTCATTTTAGCGTATGTTCTACGGCTGGCTGCCTTGCTCAAGGCTTCGGGCGGCTGCCCTTACATCCGCCTTCAATTTGCGCCCGAATCCTCGAGTTGCCCTTTATCCGCGACTTCACCAAGGGGCACAAGGACATAGCCCCCATGCTCATCACTCCCAAAATCACACCCTCCAAGGTGGATTTGCGCCCCTTCTGCCCCCCTGTCTTTGACCAGGGGCGCATCAGCAGGCGGCTCGGGCCGCCTGTCTCCCCAACTGCCGCGGGCAGTTGAGGATAGGCTCCTGCACCGCAAATGCCGCGGCAGGCCTTCTTGGCTACTATCATAGCAGATTGGGCAATTACTCCCCCCTCTCGCGCCTTTTCACCCAACGTCTCGGGTGCGCGGACTGTTCGGCAGCATACTGGAGCGCACCCCCGCCTGAAGCCCATGGCGGCACAATGGGGGCTTCGGTCGACCGCGTCGAAACGCGGTCGGCGCACCGACAGCCTTCGAGGCTGTCGATTGCAGCCCGAGACGTTGACAAAACCACCCGCAACCTCGGCATCGCCTGATGGCGATGTCTCGCCAGCCTTCGGCTGACGATAATGGAAGTTGACGGGGACACCGGGGCATACATCCGCACCACCATGGGCAGCCTGTCCCTCTTTGGCGCACCATGCGAGAAATACTGGGAATATGACATTTCAAGATTCGATGACGAGCCTCCCGCCTTCTGCTATCCCAATCGCCTGCGGGCGATTGTCTCGCCAGGCTTCGCCTGACGATTCCTTTGCCTCGAACTTCCAGGCATTGAAATTGTCGGCATTCGCTCCGCTCTGCCGAGCACCTCCCGCCTCGACGGCGGAAGGATTTCCGCATTGACGCGGAAGGCCTCTCCAACGCGCAAATCCTGCGCGATGCCAAGAACGCCCTCGCGCAAAGCCTTCCCCTGTCGGCGCTCGCCTTGTCGGCGGTTCGACCGCCGAACATTCCCGGCCTTCGGCCGAGAATCGGCTCGTGCCGAGCACCACCAGCCTGCGGCTGATGGTCATGTTCGGCTTCACTGTTTACGAATCGATAAACGATTCAACGGATGGGAAGATTCCGTTCCCGAAGCCGAAAGAGAAAACAGTTGGAGGGCACATCGGCGTTCGCTGCGGCTCGCGCCGAATGCCGCCAACCTGCGGTTGACGGTGCAGTTTGCGCGGTTGGCTATGATGATAAAATGAAGATTGGAAACTGTGTTGGCGCTTTCATCATTCGGAATTCGTGGGGCGAGAGTTGGGGAGAAAAGGGGTATGGCTACATGCCGTACGAATATTTGCTTCAGGGGATTGCGCTGGACTGGTGGTGCTTGGTGAAGGCGGAATGGGTCGACCTTAAACAATTCGGAATCTAGCGCGAATTCGGAAAGCTGGCCTTTCAAAACTTTATTAATCAGCAAATTATTCAAGAAATAGCTTCAATTCACAAACCGTGAGGCGAGCGCACGCGTGAGTAGTAGTCATCACGCCTTGTCATGCAAACGCATGGGGGAAGCGCCAGAAAGGTGGATGTTGCGGCTACGACGGCCTGCCACCCGCGGGTGAAAAAGAAGGGAAACTAAACGTACGAGGTATTTTGTGCATATTTGAAGATGGTTAACTGGAAAGGAGGTAGGTAATCATTTTTAAACAAAGTACTGGTAGTTCAATTATGTCCAAAGGTTTGAATTCCAATTTTAGAAAATCTGAAAAAAAACGTATTCGTAATATTAAAAAAAAACTACTAGAAATTGAATGGGATTTTCACAATTCTAAAAACATTCGGGGGCTGCACGATATACACCCATATCCAGCAAAATTCATACCTGAAATTCCTCGCACTTTAATCAAAATTCTGAACACACCAAATAATACTGCAGTGCTGGATCCATTCTGTGGAAGTGGGGTGACGCTAGTAGAAGCTCAAAATAATGGCCTAAATTCTATCGGAGTTGATCTAAATCCAATTGCTTGTATGATATCACGTGTAAAAACAACGTCATCTACTTCTAATCTTATCCGAATAGCAAAAAAGTGTGTTCAAAATGCAAAAAGTAAATCAAATCCAACAATCCCGAATATACCTAATTTGGCACACTGGTTTGAGCCTGAGATTCAACGTGCAATCGCTGCGTTATTATTAGAAATAAATAATGTCAAATCAGAGATTATTCGAGAACGATTAAGATTAGCGCTGTCAAGTATTCTAGTACGCGTTTCAAAACAAGAGAGTGATACTAGGTATGCGGCAATAACAAAAAAAACAACATATGAAAAAGTATTCGATGGATTTATTTTATCATGTCAAAACATCCAAAAGAATTTGATCAACAGAGTCAAACTTCCGAAGGCTATTGTTCTAGAAAAAAATATACTAGAAGTAAAACCTGAAGATATAAGTCTTCCAATTGGACTTGTAATTACGTCTCCGCCCTATCCTAATGCTTATGAGTATTGGTTATATCATAAATATCGAATGTGGTGGCTAGGGTTTGATCCGCTCAAAGTAAAAGAAAAGGAAATTGGCGCTCGTGCGCATTTCTTTAAGAAAAATCATCATACAGAAAAAGACTTTCAAAAACAAATGGATCAAACATTTAGTTTATTGGATCAAATAACGGTCCCAAAAGCATTTGTTTGTTTTGTGATTGGAAGGTCATTAATTCATGGTAAAATAGTAGATAACACATCAATTGTGATATCTGCAGCAGTAAATCATGGTTTTGAACATTTTATTACATTAAATCGGAAAATTAATCGCAATAGAAAGTCATTTAATCTCTCACACGCTCGAATCATTATGGAGGATATAATAATACTTCAAAAAAAGATACCCGGGAATTGCCCATGAAACTTTACTGGCACGATTATACTTACTTCGATTACGAAAAAAAGTTAGCTCTGCTTGAAGTTAAAAGTTTGTTTAATCCGAGTTCTATTGAAATAAATGACGAGTATGTAGAACTAGATGGAGTATTAAATTCGGATGATGCTTCTCGTCTAGTATATTTTTCAAAAGCAGAAGTTAAGACTAAAAAAATTGAGACACTTCAATATCAGCTTGAGTCGACTGGAGCTGGGGGTGCGAATCTGCGTACTAAACAAGCTACAAGATATTCAGTACATGGCATTCATGAATATAAAGGAAAATTTAATCCCCAAGTAGTAAGAGCCACCTTGAATATATTGGGGGTTCCATCGAAACATTTAGTTCTTGATCCTTTTTGTGGGAGCGGAACAACACTAGTAGAATGCTTTTTTGGGGATTATGATTGTATTGGGATTGACAATAATCCAATGGCGGCATTAATTGCAAATTCAAAAATTGATGTATTACAAACGCCCCCAATTGAGATTAAAGAAACATGTCAAAAAATAATTCAAGAATGTAACCGAAAGAAAAAAATGAAATCACCTAAATTTGAGAGCACCCCCAGAAGCGAGTACTTATTAAATTGGTTTCCAATAGGTGCTTATACTGATTTTGAGATAATTAAGTCAACTATTGACGAATTAACAAATACTAGAAAAAGCATATATTATGTGTTGGCAAGTAATTTACTCCGAAAATACTCTTATCAAGAACCTTCTGATCTTAGAATAAGACGTAGATTCTCCCCATTCCCGCACACACCTATTTTTGAGGCCTATGTTCATGCATTAAATTCATTAGTTAATAATTTAACCTCAGATGAGAAATATCAAAATAAAAAATCATCAAATCTTATTTGTCATTATGCTGATTCAAGCTCTCAAAAAAGTCTCTCAAGCAAGATAAAAAGAAAAAAAATAGTGGACGCTTCAATTACTAGCCCCCCATATGCTATGGCATTACCATATATCGACATGCAAAGATTAAGTTTAGTGTGGTTAGATATGTGTAATCCATCTGAAATTAAACACTTGGACCAAAATTTAATCGGAAGCAGAGATTTTCTTCAACAGAAAGGTAATGAATGGGAAGAAGCAATGTTTCGAAATAGTTACGACTTACCCGATGATTTGCATTCATTCTGTTTAGAATTATCAGACTCTATAAGTAAAAACGATGGATTCAGACGACTCGCAGTACCTCACTTACTTTATCGATATTTAGTGGGAATGAGCAAAGTATTTAGAAATATACACCCATTTTTTAAGGAAAATGCTCCTTTTGCATTAATCATTGGGCATAATTCGACAACTTTAGGGGGGAAACATATCGATATCGACACACCTAATCTTCTTATGGAAGTGGCATTAAGTCAAGGATGGAAATTTGAAAAGAAAATTTCACTTGATGCGTATTATAGGTATGCACTCCATAAAAAGAATTCGATAACCTCTGAAGACATGCTTATATTGAGGAAATAGTATGAATGAATTCTGCCTGCATCCCAACGTATATGCAACCGGCCCACACCGTGGGCTTACTTCTTTATTAGAAGATATCTGGGTTAGAGAGTTAACTCCTGGAAAAGGCACGATTTACATCATTTCTGGATTTGCTAACTATAATGGCGGAGTAAGATTTTATGATGTATTTCGGAATCATGTGAAAAAAGGTGGCAAGATTGTTGCAATTGTTAGTGGGAGTACGGCGCAAAACTTATCGAGTAAACAAGTAATAACAGAATTACTTGATTGCGGTGCAGAGATTAATATCATAAATCGGAAAAGATTGCTCCATGCAAAATGTTATGGATATGAAGATACACGTCAGTTTCTAATAGTTACTTCAGGTAATTTTACCGGACCAGGAATGTCACAAAATGCCGAAGCATCAGTGTTACTTGATCCAGATGCTACAAACAACATCGGTTTCTCATGGGACCAACTAGTACGAAACATTAAATCCCAAAAATGGGAAATACATACACTCATTGGAAAAAGTTTAGGTAACCCGGCATGGGGTTTGTTATATAACGAAGTACGAACTGCTCCATCTGCAATTGTTGAAGACCAAGAAATGTCTATTATAGTCACTTTAGGCCATGCCGACACTGCAAGAATTCAGGCATCAAAAAAACATAAAGCTAATTTAGGTTCGCAGTATTTTTGGTTAAGTCGAGATTGTTTCGATTTTTTCCCACCTTTAACTATCCACAATAAGCGAGGTAGGAAAGCAACCTATTCTGCTCAGATAACATTGAACTATATAGATCTGAATATTGTTGACCCTCATGGAAGAGTAACTTTTGAAGCAGAAAATAACTTTGATTTTAGGCTTGGAACTGGAAAATTAAGAAATACGCATAAAGCCAAACCAAATGATCTCGCAGTAATTTCAAGAATTCATGAAGCAGAATATCAATTAAGAATAATTCGACAAGGCTCGTCTGAATTTGCTCAACTGCGCCCGTTTGCAATTAATATTATTGGACATCAAGGAAAAAGATATGGTTTTATTTCAAACAAAGACCTTGAACACATTCTAGGAATTACATTATAATTAAGTAGAAAACTGAGAATAGGAAAGGTAAATTGAGGATTATTTTGGGTTTGAAGTTATCTTTTTGTGCCAAATAAATAGCCAATTATTGAAGCGATTAGAGAACGTAACGAATTTTGTTGAAACTCCATAAAAGCCATTCCGGCTAAAAAGCCGGTTGGACATATGGAGGGACAACATGGAAATAATGAACCAAGAGGAAGCCAAGGC
>Ga0209514_10008070_pt1 | contig 12155 bp, 11 predicted proteins | sample Subgrocontami58m_FD_187452 | JGI IMG/M metagenome (GOLD analysis project Ga0209514, IMG submission 187452) | Subsurface groundwater microbial communities from S. Glens Falls, New York, USA - GMW37 contaminated, 5.8 m (SPAdes) (version 3) | ecosystem: Environmental > Aquatic > Deep subsurface >...
CGCAGAAACCGTTCATTCCGAACTATGTCTCCGTCAACCCGCTCGTTCTAAAAAAGGCTTGACAAAGTCATAGTATTCGCAATGACGTGGCGGACTTCGGCGCGAGCTATGACGCCGTCGGGCGTGTGAAGACGGTTGCCTACAACAACGGCACTTTCACCGTCACTTATGTTTACGATGAGAAGACCGGTTTGCTCAAGCAAGTGACCGACTCGTTGACCAAGACGCAAATTGATTTCACTTACGACAAAGACTTGCGCTTAACGAACATCGCGCGCTCGAACAAAGTGAACACGACGTTGACGTGGGATAACGCAGATCGGTTGATCGGTCTCAAAGACGGCGAGGTATCCGATCTTCAATACACGCTGGACGACGCCGGACAAGTGACTCAACTCAGTGGCAAGTTGCCGCTCGATCCATCGCCCAATCTCCAATCTCAAATCTCCAATCTCCAATACGACAAAGCGTCGCAAGTGAGCACCGATGGTTATAAGTATGACGCTCAAGGGCGGTTGACGGCATCCCCTACGAATAAACTTTCGTGGGACGCCGATACGCAACTCATCGGCGTTGATTCAGTCAAATTAAGTTACAACGGTTTGGGTGAAGTCATCAGCCGCGAAGAGGGCGGCAAGGTGACGCGCTTTGCCTATAACTACGCCCTCGGTCTCGCGCCCATCGTCGCCGAGTTGCAAGACGCTAAACCCACGCGCTACTACGTCTGGACTCCGAGCGGCGCATTGCTCTACGCGATTGACGCCAGTGACAGCAACAAGGTCTCACACTATCACTTTGACCGCATCGGTTCAACGTTGGCATTGACCGATAGTGATGGCAAGATGACGGACGCTTACGCTTACGACCCTTATGGAAAAATTTTGAAACACGACGGAAAAAATTCTCAACCGTTTACGTTTGTTGGCAAGTGGGGCGTGCGGCAAGAGAGCGCGACGCTCTACCAGATGCGCGCTCGTTATTACGACACGACGACTGCGAAGTTTTTGAGTCGTGACCCGATCTGGCCGCAGATTACGGACGCGCAGGAGATGAATCCGTATCTGTATGTCAGGGCAAACCCAATCGGACTGCAAGACCCGACTGGTCTCTCTGTTCTGGTAGATGAAATATGTATATACATTCCCGGCCAGAACATATGGGCGAAGGAGCGAGGCTGTAGCACGGTCAAGGAGCCCATTAATAGTGGCGCATGGGAGTTTAACTTGGCAACTTCTACGTGGATTCAGAAGACGGATGGGGACGCCTACGTGCCCCTTAAGGATCACATTGGCAATCGCACTATGGAGGGTGTCCGACGCTCGCACGATTACCAGGGCGCCAACCTTAAGGGCGCCAACCTTAAGCAGTACATGGGCAATCGCACTACGGCGGAGAAGGAGTGGGACAAGCGAGTGGATGAATGGTTTGCGAAACATGAAGAGGAAAAGATCATAAGTCCACGCTGTTGGCATATACTTGCTACGGATGGAAAGAAGATATGGTCGGGCCCCGGCAGCTCCAGCAGCCCTGCAGAACTCAAGGATACATGGGGGTTTAACTTGACAACTTGTACGTGGATTCAGGAGACGGATGGGCCAGCGCAATCGAGGAGTGCAGGAGTGCTTCTGTCCCAAAATTGAAGAACAGCCCCATTAAGGCTACTCAGCAACCTAAAAAGCCGCTGACTTCCGAAGTCTATTAAACTTCGGAAGTCTTCACAACGACTAAGGAGATCACCATGTCACCCTTTAACTTTCGCACCCTCATCCTCCTCGCCCTCGCCTGCGCGTTGTTGCTCAGCGCGTGCGGCGGCGACAACAAAACACCGACCATCGCGCCCACGCTTGCGCCCACACTCACACCCACTCTGCCACCCGCCGCCAAATACACTTACGACAACGCCGGCAGGTTGACTCAAGTGGATTACCCCAACGGCGTGAAGATCATTTACACCTACGACAAAGCGGGCAACTTGATCTCGCAAGAAACGAAGAAATAGCGGGGGGCGGAGGGCGTGAGACGTGATGCGTGAGACGTGATGCGTAAGACGTTATTGGAAATAGGCAGGACTGTTGTAGTTTTGGATTAGAGAACCGCCCCTCCACAACTCAGACAATACGAGTCGCCGTAAAAAGATCGTGATGAGGTTGCATCAACACAGATAAATGTATTACTCTGTTACGTATAAGCACACCTGACAGGTCTTGTAAGACCTGTCAGGTGTTGTCGGAGATACAAAGGAGAGTGACTCTCATGCACAAAAAAATCTTTGTGATCATTTTCAGCCTGACGGTTGTGATCAGCCTCACCGCCTGCGACGTGATTGCGCCGCCACCGCCTGCCACCGAGATACCCACCCCCACCTCACCCCCGTTGCCCACGCTCGCGCCCACGGCAACACTCGGCGCAAAAGAATTTATCAACGCCGTCTTTTGCTGGGCTTCGACTCTGCAACGCAATACTTACAGTCTCATGCGATTCTTCAGCAACGGTCTCGTGCTAGAAGCCGGAGTCGAGGGCTTCCCAACATGCCAAGCGGCGTGGACACAATTACAAAGTTACATGACGTTAGATAAAGAGATGACGTTCAATCACGGACAATATCATCTCTCTAAGCAAACGATCCGCTTTGAGCTTGCCGCGCCCAACACCACCAAAGTGGTAGGCGAAGTGAATGGCACCTATCTCGGCAACAAAATGATCGTCACCAAACTCGGCGTGAAAGATTTGGAGTATGTGTTAGTGACAAACCCGTAGTGGCGATAGAAACAATTCCTGGGTTTACGCAAAACACCTCAGCGTCATTGCGAGGAGCGTTCTTCGCGACGAAGCAATCTCATAGTGTGACCGAGATTGCTTCGTAAAGAACACTCGCAATGACGCTAGCGACTCAATGTGCGTAAATCCTGAATTCTAAGAAATGGAGATGTGATCATGAGCGACACAAAATCAAAAGAACCTTCCGGCATCCTCAAAGCACTCGCGTTTATCTTGGCATTGCTGTTAGTAATTTCGATGCCACTGGCATTGTTGTCATTCGACGTATGGCGCGTGGTATTCAACCCGCCCGTCGTCAAACAATTCATCACCGACGAAGCGGCGAACTCGAACCTGCTGCCCGTCGCGCTGGGCTGGTTTTCGGAACGCCGCGCCCAAGAGCGTGTAGCAAAAGGTGAAGCCCTGTCCGGCGTGAACGAACCAGACATTGTCTTGCTTCTCTCCTATCTTAACTTTGACGATTGGAAAAAGATCAAGACCGAACTGCTGACGAACGAATTCGTCACCCATTTAGTGTCGGTGACAGTGGATGGCACGTACGCTTGGATCGACTCGAGCGACAAAGTGCCGAAGATCACTTGGGAACTGCAACCCTTCATTGATCGCGTCAGAAGCGAGAATGGCAAGAACGCGGTGCTTGCCGCTTACAACAAACTCCCCAAATGCACCGACCCGGAGATCGCCGACTTCTTGGGACGACTCTCCAAAGCCCCGCCCGGTGTGCAGGTTCTTTACAACTTGTGTATGTTCCCCAACCCGTGGCACGATGATCAAGTGCAGGATTACGTTGACGCGCTGCAAGGCGTGGTGAAAAACGTTCCGCCCAAGTTTGCCTTGACCGAAGAAATTTTGAAGGTGGCAACGGGCGGCGGCACAAGCCCTGACGCGCTGAAGAAGCAAGCGCGCGATATTCGCACAATGGCGATGTGGGCCGGCGCAGTGCCATTGGTGTTGGTCTTGCTCATCGTGTTAGTGGTGGTTCGCAACGTTAACGCTCTGGGTCGCTGGGTCGGCATCCCCTTGGTCGTCGGCGGGTTGATCACCTTGTTGCCCACGCTCGTCTATAGTTCGATCATCACCAGCGTCTTATCGTCGGGCGTGTTAGGCACCACGCCGGAGATCATCAAACAAGAAGCGATCAACGTCCTCACCCGCGCCGCCGATCTCATCTTCCAACCGATGATGATCCAAGCGATCATCGTCATGGTCGTCGGCATCTTGCTAGTGGCGTGGATGTTCATCGCCTCGCGCAAAACAACGACGCAGACGAAATAAAGCAAAGAGACCCGAAGGGTTTGCGCCAGACTTCCGAAGTGCTTCGCACGAGACTTCGGAAGTCTTTGCGCGGTTTGGCAAAACCCGTCAGGTCTTCTATAATAGCAACTCGTCGGGCGAGTAGCTCAGTCGGTTAGAGCATTCGGCTTACATCCGAAAGGTCGCGGGTTCGACCCCTGCCTCGCCCACTTACCGCCGACCCCACATAATGGGGTCATTTTGTTTAGCAAGAATTTTCATGAAAACTGATGAACGTGCAAAAGCACGAGAACTACGCGAGCGTGGATTTTCGATCAATGACATCGTCAAACAGATTGGGGTCAGCAAATCGTCCGCTAGCACCTGGACACGCGACATCCAACTCACTCCCGAACAACGCGCTGCTCTTACCGAAAAGAATCGCATACACGGCAACCAAATCAAGGGCGCTCAAGCTGTGTCAGAGAAATTTCGAAAACTTCGTCGCCAAGCTCAGGCGGAAGGAAGAACGAAAGCTCGTGAGAAGAATTGGCTCCATATAGCAGGGTGTATGCTCTATTGGGGCGAGGGGCGTAAAGAAAGAAATTTCGTAAGTCTCATAAATTCTGATCCTCATTTGCTTCGTTTCTTCATTAAGTTTCTACACGAGTGTTTCAAGATCAAAGGGTCCAACATAGCAGTTCGCATCAACTGTTACACGAACAACGGTTTGAGCCAAAGAGAGATCGAAGAGTTTTGGTTGCACACACTTGAATTACCGCAATCGAGTTTAAGGAAAACCACAGTGAATCGTCGCCCCAAAAGCAGTCAACAAAAAGCAGCAACGCAGCGCAAACTTCTCTATGGGGTTTGCACACTTGAGATCGGCAATACGCATATTGCACAACACATCTATGGCGCAATTCAAGAATACGCTAATTTTGAAAACAAAGCCTGGCTTGATTAACCTATGACACATCCATCTCTTGATCTTTATCAGGCTCTAAAACATTTACGCGCCGATCCAAAACTTGCATTATTGATCGAGCGACACGGCGCACCGAAATTTCGTCCGGCGCGTGACGCCTTCCGCTCCCTGACCGAATCGATCATCTACCAACAGCTCACCGGGCGCGCCGCCTCGGCTATCTTTGACCACTTCCTCGACATCTTCCCTAACCGTCGTTTCCCCTCGCCGCAAGAATTGCTCAAGGTCTCGCATCAACGATTGCGTAAAGCCGGACTCTCGAATCAAAAAGCAACCTACGTTCACGACCTCGCCCAAAAATTTTGCGATGGCTCGATCCAGCCGCGCGAATTTAAAACGATGAGCAACGAAGACATCTCGCAACACTTGACCCAAGTAAAAGGTGTGGGGCAGTGGACGGCAGATATGTTCCTCATGTTCGCCCTCAATCGCCCTGACGTGCTGCCGGTGGGCGATCTGGGAATCCGCAAAGGATTCAAAAAACTGTTCAACCTACGCAAAGACCCTTCACCCGAAAAAATGATCGCCCTCGCCGAAAGTTGGCGACCCTATCGCACAGTTGCCTCATGGTATGTGTGGCGAGCGGTTGAGGAGTGAAGATCGAAGATTCTTGACTTCCCCCTCTCCCCGTCTTACAATCCCTCTCGCAACCTCCAACTTCCAACTTCTAATTTCCAGCCTCTAACCTCAAGGAGTATTTCATGTCCGATTTTCTTTTTCGTGGTTCACTTCAAAAACTCGATCCGCGCCTTGCCGAACTTGCCCAGATCGAAGCCGAGCGGCAATACCGCAAACTGATCCTCATCGCTTCTGAAAGCACCGCGCCGCGCGCCGTTCTCGAATCGCTCGGCACAAACTTCCACAACATCTACGCCGAAGGTTATCCGGATGACGAGATGCGCTGGATGAACGACGACGAACTTTTTGATTACGAGAATCGACTCGGGCACTATCGCCGTTACGCCGACCCACGCTACTACAAAGGTGTGGAGTATGCCGACGTTGTCGAATCGCTTGCGCGCCGTCGCTGCGCCGAAGCGTTTGCCGCCAACGGCATCACCGCCGATCAGATTTATGTCAACGTGCAAGCTCTCTCCGGAGGTCCCGCCAACAACGCCGTGTATCACGCGCTGGTGAATCCGGGTGATACGGTGATGGGGATGAATCTTCTTTTCGGCGGGCACCTCTCACACGGTGCTGCCGTCAACCGCAGTGGCAAGTATTACAACATTGTGCCTTACACCATTAATGCGCAAACTGAACGCATAGACATGGACGAAGTGGAACGACTCGCCAAAGAACATAAACCGAAGATGATCATCGTCGGCTATTCATCGTATCCCTGGGCGGCAGATTTTAAACGCTTCCGCCAGATCGCCGACTCGGTGGGCGCGTTGTTACTCGCCGATATGGCGCATGTTGCCGGGTTAATCGTCGCCGATGTTTATCCTTCGCCGATGGGTTACGCTCATGTGATCAGTTTCACCACGCACAAAACTTTAAACGGTCCGCGCGGCGCGTGCATCCTCACCACCGATGCCAACATCGCCAAGAAAATTGATCGCGCCGTATTTCCGGGCGAACAAGGTGGTCCTCACGTCAACGTCTTCGCCGGACTTGCTCTGGCATTTAAACTTGCGCAGACTCCTGAATACAAAAAATTGCAGAAGCAAGTCGTGAAGAACGCCGCGCGCTTCGCCGACCAGATGAAGAAGCACGGGTTTAAGATTCCGTTTGGGGGAACCGAATCACATCTGTTCAATTTAGATTGCAAGTCCGTCGTCAGCGCCGACGGCGTCCCCTTGATGGGCGATCTCGCCGCGCGCATTCTCGACATCGCCGGAGTCGTGGTCAATCGCAACACCATCCCCGGCGATAAGTCTGCGCTCCACCCTTCGGGCTTGCGGCTCGGCACGCCGTGGATTACGCAACGCGGTTTCACTGAAAAACATATTGATCAACTCGCGGCGTATATGGCGCAAGTTCTCAAAGCCTGCGCGCCGTATTCGTATAGCGGGCGCAAAGGCAATGTGTATCGCGCCAAAGTTGATTTCGATTCGCTCAACGATGCCAAAGTTAAGATTCGTAATCTCTCGCAGTCGGTGGGCATTGACTTCAAACCAACCCAGCACGGCTATCCACACTTCTATTATGTGGACGATAAAGCGGCGAAGGGCAAATACGAAGCGGTTGAAGTTGTAGGCGAGCGCGTTGACGAATTTTTAAATTGGGCGACGAGCAACGATGTCTATACGTTGAAGAACGGCGCATCACAAGCGACAGAGATTCGCGTCCCCGGTAAAGACGACCCGGCGGGTCGTCTCTACGAGGGTGTTCTCACGCGCAAGAATCGAAATGAATTCCTCCTCACCGTTCCATCCAAAGCGGCGGCGCGAATCAAAACATGGTTGCGCGATCTCTCCGATGGGTATGTGAAGTTCGACGATGATCTCTATGGCAAACTTCCGGGTGTGGTGATCGTGCGCGATGGAAAAGCGGTGAAGAGTCTCCCCAAGACAAAAGGTGAGGCCGTCGCGGCGGGGAAACCGTTTTTCATTGGCGAACAGCCGTCAGCTGTCAGCCATCAGCAATCGCTTCCGCCCTTCACTTGGACTGAAACCGACGCACCGATCAAAACGACTCGCCTCAATGCGACTCATAAATCTCTGGGCGGGCGCATGGTTCCATTTGCCGGTTGGGAGATGCCGGTGCAATATACGGGTGTGCTTGAGGAACATCAAGCAACGCGTAACGTTGCCGGACTCTTTGATGTGAGTCACATGGGCGTGTGGGATGCGAAGGGCGAAGGCGCGGCGGCGTTCTTGGATTGTGTGACGACGAATGAAGTAAGTGCGCTGAAAGTTGGTGAGAGTATGTATTCGCAATTTCTCGCGCCGGACGCGCATGTGATTGACGATTGTTACTTTTATTGTTTGGCGAAAGATCATTTCTTGATCGTGGTCAACGCCAGCAACGACGATAAAGATTGGGCGTGGGTTAACGCGGTGAAAGATGGCAAGGTGCATATTGATCGTGAGCGGGGATGGGTGACTGCGCCCGCGCGAGACAAAGTGACTCTCCGCAACTTGCGCGATCCAAAATCGGGAAATGATCAACGCGTGGATATTGCGGTGCAAGGTCCGAAGGCGCGGGATATTTTGTTGGCGATGGGCGTGGATGAAAAATACAAACTACAAATTTCAAAACTCAAAAGAACAGAACTTTGTTATGCGATTGTCGGCGGCTTCGATCTGATCGTCGCCCGAACAGGATATACGGGTGAACAAATGGGTTTTGAATTATTCGTTCATCCTGATCGCACCGTTGAATTGTGGAATGCGTTGATGAAAGTCGGCACGCCACTGGGCATGAAGCCGTGTGGACTCGCCGCGCGCGATTCGCTTCGCACCGAAGCGGGACTACCGTTATATGGTGATGAGATGGCGGGGCATTTGAATCTGGGCGTGGGCGATGCCGGGTTTGAAAGCTATGTCAAGACTCACAAACCATTCTTCATCGGGCGCAAGGCGTTTCTGATGCAAGAGAAGAATCGCAAGAGTGAAGTTGTGAGATTCCGCTTCACAAACAAAGCCGGGCGCATGGCACACAACGGCGACCCGGTGTTCAACGACAAAGGTGACGTGATCGGTGAAGTGACGTGTTGTTCGATTGACACAAACGGATTCCGATCAGGGCAAGCGTATCTTAATCTTGCTTACCTTAAAGAAGGCACGGCGATCTCCGTTGCCCAAAGCGCAGGCGAAGTATTTGCCAAGACGAAAGCAAAAACGCAAACATATCTTGAAGCGGCGATCAAAGCTTCAGGTGGCAACGTCCGCGCCCCCGAAGCGGCGGGGGTGTTGAGTCGGTTTCCGAAGAAGAAGGGTGCGTGACCCGAAGGGGTGATGAGTGATGCGTGAGATATAATAAATCACGCATCATTTTTTTAACGAGGAGACTGCAATGTTGACCATTACTTTCAAACCCGAAGTGGCAGAGCAGATCACTATGTTTGCCAACGAAAAGCATATCAACGCTGAAACGATTGTGGATGAAGCGCTGCGCACTCACTTGCTCAAGTTGCGTCGCGAAAAAATGGATGTTGAGTTAGCGGAGTTCCATAAACAAAAAGAGGCGTTGCTCGCACAGTATCGCGGGGAATACATTGCTATGTATCAAGGGAAAGTGATTGATCACGATCAAAGTTTATGGGCGATGCACCGGCGTGTTTTTGAGACGTTGGGTCGTGTTGTCGTGCTGATGAAAAAAGTCAGCGAAGAGCCGGAACGAGTCATCACTATGCGTAGCCCACGTTTTGAAAGGGCGAGCAAATGAATTACCGCTATAGTCGAAACTATAATCCCCCCGCTCCGATCATAGAAGTGACTTTTCTTAACGTCACCGAAAATTTAAAGACGGAGTCTCTGCCTGCCTTCATAGACACGGGCGCAGACGGCACTATCGTGCCGATTGAATTTTTATTGCAAATCGAAGCTCCCGATACTGAAAAGACAATCATTCGCAGTCCGTGGGGTGAGGAACATGAAGTCTCTCTGTTTCTGGTTAACATACAGCTAGCCGATCTGACGATTCAGGAGATAGAGGTCGTCGGTGATGAAATTTCAAACGAGATTATTTTGGGGCGTGATGTTCTTAACCGTCTTAGTGTTTTATTAAATGGACCTGAAGAGTTGATCTCGGTTTCCACTTAATCATGACGCTTCTTTTTTTAATCCGCCACGGTCGCTCCACCTGGAACGCCGAAGGGCGCGTGCAGGGGCAAGCCGATGCGCCGTTGGATGACACGGGGCGCGAACAAGCGCAGAAGCTCGCTCACAAATTGCGCGACATTGACTTCGATCCGTTTTACAGTTCGCCGCTTGCCCGCGCCAGCGAAACGGCGAAGATCGTTGCCGAGCCGCACGATTTGCCGATCACCTTTGACGAGCGATTGATGGAAAGAAGTTTCGGCAATTGGACGGGAAAACTCGGCGCGGAGATTGACGAAGAAATGAAAAGACCGCCACACAACAATTGGTGGCTTGATGGTCCGCCCGGCGGTGAGAGTCGAATACAGATCGTCAATCGCGCAGTGTCAATCTTCAACGAGATCATTGCCACACATTCCGATCAAACTATTGCCATTGTGAGTCATGGTGGTTTGCTGCATACGTATGTCGCGCATTTGATGGGGCTTCCCTTAAACACGCCGGTGCGCCTTCACTTCGGCAACACCTCTGTCGCCCGCATCCGTTTTCAAAATGGGCAAATCCACATCATTAGCATTAATGACGACTCACATTTGGATATGAAAAGTCAATGAGAGTTTGTGTCGCGTTCTTTAAATTGAGATACACTATCGTCACCTTATTGGTTTAGATGATTGGAGACTGGTATGAGTGAAAGCAACTCCTCGCGTGGCAACTGGCTCGGCTCTAAAGCGCCAACGGCAAACCCTCCCGCCGTTGAAACGCCGCGACCCAAAGCAAAACCAACAAATGAAATAATAGAACGACGCGGACGTTGGTATAACCGCATCTTCCGTTTTGTAAAAGCAACGTGGCTGTGGGTGCTGATCATCAGCATCGCCGTCTGGTCGTATCTCGACGCCGACGTGTTGAACGCTGTGTTGTTGGCGTTGCAATTCGCTTTTCAAATTGTGTTCGCGCTGGCTTTCGCCATTATGCAGTTCGTGGCGATCTTCTGGTTCATGGCGCGATCCAAAACAGAAATTATTTTGCCGGGTGATCCCAAATCATTAACGCTCGCCGATTACAAAGGTCAGAAGATGTTAGTGAAGTTGGTCAAAGAGTGGATTTCACTTTTATCGGATCGCACGCAGTTTCAAAAGATGGGCGGCAACTTCATCAACGGTCTTTTGCTTTACGGTCCTCCCGGCACGGGCAAGACGCTGTTAGCAAAATGTATGGCGGGTGAAGCCGGCATCGCTTTTATGTCCATCGAAGGTTCCGGTTTCCGCGCCATGTTTTGGGGCGTAGATGTATTGAAGATGATCCAGTTTTGCGGCAAGGCGAAAACTCTGGCGCGCGAATATGGCGCGTGCATTGCCTACATTGACGAGATTGACGCCGTCGGCGCCAGTCGCGGCGGCGTGATGGGTGGCGGCGGCGCGGGCGGCATGATGGGCGGTATGGGCGGTGGTGGCAGTGGATCGTTGACTCGTTTGCTCTATGAGATGGACGGCATCGGCGAACAAACTTGGAAAGAGAAATGGCAAGCACGGTTTTACCGATTCATCGGAAAGAAGCCGCCGCTCCGCAATTGGCATGTTCTCTACATGGGTTCCACCAACCGACCCGATGTGTTGGACCCGGCACTGACTCGCCCCGGACGGTTTGATCGTTCGCTTGAAGTGAGCCCGCCCGATAAAACTGGACGGCGCGAGATCATTTCATATTATCTGAACAAGATCGCTCACGATGAAACCGTAGATATTGAAGCGATTGTCGCCGACACCAACGGCGCGACTCCGGCGCGCATCATGTCGGCCATCACCAAAGACGCGGTGCGTATTGCCTTGTTCGGCGGGCACAATAAAGTCTCTCAGCGCGACATTGATCTGGCTTTCCAAGAACAATACTTCGGCATCGAGAGTCCGATTGAAGAAATGGAAACAGATCAGCGCAAAGTGCTAGCCTATCACGAAGCAGGTCACGCCATTGCCCAACATTACTTGATGCCCGATCAACGCATCGTGCGCGTCTCGATCATCCGACGCGGTGGCGCTTACGGGTATATGTTGCCCGTGGATACAAAAGAGTGGCACATCGTTCCCTTACGACGACACATCTTGGACATTATGGTTTCCATGGCCGGTCGCGCTTCTGAAATGACTTTCTTCGGCGAACCGTTCCAAAGCGTGGGCGGCGATTATGCCAACATTCGTCAACGCTTCTGGGTGTTGTATTACTCCGGTATGTTTGGTCCTCCCATTGACGAACCCAATATGATGAGCTTGGATGGATCGCGCCGCATGTCGGGCGATAAAGATCGCATGGAACAATATTGGAAGAATCTCGAAGCGCAAGTTGAACAGCTGTTGCGCGATCACGCCAACGAAGTTCACGCGGTAGTGAACGCGCTATTAGAGCGCAGCGACTTGAACAGTAAAGAGGTGGTGGATATCATCGAGAGC
>Ga0209514_10008071_pt1 | contig 12155 bp, 12 predicted proteins | sample Subgrocontami58m_FD_187452 | JGI IMG/M metagenome (GOLD analysis project Ga0209514, IMG submission 187452) | Subsurface groundwater microbial communities from S. Glens Falls, New York, USA - GMW37 contaminated, 5.8 m (SPAdes) (version 3) | ecosystem: Environmental > Aquatic > Deep subsurface >...
GGGGTTTCCTGGATCCTCTGGGTTGAGAAGGAATAGACATAAACCGGAATAATTAAAAAAAATACTTGACAAGATGTAATTCTGTGGTATAATGTTGAAAATGAGACGCAGTATCAATATAATTTGCCCATAGAGTCGCATGATAAAAAGTATGGATAGGTAAGAGGCGATGGAAGAAGGGGTAGCGGTATTTGAGGAATTCTTAAGGAAGAAAGGGCTCAAGTCCACCCGCCAGAGGAGGCTGGTTGTAGAGAGGGTATTCTCAACCCATACCCACTTTTCAGCAGAAGGTCTATTTGAACTTTTGCGTAAAGAGGATGAATCAATCTCCAAGGCTACTGTCTATCGGACACTTGCACTTTTGACTGAGAGCAGGTTGTTAGAGCCCCTTGATTTTGGGAAGGGGTATAAATATTATGAACATGTCCTGGGACATTCACACCATGACCATCTTGTATGTATACGATGCGGCAGGATAAAAGAGTTTGAGGATGATACCATAGAAGAGATACAGGTGGATGTCTCAAGAAAGATGAGGTTTAAGCCGATGTCACACAGCCTCAAAATATTTGGCAGTTGCAGGAGGTGCAGTATGAAATAATTTTTTTAAATATATTTTGAGAATGCGTCGCAATTTCAAAATAGAGATTCTTCAGTCACTTTATTCCTTCAGAATGACAACATAGCCGTAATAGCGTCATTCTGACACTGAGTGTAACGAAGGGGAAGAATCTAATTTAGGTATAAACTATAGAAAGGAGTGTAGTATATGATGAGACGTTGGTTTATCGGCTTGATTGCTGTAGGATTATTTATGCCTCACCTAGTTTTTGCAGAGGTAACAAACGAGCAAATAAAGGCGTTAGAGGATAAGATAAAGGCATTGGCGGGTGAGGTTGAAAAACTTAAAGAGTCAAGAGGGAAAGATGAAAAGAAGATGGATGCAATGGTAGAGGAGGTTGAGCAACTCAAGGTCTTTGAACTTATACCAGAGTTGGGGAAGGAAGGGAAGTATGGCTTTGGCCCTGCCGCATCAAAGGTCTATGGGGTTACAAAAGGATTATCCCTGGCAGGGTATGGGGAAGTTTTTGGCAGGTTTTTTGACAGTAATGAAGAATTTAACCTTTCATCGGGTTCAGGAAATAAGACATTGAGGGATGATACGGATATGCTGAGGTTAGTAATGTATCTCGGATACAAATTCAACGATAATATCCTCTTCAACTCAGAGATTGAGTTTGAACATGCAAAGACGTCTGCAGGCCCGGATACCTCAGCGGGTGAAGTTGCTGTAGAATTTGCTAATTTAGATTTCTTAATCAATCCCAAATTCAACGTGAGGGGGGGGCTTTTGTTGATGCCCATGGGCTTGATAAATGAACTCCATGAATCCCCAACCTATCATGGTGTATTCAGACCTGATACCGAACAATTCATAATTCCTACAACGTGGCGTGAGAATGGCGTAGGAATATTCGGGGAGGTTTTTCCTGGTTGGGACTATCGTTTATATGTAACACCCGGACTTGTTACGAACAGCAGAAACACTTCTGGGACAGCCAGCGCAAAGTTTAGTCATGATAGTGGCATAAGAGGCGGCAGGCAGCAGGGCGTAAGAAGTATAGCAGAGGATTTTGCTTATGTTGCAAGACTGGATTACAAAGGAATTCCCGGGTTTTTGGGAGGGGCTTCCATTTATACGGGTAAGGCTCTTACTCCTGCCGGAAGCGGCCTGCCCGATACCTCAACAGATATAACCATGTGGGACCTTCACCTAAAAGCAGAGTATAAGGGGCTTGAAGTAAGGGGTCTTTATGCTATGGGTAATATAAACGGTGCGGAAGAGATTAACCTAAGGACAGGGCTAACTGGTGGAAAGTCTATCGGCGAGGAATTATTCGGCTACTATATTGAAACTGCATATGATATCGTTCCCCTTTTCTTTTCTGGGTCAACCCACTACTTTGCCCCATTTATAAGGTATGAGGTTTATGATACCCAGGATGGAGTTCCAAGCGGATACACAGACCTTCCAGAGACAGAAAGGAAGGTTACGACACTTGGTATTTCATATAAGCCGGTTCCAAATGTTAATGTTAAGGCTGACTACCAGTTCAGGGAAGGATTTGCGGATTCTTTGAACTTGGGTCTGGCGTTCATGTTTTAAAGTAGACTATGGGCATCTTCTTTGGTATAATAATATTTGTTACTACCCTGGTGGGTGGGTGGACACCAGCCTATGCGAAGGTATATCATACCAAAGAGGATGCCTTAAAACTTGCATTTCCTGATATTCAGGAGATTGAAAAGAAGACAGTATTTCTGGATGAGGTACAAGAAAAAAAGATTGAAGAATTTGCCAAGACAAAGATAGAAGGTAGGGTTTTTACTTTCTATGTAGGGAAGAAGGATAGTAAGGTTATTGGTTATGCCATATTCGGTTCTAATGTGGTAAGAACCAAACCCGAGGTATACATGGCTGTTATCAACCCTGATGGGAGTTTACGTCTCATTGAGATACTAGCTTTTTATGAACCTGAGGAGTATCTACCTTCAAAGAAATGGTTCAGGCAGTTTCATAATAAGACCTTAGATGATGACCTCTGGCTTAAAAGAGGAATAAATGCGATAAGCGGGGCCACTATGAGTGCAAATGGCATTATAAGAGAAGTAAGGAAAGTACTTGCCGTTTTCAAAGTAGCCATACTGGAGGAAAAGGATGAAATACCTGGTAAACGGTAATTACAAGAACGATACACTATTAAAACTCATACTATGTTTAGGCCTTATTTTTATAGGGATTTTTTGGGTTACGAATATTCTGCTCTTTGTGGAGAAGATGGGGTTCTCGTACAAATCCATAGTAAATTATTATCTGGGAGATGAGGAATTCAGGAATCCACTCTCTTACCTTGGGCTTCTTGAGGTTACACATTACCACCTTTTCAGTTTTGCATTATTCCTGATAATGCTTAACCATCTTATGCTTTTTACTAAGGTATCTTACCGTCCAAAGATGGCGTTGATAGTTATATCTTTTGTTTCTGCTGCTCTAAATATAGGCGCAGGATGGCTTGTAAGGTTTGTTTCCCCGGTTTTTGCGTATCTTAAAATGTGGTCTTTCTGGATTTTCCAGGTATCAACTCTTTTTATTATTATTCTTTCATTTGTGTCTCTTAAAAATAGGGGATGTTCTAAAACAGAAGATGAATAAATTAATGCAGACTAATTCCATAGTCAAACAGTTTATAATTTATAGTTTACTGTTTACTGTTTACAGTTCACAGTTCACATCTTTACTTTATGCCACAGAGGTTACTCGTTCTCGCATCATGATGGGGACTATTGTCCAGATTAGTGTAGTAGATGAAGATATGGCTGAAGAAGAGGTGAATAAGGCTATTGATAAGGCATTTGGAGCTATAGAAGAGATAGACCGTATGATGAGTAATTACAAAGAGGATAGTGAGATAAGTAAGGCAAATCGTTTAAGGGCGAATGAAAGAATGACCCTGAGTCGCGAGACTTTTGACGTTATTCAAAGGGCGATAGGGTTTAGCAAACTAACCTCTGGAGCATTTGATATTACTGTAGAGCCATTGCTGAAATTATGGGGATTTTATTCAACAGGTGTAACCCATGAGCCGCGCCATTACGAGATAAAGAAGGCATTGGAATTAGTTGGCTATGACAAGATTCTACTTGATAAGAAAGAAGGAACGATAGGTTTTGCTAAAGAAGGCGTCAGGGTGGATTTAGGTGGGATTGCTAAGGGGTATGCAGTGGATAAGGCAATAGAGGTACTCAAGAATTATGGCATAAGGAATGCTTTGGTAAAGGCTGGTGGAGATATATTTGCCATGGGCATGGGGCCCACCTCTTATGGGTGGCGAATAGGTATCCAGCATCCGAGAAAAGAAGGTGAGTATTTAACAATTCTGGAATTAGAGGATAAAGCAGTTGCAACCTCTGGTGACTATGAGAGATATTTTATTATAAATAACAAAAGATATTCACATATCATAGACCCAGGGACTGGCTATCCAGAGTCCAATATCCCGGCAAGTGTTACAGTAATTTCCCAGGATTCAACTACCGCGGATGCATTAGCAACTGCAATATTCGTAATTGGCCCAGAGAAAGGTTTAAAACTCACAGAATCCATACATGAGGTAGAGGTGATGATAGTAAGTGAAAAAAGAGGCACATTGATAATAGATAAATCTAAAGGATTTGATAAATACGTTAAATTAGACTCTTCGCTTCACTCAGAGTGACATTATTGTATTGTCATTCTGAGGCGTAGCCGAAGAATCTCAAGAAAGGTGATAGATTACGTATGCATCAACACAGTAGAGTAGAGATAGATTTTAAAGGAAAACCAAGGATTGCACTCGTTGGTAATCCGAATGTTGGCAAGAGCGTTGTATTTGAACTCCTTACAGGTAAATATGTGACAGTCTCTAATTATCCTGGGACGACTGTAGAAGTGACTCAAGGGACTTCCAATTTTGACAGGAAAGAGGCTGTGGTGCTTGATACACCTGGCATAAATAACCTTATCCCGCGTTCTGAAGACGAGAGGGTTACAAGAGACATACTCCTTGAGGAGCGGCCAAAGGTAGTTGTCCATGTGGCAGATTCAAAGAACCTTGCGAGGAATCTCCAGGTTACGTTGCAACTCATAGAGATGGGACTGCCGCTTGTTTTAGACCTCAATATGTGGGATGAGGCTGTCCAGAAGAATATCCGGATAGATTCTGCCAAATTAACCGAGCTCCTTGGTATTGATGTAGTAGAGACTGTTGCTACTGAAAAGAGGGGGATGGGTAAACTCATCCATGCAGTATCTTCACCAAGGGTTTCTACGTTGAGAATTGATTATGGAGAGACAATTGAGAATGCGATAAACTCGCTTGAACGGATTCTTCCTGATACAACGATATCCAAAAGGGCTCAGGCCATTATGCTTTTATGTGGCGATGAGACATTTAAAAAATTACTCATCTACAAAGGTATCAGGGATGAGGTGGTGAATGAGATAGGTAGAATAAAAATCCAGACCCAGAAGGCGTTCGGCCGCCCATTGAGTTATGTAATAAACAGGAAAAGATGGGAGAAGATAAGAGGGATTGTGCGAGAGGTTGTGAGTGAGAGCCCTGGTGGGACAAGCCCGGTCTTTAAAGAACGTCTCGGCAAATGGATGATGTCACCTGTCTGGGGATTCCCAATTCTCATCATGGTGCTTTTTGTCGTATATAAATTCGTTGGGCAATTCGGGGCAGGGACATCTGTGGATTTTCTTGAAAATAAGGTATGGGGTAGTGCAGAAGGACCGACAGGGGGATTTGATATAGCCTTCAGGATTCCTTTTAGTAATGCGTGGCACACGATTACCCATATAAATTTTCAAGGGATAAACTGGTATTTAAAAGCCATGGTAGACAAGTTTGGCATACCTATCTTGATAGAGGAGTTTCTTATCGGAAAGTATGGGCTGATAACGATGGGTCTTACATATTCCACTGCGATTGTCTTACCAATAGTGAGTTTCTTCTTTATAGCATTTGGCATCCTTGAGGATTCAGGTTACCTTCCCAGACTTACTGTAATGGCAAATCGTATATTCAAAAGAATAGGATTGAATGGCAAGGCTGCCTTGCCAATGGTTCTTGGCTTGGGTTGCGATACAATGGCTACACTTACAACGAGGACATTGGATACGAAGAAAGAGCGTATTATAGCAACCCTTATCCTTGCACTCGGTATACCATGTTCTGCACAACTCGGGGTTGTACTCGGGATGTTGGGTTCTATATCTTTAAAGGCACTCTTAGTTACGTTTGGCGTTGTCCTCTTCCAGATATTACTCGTTGGCTTTCTTGCATCAAAGATTATACGGGGTGAGCCTTCTGATTTTATAATTGAAATTCCACCTATTAGAATACCCAAGGTATCAAATGTATTTATAAAGACCGTGGCACGCTTAGAATGGTTTTTGAAAGAGGCAGTGCCACTATTTCTTCTGGGGACACTCATGTTGTTTATTGTAGACAAGACAGGATTATTAAAGGTTTTAGAGAGACTCTGTAGCCCTGTGATAACTGGTTTGCTCAGTCTGCCCCAGGAGGCTACATGGACATTCATCGTCGGTTTCCTTAGAAGGGATTATGGTGCCGCAGGGCTATATCAGATGCAACAGGCTGGGCTGCTTACGGCTACCCAGATTGTAGTAAGTATGGTAGTGATAACCCTCTTTGTTCCATGTCTTGCAAACTTCTTTGTGATAATCAAGGAACACGGATTAAAAAAGGCGCTTTACATGGCAGGTTTCATTTTTCCATTTGCTATACTTGTGGGTGGTATACTTAACCTATTTTTAAAGATGATGAATGTTCAGTTTTAACTTATGATTACACAGATTATAAAGCGTCCGCCCAAGGCGGACAGGGATTACACAGATGAAAAGCAAAGGTGATAAGGGAAAAGATTTAAAATGTTCACTGTGCGGCTATAAATTTAACAGGAAAGACGTAAAGTGTCCCCCATGTCCTATGGCTTCTAAATGTAATGCCGCATGTTGCCCAAACTGCGGGGCACAGGTGTTGGTGGATTCTACATTGGTCAGATGGTTGAAGAAAGTGTTTAAAGGGAGGGGAGGAGATGGTTGAGAGCAGAATAGAGGAAGGGCTTGAACTCATATGGAGAAAACTGCAAGGAGGCACTGTATCTATAAGTGACCTAACAAAAAGTCTCCATCCAGAAGGGGGTACCCTTATAGAAGAGATGGTGAACCAGGATTATATATCTGTTAAGGGTGAAGATATTACACTTACGGTGAAAGGTGAAAAAGTTGTGTCGCATATCATACGGTGCCATAGACTTGCCGAGCGGCTTTTCCATGATGTTTTTGAGATGGGGCATAAGGCATATGAGACTGATGCCTGCACGTTTGAACATGTCCTTTCAAAAGAGGTAACAGAGGCAATATGCACACTCCTTGGACATCCTGCAGAATGTCCCCATGGCAGGCCGATTCCACCGGGTGATTGCTGTAAAAGGGCATTGCGGGAGGTTGAGAGTGTAATAGTCCCGCTTTCTGAACTGAAATCAGGGGAGAAGGGCAGGGTGGTCTACATTACTACAAAACACCATCCGCGATTGGATAAATTGACTTCCATGGGGCTATTCCCAGGGGTAGAGGTAAAACTCCACCAGACATTTCCATCGCCTGTAATCCAGACCGGCCAGATGCAGATAGCACTTGACAGAGAGATACTGAAGGACATCCATGTAAGGAGGATATAAATCAGGGATGGGAAAAATCCTTGCAAAGTAGCGGTTTTTGTGATAAGATAATTCTAATTATAGAGATAAAAAAATGAAACTTTCTACAAAGTCTACATATGGAGTAAGGGCTATGTTTGACCTGGCAGCCCATTCTGACAAGGGGCCTGTCTCAATTACAAGCATATCCAAAAGGCAGGATATATCTATCCCTTATTTAGAGCAATTATTTAATAAGTTACGTAAGGATGGACTGGTAAAGAGTACCAGAGGTCCAAAGGGTGGCTATGTCCTATCAAGGGGTCCTGAGGATATCAAAATAAGTGATATAATAAAGACATTGGAAGGTCCTATAGAATTGGCATATTGTGTAAGTAACGAAGGCGGTGAGGCATGTGACATGGCAGAGGATTGTGTTATAAGGCTTTTATGGAACAAGTTGAAGGATAGTATTTCTGAGGTTCTAAATTCTACCACATTGAAAGACCTGTTTGAAGAGAAGAAATACATGAATAAGCAGAAGGGATTGTAGGGGCTTGATAGTATAATAGTAAAATGGAAAAGAAGGTTCTTGTAGCGATGAGCGGTGGCGTAGACAGTTCTTTAGCCGCCGCATTATTATTAGAACAGGGTTATGAGGTCATAGGGGCTACTTTGAGGCTGTGGCCAGAGGAACTTTGTAAATACGAGGGGAATAATAGGCTGTGCTGTTCTGCCAGGGACATTGAGGATGCAAGGGCAGTTGCCACTCGTCTTGGGGTACCTTTTTATGTCCTGAACGTTGTCAGGGAATTTGATGAGAAGGTGATAGAATATTTTTGTAACGAATATGAGAATGGTCTTACTCCAAATCCCTGCATAGTCTGTAACGAGGAAATTAAGTTCGGGACATTATTGAGGAAGGCAATGGAATTAGGTATAGACTATGTCGCCACAGGACATTATGCGAGGGTAGAATATAATAGCGATACCCATAGATACATAATAAGAGAAGGGAATGACCCTTTTAAGGACCAGTCATATGTCCTGTATAGACTGACCCAGAATCAATTGGCTCACATATTACTGCCTATCGGGGATTATACTAAGAAAGAGGTTCGTAGAAAATCTAAGGAATTGGGGCTCAATGTCCATGATAAGCCTGATAGTCAGGAACTATGTTTTGTAATTGATGATGACTTAAAAGCTTTTTTACGCCTCAGGCTAAGAGATAAGGCAAGTCCAGGACTTATACTGAATAAAGAAGGAAAGGTTTTAGGTAAACATTCTGGCGTATGTTTCTTTACAGTAGGGCAGAGGAAGGGATTGGGGCTTGCAGGTGGTGAGCCCCTTTATGTCCTCAGGATTGATAAGGAAAATAACGCTATAATTGTAGGTAATAAAGAAGACAGGAAGAGTAGAGAACTTGTGGCATGTGACCTTAACTGGGTATCTATTGAGGGATTGGAAGGCAGTAGGGCAGTAAAGGCAAAGATTAGATACAGCCATCCAAAGGATGATGCAGTTATATCAAATATTCAGGGTGGTGTAAAGGTAGAGTTCCTAATGCCTCAGGAATCACCTGCACCTGGCCAGGCTGTTGTATTCTATGAAGATGATATAGTAATAGGTGGGGGATGGATAAGACCCTCCGCCTGAGGCGGATAGGTAAGGGTCTACTTGTCCTCTCTGCTTTGTTTTCGAAGAAAACAAGAGGGGATCCTTTATGGATAAGAAATTAAAATGCCTCTATGATATACTTAAAAAGATGGGCAGTGTCCTTGTGGCATATTCTGGCGGGGTTGACAGCACATTTCTAATAAAAGTGGCATCAATGGCATTGCCTCGTGATAAGGTATTGGCAGTTACGGCAAGGTCACAGACTTACCCATTGAGGGAATATAAAGAGGCAGTTCGTCTGGCAAAGACTATGAAGGTAAGTCACCTTACTATACATACAGACGAACTTGGCATTAAGGGTTTTCGCAATAATCCTGTCAATAGGTGTTACTTCTGCAAGGGTGAGTTATTCAAGACCCTCAATGGCATAGCCCAACAGCAAGGCATAAGGTATGTGGCAGATGGGGCAAATAAGGATGATTTAAAGGACTTTCGGCCTGGCAGCCTTGCAGCAAGAGAGTATGGAGTAAGAAGCCCATTGAAAGAGGCTGGCTTAGGTAAAGATGATATCAGAAAACTTTCCAGGAAGTTAGCCCTTGCCACATGGGATAAGCCATCGTTTGCCTGCTTAGCCTCGCGTTTCCCATATCATAACAGGATAACAGAGGATAAACTGACTGCAATAGAAGAGGCTGAGGAATTTATTAGGGGTTTGGGTTTTAGTCAAATCCGGATAAGACATCATGGCCAGATAGCAAGGATTGAGGTTATGCCAGGTGAGATAAAAAAACTTATCCGCGATGAGGAAATACGCAAGAAGATTCTTAAAAAATTTAAAAGATTGGGTTTTACATACGTGACAGTTGACCTTGAAGGATACAGGACAGGAAGCATGAACGAGCCGATTAATTATCAGGGTTCCAGATGATATTGGAGGTATTATCTCCCCATGCTGTTATATCCTGCTGTAAATACCATGCCACATGACCGTCTATAAACAGTAGATTCCCACCTTTATTATGTCGGTCAACAAAAGTGCCAGATGCTCCATCGTATTGCCATGCATTTGTACTATTGGTCTTCCCATCAAGTATTAAGACAGTCTTTGTTAGGTCATTGATTGTATCTATGTGACGGAATATAATAGGGATAGGGGTATCAGTCTCTAATGAAGAGTTCATCTTATAACTGTAGGAATTATTAATATTTCCTGTATAACTTGGACATTGTTTGACCAAACTCTTATTTTGATTAGGGTTAAGATATGGGGTTGTTACATTAAACCAGCATGAACCGGATGGGTCTGAATTATCTTCGTGCGGCAGGAGGTTATCATAATCATGAGTATACATCAAAAATGCCATGCCGAGTTGCTTCAGATTACTGACACAGTTGATTCGTTTTGCATCTTGTCTGGATTTGTTTACTGCAGGTAGTAGGAAAGAAGCAAGTATAGAGATTATGGCAATGACAACCAATAATTCTAATAGAGTAAAACCGTTACGTTTTATCTTCATGAGTACCTAAAACTAAAAAAGGGGACAGTCTCATTCTACGACTCACTTCGTTTGTCCGTAAATGAGGACAGTCCCCTATAGATTTAAGGGTATCGTTTCAGGATAATGCTGCCGCCGATTCCGCCTGCTGCACATGCTGCAGCCATACCTATCTTTATATTGGGGTCACGTTTCATCTCATAGGCAAGGTTCAATATTATCCTTGTGCCTGTTGCTGCTAATGGGTGTCCTAAGGCGAGTGTCCCACCATTTCTATTTATCTTTTCCTCGTCCCACTTTTTTCTCCATTTGTGCTGGAAATTCTCCTCACCCAATTTGAATATGGTAAGACATGTAGCTGCAAATGCCTCGTGTAACTCTATCAGGTCTAAATCCTCAAATTTTAAGTTAAGGTCTTTTAACAACTTTCCAGTAGAATAGGCAGGTGCTATACCCATCTGGGCTGGATTTACCCCATACAATGCCCAACCCTTTATCTCTGCCAGTATAGGCAGGTTTAACTCCTTTGCCTTTTGCTCTGTAGTTACGAGGACTACTGCAGCGCCATCACTCCTCGGACATGCATTGAATGGACTTACAGTTGCCTTAGTTTCACCTTCCTTATAAACAGTCCCTTGCAAATCCTCTTTATACATCTCATAGAATTTCTTTATACTCATCGCCTCATTATCAAATAGTAGAGGTGCCTTTGCTATCTTATCAGGGGCTTTCATAAATTGTTCCCTCAAGAATGGATTCTCATCGCGTTCAAGGACAGTCTCGCCATCCCTCTTTACAGGCACGACATACTCATCGTATCTGCCTTCTCTTATCGCATTAGTAGTTCTTGCATAACTTTCCCTTGCATATTGGTCCTGGAGGGTTTTATCTATTTTATAAATCTGGGCGCATATCTCAGCAGTAGCAGCCATAGTCATCTTCTTTACAGGGTCAGTAATACCCTCTTCCATACAGTCAGTTATCTGGATATTCGGGTCTTTGGGTAACTCGTTCCAATTACTCATCACCTTATCTAATGTCTTCAACTCCTTGTTCTTTCTAGCCCCTCTTATAGAATATGGCATATTGCTCATACTCTCTGTGCCACCTGCTATGAACAATTCTCCTTCCCCGAGTAGTATCTGGCGTGTTACAGATGATACAGATTCAATTCCAGAGACACAGTTTGATTGGACAGTATATGCTGGCACCTCATAAGGTAGCCCTGCCAATAGACTCGCTACTCTCGCGATATTAGGTGCATGGCTGCCCTGTCCTACCCATCCCACTACTACACCATCTATCAATTTTGGATTGATATTTGTCCGTGCTATTAATTCCTTCATCAATATTTTCATCAGTTCCTCTGGAAGAAACTCTGCCAGGGATTTATTCACCTGCCCTATGGGTGTGCGTAACCCAGTGCTAAGTACTATTCTCTTCCCGGATACCTGCATCTTAGAGCCTCCTTTTTGATAAAGATGATTACACACAAATGTCATTCTGAGGCGAAGCCGAAGAATCTTCCTTCACTACATTCAGGATAAACTGCGACCCTTCGTGGAGTTTACACTGAGCGAAGCGAATGTGCTCAGGGTGACATCGTAATCATAAGAAAGTTTTTTTTAATTCTCGTTTTAAAATTTTTCCAGTTGCAGTCTTTGGTAGCCCAGTAACAAATTCCACCCTTTTAGGCACCTTGTAATTGGCTAATCTCTCTTTGCAATATTCTATTAACTCTTTTTCAGTAGCATGTTGATTATCTTTCAAAAC
>Ga0209514_10008072_pt1 | contig 12155 bp, 10 predicted proteins | sample Subgrocontami58m_FD_187452 | JGI IMG/M metagenome (GOLD analysis project Ga0209514, IMG submission 187452) | Subsurface groundwater microbial communities from S. Glens Falls, New York, USA - GMW37 contaminated, 5.8 m (SPAdes) (version 3) | ecosystem: Environmental > Aquatic > Deep subsurface >...
GGTCCGTGAGGCGCTCGAGGCGGTCGGCCTCCGCGCCGAGTACTCGCGGCGCTACCCGCACGAGTTCTCCGGCGGCCAGCGCCAGCGCATCGGGATCGCACGCGCGCTCGTGCTGCGGCCGAAGCTCCTCGTCTGCGACGAGCCGGTCTCGGCGCTTGACGTCTCGATCCAGTCGCAGGTCCTCAACCTGCTCAAGGATCTCCAGCGCGAGCTCGGGCTCACCTACCTCTTCATCGCGCATAACCTGGCGGTCGTCCGCTACATCGCCGATCGCGTCGCGGTCATGTACCTGGGGAAGATCGTGGAGCTCGCGCCGGCGGACGAGCTCTACCGCGAGCCGCGGATGCCGTACACGATCGCGCTCCTCTCGGCGATCCCCGAAGCGGATCCCCGGCAGCGGCGCAAGAAGCGGATCGTCCTGGCGGGCGAAGTCCCGAGCCCGGTGAACCCGCCGTCGGGCTGCCGCTTCCGCACCCGCTGCTGGCTCGCGCAGGAGGTGTGCGCCGAGCGCGAGCCGGCGTGGCGCGAGCTCCACTCCGGCCACTGGGTGGCCTGCCACTTCGCCGAGCAGACCGGCTGACCCGCGCGGCGGCTACGGCTCGATCGGCGCAGGGACCTCGCGGAGCGTCCACACGGGCGACAGCGCGACCCAGAGCACGGCGAGCATCGCCCCGCTCGCGCCGACGGCGAGCGTCGGTCGGAGGCCGATCGCAGCGCCGAGCGCCCCGCCGAGGAGCGCGCCGATCGGCATCGTGCCCCAAACGAGGAAGCGCATGCTCGCGTTCATCCGGCCCTGGAGCCGGAGCGGGACGATCGCCTGCCGGAGGCTTACCTGGTTGATGTTGTAGGTGGTGAAGCCGGCGCCGATGAGGAGCCCGCCCGCCCCGAGCATGAGTGCTTCGGCCCAGAGCGGCCCCGCGGCGAGCGGCGTCAGCCAGAGGCCACAGGTCGCGACGAGCTGCCCGGCGACGATCGCGCGACCCGTGCCGGCGCGCCGCGCGAGGCGCGAGGCGAGGAGCGCCCCCGCGAGCGCGCCCGGTCCGCCCGCCGCGAAGACGAGCCCGAGGAGCCACGGCTCGAAGTGGAGCTCGTTTACCGCGTAGAGGAGGCCCACCGCGCCGCCGATACTCGCGAAGAGATTGCCCGTCGCGGTCGTCGCGGCGATCGGCCGGAGGAGGGGGTTGCCGAGGATCGTCCAGAGACCCTCGCGGATGTCGGACCACACGCCCGGCGCTGCGGCCGCGCGAGGCTCCGGCGCCGGCTCCGGGGCCCTGATGAGGAGGAGCGAGACCACCGAGGCGACGTAGGAGACCGAGTCGAGGAGGACCGCGACCGGCGCGGTGAGGAGCTGGACCAGCGCGCCCGCGAGGCTCGGACCCGCGATCTGGGTCACCGACCGCGAGACCTCGAGCTTGCTGTTGCCCTCGACTAGCCGGTCGCGGGACACGAGCACGGGCAGGTAGGACTGGTAGGCAACGTCGAAGAAGACGGTGAGGACGCCGTCCACGAAGGCGACGAGGTAGAGCTGCGGCATCCCCAGGACGCCGCCGAAGGCGGCGAGCGGGATCGAGAGTGTCACGAGCGCTCGCCCGACGTCCGCGCCGACCAGGACCGGCCGCCGGCGCACGCGGTCGGCCCAGACCCCCGCGAACAGACCGACCAGGATGAACGGGGCGCGCGAGAGCGCGCCGAGCAGTCCCATCTCTGCGGGCCCCGCGCCGAGGAGCAGGACGGCCGTGAGGCCCACCGCGAGGCCGGAGACGTGGTCGCCGAGGTGGGAGATCGTCTGACCGACCCAGAGGCGCATGAAGTCGGGATGCCGCCAGAGGCTGCCCGTCGGGGCCATCGCGGTAGGAAACCACGACCGCGCGCCGGCCACCGTATCGGGCACGACAGAGGGGTACCATTCCCGGCACTCGCGACCCATGTGGAGGTGTAGAGACCATGCGATCCAGACTGCAGATGCTTCCGGTCCTGCTCGTCGTCGCGGCGCTCATCGCGTCGGCGTGCGGCCAGACACCCGCGACCCCCGCGGCGAGCGCCGCGCCCGCGGCCGCCTCGGCCGCGCCGGCGGCGACCGCGGCTCCCGCCGCCGCGGGCGGCAACTTCCGCTTCGGCCAGTCGGGCGACATCTCGGCGCTCGATCCCTGGAACGTCACCGACGGCAACTCGCTCCTGGTGACCCGCCAGATCTTCGAGAGCCTCGTGGACTACGAGCCGACCGGCTTCAAGATCGTCCCGAAGCTCGCCTCGAAGTGGGAGGTCTCGGCGGACGGCAAGACCTGGACGTTCACGCTGCGCGACGGCGTGAAGTTCCACGACGGCACCGACTTCAACGCCGCCGCGGTCGTCTTCAACTTCGAGCGCGCCCGCTTCACCAAGAGCCCGAACCGGCCGTCGAAGCCGGTCGCCGACGACTTCGCCTATTACGGAGACCAGTGGGGCGGCTTCGACGACGACTCGGTCATCACGAAGGTCGAGGCGAAGTCGGCCAACACGGTCGTGTTCACGACGAAGACCTCGTTCGGCCCGTTCCTCCCGACCATCGCGATGAGCGCGTTCGCGCTCGTCAGCCCCAAGTCGATCACGGATGACAAGGACGGCTTCATGCTTCCAGCGACGAAGGGCGTCGCGGGGACCGGGCCGTTCACGTTCAAGCCGGGCGCCTGGCTCAAGGGTCAGTCGATCGCGCTCGAGAAGAACGCGAGCTACTGGGACAAGGGCAAGCCGGGCCTCGACAAGGTCACCTTCCGCTTCATCACCGACACCGCGGCGCGGATCGCCGAGCTGAAGGCCGGCACCGTGGACGCGATCCGCGACTTCGCCCCATCCGACATCGCGGCGGTGAAGGCGGACCCGAACCTCCAGATCATCCCGCGGCCGTCGTTCAACGTCGCCTACATCGGCCTCGACCACACCAAGAAGCCGTTCGACAACGTGAACGTGCGGAAGGCGGTCGCCCAGGCGCTGAACAAGCAGGCGATCGCGACCGCGATCTACGCCGGCGAGGCGAAGGTCGCCTCGCAGTTCCTCGTGCCGGGCATGCTCGGCTACGACGACAGCGTCACCGACTTCTACAAGTACGACGAGGCCGCCGCGAAGAAGGCGGTCATCGACGCGGGCTACCCGAACGGCCTCACGACCGAGCTCTGGTACATGCCGGTCTCCCGGCCGTACTACCCCGACCCGAAGAAGATCGCCGAGGCGTTCGCCTCCGACCTGGCGAAGGTCGGGATCAAGGCCGACCTCAAGACCGAGGACTGGACCCCGTACCGCAAGGACGCGCGCGAGAACAAGTTCCCGATGTGGCTCCTCGGCTGGACGGGCGACAACGGCGACCCCGACAACTTCCTCTGGGTCTTCTTCCACCCGGTGACGACCGCCGGCAAGGACGGACCGATGCAGGCCGGCGGCTGGTCGAGCCCGCAGGCCTGGGACCTCATGCGCAAGGCCGCCCAGGAGACCGACTCGGCCAAGCGCGCCGAGCTCTACAAGCAGACCTCGAAGATCGTCCAGCAGGACGTGGTCTGGGTCCCGACGTTCCACGCGAATCCGCCGACGGCCGCGTCGAAGAAGGTGTCGGGTTACCTCCCGCACCCGAGCGGTGGCGAGGCGTTCAGCGACGTGAAGCTCGCGAAGTAACCGGGAGCGGTCTGTAGCGGAGGCGGCGGCGCGCGGTGGGTAGGTACCTCGCGCGCCGCCTCCTCTTGCTCGTCCCAACGCTCCTCGGCGTCTCGATCATCGTCTTCCTGTTCATCCACCTCATCCCCGGCGACCCTGCGACCGCGATCCTGCGGGAGAGCGCGACCGCGGAGCAGGTCGCCGCGCTCAACGCTCGGCTCGGGTTCGACCGTCCGCTGCCGGTCCAGTACCTCGAGTACATGGGGCGCATCCTGCACGGGGACCTCGGCGAGAGCTTCCACACCCGCCTGACGGTGGTGGACCAGCTCAAGCAGAAGCTCCCCGCGACGATGGAGCTGGCCCTCTCGGCGATGGTCATCGCGACCGTGGCGGGCGTGCTGCTCGGCATCCTCGCGGCGATCCGCCGCGGGTCGTTCCTCGACTACGGCACGATGACGGTCGCGCTCGTCGGCGTCTCGATGCCGATCTTCTGGCTCGGCCTCATGCTCATCTACGCGTTCGCGGTCAACCTCCGCTGGCTCCCGCCGTCCACGCGCGGCGATCCGCCGGAGCTGGTGCGGACCGGCCTCTACACCGTCGACTACCTCCTGGGGCTCGACGGGGCCGGTCTCCTCGACACGGTCCGGCACCTCGCGCTCCCCGGGTTCGTCCTGGCGACGGTGCCGCTCGCGGTCATCGCGCGCCAGACTCGCTCCGCGATGCTCGAGGTGCTCGGCCAGGACTTCGTGCGGACCGCCCGATCGAAGGGGCTCCGCGAGCGGACCGTCATCGCCAGGCACGTCCTCAAGAACGCCATGCTGCCGGTCATCACGGTCGTCGGCCTGCAGACCGGCGCGCTCCTCTCCGGCGCGGTGCTCACCGAGACGGTGTTCTCCTGGCCCGGGCTGGGGACCTACGTCCTCGAGGCGATCCTCGCTCGCGACTACACGGTGGTGCAGTCGGTCGTGCTGGTGTTCGCGTTCATCTTCGTCATGGTGAACCTCATCGTCGATCTCTCGTACGCCTGGCTCGATCCGCGGATCAAGTACGCGTGAGCGACCAGACCACCGCGCTCGCGACGACCGGCGCCGTCATGGCGCGGCAGCAGACCTCGCTCTGGCGCGACGCCGGCCGGCGGATCGCCCGGCACGGCGGTGCGCGCGTCGGGTTCGTCCTCATCGGCGCGCTGCTCCTGCTCGCGCTCTTCGCCGACGTCCTGGGCGTGGCCGACCCGAACACGACGTTCCTCACCGAGACGCTCCGTCCGCCCCTGGCGGGAGGTCACGTCATGGGCACCGACGACCTCGGCCGCGACGTCTTCACCCGCGTCATGCACGGCGCGCGGACCTCGCTCCGGGTCGGGGTGGTGGCGGTCGGGATCGCCGTGGCGTTCGGCTCGCTCATCGGCTTCACCGCGGGATACTTCGGCCGGTGGTGGGACGCGCTCGCGATGCGGGTCATGGACATCGTCCTGTCGTTCCCCACGATCCTCTTGGCGATCGCGATCGTCGCGCTGCGCGGCCCCGGGATCTTCAACACGATGCTCGCGATCGGGGTCGTCGCGATCCCCGCCTACGCGCGGATCACCCGGGCGAGCGCGCTCACCCTCCGCGGCCAGGAGTTCGTGACGGCCGCGCGGAGCACCGGCGTCCCGGAGGGTCGCATCCTCCTCCGGCACATCGTGCCGAACTCGCTCTCGCCGCTCATCGTCCAGGCCACCCTCGGGATCGCCACGGCGATCCTGAACGCCGCCGCGCTCGGCTTCCTCGGGCTCGGCGCGCAGCCGCCGGACGTCGAGTGGGGGGCGATGCTCGTGGACTCGATCCGCTACCTGTTCCAGGGCTCGTGGTGGGCGCTCATGTTCCCCGGCTTCGCGATCATGCTCACGGTCATCGGCTTCAACCTCATCGGCGACGGTCTGCGCGACGCGCTCGACGTTCGGATTCGGGAGTGAGCGCGATCGGCGACGGCCTGCGCGACGCGCTCGGCGTTCGCGTTCGGCGCTGAGCGCGGCCCGAGCCTCGTGACCGATCCGCGCTCCGGTGCCCGGGCCAGGGCCGGCGTGCTCTACTTGAAGCGATGAACGTCATGATGGGTGGCGGCGGGGGCCACCAGGGCATGTTCTTCGGTGGCCGGGGCGGGAGCGGTGCGGGCGCGCGCCGCCCGTCGCTCCAGACCTATCGGAGGCTCCTCCGGTACGTGCGGCCCTACCGGCTCAACCTCCTCGTCGCCGGCGTCCTCCTGGTCGTCTCCACCGCGCTCAGCCTCGTCTGGCCGCAGGTCGTGCAGCGCGTGCTCGACCTTGGGCTCCAGGACGTCGGCCTCCTCGACACGCTCATCGCCGGCCTCGTCCTCGTCCTCCTCCTGCGAGCGGTCGTGGACGGCGCGCGGACGTTCGTGATGGCCTGGACCGGCGAGAAGGTCATCTTCGACCTGCGGATGACGATCGTCCGGCACCTCCAGACGCTCTCGCTGTCGTTCTTCCACCGCCGGAAGACCGGCGAGCTCATGTCGCACGTGACGAGCGACGCGACCGTGGTCCACGGCGTCGTCACGCAAACGATCATCGCGGTCCTCGGGCAGGTGCTCCAGCTCGTGGGCGGGCTTGCGGTCATCTTCGTCATGAACTGGAAGCTGGCGCTCCTCACGCTCGTCGTCGCGCCGCCGATCGGCATCCTCGGCCAGCGCATGGGGAACCGCATCCGCACCATCTCGCGTCAGGCCCAGGACGCGCAGGGCGAGGCGGTCGGGGTCCTTCAGGAGGCGATCGCCGAGATGCGCATCGTCCAGGCCTTCACCCGGGAGGACTACGAGGCCGAGCGCTTCCACGAGAAGCTCGCCTTCACCTTCGGAAAGTCCATCGAGCGCGCGCGCGTCGGCGCGACGATGTTCCCGCTCATCGGCTTCCTCGCGTTCGCCTCGTCGATCGTCGTCCTCTGGTACGGCGGCCACCAGGTCGCCGCTGGCGAGGCGACCGCGGGGCAGCTCGTCGCGTTCCTCCTCTACATGGGGATGGTGTCGGGGCCGGTCGGCGGGCTCGCCGGACAGTGGGCGCAGATCCAGGAAGCCTTCGGCGCGGCGGACCGGCTCTTCGCGCTCCTCGACACGCAGCCCGAGGTTGAGGATCGTCCGGGTGCGATCGCTCTGCCGCCGGTGGCGGGCGCGATCCGCTTCGAGCGGGTCGGCTTCCGGTACGGCGACGGTCCGCCGGTGCTCCACGACGTCGATGTGACGATAGCGGCGGGGCGCACCACGGCGCTCGTCGGGCCGTCGGGCGCGGGGAAGACGACGCTCGTGAACCTCGTCGGGCGCTTCTTCGACCCGGTGTCCGGGCGCGTCACCGTCGACGGCCACGATCTCCGCGACGTGACGCTTCGCTCGCTCCGGGAGCAGATCGCGGTCGTGCCGCAGGAGCCAATCCTCTTCGCCGCGAGCGTGCGCGAGAACATCCGCTATGGGCGGCTCGAGGCGTCTGACGCCGACCTCGCCGCGGCGGCGGAGGCGGCGAACGCCACGCAGTTCGTCGCGAAGCTCACCAGCGGCCTCGACACGATCGTGGGCGAGCGCGGCGTCCGGCTCTCGGTCGGCCAGCGCCAGCGCATCGCGATCGCGCGTGCGGTCCTCCGCGACGCGCCGATCCTGCTCCTCGACGAGGCGACCTCCTCGCTCGACAACGAGAGCGAGTACCTCGTCCAGCAGGCGCTCGACCGGCTCATGCGCGGCCGCACGACGATCGTCATCGCCCACCGCCTCTCGACCGTGGAGCGCGCCGACCGCATCCTCGTGCTCGACCGCGGCGGCATCGCCGAGGAGGGGACCCACGCCGAGCTCCTCGCGCTCGGTGGGCTCTACGCCCGCCTCTACGAGCGACGCTTCGTCAGCGAGGCTCCCGCGCCGGTCGAGCTCAAGATCGACGCGCCGGAGCGGCGGTGGCCGGCGGTGCCGGCCTAGCCCTGATCGGCGATCCGCCCGCGTACCCCTGTGCCGTCCGCGCGCCGATGACTCGCGTCACGCGCAGAGCGTCATGGGATCGCTTCGCGGCCATCGCTCGGCGCCGGAAGGACCAACCACGTAGATCCAACGATCCTGATCCGACGGGCTGAGATACAGCTCGATCGCGCCGAGCCGGTACCCCGTCGGCCTCGCATCGCTCGGCAGCTTCACGTTCCGTTCGAGGAGCGCCTGATACGGACCATGGGTGACGCCCTGCGGATCGCGGATGTACTGGCGCGCCTGCGACGCGCTCGGCGCAACGGTCCCCGGCGGCCACCCGATGAACACGAACGTCGCCGACCCCCAGCCGCAGTGGCCGGGTCCGGCGATCGTCGCGAGCTCGAACTCGCTGACGGACCGGCCGTCGCGCATCCACGTGTAGCCTGGGTAGTCCAGCGCAGGGTCGAAGGCGGTCGCGACCGATCCGAAGGGCAGCTCCGTCCGGACGCCGAGCAGGTTCGCGCGCCAGCCGAGCGCCGCGAGGGCGACGAGCGCGAGCACGACGACGGTCCTTCTGATGATCCGGGCGGCCACGCTAGCGCGTCCGCTCACGCAGCTCTCCCAGCGTCAGCTCGTCGGTGCGGACGACGGTCAACGTGCCCACGGAACGCTGAAGCGAGATTGTCGTCGTGAACTCGCCCAATGACGGCCCGCCGGGAGAGTCGAAGACACAGAGCCCGTGTACCGTCACGTCGAGCCCGTCTCGACGCTCGTGAATCCGCAGGGGCGCTCGCGCTTCGAGCTCGAACGTCGCCGCCGCCAGATGGACGCCACCACACCAGCCGCGGACATGAGCCTCCTCGATGTTGATCCCGGCGGCGAGGTCGGTGCCGCTGGCGGGCGCGGGGTAGTGATCCCACAGCCGACGGATGTCACAGCCGACGAGCGCCTCGGCGTAGCGGTCGTAGTAGCGCCGCACGGCCTCCACGGCGTCCGGGAACATCGTCGCGTGTGAGACACGGATGAAGAGCGGCGCGGCGCCGCTGGGGTAGACGTCACGGAGCGTCCACTCGTGCGGCTGACCTCCGCCCGCGTCGCCCCAGTACGTGGTCGTTCGCGCTACGACGTCGAACACGTACCGGTCGCTGCCCTTCTCGGAATCGAGCCGCACGACCGCACGGGCGAGACCCGCGTTGGCCGGGTCGTCGATCGGCCCGGGCTCGCAGCAGGTCCGCCACCACTCGATCTCCTCGATGCCGTAGCGACGAACGCGCAGGTCGCGCAGCGCGGCGGTGGTCGCGTCGCGGCGTGCGCCGATCGCCGGGTCGTTCATCCGCCGCGGGTCGAGCTGCCAGGCGTCGAGCGCCTTCCCGAGGTCGTCGCGCATGAGGGCACCGACATAGTCGCCGATGCGCGCCTCGACGGTGTCACCGACGAGCCGCTCGCGCGCGGTCCGATCCATCGACGCCACGACCAGGAGTGCGAGCGCCACGGCACCGAGCACGACACCACCGGCGACGAGCCGGCGCCTGCCGCTGCCGTGCGGGCCTGGATCGCTCATCCGCCACATGATGGGGGCTTCTGGACCAGACGGTAGACCTCTTCAGGGCGGGCCGGTCGGCGAAGGTGCCGTTCCGCGAGACCTGCCCTGCGGGCTCTACGCGCGCCTCTACGGGCGGCGCTTCGTGACCGACGCGTGGGCCTCCCCGGAGCGCCGAGGAGCCGCCTGCCCACGCGCCGTGGACGGTCCCCGTGCAGCGCGCCGCCTGCGGCTCGGCAGGCGGTTTGCCGGATCAAGCTCCGGTAACGGATCGACTACGTTGTCCCCGTGAGCGAAGGAAGGCGACTGCCGCTCGTGATCTCCGCCTTCGCGGAACGCCTTCGCGAGACGCTCGGCGAGTGTCTCGTCGGGATGTACCTCGGTGGCTCGTTCAGCATGGGCGACTTCGTCGAGGGGGTCAGCGACTACGACGTGCTGGTCCTCGTTGCAGACCCGCTGCAGGCGGCCGACCTTACTGCGCTCGCCACGATGCACGAGCAGCTCCTGCGGGACCACCGAGACGCCGAGCGCCTCGAGGGCGACTACGTCGCCAGGGAGTGGCTGACTCCGGAGGGAACGCGCGAAGCCGTGCCATGGTTCCGTCGCGGACGCCTCCAAGAGCAGCCGGCGTTCATGCTGTCCGCGGACAACATCGCCAACTTCCGGTCCGACGGCATCGTCGTCCTGGGCTCGCGCGCCGCGGACGTGTTGCCTGCGGTTCATCCAGACCAGGTGCGCGCCGCAGTGCGTGTGATGCTTGGGAACACCAAGGTCTGCGCGACCGAGGGGAAGGCTGCCGATGAGATTCTCGCGCTGCTGCGCTCGATGCGGGCGCTTGAGACCGGGGCGCCGACGACCAAGACGGACGGCCTTCGCTGGGGGTTCGCGCACCTCGATGTGTCCTGGCACCCGGTGCTCCATCGAGCCGACGCCGTACGTCAAGGCACCACCGTCGGTGCCGATGACGACACCCTCCGCCGCGGGATCGATGCGCTTCGTACGCTCCTGCTTCCGTCAGTCGAGGTTCATGGAGCCCCGCCTCACCCTCGCGCTTGATCGTCCGCTCGACCGCCGCTGTCTGCTGCTTCGTGGCTGGTCCGGGTTGCTTGACGGCTGTCCGAAAAATGTATACAAATATCGGACATGAACACCCCGACCGCCAACCTTCGACAGCGCGTGCTCGATCAAGTCCAGTCAGCACCGCCCAGCTACGTGTGGATGCCGAGCGATTTCACGTACCTCGGTAGCCGTGACGCGGTCGACAAGGTCCTGCAGCGGCTCGTCAAGGCCGGCCAACTGCGGCGGATCGACCGCGGACTCTACGACCGGCCCCGTACGAACAAGCTCACCCAGCGTCTGGCGCCGCCGGACTACCGAGCTGTACTCGATGCGATCGGGCGCCGAGACAACGTGCGGCTGCTCATCGATGGCCTCACTGCGGCCAATGACCTTGGCCTCACGAACGCGGTCCCGGCGCACGTCACCATCCACACCGACCTTCGCAGGCGCTCCCTGCGGGTCGGCGGGCTAACGGTCAAGTTCAGTCCGACCGCACCAAGTCGGCTGTACTGGGCCGGTCGGCCCGCGATGCGCGTCGTTCAGGCACTGTACTGGCTCAAGGACACAATAGGGGACAGCCGCGCAGCGATCATCACGCGTTTGCGATCTGCACTGCGAGACCCGAGGCACGGCCCGGCCATCCGTCAGGACCTGCTCGACGGCTTCGCCAAGCTCCCGTCCTGGATGCAACCACTCGTGCGCGATGCCTTGGGCGACGACCGCGGTGCCAGTGTGGGCCACTAGAAGGTGCCGATGAACCCGGGGTTCCAGGCGATCATCAACGCCAGCGCGATCGATCGTGGCGGACTCTTTGCAGAAACGGCGCAGCGGCTCGGGACGGCGCCGGGCAATGTCGAGAAGGACTTCTGGGTCTGTTGGACGCTGGATGCTCTCTTCAACGCCTTGCCAAAGCCTCCGCGCAAGCTGTTCAAAGGCGGCACGGCACTCGCCAAAGCATTCGATCTTATCAAGCGCTTCTCCGAGGACATCGACATCGCGATCTTCCGAGGCGATCTTGGTCATGATGTCGGTGCACGTCAGCTCATCGATCTCTCCAAAGGCCGACGCGCGAAGCGACTCGAGAAGATCCAAGCCGCATGTCGGCGCTACATGGCGGAGACCTTCATGCCAGGCCTAGAGGGCATTGTCGCAGCCGCGATGAGAGAGGCTTCGATCCCGGTGGAAGGATTCTCAGTCTCGCTCGACCCAGATGATCCGGACCAGCAGAGCGTGCTCTTCCGGTACCCGGCTGTCCACAGGGAGAGCACGTACATCGCGACAGTGGTCAAGATCGAATCCGGCGCGAGGTCGGCGCTGGACCCGCACACAGACAGGGTGATCCGGCCGTACGTCGAGCAGGAAGCGAAGGTTGACCTGCGCGTCGCAGGCGTCACATCGATGCTGCCCGAGCGAACGTTCTGGGACAAGATCGTGATCCTGCACGGCCTGCGTCGCTCGTACGACAACACCCGGCGACTCAAGCGCGACGGCGAACGTGTGTCGCGTCACTACTTCGACCTGCATAGCCTGCTCAAGGCTCCCGAGGCCGCAGTCTGGGTGAAGAACGACGTGCTTCCGCGCGATTGCGCGCTGCACGCGGAGCTCTTCTTCGGTAGCGCCACGTCGATGCTTCAGGAAGCGAAGCGCGGTACCTACGCGCTGAGCCCCGCGCCCGAGATGGCCAAGTTACTGGCGACGGACTACGGTCGGATGGCTGGAATGGTCTTCGGCGATGTGCCGCCGTTCGACGAGGTACTCGCCGCCGTCCGCCAGCTCGAGGAGCGGCTCAACAGTTAGCGCCGCGTCCAGCTTCGAAGCGCTTGGGAATCGGGACGGTCGAGAGGAAAGGGCGCGCCGTTGAAGGCGCAGGTGCAGCCTCCGGCTGACTCAATACAGGTCGGGCCGGAGGAAGGGGGCGAGGGCCATCGCGACGAGGTCGGCGAAGGCGTCGGTCCGCGAGACCTGCCCCGCGGTGAGGAGCCCGATCGCGCCCGCCTGACGC
>Ga0209514_10008073_pt1 | contig 12154 bp, 10 predicted proteins | sample Subgrocontami58m_FD_187452 | JGI IMG/M metagenome (GOLD analysis project Ga0209514, IMG submission 187452) | Subsurface groundwater microbial communities from S. Glens Falls, New York, USA - GMW37 contaminated, 5.8 m (SPAdes) (version 3) | ecosystem: Environmental > Aquatic > Deep subsurface >...
TTCCCCTCTTGTTATCAAGACATTTGCATCAAGCTGCTTTAAAAGCCTTGAGCCGATTTCAGCAATAGCGTCATCTGTTCCATCTTCTATTCCTGCCATTTCACTGGCTTCCAAATTATTTGGAGTCATCAAAGTTACATTAGAATACAAATCACGATGCTTTGGCTTCGGATCAACAATTATTGCTTTTTTGTATTTATTTGCAATTTCTATTGCTTTGCTGCAAACATACGGAGTTATCACGCCTTTTGCATAATCAGATATTACAACAACGTCAGCCTCTTTGATAATTTTCTCTAAAAATTTTATTACTGAATCTTCTATATTTTTATGGACATGCTCTTTCTTCTCATAATCCACTCTCAATAATTGCTGGCTTTTTCCAATTATCCTTATTTTTTGCGTTGTAGGCTTGTCCTTGTCAATAAAAATTCCTTCTGTGTTTATTCCCTTTTTCTTTAACTCTGAAATCAAGATGTTTCTGGTTTCATCATTTCCTGTAATTCCAACCATAAACACTTCCCCATTCAAGGCAGCTATGTTGTTTGCAACATTTGCAGCTCCGCCTGGCTCATAAGTTTCTCTCAAAACATTCACAATTTGAACAGGCGCCTCAGGGCTTATCCTTGATACATCACCCCATATGTACTTGTCAAGCATTATGTCGCCTATTACAAGGATTTTCTTGTTTTTGAACTGCTCCAAAATTTTCAATAATTTTTGTTTCATTTTATTGTTTCCTTTTTTGTTGATTTTTATTTTTTGATTTTATTTTATTGAGAGTTTTTATTGATTGCTCAAATTGAGTTCATATGTTGGAAATCGCAAATTTTACAATAATTTATTACGATTTCAGAGCTTGCTCAAAAACCACTATATATTAATGTAAATTGTGGTTTTTGACACTCCGCAGCTTGTTGCAATATCTCAACTCAATTTGAGGCTTAAAAATCCCCACAGCTTGCTGTGATTGGGATTTTTAATTTCCAATATTTGGTGTTGGTGTTTATTTTATTATAGCAAATCACACTAACATCCGTACCTTTTCGTTGTGATTTGCTTATTAGGAAATAATAAATGTATACGAAAATTAAAGTTATTTCCTATAAAAGTAAAATTTATGTATTTTGTTTATCTTATTTTTTCTTACATAACGCATTATCAACCATATCTTTTAAAAAACTCTCAAATATAGACAATTGCGTTGATTATTTGATTTGTACGCAATTGTCTATCTCGTAAATTGCGGCTATTTATTAAACTACTCACCGCAATTTACGATACCATCAACTATTTTTCTATGCAATGACGGAATTGTTTTTTCATGCTTATCAATAATTATAAACCCCTTTCCGCCTAATGAAGTTGGCCTTTTGACCACATTCTCTTTTGGCCTGTAATGGTCTATCATGTCAAAGTTTGCTGCAGTTATATTTTTGACCTTAAAGCCCAGATTTCTGGCAATTGTTAATGCTTTGAGGAATACTTCCGGCAATATTACCGCACAGCCAGTGTTTAAGATTACGCCATTTTCGAGCTTGCTTACGCTTTCCGTAAAAATCTTAAAATCTTGGTAAGAAGTTTTGCCAACATCAGCGCCATTACAGCTAGGATGCTGATGTATTACATCCGTTCCAATTGCCACATGCACAGTAGCTGGAATGTTTAATTTGTAAGCATTGTACAATATGCTGTATTCTTTGTTTGGAAGATTTAAGTCATTTATTTTCTTGCCGACTGCATGACCAAAGCCATCATTATTTTCAGCGCCTTCTTTTATTGCTTCATTGAGTATGCTGCCTGTCTCTTCAATCATCCCAAAAGTGCCATCCTCAATTGTTCGCTCGGCATATTCTGACGTTTCTCCTATTAAAGCCAGTTCAAAGTCATGGATTGGACCGGCGCCATTCATTGCAATATGCTTTATTACTCCTTTTTTCATCAAGTCAATAATCAACAGGCTCATGCCAACTTTTATCATATGAGCGCCCATCATAAGAATCACTTGTTTTTTATTCTTATGCGCTTGGATTATTTTTTCAATTAATCCATCAAAATCTTTGGAATTAATCAAGACTTTAGAATCTTCTGGCTTAATCAAATCATTTAATCTTACTTTGTTTTTTCTCTGTTTTATAGATATAGTTTTTATTTTGCTGAAGTCTAGCATTTTATTTTCCAAACAATTCTTTTTCTACTATTTCACAAATAATATGCCCCGTTAGCATATATCCCTCTTGAATTCTTGGCGTATCATCGGAAGGCACATTCAAGCAAATATCTACTTTATCTTTTAGAATACCTCCTTTTCCGCCTGTAAATGCAACAGTAATGCCTCCTAACTCTTTGGCTTTCTCTATAGCCTTGATTACATTTTTTGAATTGCCGCTGGTACTGATTCCTATTACAACATCTCCTTTTTTTACAAATCCTTCGACTTGCTTTGCAAATACATCTTCAAAACTATAGTCGTTTCCCATAGCGGTTAAGCTTACATTATCGGTCAAAGCTATTGCAGGAAGAGATTTTCTATCAAAATAATAACGAGATACAAATTCTGTTGCTAAATGCATGCTATCGGCACAACTGCCCCCATTGCCAAATAAGATAACTTTGCCATCATGTTTATAGCAATTTATGATAGTTTTAGCTATTTTCTTTATCACGTCTTTGCATCGAGGTAATTTTTCTATTGTTTCTTTATGTTCACTTATCCTTTTTAGTATTAAATTTTCCATTTTTTATATCCTCCAAAATTTTGGCTATGTACACCATAGGCTTTAGTATGAAGTATTCATACTTTACTACTTATTTATAAATCTTTCGTTTTTATGAGTTAAATTGCCTATTCTATAATGCAAAAATATAAATAGTAATACTTTTTCCTACTTATTCATACTATGACTAAATCAAAAATAGCAATATCGATAGACCAATCTTTGTTAAAAGTTGTTGACTCAAAAATAGACAAGTCCATAATCAGAAGCAGGTCGCAGGCAATAGAATATTTTCTGAAAAAAGGCTTGCATGAGCAATCTGTAAGCGTTGCTGCGCTTCTGCTGAAGGGAGATCATCAAGGCATAGCATTGAAAGAAGTGAAAGGGAATTCTTTAATAAAGCAGCAGATTGATTTCTTCTCAAAATATGGAATAAAGACAATTTGCATTATAACCCAGCATACTAAAAATATGAATTTGCTGCTTGACGAGGTTTCTGAAGCTAAAATAAACGTAGAAATAATTGAAAGGCAGGCAAAAGGAAATGCAGACGCGTTGAAAGCAGTAAAAGACAAAATAAGCAATAATTTTGTTGTTATGTCAGGCGATACATACAATAATTTTGATTTGTTAAAGATGATTAAAAAACATATCGAATCAGAAAAGCTTGCAACAATGGGCTTGATGACGAGGGAAAAGACAAGCAGCTACGGCACAGCAATTCTCGACGGCGACTTGATTATTGATTTTGAGGAAAAGCCAAAGCATTATTCCACAAATATAGTCAATGCAGGCATTTATATCTTCAAGCCTGAAATATTTGAGATGTTTGAAAACTCAATCTCGCTTGAGAAAGACTTGTTTCCAAAATTAGCAAGAATGAAGCAGTTGATCGGGTTTTTTACTTATGGCGAGTATGTGCATATAGGTGGTAATTGAGCCATCAGTTTAGAGTTTTTAGAAATTCTTCTGGCGAAGCTATCTTGATATTCCTAAATGATTTCAGATTGAGTAAATGATTGTCTTGGCTTACAATAAAGTCTGCATTACAAGCTAATGCACAATCCAGAATTTTATCGTCTTTTGGGTCGTCCTTGATAACTGTAACTGATTCTTTGGACTCAATTAAATGTGTAAAATAAATCACAGCATTAACAATATCATCAATTTCCTGCTTTTCAAGGTTAAAATCCCTAACTAATACTTTTCGAATCTCTTCTATTATGTAATTTGAAATGAAGACTATAATTTCTTGGTTTATTGCTTTCTTCACAACAATATAAGGTTTACCCTCCCAAAATACAGCAGAAATGAAGATGTTCGTGTCTAAGACAACGATTGTTTTAATCACTTTATGTGCATCAAGGTTTGTTGATTTTCTTTATGAAGTCTCCTTCTTTCCAACCTTTCTTCTTTGCTAATTCTGTCCCCCATTTATGTACTTTTTCAAACACTTGCTCAGCTCTAGGCACTTCAATTTTCTTTAAGATTAAGGTATCATCCTTTCCGAATATAGCAAAATTAGTGCCTTCGTCTATTTTCATCTCTTCTCTTAGCTTTTTTGGCACGACAATCTGCCCTTTTGAAGACATAGTTATTATTTCAGCCATTTTACATCACCTGTAAGAAAGTAAGCATAACTTACATATAAACATTTTGTTTTTATAGAAGCAGTTGGTTGGTTTTTTTACGTATGGGGAGTATGCGCATATGGGGGTTTAAACTAAAATTATTCATTGATAATTAAAACTTCACAAATTATAATGCTCCATTGCATAATCATACGCACCTTTCTTTGCTATTTCAGTCTCTTTTAGTAGTATTTCAATCCCCCTTTCCCTAAACCAAGGAAGTGTTTTAGGAGAAATAGCATCTACGATTCCATTTTTGTATTGTTGTTTATTGTATAAAAAGTGAACATTTTTTCCTGCGCCAGAAATGTTTAATGCAACTCCATACTGATCGAAGAGTTCTTTTTTTAATTCTGCAAATTCATTAGCTGTGAAATTTCCATATCCACCGATATCAGCTCTTCTTGGTTCATGGAATCTGTCTCCCCAAACAAGTTCGAGAAATCTATTGACATTCCCGCTTATTAATGCACCAGTCGCCGCAGATATCAAACCAATTTGTGCTATGAAATCTTCTGCCAGAACAGGATATTTAGTAACTCGTCTCATACCTTCTGTGCCTTCGACTTTTTTATGAGAGGAATATCCAACAACAACGCCTAAATTATCAGGTACTTCGTATACATCAATAGAGGCGGTTTTTGATGAAGGGGAAATTGCAACAACATTAAATCTACCATTGACTGAACCAGCAACATTGTCCTTGTGTTCGCCAGGCTCACCTTTCGCACTAAGAGCAATAATCTCATCCCGAGTAAACTTTTTTTCATAGATGATGGCTGCCGAGATAACAGCTCCGACAGCATCTGCAGCTGATCTGCCAGTACCACCAACAGAATAATTATCATCTTCATAAAGAATATGGGCTCCATCTTTAATTCCAACTTGTCTGAAAAAGCTTTCTAATGCCTGTCTTCCAGCATAACCTAAAACTCTTCCAGGCGGTGGCTGATAAGGACTTTTTGCTTCAATTTCTATGTCACCTGTTGTTTTTGTATAGGTAACTTTAAGCGATGGTTGCAAAGTACCAAAGCTCCATGTATCAAAACCTAAACCTACATTTGCTATTGAAGAAGGGACAATTAATTTTACTTCGTCCATTTGACTAATGGATTTTTATTCTTTATTTAAATTTTGCTTTTTTATTTTATACTTTTAAGTGGTAATAATCAAACCAACTTCTCCACTTCTCTCAACACATCATTAACACTAATATTTTTCATGCATTTTTGATAATCATTGCTGTCTTTTGGATACAGGCAGTCTGGAACTTGTCCTTTATGCACATTTATGCATGGGCTGAATTCGCAGTTGTAGCCTTTGTACAACCCAATATTTCCCTTTCCATAAGGGCCAAAACGAACAGGCAAATTCGGTCCAAACAACCCAATGGTTTTGGCGCCCTGTGCTGCTGCAATATGCATCGGCCCTGCGTCATTGCCGATGAACAAATCACATTTGCTTATTAAGTAAAATAATTGATTAAGTGATATTTTCCCGGCTGCATTTATTGTGCTGTTTTTGTTATCCATATTTTTTTGTACGCTATCGATCAAATCAATTTCATTAACATCGCCTGTAAATATTATCTTTGCTTTATACTTGTCAATCAGCTCGTCGCAAAGCTCTGCATATCTGTCAAAAGGCCACATTCTTGACTTTGCTGACTCTGCCGCTCCTGGGGCGACGCAAACAATAAAATCATTATTTTGAATTTTATTATTTTTTAAAAATTTATCAACATAATTTTTGTCATTTTTTGAAAAATTTAATTGTGGCAGTTTGCTTGTATCATAAACAATACCTAAAACTCTCACCAAATCCAGAAATGTCTGCGCGGCATGCTGTTTGTCATTGTACTTGACTTTGTCTGTGTACAATTTTGCCCTTGCGCCATGGGAGTAGCCAATAACCTTTCTGCCTGCAAAAAAAGATATTATTGCCGACACGTTAAGATATTCTTCCATATCAATAACCAAGTCGTATTTTTTCCTGTTTTTTAGGATAAAATTAAGGACGGAGAAAGAGTTTAATTTAATTATAGCAATGTCGTCTATATTTTTATTATCAAAAAAAACGTCCTTGTTTCGCGGTGATGTCAATACATTTATTTCAGCTTTTGGAAATTTTTTTCGCAATGCTTCGATAGACGGCAATGTCAAAATTGTTTCTCCAATACCCCAGAGCTGCACTACAAGTACCTTGTCAATTTTTTTGATTTCAGCATTTTTTTGCCTCTTGAAAACAGAAAGAAAATTGCAAATTATGTTACCAATGTACATGTCAATAAGTTTGATTAAAAATACCATAGATGAAAGAAAAATAAGAGGCTATTTAAATCTATACCAGAATCCTACTTTTTCCTGCTCTTCATTGCCATCTCCCTCACAATGGTTTCAAGTTGCTTCTGGTTTTTTCTGGTAATAATATAAGTATAAAAGATTGCTGCAATCAAAAACAAGAAGCCGCTTACTATCAAAACATCCAATGCCCTGAAAAAGCCGCCATACTTGACTATGGGGTCTAGTAAAGAAGGAAAGAATGAAATGATTATGACTGCAACGTATATAATTACCCATAAAGCAAATTCTTTTGCGGTAAATTCTTTTCTTTTGTAATTAATAAATGTATAATAAAGAAAAAACAATCCAAACAAAAATCCCGCTATTTGTATTCCTAAAACCATTTTTTACCTGCCGTTAAACAATTTCCACCAAAACATGTTCAAAACTATCTTTATGCCATCCACTATGGTTGTGCCCTTGTATTTGTCAGAGTAGATTGTTTCAATTGGGATCTGCACATATTTCAATCTTTGCTTTCCAGCCTTGGATATCATTTCAGACTCCATAGAGTAATCAGAGGCGCTCCACCTTATTTTTTTATAGGCTTCTCTTGAAAATGCCCGAAAACCGCATTGCGTGTCATTAAGCTTTACGCTGTATAAAAACCCAACAACATTTGATATGAACCAGTTGCCAAATCTAAGAATAAAGGGCATTTTGCTGCTTGCTTTCCTGTAGCCAAAAACAATGTCGTTCTTTTTCAGATTCTCAATAAACCTCGGGATGTCTTCAGGGTTGTGCTGGGCATCTGCATCCAATACAACCATGAACTTTGCGCCCTTTTTTATTGCGAAATCACAGCCTGTTTTAAGGGCAGCGCCTTTGCCCAAATTGATTATGTGCCTTAATACCACTGCGCCTGCTTTTTCTGCAAAATATTTTGTATTGTCTTTGCTGCCGTCGTCGACAACTATAACATTGGTTATGTACCTCTTGGTTTTTTTAATTATGTCTGCTATGCTGGTCTCTTCATTATAAGCCGGAATCACGGCCCAAAGTTTTTTTGTTTCCATCTAAGAATTGTCTGTAATGTTTGTGGTGCCAGTTTCGACAATAGTTTTTTCTTTAATTTTTGGCTTAAGACTGTTTGCATAATCTTCAACTATAGTCTGATTTTTGCCTTCCCAATCTATCTTGTAAGTGTAAATGTCAGTTCCTGTCAGACCGCGCTGATGGTTAAATAATTTGAAATACTTAAGCCCATGCCCCTGCATGTAAAACATTCTTGTGAACATGCCGCCAGTCAGCTCTTTGCTGGAAATTACCAATTCAAGTTCATTTTCGCTTTTTGGTATTATTGTCACGCCTAATGCCACTGTATTTCCGCCAAACTCTTTCTTAAACAAACCATTTTCTGTTGTGAATGCCGCAGCTCCGGGCCTTACAGTGCCTTGCTCATTTATTCCAAAGACATCGTAGCTGCTTAGGTTAATTTGAAATCCATTACCGCATAAATATATGCCATCGTTGTTTTTATTGCACGTTGTTGTTCCTCCGTAGCCCGGCCAAGGAGCAATCCATGCATTTGCCTCGCTGTTGCTTGTTATTGCCTGCATTTCAAAGTAAATGTTGTCTGCCTTGTCTCTTGTGTAATTAAACTTTTTCATCATATAGTCAACTGCTTCCTCTTGCGGCATTCTTCTTGCATTCTGCCAGAGATCGGCTCTTTCAAAATTCCAGCTGCCGAAATGGCCCCACACACCGCTTTTGCCAATCATGTCTTCTGATGCAATGAAATAAGCTTCTGGCGGATTGCAATGCGTAAATGACAATATTATTTCTATTTGTTTTTGATCAAATTTATACCCTTTAAGCTTTTGCTCTGCTTCTTTTTTATCCAATAAAATAATATCATTTAATATCTTCAATGACAGGTGTGTGTCATTGTTTATTTTGGACAATTGAGTAAAGGCATTGTTTGATCCGCAGTCAAGCATTCTTAATATGCCTATTGCCTGTTTCTCATCGCTTGTCATTAATAACTTTCCAACCCAGTGCGCAGCAGGCGAAGTTTGCGTTGTGCCGTCAAACGTAACCCTTCTGTCAGCAATCGCCTTGAAATGATGGCCAAAGTCCCACCATGATGTTATTATTGCATCTTCCTTGGAGTCCTGCTTTATTGCAATCAAAGCGTTATACCATGCATCATTGATAATAGGTATGTCAGAACCTGCAGCTGATATCGCACCCTTTATCGGGCTGGCATAAAAAATGAACAGCATTGCAATAATCAAAATGCTGCTGCCTATTGCTTTGTGTATTTTAAACTCTTTTGTAAGTCCTTTTGATGCGTACTCATAAATTTTGCCAAGAGCAACTCCAAAAGCAACGCTGAATGCAGGAGCCAGCAGCAATGTAAATCTTATGCCCTTGAGGCTTGCAAATATTGTGGAAGACATCCAAATGGACAGGAGTATCATAAGGCCAAAGCTGTACGACAAATCTTTTTTATATACTGTTATAAACAGCCTTAAAAAGATTGGTATGAAAATCCATATGATCAGTCCAATAGCCGAGATGTTTACACCCAACTTTATTAATAAAAAGTAAGAGCCGTAAAAGAGGGCTGTTCCTATAATATAAACAAAATCAAATTTTTTTACACCTTCACTTCTTGATATTGTCAAAACCAGCCCCAGCAAGCTTATGAAAAAAAGAAACGGGCCGCCAATTGAATTTATAATGCCGTTGATAGAGCCTTCATTAAGCTCTGCAACTGTTGTCAGCACATTGGGCCACAATATGCCCTCAATAACTGGCTCTTTTATTGACTTAAAGCCAAGCGGGCCGGTAAAGCTTGACACAAAGGAAGGCCATCCGGAAAAAAGAACTACAAAAATTGCTGTAGTTATAAAATAAACAAGCCCTATAACTAAAATGTTTCTTAGGTATGTATCATAAAAGACCAGGCCTATATTTTTTTTAATGTCCTGAAACTTGGTTAATAATATATATAAAAATATAATTGCAATCGTAGCAAGCAAGAAGTCAAAAATATACCACCAGCCGCTCCATGCTTTTGTGAACAAACCTGTGAAAAAGCCAGCAATCGTAGATAAGACTGCTATTCTTATTGTATTTTTAACATCTATTGTCATAACGAAAAGCCATGTAACCAGCAATGGGAAAAATATAACCCATATATCATTGTCCGGGTGCAGGCTTCTCGATAAGAAAGCGCCGTTGACAGCCATCATCAATCCAGCAAAAAACCCGCCGACATTGCCGGCAATTTTTCTTGCAATCAAAAACACAAGCAGTACGCATAATGCTGAAATGAACATAGTGAGATGGAACATGGACTGTATAAGGCCCAAGCCAGGCGCAAAAAAATGCAGAAACTTATAGAAATAAGCCAAAGAATATGCATGAAACATGTCCGGAAATACAAACCTTCCAAGAGGGGCTAACTGGTGATTATCAAACGATCTGCCGTCTTTTAATACATCGCCCGGGTATCCATGCTTGATAATATTTTCTGCGTATCTTGACCAATAGTAAGTATCTATATCCGGCATATACATTTTTCCGCTTTCATCCTGGAAGAAGCTTTTGAAGTAATTTGATGTGGCTTTTACCTGATCATCAATTTGCTTCTTGTTTTGGCTTATCATCTTCTGCATTTCAGTATCCACAAGCGCGTTTTTATTTGCATCCGGCAGATTAGGATACTGCTGGTCGATTGATGATTTTATCTGCGATCTTAAGCCGTTGATTACGCTGTTAGCTGCCCAGTCGTCTGTAACAGGAAGAAATCCAACCTGCATTCTGACGTATATGGACAATATTATAGGAATAAGCGCCAGAAAAACAACGCCATATTTTTTGAAAAAATCAACAATTCTGCCCCAGTCAACTGACAGCTCGTCATCTTTTGTCGAAGATTCTTTATCGCCAGACTTGAAAAATTTCTTGATCTTGCTAAAGTCAAATGATATCTCATCATCGTCTTTTTTATGCTCTTTTGATTCGTGCTTGTCATCATCCTTGAAGAATTTCTTGAGCTTGCCAAAGTCTATGGATATTTCATCATCATTTTCTTTTATGTCTATTTTAAGATCTGTTTCTTTCTTCTCCTTGACATCTACCTTTATTTCCTCATCTTTTGTTTTTATGTCAACAACAGTTTCCTTAAACTTGCCTTCGTCGCTTGTTTTTATCTCTACCTTTTTCTCGTCTTTATCACCTTTAAACCATTTTTTCATCTTGCCAAAATCTATAGAAATATCTTCATCACCTTTTTCCATTTAGATTGCCACCTTATCCACGCTGTAGAGGTAAATATGGCTTTTTAAAAAGCTTTTGATATGGATAATTATACAGCCTTAATTTTCAAAAACCCGAGACCCATGTGCCTCCATGGGCTTTAATGGGTGCCCTCATACCTATTTTTGCCTGAAAGTGTTATTGAATGGAGTAATAATCCTACTATAATACAAATTCAAATTATGCAAAAATAACTTTTGAGAATCCCAAAAATCTCGGCTCTTTGAGCAGCAAATTAGTGACTAAAGGTATTGGTGTGTCCCTGTCGTATTTTTTCAGTATTTTCCTTACTTTTTCCTGGCTCATTAAATTTAACAGTCTGTCGTAATCCTTATCGGAAAATTTGTTAAGAATTTTTCTTATCCTTAAATGGAGAAGAAGTTCTTTGCCTGACTGTTTTTTGAATTCCTTGTTGTAATCTTTTTTGTTGACAATACAATCACTTAATGTGTGCGCTGCTTTTAATGACGGAATTATACCCCCTCCTGTTGTGGCCTTTACTTGCGTTGCAGCGTCGCCAATCAAGTAAACATTATCTTTCTGAATTGTTTTTTTTGGATTGTACAATGGAATCAAGCCAGATTCCCAGCATATTATGCCTTTTGAGCCTGTCCTGCTTTTAAGGAATCTGTAAAAGTGCTCCTGGGCATTTTCAAAGCAGCCAATGCCAATTCTTGCAGCATCTTCTGACTCGGGAACGCACCATCCAAAGAAATCTGGGAATTCGGAGCCAAAATATGTTTCGAATGATGACGTGTCCATCTTGAGATTTACCTTTGCTTGCATTCCAACATAATATCTTAAGTTTGAATTTATTCCGGCAGCTTTTGCAACAGCAGAATAAGGGCCATCTGCACCTACAATTATTTCCGATTTTATTTCCTTCATCTTGCTGTTTTTTTTGTATTTTATTTTTATTGAATTTTTGCCATCGAAACCTATGAATTTATGATCAAGCAATATTTTTGCTCCTGCGTCTTGAGCCATTTCTGCAGCAAACTGGTCAAACTTATTGCGCCACATGACGATTTCATCGACATTAACGTCTATTCTCTTATTTTTGCTTACCACAATAACCTTGTCAAGCCTTTTTGCTATGACTTCATTTTTCAGCTTGAAGAATTTTTCAATAGAATGTGTGACAATGCCAGTGCATTGGACAGGAGAGCCAATTGTGTTGTGCTCTTCCAATATT
>Ga0209514_10008075_pt1 | contig 12148 bp, 12 predicted proteins | sample Subgrocontami58m_FD_187452 | JGI IMG/M metagenome (GOLD analysis project Ga0209514, IMG submission 187452) | Subsurface groundwater microbial communities from S. Glens Falls, New York, USA - GMW37 contaminated, 5.8 m (SPAdes) (version 3) | ecosystem: Environmental > Aquatic > Deep subsurface >...
AGTAGTGCAGCCGGGCTGGGTTTTCCCCAAGCGCGCGAGCCGTGGCTGACCGCGCGAGCGCTCGCGTGCACTAGCACGCCTGTCGGACTTAGAACTCATCCGCAAATAATGCTTATCTCGCCCGGCACTTTCCGAAAGCAAATGATCGCAGCGCCGAGCATGTTCAAAGCCAAGTATGAACGATCCGTCTTTTCGTAGCGAACCAGGAGCTTTCGGAAACGATTGAACCAGGATGCGCAACCCCCACAATCCAGCGCCGGGGCTTGTATCCATTCTTTTTGCGCACCTTTTCTTCGCCGCGAGAGCGCACGTGCGGCCTTTCCAGTGACAGCCCGTGCGCAGAACGTACACGACACGATGGCCCCGAACACCAGCCGAGCATCTCTGGACTTACGCCCCCCTCTATTCCCGGATGACCCAAAAGAAGAAAAGCCATGATGCAGCGAACGAAAAGCGGACGCCATTCGACATGAAAGATGCCGGCTTTCTCCGCGCAACACGATGAGCTTCTGGGTCGTTCATGCGCTCAATGGCATCTCCTTCGGGATGCTCCTGTTCCTGCTTGCCGCCGGCCTGTCGCTCATCTACGGCCTGATGAAGATTCTCAATCTCACCCACGGGTCCTATTACCTCTTGGGCGCCTATATCGGGCTGAGTGTCGTGCGCGGCACCGGAAGCTTTGTGCTTGCCGTCGCCGTCGCAACCCTGGCGATTGCGCTGATCGGCGCGCTGATGGAACGCTTTCTCCTGAGGCGCTTCCATCTTCAAGAGTTGCCGCAGGCGCTCCTCACCTTCGGCTTTCTGTTCATCTTCGCCGACCTCGCGCTCTTGATCTGGGGCGGCAATTCGCAAACCCTGCCAAAACCCGAAGCCTTCGCGCATTCGGTCCATATCGCGGGGATCGTCTACCCGACCTATCGCCTGTTTCTGATTGTGGTCGGTCTGCTCGTCGGCGCCGCGTTGTGGTGGTTCCAGGAGGGGACGCGAGCGGGCGCGATGTTGCGGGCCGGCGTTGACGACGAAGAGATAGCCCGTGGCCTGGGGATCAACGTTTCACTGCTGTTCACGCTGGTGTTCGCACTCGGCGCGTTTCTGGCGGCGCTCGGTGGCGTGCTGGGCGGGCCGATCGTGGGCGTCTATCCGGGCGCCGACTTCGAGGTGCTGCTGCTCGGGCTCGTCGTGGTGATCATAGGCGGGCTGGGCAGCCTAAAGGGGGCGCTGGTTGGGGGCCTGCTCGTCGGGTTGCTCGACAACTTCGGCAGGACTTTCTTTCCCGAGCTTGCCCTGTTCACCATCTTCGTGCCGATGGTCGCGATTCTCGCGATTCGTCCCACCGGAATCTTCGGCCGCGCATGATTTCCAGATCCTGGTTGATCTCAGGCGGCGCGATCGCGATGCTGATGCTGCTGCTTCCTTACGCCGTCTCGTCCTACTACCTCGGGCTTGCGTCGAAGATACTGATCTTCGCACTGTTCGCAATGAGCCTCGACCTGCTGCTGGGCTACTCGGGGCTCGCCTCGCTCGGGCATGCCGCCTTCTTCGGTGTCTCCGCCTACACCGTGGGGCTATTGACCTTGCGCGCAGGCGCGAGCGCGTGGCTAGCTCTTACAACGGGGCTTCTCGCCGCCGGGGTCACCGGCGCCCTGTTCGGTCTGCTGGCACTGCGGACGCGCGGCAGCTACTTTCTTATGATCACGCTGGCCTTGGCACAAGTGCTCTGGGGAATCGCGTCCGGCTGGCGCAGCATGACCGGAGGCGACGACGGGCTGCCGAATATTCCCCGTCCCGATCTTGGCCTGCCGTGGTCGCTGGCCGATACCACTCCGTTTTATTACTTCGTGCTCCTGATAGTCGCCGCCGCAGCCGCCATCCTCGCCCGCATCGTGCGCTCGCCGTTCGGCTACGCGCTGCGCGGCATCCGGGAGAGCGAATCGCGCATGTCGGCCCTGGGCTACAACGTCTGGCGTTACAAGTATGTCGCCTTCGTGCTGGGGGGGCTGTTCGCCGGCCTGGCTGGTTGCCTCTATGTTTACCTGAACCGCTTCGTCAGTCCGGATTACGTCCATGTGGTTCGTTCCGCGGAGGTGCTTCTCATGGTGATCCTGGGCGGCGCCGGGACGCTAGTCGGCCCCGCGATCGGCGCCGGCCTGATCATCCTGTTCGAGAATGTGGTCAGCACCTACACCGAGCGCTGGCTGATGGCGCTGGGCGTCGTCTATGTTCTGGTGACGCTGTTTGCCCCGCGCGGCATAGTGGGGCTGGTGCAGGAATACTGGCGCCGGAAGTCCGCCTCATGACCGCCCTCACCGTCCGCGACCTGTCGCGCAGCTTTGGCGGCGTCAAGGCCCTGACAAGCGTTTCGTTTACGGTCGAGCCGGGGGAGCGCCGCTTGGTCATCGGGCCAAACGGTGCGGGCAAGACAACGCTGTTCAACACGATTGCGGGTACGTTTCCCGCGTCGGCCGGAAGCATCGTCCTGTTCGAGCGCGACATCACGCGACTGGCGTCGTACGAGCGCGCGCGTCTGGGCCTCGCCCGCACCTTTCAGATTACCAATCTGTTCCAGGGCCTCACGGTCTTCGAGAACGTCCTGCTCGCGGTCCAGGCCACGGAGGACATCGGATTCGCATTGGGACGTCCGATGACGACTTACCGCCATTTGTACGACAAGGCCGGGCGTCTTCTCGACACATGGGGTCTGGCCGGTGTCGGATGCCAAATGGTCAAACACCTCTCGTACGGCGAGCGGCGCCAGGTCGACCTGATCCTCGCGCTCGCCGGCTCGCCCAGGGTGCTGCTCCTCGACGAGCCCACCGCGGGGCTCTCCGCTGCTGAGAGCGTGCGGGTCGTGGCCATGGTGCGCAGCCTGCCGCGCGAGATAACGATCCTGATGATCGAGCACGACATGGACGTGGCCTTGGATCTCGCCGACCGGATCACGGTCCTGCACCTGGGACAGCTGATTGCGGAAGGCGACCGGGATATGATCCGCTCCCACCCGCAAGTGAACGAGATCTACCTGGGGACCGAGTAACGGTAATGCTGCAAGTCGATGACATCCACTCCTACTATGGCGACAGCTACGTCCTGCAGGGCGTGTCGCTGGCCATCGAACCGGGCCAAGTCGTTGCCGTCCTTGGCCGCAACGGCGTCGGCAAAACCACCTTGGTGCGCTCGATCATCGGCCTCACTCCTCCGCGAAGTGGCCGGATCCTTTTCAAGAGTGCCGACATCTCGCGCCTGCCCGCTCATCGGATCGCGCGTATGGGAATCGGGCTGGTCCCCCAGGGCCGGCGCATTTTTCCGTCGCTCACGGTCAAGGAACACCTGCAGGTGAGCGCGCGAGCGTCCGGCGATGGACGGTGGAACTTCGACCGCGTCATCGAGTTGTTCCCCAACCTCGGCCGCCGGCTGCGGCAGTCGGGCACCAAGCTAAGCGGCGGCGAGCAGCAGATGCTTGCCGCCGGCCGCGCCCTGGTGAGCAACCCCGAACTGCTGCTGATGGACGAACCGACGGAGGGTCTGGCGCCGCTCATCGTGCGCGAACTGGGCCGGGTCATCGACGCGCTCAAATTCGCAGGCACGTCCATTCTGCTGGTGGAACAGCACTGGGCCTTTGCCATGCGGCACGCCGATCGCATCTATATCATGAGCAGAGGTCGCATCGTCTATCAATGCAGCCCCGACGAGATGGCGGCCGATCCGGAAACGAGAGCCCGCTATCTCGGCGTCTAGCCCGACGGCCGCAGGATCATTCAGCAACCGACAATGCAGATGCCCGCATGAGCCAACTCCAAGGAATTCGAGTTCTCGATCTTGGCACCGTGATCACCACACCGCTCGCCGGCCTGATGCTTGCGGACCTGGGCGCGGACGTGATCGAGGCCGAAAGACCCCAGGGAGGCGACACCTTCCGCAGTTGTCGCTGCGGCCTCTATAGCCCGTATTTGCCGGCATGCAATCGCAACAAGCGTTCGCTCACCCTGGATTTGCGCAGGCCCGAGGGCAAGAGAGGAGACGGCGGTTTCAAGGCCCAAGTGCAACGAGTTGGTGATGATGCTGAAAGAAATCGAAAGACTCTGGCAAAGACGGTTCGGCGGGACGCTTCCAGTCAAGGCTCCTGCGCGGACGGGTGTTGAGTTGCCAGGCAATGGCATCGAGCTCGGCCTGACCGAAGCCGGACCGGTCTGTGCCCTTGCGGAAGTACTGGCTGAGCAGGCCGTTGGTGTTCTCGTTGATGCCGCGCTGCCAAGAGCTGTGTGGATCGGCGCAGCAGACTGCGACGCCGGTGATTTCTGAAACCGCTCGTGTTGTGCCATTTCGCGCCCCTGATCATAGGTCAGGGAGAGTCGCCGTCGTGCATCGATTCGGTTCAGGACGGAGTCAGGGGAAATACACGAGGACACGATGAGTGAAATTCGCTATGAGAAGCCCAAGACGCTGCAGGCGGCGGTCGCCCTGCTCTCGGGCGCGAATGGCCAAGCGAGGGTGCTGGCCGGCGGAACTGACCTGCTGATCCAGATGCGTTCCGGCCGTGTCGAACCGGAACTCCTGGTGGACATCAAGGGCGTTCCGGAGATGCGGTCGATAGTCGCGGAAAGCGACGGCTTTCGCTTCGGTGCGGCCGTCACCTGCATGGAGTTGATCGAGCATGAAGAATTCGCCAGGGCATGGCCCGGCGTGACCGACGGGGTGAAGCTGATCGGTTCCATTCAGGTGAAGGGACGCGCGACAGTGGGCGGCAATCTGTGCAATGCCTCGCCGGCTGCAGACAGCGTACCAGGCCTGATCGCCGCGGCAGCGATCGCCAGGATCATCGGGCCCAACGGCCAACGTGACGTACCCGTCCAGGACATTCCCGCCGGCCCGGGCAGAACCTTGCTCGCCAAGGGCGAGATAGTCGTCTCGTTCCTCCTGCCGCGGCGCTCGCCACGGTCCGGCGATGCCTATCTGCGCTTCACCCCGCGCACCGAGATGGATATCGCTGTCGTCGGTGCGGGGGTCAACCTCACGCTGGACAAGAAAGGCTTTTGCACGCAAGCGCGGCTCAGCCTCGGTGCGGTGGCCGAGCGCGCCCTGCTGGTGCACGACGCAGCGGCCGCACTGATCGGTACCCCGATCGACAACGCCGCGCTCGATCGCCTTGCCGCCGCAGCGAGCGCAGCCTGCCGGCCGATCGACGACAAGCGCGGAACCAAGGATTTCCGGATCAAGGTAGCCGGTGTGATCGCGCGGCGCGCCGCAGAAATAGCGCTCGAAAGGGCAAGGAGGACGAACTGATGGCAAAACACCGTGTAACGGCGACAGTGAACGGGGATGCGGTCGAATTTCTTTGCGAGACGCGGCAGACCCTTCTGGAAGTGCTGCGCGACGAACTGCGCCTGACCGGCACCAAGGAAGGCTGCGGCACGGGCGACTGCGGCGCCTGCAGCGTGACGGTGGACGAGCGCCTAGTGTGCTCGTGCCTCGTCCTTGGCGTCGAGGCCCAAGGCAAGTCGATACAAACGATCGAAGGCATGGCCGGCGACAAGGAGTTGCATCCGCTGCAGCGCAAGTTTCTTGAGCACGCAGCGCTGCAATGCGGCATCTGCACCCCTGGGATCCTAATTGCGGCCCGGTCGCTGCTGGAGCGCAATCCGGATCCGACGGAGGGCGAGCTGCGTTACTGGCTGGCCGGCAACCTGTGCCGTTGCACCGGGTATCACAAGATCGTCGAGGCAGTGCTCGATGCGGCCCGCGAAATGCGGGGAGGCTGACCATGTCGACCATGGTGAAGTACGAGGAGAAGGAGCTTAGAGTCGTCGGCACGCGTCCGCTTCGGCCCGACGGCGTCGACAAGGTGACGGGTCGTGCCCGATTCGCCGCCGATTACAATCTGCCGGGCCAGTTGATCGGCAAGGTGCTGCGCAGCCCGCATGCGCATGCGCGCATCAAGTCGATCGACACTTCGAAGGCAAAGGCGCTGCCCGGCGTGAAGGCCGTCGTCACCCGCGATGACTTCGCCGACATGCCGGTGGAATACGCGTTGTCCGGCGAACTGACCATCAATTTCCGCGACGTCACCCGGAACATGATGGCGCGCGAGAAGGTGCTCTACGACGGACATCCCGTGGCTGCTCTCGCGGCGACGAGCGAATGGATCGCGCGCGAGGCGATCAAGCTGATCAAGGTCGAATACGAGGTCTTGCCTCACGTAATCGACGTGCTCGAGGCGATGAAGCCCGGCGCCCCGCTGCTGCACGAGGAACAGTACACCCAAGATGTCACTCCGAAACCGGACAGGCCGTCCAATATCGCCAAGCGCCTCGCATTCTCGCGCGGCGACATCGAGGCGGGCTTCAGGCAGGCCGATCTGATCATCGAACGCACGTTCAACACAAAGCCGGTTCACCAGTGTTACATCGAGCCACAGGCGTGCCTGGCGAGCTACACCGAGGACGGTCAGGTCGAGCTCTGGACTGCAACGCAGGGGCACTTCGTATTCCGCGCCCAGTGCGCCAAGGTGCTGCAGATGGACGTCTCGAAGATCCGCGTGACGCCGACCGAGATCGGCGGCGGCTTCGGCGGCAAGACCAACATCTACACCGAACCGTTGGCGATCGCTTTGTCGCGCAAGTCCCACCGGCCGGTGAAGATGGTGATGACCCGCGAGGACGTATTCCGCGCTACGGGTCCGACCTCCGGTGCCAACGTCAGGATCAAAATGGGCTGCACCAGGGATGGTCGGATCACGGCGGCGGAGGCGGAGCTGAACTTTCAGGCCGGTGCCTTTGCCGGCTCCTCCGTCGGCCAGGCTTCGATGTGCGCCTTCACGCGCTACGATCTAGACAACGTGCGTGTCGTTGGCAACGACGTCACCGTGAACCGCCCGAAGGTGGCGGCCTATCGGGCACCGGGCGCACCGATCCCGGTGTTCGGGGTCGAAAGCGTGATCGACGAGATGGCCAAGAAGTTCGGCATCGACCCCATTGAATTCCGGCTCAGAAACGCCGCCAAGGAAGGGACACAAACCTATTACGGCCCCAAGCTCGGGCGGATCGGATACATCGAAACACTGGAGAAGGCCAGGGCGCATCCGCACTACAGTGCGCCGGTCGGACCGAACCAGGGTCGCGGGGTCGCCACCGGCTTCTGGTACAGCATCGGCAAAGAGACCTGCGTTGCGCTCAATATCAACGAGGACGGAACGGTAACGCTGATGCTTGGAACGGTCGATGTTGCCGGGGGCTCGCGCGCCTCGATGGCCATGATGGTGGCCGAAGAACTGGGCATCGATTACGACAAGGTGAGGCCGATTATCGGCGACACGTCTTCGCTCGGCTTCAATTTCGTCACCGCTGGCAGCCGCAGCACGTTCGCGAGCGGCATGGCGTCGGTCCTGGCGGCGCGCCAGGCGATTGAAAAAATGCGGCAACGCGTCGCCCAAATCCGGGAAGTTCCGCTGGACGACGTGATATGGAAAGACGGCCAGGCCCTGCCGGCCGGGAGCGCCGCCAAGCAATTTGCCCCGATGTCGTTGACCGAGATCGCGAAGGTCGCCGGCAAGACCGGCGGCGCCATCGCCGGACATGTGGAAATCAACGCGCAGGGCGCAGGACCCGGCTTCGGCACGCACATCGTGGATGTCGAGGTGGACAAGCAGACGGGCCTGATCAAGATCCTGCGCTACACGGTCGTGCAGGATGTCGGCAAGGCAATCCACCCTGCTTACGTGGAAGGTCAGTTTCAGGGCGGCGCTGTGCAGGGCATCGGCTGGGCCTTGAACGAGGAGTACGTCTATGGCGGCGACGGGGTGCTGCAGAATCCGGGATTCCTCGATTACCGTGTCCCCGTCTTCTCGGACGTGCCGTTTATCGATACGGTAATCGTCGAAGTTCCCAATCCCAACCATCCTTACGGGGTGCGCGGTTGCGGCGAAGTTCCGATTATTGTGCCCATGGCGGCCATCGCCAACGCGGTCGAGAATGCTATCGGCATCCGGCTCTGCGAGCAGCCGATGTCGCCTCCGCGAGTGCTAAAGGCGATCGGCGAGGCGGCGGCCGGCAATCTGAAGGTTTGACGGTGTGGCCAGGATCTCACTGTCCAGCAATCTCGCGACTTACACTGGCGGCGAGACGAAACTCGAGCTCGAGGTCGCCAACGTTCGCCAGCTTTTCCACGCGCTGGGCGAGCGCTATCCGGACCTGCGGCCGCGACTGGAAACGGACCTCGCCGTCGCCATCGACGGCGAGGTCTACCAGGATGCATTGCTGCAGCAAATCGCCGGCGATAGCGAGGTATTGCTGTTTACCAAAATCGCCGGCGGGTAGGTTGCGATTATGCGGACAAGTCCGCTCCATCCACAAATTAACAATACTCTGATATTCGCGTAACGAAGAGCTGGAGCAAGTGTTCATCGGCGAAGCCGATCAAAATGGGGAGGTTGCATGAGAGGATCAGATTTGTTGGTTCAGTCATTGGTGCAAGCCGGTGTCAAGTATGTTTTCGGGATGCCCGGGCATACGACCTTGCCGGTTTTGGATTCGATCAGTCGAGAGCCGAGTATTCGATTTATTCTGTCCAAACACGAGAATACGCTCGCGTCGATGGCGGACGGAATTGCGCGGGTCACTCTAGCGCCAGTTGTGTGCGTGTCGCATGCCGGGCCGAGCGCGGCAAATATGGTCACCGGTATCGGGAGCGCGTTCAGGGATTCGTCACCGGTGATTGTGATCACCTGCAACGTAGAGCAGTCCCGCTTGACCCGGGAAGTGATGAACGGATGGGATCAGCTCACACCTTTTCGGTCGATCACAAAGTGGAGCGTGCGGGCGACATCGGCCAAAGACATACCGCGGATCATGCGGTCGGCTTTTGTGCGGTCCCGTCTGGGCAGGCCCGGGCCTGTGCAGGTGGATATGCCGCTGGATGTCGCCGACGAAGAGGTCGGACAGGTTTCCGCGGCAAAGCCTCCCGCCTATAGATCGTATTCCAGCAGGGTAAGACCGGATCCTGACCTGACCGGCAAGATCGCGGATCAGCTTCTGAAAGCCAAGCAACCGCTGATTCTTGCGGGCGCTGGTGTCAACTGGTCCGATGCCACCTCGGAGCTGGTTCAATTTGCCGAGCTGACCGGGGTTCCGGTGGCAAATACTACCGGCGGCAGGGGTGTTTTCCCCGAGAGCCATCCTCTTTTCGCTGGTGTGCCGGGGTTCTGGGGAAACCGCTCCACCTCCGAGGCACTGAAGGAGTCAGACTTTGTGTTGGGCGTGGGCTCCAGGTTTTCCGATATTGCGACGGAGAACTGGAATTTGATTGCTCCCTCCGCGACGCTCGCGCAGGTGGATATCGATCCGGCGGAGATTGCCCTGCAGTATCCTGTCGATATAGGTGTGATGGCTGATTGCAGGATGTTCCTCCGGGACATCATTCAGGTCGTCCGGCCGCTGGTGGGAAATGCCGGATCATCGCCGGCAAGTTCGCGGGCCAAGACGCTAAGCGAGAAACTCGCGGCGGAGAGGAAAGGGCTGCTTGATGTCGATCTGGATTCTGCTCCAATCAAGACCCGCAGGCTGCTCAAAGAAATCGGCGAGGTGATTCGTCGCGATGCCATCATAGCTGTCGGCGGGGGGCGCCATTCTCACTTTGTCGGCCAGCAGTTGCCGATTCATACACCCAGGAGTTCACTCAGGTCGGTCGGTTTTGGGGCCATTGGATTCGCCTTTCCTGCTGCCATGGGCGCGAAGCTGGCCTGTCCCGACCGTCAGGTGCTCTGCCTGGTGGGAGATGGCGACTTTTCCCAGGCCATGGAGGGCCTTGAAACGGCGGTACGGGAAAAGATCAACCTGGTCACGGTCGTCCTCAACGATTCGTCGTACAGTTCCGTCAAGATACTGCAACACCGCCGCTATAGCCGAAATATCGGTGTGGACTTCACCAATCCCGATTTTGCGAAGTACGCTGAGATTTGCGGCGCAAAGGGGTTTCGCGTCGATCGACCCGGCGAAATCAGGCCTGCGCTGGAGGCTGCGTTCAAGGAAAATCGGCCCTGCGTGCTTGACGTCATTATTGATCCGCTCGAAAGAACGGGCTATGGGGCGTACAGCAACTAAGGTCCGGTGTCGCGACCCAGTCTTTCGTGGGGCCGTGACGCCCGCACCCGGGTCGAAGTTTCCGGAATGATCTGTGCAACCGCCGAAAATACCGCAACATGCCGGCTATTCGAGTCAGGTCGGCATGCTTGCTTCGCAATGCAGGTCGGGGGTCTACATCGGCCGCTACACCATCGTCGTGGACGACGACATCGATCCTTCGAACCTGGCGGAAGTGATGTGGGCGGTCTCCACCCGCACCAATCCGGAGCGTTCCATCGAGATCACACGCTGGACCCGGAGCACCTCCGCGGATCCGGCGGTGTCACCTTACCTGAAGGATCAGGACGCCAATCCCTCGGATCTCTACACTTCCAAGGCGATAATCGACGCCTGTTGGCCGTACGAATGGCGGCAGCGCGCCTACCCTGTGGTACAGGTCAGTAAAGGCCTGAGAAAGGAGATGTCCGAGAAATTTTCGGACGTCTTGGCAAACATCATCAGATGAGGACATGCAGCAACTCCTGGAGGCCCGGCGTGAGACACGCTTGATCGAATAGCGCGTGCTCGCGCCGTCGCCGTCGCAAAACGCAGTCAGGCCGAGGATCGAATCGGCCACCCCAAACGAGGAGGGTTCCATGCACAGCCTCTTGTCGCGCATGCTCGGTGTTGCCTGCGGCGCAGTCCTCGCCGCCGGCGCTTTCGGCCAGTCCGCCCCTGCGGGGTCCTATCCAACGCACCCGGTCAAGCTGATCGCGCCCTTTCCGGCCGGAAGCAACACCGATCAAGTCGCGCGCGTGACGGGGAACGAGCTCCAGAAGGCGCTCGGGCAGCCGTTCATCGTCGAAAACAAACCCGGCGCGCAGGGCTCGATCGCCGCCGAGGCGGTGGCCAGAAGCGCTCCGGACGGCTACACCCTGCTGCTCACCACCAATTCACCGCTCGCCGCGAACGTCAGCCTGTTCAAGAGGCTCGCATACGATCCGGTGAAGGATTTCGCTCCCGTTGCGCGCCTCGGCGTCACCGCGTTCGTGATCATGGTGAAACCTGACTTTCAGGCAAAGACGCTGCCGGAGCTCATCGCCCTCGCCAAATCGCACCCGGGCAAGCTCTCCGGAGGTTCCGGGGGCGGCGGCGGGCAAATCTCGATCGCCTTGCTGAAGTCGATGGCGAACATCGATGTCATGGAGGTGTCGTACAAGGGCGTTCCCCAGGCGATCACCGATGTTCTGGGGAGCAATATCAGCTTCGCCCTCGTGGACCTGGGCAACGCCGCGGCACAGGCAAAGGGCGGAAAGCTGATCCCCCTTGGCGTCACCTTGGACAAACGCACGCCGCTTGCGCCGGGCGTGCCGGCGATCGCGGAAACCTTGCCCGGCTTTGATGTGGTCCCGTGGCTGGGGCTCGTGGGGCCGGCGGGAACGCCGCCCGAAATCGTCGCGAAGCTCTACGACGCCACCGCAAGAGCCCTTTCCAGAGCCGACGTCAAGGCGAGCCTTGCCAACACCGGCACCGACGTCGCACTCATGAATCCGTCGGATTTCGGCCGGTTCATTCAGAGCGAGATCGGCAAGTGGGCGACGCTCGTCAAGCTCGCAGGAATGAAACCCGAATGAGCCGTGCGGTCTGCGGTGATTGAATTCCTGTCTCCAAGCCTCGATTCGCTGCGCGAGATGTACGCCGTCGCGAACCCGGCGAGGACCGATGAAAAGTTCAAGCAAGGCTGGGTTGACGAACAGCTTTTCACGCCCGGCAACGATTTCCTTCAGCAGGCCCATCTCGGACAATCGCTTCAAGTGGACCGAGGCCGTCTGCCGCTTGGCGAGGCCTGCGAGCCATCGGATCGTAATGGGGATCCCTGTACTGCTGCCCAACCGCCGCTCGTTGACAAACTTGCCACGCCGACTCGTTAACCATTCGTTCAGCGCCTCCTCTGATAGAATCGTGCAACACGACGTGAGGCAGTGTGCGGTGGAGGTCGCAGGGTTATAAAAATCGCGAAGCCGAGTGGTTTTGGGTGGTTGCGTACCTTAACGCGTTGATCTAGTTATGACGGCAGCGGCCTGCAAATCATCAGC
>Ga0209514_10008076_pt1 | contig 12148 bp, 14 predicted proteins | sample Subgrocontami58m_FD_187452 | JGI IMG/M metagenome (GOLD analysis project Ga0209514, IMG submission 187452) | Subsurface groundwater microbial communities from S. Glens Falls, New York, USA - GMW37 contaminated, 5.8 m (SPAdes) (version 3) | ecosystem: Environmental > Aquatic > Deep subsurface >...
ATAGAAAAGAAAAAACAATTCTTGATCACCTCAAAATATGAAATATTTTGATGGCACAAAAATCAAAGATTTTTGTTGTGCTCAAGAACTAAACACGTTTGATAAAGAGTTCTTGACATTTTGAAGACCTTAATTTGCTGAAGATATGTTAACAACTGCATCTTTTGCATTGACACAAAGACACATTGCGCCTTATTGCTTATGAGATTATAGTTGATAATATCTTGATTATTTTTTGTCGTCTATAAAGAAAATGGCTTTATAGTTACGCTAATCTTGAGACATTTCATATATTAACTCCAAAATGACAATTGCCGAAAAGTTTAAATATCAGAGAAAACTAATTAAAACATGAGCAAAAAAACAATTATATTTGCACTTGCATTCCTTATGTTATTTGCATCTCTGTCATTTGCTTCTGCACAATATTATGCCTACGGAGGCTACAATAACGGACAATATAATTCTTATTCATCCCGCACCACAAGAAGCCAAGGCTACCTTAATGGTCCAAGCTACACAAGTTCAATAGATTACAATAAAGTAACATCTTCACAAATTCTTCCAGATGGAACTTATCAAACAACAACTCATTATATGAGAACAAACAGAGAAACTCCTAATTATCCAGTCTATCAAAATTATAACACAAATTATTATCCAACAAACTATCAACAGAATTACCAAAACTATCCTGCAAATTACGGGTCCAGAAACAATTACAATACCAATTATCCAGTGTACTCAAATTATAATAACTATTACAACAATGATTATTGGTATCAGAAATATTGGAATAATAATTATAATTCCCCCATGTATGGAAATTATCAAGTAAGGAATTATTTCTAAAATGACAGAACAACCAACAAAAAAAAGAGTTTTAATATTCGATGAAAATCCAATTGGAAATGACCTGTTATTAAGAGAATTAACAAAAAGAGGATATGAAAATGTTTCTGTTAGATATTCTGAAGTAGACGTTTATTCCAGCAAAACAGATTATGATGCTATTCTTGTCAGATTTCCAGATACAAGTGATAGGGAAGTGTTTGCATCTGCAGTTAAAAATGTAAAAACAATAAAAGAAACTGCCAAAGGATTGCCTTTTATAGTTTTAAGCAGCCTAAAAACCTATCACGAAGCTAGGAGAGAATTATCACATCACGCAAATGTTATCTCGACATCAGATTATCCAGAATCTAGAATAGTGGACATCGTTGAATCATGCCTAAGAACCGTTGAAAACCAAAGGTTGTCCCAGAAATAAACCTTATCTTTTTCTCCCAAGTTTGACAACTGTCAAACTTGGGTAATAAGAAAAATTTCTTGACAATTCGAATGAATGGTGGTACAAACAACCGAATTCTCCATAAGGCGAGGCGTGCCGTGACATAAAGTTACTTTTTGATGGTCTTGTATACATGATTGAATTCCCAAAAATCCCAACCACATAAAAGCTTAAATAAATATTTTTTACAGGGATTAGTATGGATACGCCCTATGTTACAGGAGATTGGGAAAGAAAATACAAAGCTTGGAAAAAAGAGTATGAAAAGAAATCGTATAAGTCATTGCCTACTCTTAAAAGTTTAAAAGAATTCCCAAAGAAACCTGAAGTTTCTAATAAAGATATAACTTACTCAAAAGAAAAACCTATGGAAGAGGAAAAACATTCAAATAATCTAAAACCATCTAAATTTGTTGTCTTTTTGATAGGGATTATCATAATCTTGGTAATTTTAGGAATAATTTTTTATTTAAATTACAACCCTTCTAAAATAAAGTATCAGTATCTGGATATTGAAGCAAAAAACGTTTCTGGTCTGCCAATTCTTGTTTATTATAACTCTCAACAATTATTTTCTTTTTCAGGATGGGAAAGCATGCTTACAATAAACAGCAAAGATAGGTTATTTGGGAACGAGCAATACAAAAAGATAATATTTGATGACCAAGGAAAAGCATACACTCAAATTGTCCTGGATGATCAGATAAGGCTAGAACCTCTAAGCACGGACCCGACTAAAGCCACAACGATAGGCTGGTTTGCATCTTTATCTAACTTAAATATAAAAGACAAATTCAACAAAAACAATAAAGAAATCTTAATTTCCCTCAACACAGATGAACTGAATTCAAATATCACTTTCAAAATATTCGAGAATAAACTTTATTTTTCTGCATTCTTTTCAGCAGAAGGAGAAAATAACTCTGAATTGGGAGATTTTGCTTTAGGTTTTGTATCCCCCGGATACGACATTTATCTTCCAAACGGCACGATTTTATTGAACGATAATAACGTCACAAATCTAGATAAACCTCTAAATTTAGTAATTCTTGGCAATATAACTCCAGAGGCGAATAAAAGTCTGATTCAAAGGGTCTCTCAAGAAACGTTGTCTAAAAATTCAATAGCTCGAGCAGGAACGTATCATTCTCTCCAGGACTTGGAATACGAGATATTTTATAAGAACGGAACGGGCTTTATTGTATTTTCAGAAGATGGATTTAACGATTTTGAAAACCTTTTCCAATGGAATGTCTTTAGAATATACGCCTCACCTTTAGAAAATAAATATCCTAAGATCTATTTTATTGTTCTAGATAACGTAGCTTTAACCTATGATGAAAAGTCTAGCTCATGGAGTGTAAAAGATAAATATTTCAAGGGGTTAGTTGACGATTATATTAACCAAATTATGGAGGAATCATGGAATTCAAGCTAAGTCACAGAGAAAAATTAATATTTGAGCATGCAAAACATATATTCTCCTTCGTTTTTCAGACTTTGTTATTCTTGTTTCTTATAACTCTTTTATTGAAAGAATTTTATCCAAACCAAGTCAGCGCCTACATGAATATAAACTGGTTTATGGTTGTAGTAATAATATTTGGAGCGTTAAGCATATTATTCCCTGTCCCAAACAATCACCCCCACATAGAAAAACAGTCAAATGCAAAAGATTTAATCTTAATTATCTTTTTAGGTATTCTTGGAGCAATAATAATCTTTCTTAAAATAAAAACTCTCGGCTGGATTGGCTATGTAATCTCTATCCTTGGAGGTCTAATCATAATCCTTTTATCCTGGCTAATTCTCACAGAGAAAGATTCCCGAGAAGAAATGAATTAATTTATAGGAAAAGAAATTAATTTTCGCATCTTTCTTTTCCTATCTATCAAGGGAAAAACTTCCGAAAATTTATTTCCATTAATATAAGAACACATTCGGATAAACTTCCTTCAATTTCGAGTTACTACAATTACCATAAACAACAGAAATATTATTTTCCTTGAGAAAATCCATATCAGAGCAGCCATCGCCAAAGAACTTTTTTATCTCTTTATTCCTATTTTCATAAAATTCATTTGGCCCTTGAACAATTCTTGAATAAACTTGTCTTTCTACAATGGGAGTTATAGCATTTGCTTTCCATGTGTCAGCAACAACTATAGACTCTTTCAAAGTATTTTCTTTAATAAAATTAAATGCCTTGTAATCTTTATCATTCATTACTTGATAGACGTATCTTGTGGAATCAATTTTTGAAGGCAATGCAGTTAAAACAAATATTACTACCAAGGCTAAGGCAATCGCTATTTTAATAGGTTTATTTTGTCCCATATTCACTAGTTTATAACAACCATATCCAAATAGAATTGAAAATATTAAAAACAGGTACATTAATGTCCTAGCATAAGGCACAAAAAATTCAATATCTAATTTATAAAACAATAAAACAAGGAATAAAAAAGAAAGAGCATAATAAATTAAGTCATATCTCTTTCTCATGGAAGAATAATAAATGCCGATTCCGATTATTAAAACGGCAAAATATCCTAGAAATCTTGGAATAAACAAAGGAGGAATTATCGAGACAAAATTAAGATTATTTACACTATCTGCTCCTTTTTGCATAAATGTTGGGATATACAGAGGCAAAGCAATTAAAAACGCAAGCACTTCGTATGAAATATTTTTCACGAAGTTTTTTTCTCTAATGAAAAATATATTAATAATTATGGAATACGCAAGAGCAGAAGGAGGATGAATTATTAACAAGGATGCTAAAACAAGAACAAATAATTTTGAATTTATCTCTAGAAAATATATCCCAGTAGAAATTAAAATCATTCCAATCGTCAAAGGAACTAAAAACATTGGGCCTATGATTGCGGGAGTGCTATTCAATAATGCAATAAACAATACCGCAAATAACCCCGATTCCTTATTGAAAATTCTTCTTGTGGTTACAAAAACACACAAGCACAACATAATGGTAAATAATATTGGCAAAAATCTAAAAATCATTAAGTAAGGTATTCCAAAAGAATTTAAGGTTGCCAATAAAACATGAAATCCATTTTCCAAAGTTATTTTATCTCCTCCAAAATATTCTGGTGCGTTATTTGAAAGATGATTTGCATATTGAAAGTGAACATACTCATCAACATGCAAGGGATAAGCATAATTTGCCCTAGGAAGGAAATTTAAGATTGAGGCAAATGCTATTAATACAATCAAAATTGCAGCAGTTGTTCTAGTATTCTTCATATTTATTTGAATATCACAATGCTTATATACATTTTTTTATATGCCTTTTAATGGTAAATCAATATAAAGAGAATTCCGTTGATTGTGTTGCATTTAGTACGGAATTCTCTAATAGGCATTCCTGGAAACATCATAACTCAAACAGGAATGCCTATAAAAGGATTATTCTAATAGGAGTTGTGATAATAATCCTGATAATAATATCTATTGCATTAACAATATTCGCTAATATGGACATTTTATCTTCTCTGAGAATTACATTCGGTTCTCTTTATGTTTTACTTCTTCCAGGATTTATTTTGTCATATATCTTCTTCCCAAAAACAAAAGAATTTGATGAAAAAGAAAGTCATAAAGGAAGCATTGACTGGATTGAGAGAATTGCGTTAAGTTTTGCTCTAAGTATTGCTATAGTTCCTTTAGTTGTCTTCTATTTAAATCTCATAGGAATTAAAATAAACCTCCTGAACAGCTTCCTGACGATTCTAGGCATAATCGTAGTTTCAATAAGCATTTTGGTTTATAAATACAAGCAACATAAATCTTTCGGTTATGCTATATTACTATAGTAAAGTATTTAAAGTAAGATTTACTAAAATTAACATGGGCAAAAAAGAAATAAAAATGTATGAGTGCAAATGTGAGAGATGCAGACATAAATGGATAACTCGGACTGAAGAAAGTCCAGTTGTTTGTCCTAGGTGTAAGAGCCCATATTGGGATAAACCTTTAAACAACGATAAAAAAAAGTGAGAACATGGAATTTGAAAATCAAATAATAAATGGTGATGCATTGGAAGTAATGAAGAAGATGCCAGATAATAGTGTTCATTTGGCGATAACTTCCCCCCCCTATAATGTAGGCAAGAATTATGATAATCATAATGATAATATGAATTATGAGAAATATCTTAACTGGTTAAATGGGGTCTGGAAAGAAACACAGAGAGTTTTAATTACCGGCGGAAGATTTTGTTTAAATATTGCACCAACAGGCATAAAAGATTTTGTTCCGATACATCATGATTTTACAAATCAATTAAGAAAACTTGGAATGAAATTTAGGACAGAGATTATTTGGTATAAACAAACCATGTTAAAAAGAACAGCCTGGGGAAGTTGGAAAAGTCCAGCAAATCCCCATATAATTCCATCTTGGGAATATGTTTTGGTATTTACTAAAAATGGAGATAAATTGCAAGGTAATTCCAAAGACGCAGATATTACTGCCCAAGAATTTAAAGATTTTTCAGACGGATTTTGGAAAATACAACCAGAAAGACAAAGAAATGGACATCCTGCCCCGTTTCCAGAGGATTTAATTTATCGTTTGATAAAGTTCTATTCGTATAAAGATAATAATGTTTTAGATATGTTTGGTGGAACCGGAACGGTAGCCGTAGTTTCTTATAAAACAGGGAGAAAATTTATCCATGTTGATATTTCTAAGGAATATTGTGAAACTGCAAGAAAAAGATTAGAAGAGGTTAAAAGCGAAATGTCTCAAAAAAAGATTAATCAATAAGAAGTCTTTTCAAATCTAATGGCAATTCTTCTAACTTTTTTATTTTTCCACCATAAGAGGTTTTATCATTTTTAATGTAAATGCCATCGAGATATTTTTCTCCTAATTGTCTATCTTTAGTTGGTTGTTGTTCTGTCCCCCATTCAGAAGCCCAAAGCCCATTTCCAGCTTGTCTGCCTTTGTCAGATGTAGCAAATATAACAACAAAATTCTGTATGAACTCTTTCCATACAACTGCATAAAATAAAGTTTCTGAAAATCTACCATGCAAGCTTGTTTTACAACTAATTACTGCGAGAGGAATGTTAATATTTTTAGTATTAACAACAACCAAATCAACATCTCCCTCAACTTTTCCGTTATTAACTGGAATAGCCAATTTATCCCAAAGAATAGGATAGTTTGTCTTTAATCCTTTTCCAAGAATAACTTTTAGGAGAATTTTGTTTTCGAAAAAATAATCATTAACATAATCCATAATCAATATCTCCCAGTCCTTTCCACTTGTAGAAACATAACTTTGTCTATCTTTAATTCCACTATATTCTTCTTTAGTCATTTCTTTTAGAGAAAAAGCTACTTTTTAACCTTTTTCAAAACACCAAAAGATGCAACAATACAGTATTCAACCAAGACTCTATATATTAATCTCCAAATTCTGGGCAACAGCATTTCCAGCCTTGTCATATACGCTGAATGTAATAACATTTACCCCAACATTTAATGTTATCTTCTTTGAGCATTGTCCATTCTTCAATGACGTGCAGAATGTGGTCTCTTTAGGAGAGCTATCATTTGCGTTCATATAAGTTATTTTTTCAAGATTCTGCTCGGTTGCTCCGATTGTTACTTGAGCTCCAGTTGTTCCAGATAAAGTATAATTTAATGCATTTATTACAGGACTTGTAATATCAACTACCAAGTTCACAGGTTTTGATGAAACGCTATTATTTACCTTATCTGTTAGTTCAAACCAGTATTGTATTACATGTCCGTCATGGCTGTTCAGATTAACATCTATTGTGCAACTTTCCTTGCCCCCGCCCAATAGCAAACAACTATTCAAATCAATACTTTGAGTATTTTCTCCAGTCATGCCATAATGCAGGACTAAAGATATTGGATTTTCTTCTTGGAATTCAACATTAAACGTTCCAGATGCAAAACCCTTTGTAGGGTTTGTCTTAGATATTTTTGGCTTCTTTGAGTCTGTAAAGAATTGCACAGAGGTATTGGTGCTATGCCCTACTTTATCGCTTGCAATTAACATAACATCATGTTCTCCATCATTAAACGAAACTTTTTTACTGCATATATTAACCTGCATGCCCGAGCATAATGTTTTCTCTTTAGCCTTTGAATCAGATGAATCAATATATGTAAGCTTATCAGGGTTTTGTTCAGTAACATCAATCACAAAACTAACTGATTTTCCATCAATACTAAAATCTACAGAATTAAATTTTGGAGCACTATTGTCAACGGGCAGATTAATTATCTTGCTTTCAACAAGGTTGTCAGCAATATCTTTCAAAACAAAGCTATACTGAATGGTTTCTTCATCAAAATCAGCCAAGTTAACTTCCACATTACAATTATGCTTATCTCCTTCTTTAGAACACATGCCAATATCCAAATTGGCAGATCTAATCCCGTTATCTGAATTTCCATAATTCAAAACTAAATTAGAAGGGTTTGCTTCTTGGAAAGAGACATTAAACATCCCAGATGCAAAGCCCTTTGTAGGGCTTGTCTTTGTTATCTTAGGTTTTGCACTGTCTACAAAAAATTCTAAATCAGAAAATGCTTCATTCCCAGAGTGATCCATAAATTTAAACGTTATGTTATTTTCTCCTTCCCTAAAATTGACTTTCTGGCTGAAACGAATGCACTTCTGGCATACTTTCTTCCATCCAGATTCAAGATTGTTATTGTCTGTCCAGAAAATATCGGAAGATTCGTCTAAAGAAATATCAGTCAAAACTGCTTTATTATTATAAACTTCTTCATTTAGAGGCGATAATATGTTAAATACCGGAGGTTCTTGGTCGATAGTTGTGTTTGCTCCACTCGATGTACAACTTATTCCAAGAGAATTACAAGCATTTAGAGTGGTGGGACATATCTTTCCATTATCAAGAAGATGCATGCAGATATTTATTGGTCCTGCTTTTTTGTCCATTGCAGGATTGCACAAAGCAGGAAGATCTAATACTTGTCCTTCATTCAGGCAATACATCTGATAGCTATCCGCAGATGCAAAAGGTACTAAAACTAAGATTACAGCCGCAACTACGACAAGAGCAAATGCTTCGTTCAATTTTCCGTTTGTTTTTTTTGTTTCCATTTTTCTCTCTGATTTCCTTCATGTCATCCCCCTCTTCTTCTTGCGCACCTTTTCCAACCCCTGCGCCGGGTCTTTGAATATAAAATAAAATAAAAAAATAAAAAATTTAGTCTAATTATATAGCTTCACCCCAGAAGTAAATACTTCCAGTATCGAAGTTACCATTACATGGTTCAGGCAAATCAAGCTTGAATGTCAAAGCCATTTCAGCTCCAGGTGCTAATAAGTTAGCAAAGTAGTAAGGAGGCGCTATTTTAGCTTGCTGAAGTATTTCCATGTTTTTATAGAATGGATCTGGATTTTTGAATCCAATACCATAATCTATATTAACATATCCTTCAACATCCCTATTTCTATCACCATCAACAGCATCTTCTTGCAGATCGTTTGATGTGGAATAAGCTCCGTTTGTTGCAAAGTACCTGAATGCACTTAAACTTAACTGATTTGTGTTAGGGCATCTTGCTCCAGAACTTGATGAGTCATAGAAGTCTGTTCCGGATATAAACATATCCATCATGACTCCAGAACCTTGGTCAGCATCGTTTCCTATAAGCAATGTGCTTGAATAACTTGATGTGCCAGGCCTAACATTATCAAATGTCATGTCTCCATCAATGCTTAAAGCAATAACTGGGTTGAAGAACCAATACTCGTTCTCTGCCATTGTACCCATATTTCCATCATTATCTTGAGCTTCAACTGTTAACCAATATTCACCATACATGCTATCTGCAGTTTCAACGGTAAATGTGCATTCAAAGAAAGCCATTGTATCAGGATTCCATGTAACATTTTCTTGTTGAATTCTTGCATTACATGCTTTGAATACTTTCTCTCCTTGGTAACCAACTCTCTGACAATTTACCTCGATGTCGTTTCCAGCCCCTTGTGATGAACCAATTGTACCATAAACATCTATGTTCTGGTCAATTTTATTCTTGTCCATTGCAAGTGTCATCCACTGAACTTGCTCTCCTTCGAAAGCATAGTTGTTAAATCTTTCAACTAATTTTTGCCCGTCATCAGAGATTCTTCCAGGTTCGGTTGCATCATCAAGGACAACTCTGTTGTCGCACATCCAAACTAAAGGCTTGAATTGTTCCGGCGTTATTATAGGTGTAATTCCTGTACCAATATCGGCTGCAAGAACACCCGGTATTACTGAGAGTACCATTATTAGACTTAATACATATGTAATAAGTGTAGTTTTCATTTCTAATTTTCAAACCCCCTTTCAGTTGTTAATATCACTCTATTTTTTTTCATTTCGTTCCTCATCTTAACATCTTCCTTTTTTCTGCTGTAATCTTGAAGTGATGCCTCTTTTTTTTTGACATGGTTTGGCTTAAACTGTTTCTTATTTAAACACTATTACATTTTATCGCAAGATTTTTGTTGTTACTTTAATTTAATTAAACACCTTTTCTTCGACGGTAAATTAATTGTACGAACTCCTAAAAGGAGAATTGTTAAATTGTCTCTCAATTTTAATAATTCGTTTAATTCTTGGTTTAAATCCTCAATCTAATGTTTTTTCTTTATTGAAACCTCAAGATTTGCATTTGCGCAATCCCCCTACTTTAGTTCGAGGGCAAGCAAATCAAATCTTGATGGTGCTCAAGAACCCGAACACGCCCCGGAATTTATTCCGAGGGTTCTTGACATAAGGGTTTTAAATTATGCGAATGTTAGGGCTTTATAGATAAAATTTTACTTTTTGCATCGAGTAGTCGGGAGTTCGATTATGTGCGAGCTATTTTAGATAAGGTTATATGAAAAGGTTTAAATAATAACTAATAAGAAATTTTTATATGATAAATGAACAAATAAGAGATATTCACTATTGGGGGTCAAGGCTTCGTGAAGACAAAGAAAAATTAGATGATAAATCAAAGTTAAATATAATAATAGCCCTCCTTAATCATACCACTCTCTTAGAGCCACAAGAAGTTGATATATTTTTAGCTTCAAAAGAAAGGCTATCAAATTTAGAAGATATTACGCAATATGCAATTGTAGAAGGAAAAATAGCTGAAGTATATAGTGCGGCACATCCAGAAAATTGGGCTGGAAGAACAGCTTATCTTGAAAGTATAAGGAATTCTCTAGATGGTTTTTACACTCCATCCGAACTTAATGAGATACAAACTCATATTCTAAGCACTAGAGATGCAGACGCTCTTACTACATGGTTAGCAGGAGACCATTATGGATTTCGTAGAATTCGTAATGCTTACTTACCAGAAATTACAGACCTTATTAGCATTGATACTGAAACGGGAAGAAGCCAAGATTTGACGGACTCATTATTTGCAGAGGGCCTGGATGATGCTGTATCAAGAATAGATAGAATTCTTGGTGTTGAATAATTTTTTCTTTCAGAAACTTTAAAGATATTGCTAATTGTTCTAAAGAGAAGTTTGAATAATTCCAAGTTTACGAAGGAATCATCAAGAATCAAAGATTCTTGAATGTGCTCAAGATTTGCAAAATCTTGACATTTCAAACTTATCATTAGAGGAGTTTGATTTTTGCAAACTTCTCTAAAGACTAAGAAAAGATCGTTAAAACTTATCAACAGCGAAAAATTTATATAGTTACAAATGTAGACTTTTGTAACTAAAACTAATATGGACAATTAGGTTGATTAGGTCGCATGGTTTTCCTAATTGTTTATTAGGGATTTAGGACAAAAAGTAACTCAATTATCCTAAATCTCTGTAAATATAAAATGAAAGTCATAACAGCACGTATAGAAGATAATTATTTCGAAGATATGAAAGAAATAGAAAGAGAAGAGCAAACAGAAATGGCTACAGTTATGAGGAGACTTTTAGCAAGTGCCATAAAACAATGGAAAATTAAGAAAGCTTTAGAGTTGCTAAAAAAAAGAAAAGTAACAATAAGAAAAGCAGCCGAAATAGCAGGAGTTTCTTATGTTGAGATATATGATTTAATGGCGAGAGAAGACATAGATATAGGATACACTATCAGCGATTTAAAGAAGGACTTTGGATAATGGTTGCGGTAGATTCGTCTGCTCTAATTCCTTTAATTAGAATAGGCAAGTTGTCTTTGCTTCAGAAATTTTTTAAGAAAATAAAAATCACAAAAGAAATATATCAAGAATTGGTCTCAGGAGTCATAGGGGTTAGCGAATTTGAAGAGGCCTGTAAATCCTGGATTATAATACAAAAAGAGGCTTATGAATCAGAAAGATTAAGCGAGTTAGAGGGAATAGGAAATGCCGATGCTTCAATTATTTTACTTGCGCAAAAAGAAAAAGATATTTTACTTTCTAGCGATATTATGTTAATAAATATAGCAAAATCCAAGAATATAGAATGTTTATGGTTGACTGCATTTATTATAAAGTGCGTAGAAAAAAAGATAATAAATAAGAATGAAGCAAAAGAGATATTACTTAATATGGTCGGGGCTGGGATGAGACTCAAGAATGAAGTTTATGTTTTAATACTAAAGAAGATTGAAGAAGTATAAGGCTATTCTTCTAGGCTGCTTGATTATAGACAATTCTGTTGATTATGTCACGCAAAACAGAATTGTCTTATTAGAGAATTCTGAATAAGAGAGTAATACAATTATGGATAACTGCGTGATTTATAGCACGCATAGTCGCAGTTTTCCAGATAGAGATGACATGAGAATTCTTATTAACTAAAAGCCATACATAAAATAGTCCAGCTTTGCTGGA
>Ga0209514_10008079_pt1 | contig 12144 bp, 7 predicted proteins | sample Subgrocontami58m_FD_187452 | JGI IMG/M metagenome (GOLD analysis project Ga0209514, IMG submission 187452) | Subsurface groundwater microbial communities from S. Glens Falls, New York, USA - GMW37 contaminated, 5.8 m (SPAdes) (version 3) | ecosystem: Environmental > Aquatic > Deep subsurface >...
TTGAACTCATCTTTGAGAGAATAATTACCAAGTTTGGCAACGGAGCAAAAATAGATGCACCAAAGGATTTACTCGGGAGAAAAGTTTACGTTATTCTTAGAAAATAGGCTAATTCTGTCCCATTCATCTAAAAAACGAAACGTTTTTAAACAAAATTTTGCTCCTCATTATGAGATTATAAGGAAGAATATTCTTTATTGAACTAAAATTACAATGGATACACCACTAGGCACGATTACAATACAGAAGTACGACCAAGCGCTATTGACGATTGCGGGCGTCATCGATAGTGTTGCACAAACTGGCGGTCCGACTCTTTTCACCGTCGTCGATGGCTCTGGCACACTTACAGTTAAAGGTTTTGACGGTCCAGGTGTACGTGCATATCCGGACATAGAAGAAGGCGACGCAATTCGTGCAACAGTCAAGATAAAAGAATTCCAAGACATGCTCGAAGGCGAAATTATGAAAGTTGCTAAGCTCGAAGGTGCTGCTGCAGAAGCACTAAAGAAAACAATCGAGGCTGCCGAGCGAAAACGCGCAGAAGTCACGCCGGTTCCATTTTTAGTAAAAAATGCTCTGCTCGAAAAGCTCAAACCTTCATTTATCAAAGCTGCTACAGAAGTGCGTTTAGCAGTAATCCGAAATCGCCCGATTATTGTTCGCCACCACAACGACGCAGACGGTTACAGTGCAGGGTTTGCCATGGAGCGCGCAATTATTCCTCTCATTATCCAACAACATGGCGGGGGCAAGGCACCTTGGGAGTATTTCACTAGATCTCCATCTGCTGCGCCTTTCTATGAAATCGAGGATTCGATTAAAGACACCTCAAATTCACTAAGAAGCGTCGCAAAATTTTCTAATAAGATGCCTTTAGTTTTGATTGTAGACACTGGTTCTGGAGAGGAAAGTCTTTTAGGTATCAAGCAAGGAGCAATTCATGGTGAGGATTTCATAGTTGTCGACCATCACTTTTTTGAGCACGATGTCACCACACCGGAAGTTATGGTCCATATAAATCCTTTCGTAGTCGGTGAAGACGGAGCAAAATATTCTGCAGGCATGCTTTGTACAGAACTAGCACGTTTTATCAACCCCAAGGTTTCTCTTGATTACGTTCCTGCAATGTCTGGACTCGCCGACCGCATCGACAATCCAGAAGTGATTGAAACATATATCAAGATTGCAGAAAAAAAAGGATATACCCTGGCGTTTCTCCACGATCTTGCTGCGCTCATCGATTTTGTCAGCACAAAACTCAGGTTCATGGAAGCACGTGAATATATCGAAGTAGTTTTCGGAGAGCCGATTGAAAAACAAAAAGCCCTCGTTGCGCTCATGGCTCCTTATATACGCAAGCTGGAAAATCGAGGCTTAGAAATCGCACGTTCAGCAGTCAAGCGCGAAAAAATCGGTGGGAAAACGCTACAATTGCTCTTCATCGAGGAGACATTTACTCGCGGAGCTTATCCCAAACCTGGGAAGGTTAATGGAATGATGCACGATGAGGCACAGACAAAAGACAATATCTCCAATCTTATTTCTATCGGGGTCTTAGCAGATGTGATGACTATTCGTGCAACTGAAGAATCTGGTTTTTCAGTTCATGATTTAATAACCTATCTCACAAAACACGTTCCCGCTGCATTCGTCGAAGGCGGAGGCCACAAGCACGCAGGTGCAATAAAGTTTGTTCCCTCACAGCGCGAAGCCGTGTTGAAAGCGATAAGAGTTTTTCTCTCTAAATAGTTTCAAACTCTTAGATTTTTTTACTTATTCCATCCATTAAGCGACTGATGCAAATGCATGAAATATTCTCCACTTTGAGTTTTCGCAAGTCTTTCAATAATCAATTCAGGTGTAGAATGAGCAAGCTTGCCAATAATGGGATTGTGGTCCACAATCAAGTCAAAAGTTTCAGTTAACCCACGAGCTTCAATACCATCTATGCGCGCCCCAGAGGGAAGATGATGTTGTATTTCATGTCCAAGGTGCGTGGCAATGACGAGGAAACAGCCTTTTTCAAGAAAATATGACGCGGTAGTGCACACTATTTTTCCAGCCACTCCTGGTTCCGTCACTGCCTCAATCTCGTCAGCGAGTATAAGTGTTCCTTTCCCCGGCTCAATACAGGCGAGTCGCGTTAATAATGTTTCAAATGCTCCCTTGCTTATAGATCCTTTATTTTTCGCAAAATAATATACTGAAGAGAAGAGAGGAATTGTTATCTCTCCTGCCACTGATATTCCCAACTGTGAGAGCGAGACAAGCTGGACGAGATGTTCAAGTAAGGTGGTTTTCCCTCCACTGTTTGCTCCAGTGAGGATAGAGCAACGCACATTCTCATCAAGATGGAAACTAATAGGCTGAGGGTTATCTAAAAGAATGTTACGCACTTCTTTCATATTAAAGGTTGTGCCTGTCTCCATTTGTCTCTTAACAGATGGCAAAATCTTGAGTACACCTTGAGTAAAATCTGCAAGTAGTAGCTCTTCCGATATTTGCTGAAGATAATCCGGTACTACACGGAGGTTTTCTGTATGCTTAACAATAGAAGCTGCAAGAGTCGTGGCTTGCTGAGCTCCCTGTCTCTGAATAACCGCCGCTAGTTCTTCCTCATCAATTCGTAGGGGGATGGTTGGAGTAATAGTTTGCTGCGGTAATTCTCCAGAGCGTATTACGCGGTTGACTGCTGCCTGCAGCTCTTTTGGCAAACTCTCTCGAGCAAGAAGCATAACAAGAGTATCGCCTCCAATTGTGATATCTTTAAGTTCTTTTACAAGTGCATCGTTCATACGATCTAGTATTTCTTGAGCGTTCTCACGTGTCAATAATTTGCGTGCAGAGGGTTCTAATAATTCTACTAGCGGAGACAGGACATTTATTGCCTCACGAAGGCGCGGAGAGATTTCATTGTTTTGAAGCAGACGAATAATATCTCGCCACGCAGAGAGCATTATAAGGTAGCGCTCAAGATATAAATCATCTAATGAGGAAAGAAAAACACTCTGAGGCATTCTTTCTAGAACTTCGCGGAATTGTTCACAATCCACGACTTGTACTAGATCATATGACGCAAGAGAGTGTATATCACTTTCACTCAGAATCAATTGCACAGGACACGAATTTTGTTTCAAGTTAAGAAATGTTTCCTCATTTTCCGTCGCCACGATTAAGCTATATGGCGGATGCCATAAATTTCTAGCAAGCACACACAAAGAAAGAACTTCGCGTGAAAGTGTTTGCTGGAGCACAGCAAAGAAATTTTTACGGCGAGAAATTTCTTCATGATTATCAGTTACTATAAAACTCTGCCAAATGCAAGATGTGCTTGGAAAACTAAATTCGCTAGAAATTTTCTGGAGCACGCGTAGATGTACTGCTCGCGCGTCATTTGTTTTGAACAATGAGTTCATACTGCCTTGCAATCTTATTTTATCTTCGTTAAAAGGAGACAATCCTTCAGCCTTGATAAATTTAATAAGAGTATTGTGCATAAGGCGAGAAGAGCATGACCGGTTTAAAGATTTTTGTGCAATGGACTAGCCAAGTTTATCTCGCAGCCATAGAGCAATCACAATGCCATAAACCAATATAAGAAGTCCACCAATAAGCAGAAAAGGGTTGGTGCCAGGTAGAGCCAAACCAATAATAAAAAGTATTAGCGCCACTACGAATAGAACTGCTTCAGGATCAGTGCCCAAAGCAAATCTTCTCATCTTATATTTAAGCAGTCTTGCACGTTTCACATATTCAGATTATCAATAGACTTTAATAATACTTACTTATCGATAATTCTGTTAATCTTTATAATCTTTGTACAGAATTCTCGTGATGGATAATTCTGAAAAAGAAGACTAATCAACAGAATTATCCATAATGTGCATTATTAGTACAATAAGGCAAACCTTGTGCTAACGCGGATGCCTTTGCTTCTTGAACTTACTTTAATTCTATTCTGAATGTCTTTTTGGGAAGTGCGACGCGAGTGATGGACTGCGCTTGCAATAATAGCAATGATAAACGCCAAGACAATTATAAATGCCACTGTTCTAACAGTTGCATTTTGCCAAATTGAACTTTGAGTATCGGCATCGCTGTCAGCATTACTTCCTTTCTGACTTTCCGCGTCAAAGCTCTCATCTTTCCCATTCACACCGGTATCGGTCCCTGATGCAGCAGAAATCTTTTCATCTATTGCTTTAAATGATAGGGTCGCCTTTGTTGCATTGGTTATTGAGACAAGAGCAACGCTAAGATCATAGCTGCTGTCTCCTGTAAGTTCAAATTTCTTCGTCTCGCCAACATTTAGCGTCGCTGTCTGCGGAGTTGAAGCAACAGTAATAGTGACCGTCGTAGCAGTTATACTATTAAGTGTTGCTGTATGGTTAACTTTGTCGTTCGTCGAAAACTTAACAACATTGTCTTTCGCGAGTGTTTGCATATATCCTTCAGTGAGTTGTGCAGTTGTCGGGCTAAAACTTGTTGTAGGAGCAGCACCTCCCCCACCTCCACCACCTCCGCCTCCGCTTGAACTACTCGAACTACTGCTTGCAACAGTCACTTGATATGCTGAAAATCCTAAAGAAGTCGGAATCTTACAGTCAGTCTTACTTGTCCCACCGCTTGAACAATTTGCGTATGTATTTACCGTCGTGCAGTTGCTCAAAGCATCATTACACCACTTTATTGTATTGGCAGAATCATAACTCACAGGGAATACTAGTTTAAGATAGTCTGATTGTCCACCCATTCCCAAATCAGAAACAACCTGATTCCATCCCTTAGATGTGGAGTTCATACCCAATATATTACTAGAAGGTTCGCAAGTAAATGCCGTAGATAAATCAATGCTCTTGGGTTTTGTAACATCAACGCCAACAAAAGTTAGTGATTGCGTGCCACAGTTTACAGTCACATTGATATTCCTTGTGACAGAAGCATTTGTCTTTATACCGGTCTCATAAACTTTGCCACTCATATTTGTTGTAAAGTTACCGCTATAATTGAGCGCAGGGATAGTCACATTATAGCCTGGAGGCAATTTCATCTTCAATACAAACGGTTTATAATTACTATCCTTCTTTGTAGTGAAATTCAGGCAGGTAGAAGTGGCACAATTACTACTTGGATCACAAATAGTCGTTTTATAAAAGTAAGTAGTGCCATTAGTAAGGTTAACTCCATTTGTTCCATTCTCAATAGACACACCATGGAAGGGTTTAAAGTCATCAAAAGCAATGCTTGTGTCGCCAACTTCATCAAATGTTGCGATAGCGTTTCCGCAACTTGAGTCGTTGCTATAAAACACTATTGACCCATTCGCAGGTTCATCAGTGTCAAATCTGATGAACGTTTGGATGTGCATAGAATCGGTACTTGAGAAGAGCAAACTAGGAGTTGTAAAATCATTCGCGTTAGCGACGAAATTGAATGCATTTCCTCCGCTCGCACAATTTGGTGTATAGCTGCATTTCATATCATTGCAGTCAGCCAGACCATCTGCATCATCATCCTTACCATTTTTACAGTCTTCAAATACATTGAATCCAAACTTCTGGAAGTTTTTGCATTTATCATCCTTTGTGTCAGGGTTACTACAATCTACAAACTTGAAGTCTGCACTACCCTGTGTATAATATCCAGCACTACTGACAGAATCGATGGGATTAAACTCGCTTCTGCTATCATTTGCGCTCGCAACAAAGACTCGCATAGGTGCAGTCTTATTGTATTCTACAAACGATTCAAGATTTTCTTTGTCTATGACAATCATGACTCCTCCTGTTTTACCCATTGAATTGCCAAATCCAGGTATATTAATACCGCACATCAATTCACGATTGCTTGTCAAAGGTACATTCGTCAACGACCATGCCCTATTTGAACACTTATTAAATGAGCGCGTTTCTATCACACTCCCGTTGCCAAGCGTCGTTGAATATTTAATAAGGAATTCATAACCTGTGTCATTTGTCCCATCTGCCCTTGTGGCATTGCATCCATCAGTCGTATTCTTGTTTGTATCTAAGTACCAGTAAAACTTAGTGGAATTAGTGCCATTGCCAAGTATAGGTGTAACGCCAGGTCCAGCAAAGCCAAATGTATTCAAGTAGTATCCTTTACAAGCCACTGCATCAGTAATATTACTGACAACAATCCCTAAGGCAAGAGTGTCAGTACTGTCTTTTATACCATATTCACGAATGTCCACATAAGTCTTTGTTCCTGTGTCATTTGGATCCTGCCCCAGAATCTTCGGCGGACTCATATCAAGTGTTTCAAGCAAAGCGAATTGCCCCTTTTCGTTACACGTCCCCTGCGTCAGATTTCCTCCAAATGTGAAATTTTTCCACACACACGAGACATTTTGGTTCTTGCACGTACCATAATTATTATCATATTCATGGCACCCGCCTCCAGAACTTCCAAAATTCATCGTGGAAAAGGATTCAGAGTCACATGTGGCTGTTTTTGCTGAGCATACCCCTCCGCTACTAGTACCGCACGTTGCATCGCCAGGCAAGGAGAAACATACAGGTTCACAGAATCCACCACCATACTGTGAATAGCTGTTATTACGCCATGTGCAGTTACCTTCATTGCCGCATGCTACCTGACTCTTTAAATTCCAGCACACACCAAATGGCTTAAATTCACAGCGCCCGCCACCTGTCCCACTATTCATATAAGTATCATTAACCCATGTGCATGACTCAGTAGCATTATACTTCCAACATTCTGTTTGATTATTATACAATGTAGAGTTAGTGCATCTGGTCATTTTTGTTTGATTAATGTCGCAGCGTCCACCAACAAATGCGATATTTGTATTGAACGCAGATAAGTTTATAGTTCCATTAGCCATAGTTGTTATATTATACCCTGCAGTTGCATTCTTAAATATGCATCCAATATCTGTCTTACACGAATTTCTGGTTGCTTCAGATTCATAAAACCCACATGAACTGCCTGGAAAATCACAATATGCAGGACCCCAGTCAGGATCAGCCCAAGTACAATTCTTTCCATTAGTCTGATTTGCAGTACAACTCGCTTGCGTCGGTATCTTCTTGCAGTCAGTAGAATTGAATCCAGAGCCAGTACTTACAGTGCCTCCTCCACAAAATTGGTCAAAACTACAATCACCATCAGAACAGTCTACCTTTAAATCATTGTCATCATCTTTTCCATTGAAACAGATTTCTCCTGTAAATGAAGAAGGCTTGCAGAAGTTTGCAGACGTATCCCAACTACAATTAAGTGCAGTGTGAACACTCGTATTAGTGCACGTTTGCTGTTCATAACAGCTGAAGCAATCAGTATTGCATGCTTTCTTGCTTCCGCTTATGCAGATACCTCCTTTCTGTGCAGCACTATCATTTATCCACGTACACCCTGCAATACTACCAAAGCATGCACTTGATGCACTGCTAGAATTACCACTAAATTCACATGCCTTGCAGTCAGTATTACAATCTTTCGCCCCACCATATGAGAATTCTTTTGGATAATCACACCATCCTAAACTATTTGGTGCATTAGAATCATTCTTCCACTGGCATACTCCTTTCTTAGAATTAGTACACGTAGATGTCGCAAGAGTTACATTTCCACCATAATTACTTCCCGAAGCATTAAATTCACAAGCCCAACAGTCGCTGTCACAACTTCCCTTGTTAGAAAAGGCAGTTCCTGACACAGATGAGAATAACGCTCCTTTTTCACACCAAGAGTCCTGCTTAAGACCTCCCCCATCTTCATAGTATTCTGTCTTCCAACTACCTCCTGCAGCAGTACATCCCTGTTCTCCACTAATAAGGATGAAATCAAAAGAGCCTAAGCCACTTGCGCCACTTCCAAAGCATGCAACACTGTTGAATGTGCAGTTATTGGCAGTCTTTCCCGTACTTCCCGCATCCCACTTACATGGCATCATATAATCGCTCGCAAGCTGTTCACAGAGTGTTTGATTATTTTTTGCCTTGTTATCTTCGCAGAACTGCACAGGTGCAGTACATGATTGAGAATCGCTTCCAGTTTTCACACCGCTTGTGCAATAAGATTGACTAGAATTACCAACTGTTGCCGAGCTATTGCTCCAAACACAATTTGGTATAGGTCCACAACTACAAGTCTGCTTGAGACGGATATCGCCGCAAGTCATAGCGCTCTGATTGATGTCAGTGCCCACAGTTATAGAAAGATTTTGATGCCCTTGGCATAATCCTGAGGGCATATTGAAGCACGCAGATGTCGCATTATTCAGTTCTGTGTCAGCATCATTGCAATAAACACATCCTGAAACATTACCGCAGACACTTGCTCTCTGATCCGCAAACCAGCACCTTACTTCAGATGCGAAGAGGAATCCTCCTCCACCGCCTCCGAATCCTCCACTCCCACCAGACGGCATGTTACAACTTCCACTACTATTCCACCACCCTCCTTGTTTCATGCAAGTATCTGTATCGTTATAAAAAGCGAAGCCGCCACCCCCTCCACCACCTCCGCCGCCGCTACCTTGATAGCCACAGGCGCTGCCGCTCCACTGACATGGTTTGCTCAACTGCGTCTTGAGATTATTACATGCGCTCTCTGTAGTCGCATCATTACATGTTTTATCATAACAGCATCCAGTCGCATCAGAGCAATAAGGGTCACTATTTACGCCCGTCTTATTCGCCCACGAGCACGCACCACCAAGCTGAGCAATACATGTGTTATTGTTCCCATTGAAGCTCCAGCATCCTTTCTTTTGGCAGCATCCAACATTGTTCCAGCAGAATGGATTCTGGTTTGCATTATTTGCTTTCCAATCACAAGTATTATCGTTAGAACATGCACTCTGGTTTTTGTCGTATGTAAAGCACCCTTGTGTTCCGCTGCCTCCAGACGAGCAACATCCTGCATTGACAAGTGCGTTACCAGTTATACTCGAATATGTGGTGTTGAAAGAAGAGGAATTATAAAAGCAAAAAGTATTTTGAGGCATCAGGTTCGTGCTATTGAGAATAGCGCTGTTGTTTATCCACGAGCACGCAGGACCCTGCATACTGCATTTTGAATAATTGCCGTCATTCTGCCAGCATTGCACACCAAAGGTTGTTGCGCTTACCATCGATGGCAAAACTACCAACATAATGAAGACAATACTTACTAATAAAAGAAATCTCAAGCGCAAGAAATTCAATCTAAACCCCATTTTTATGATCTTAAGATAACATACTTATTTATAAATGCTTCGTTTTCACTACTTCAATCTACACCGAATGCATCGTTGAAAGATTTATAATCTACTTTCTTTTTCTCTGGGTAAGCCTCTATAGCTCAGCTGGTTAGAGCACCAGTTTCGTAAGACTAATTCGGAAAAACTGGGGGTCGGGAGTTCAAGTCTCCCTAGAGGCTTATAATTCGACCAGAATTGATAGATTAAGCATCCTCTTCTAGAATTATTTATGTTAATAAGAAAGGCAAGGGTTTATGATTTAAAAGAAATTGATAAAATTTATTTAGAAGGAGTTATAGATGAACTGCAACTCCAATTTCCAGATAAGAGTAAATTTCAAATAATAAAAGAAATGAACAAAGCCTGTAAAGACAGGCTGAAGGGATTTGAGAAAGAGATAATCAGTAGCACAAAAAATTTATGGTTAGTTGCAGAAATTGAGGGAAACATTGTTGGATTTGCAAACGCAGAGATAAAAAACAAAAAAGAAGGAGCGTTAACAATGCTCTACATAAAAAGACCTCTTCGAAGACAAGGAATTGGAAAAGAATTAACCGTTAAAAGAATTGATTGGTTAAAAAAGAAAGATGTAAAAGAAATCTCTGCAGGAGTCCTCATTAAGAATAAAGCTTCTCTTAACAATCTTAGAAAATTAGGGTTTAAAGAAACTTCTATAAAGTTAGTAAAAAAAGTATAGAAAAGTAAATAAACTTGCATTTTTTCTATTTATTAGCAAGAGAATAAGGTTCACATCCACATAATAGCTTTGAACTTTTGTCATTCTTAACCTCATATAAAATTCTAATTTACCTCATTTATAAATATTGCTAAATGTTACTATTTTTTAGTAATCAGAGTAAACTTTAGAAACCTTTAAATACTGAAATATCAGTAATATTACTGAATAAACAGTAAATACAATGGCACGGAAAGAATCACGAGAAATAATTGAAGGAGAAGAAACTCTACTAAAAAGTATGTTTCCTCGAGGAAAAGAGTTGACTATTAAGGAAATTATGAAGCATACTCCCTATTCCTCATATGAAAGGAATAATACGTATTTAAAATCCTTGGCTCAAAAACAAGTGCTTGAAGAGAAAAAAATAGGTAAAACACTTGTCTATTCAATTATTCCTTTGTTATGGGCTTCGAAGAAAGCATTTTACGCATATGCTCTGGAGAGAGCAATGGAATTCTCAGACAAACACAAGACCGTCTCCAAGGCACTTCAGGAATTACCTGCGGATGAGACTGACGCAGTTATTGTTTTTGGAAGTTATGCGAAAGGCATAGAAAGAAAAGAAAGTGATATTGATGTGCTAATTGTTTCAGATGAAAAAGAGAAACTCGAGACTACAATAATTTCGCTCAAAAGAAGATATGGTCTTCGCCTCCATACAATTATTGTTCCGAGATCTGAGTTTGCGAAGATTAAGAAGGAGAACAAAGAACTCTGGAATTCCTTAATTACCTATGGAATATTCTTTAAAGGATTTGAACTTCTCTACCACCATGCCTATGAAAACTAAAGAAAAGAGGAACAATCTACCCAACGGAATTTTTGAAGATGCTGAAGCAAAAGGACTTGTAGCTAAATATATTGCGAGAGCAGATAAGAATCTTGAACTAATGAACATTGTCTCTGAATTAAGCACTAACAAGGAAGCGCAAAAAGCTCTTGCGTTGCCTGAAGAGTATGTAAATGATGAATGGGTAATTATTACTGCTTACTATTCTATGTATCTTGCGGCATTGGCATTGCTTGCGAAACTTGGCTATCGAAGTAAGACTCACACCGCGACTATTATCGCTCTTGAAGCTTTTTTCGTGAAAAAGGAACTCATTGACCAGAAATATCTCCTCATGTTCAAGCACGCTCAAAATCAGATTGACCAGCAAGACATTATAGACTTATCGAAGAGAAAAGAAGACCGAGAAACTGCACAATATGAAGTTACTAAAGCAGTGACGCATAGTATTGTAGAAGCAAGTATGAAAAATGCAGTTTCTTTTGTCAATAAAGTGAAGGAGCTTTTGTAAACTTCTTTGGTTTTTCCAGATATTAGAGACTGTATCACTACTGACCTACTCTCGGTAGAGGCTTGAATAATAGCCAGATTTATAAGTTGCGCTTTTGCTTAATTTGTTATTATGGCGAAAAAGAATTATCCTGAGCTAAATAAAAAACTTAAAGAGTCTTATCGTGCCGAGAGTGAAGCTTTTATGAATTCTATAAGAAATGTTAAAGAAGTTCAAGAGAGGAAGATCTTAGAACTTGTTCGAAAAAACGCCTCAACAGTTTTTGGCATTGAAAGAGAGTTCCCCAAGATAAGAAGTGTTAACGATTTTCAAAGAGCAATGCCAGTTTCAACTTATGAAGAATTCAAACCTTATATTATTAGAATTATGGATGGAGAACAAAAAGTTTTAACCGCAGAACAAGTTTTAATGCTTGAACCTACGAGCGGTTCAGTTTCTCCATCAAAATTTATTCCCTATACTGCATCGTTGAGGGAAGAATTCAGGAGAGGAATTTTTCCATGGCTTTATGATTTGATGCAAAGTAATCCAAAAATGAATAATGGAAGTTTTTATTGGTCTATCACTCCAGCCTCACACGAAGAAAGAAAAACTAGTGGCGGTCTACCTATTGGTTTTGGAGATGATGCAGGATATTTTACAAGGGATCAACAATCTCTAATTACCTGAGTTCTAACTGAATTTTGGCCACTACAAATTTTATCGAAGGTAAAATCGAAACATTTATATACTTGTAATGCCTATTATAGGCATTACAATGGCATTCATAAGAAAAAAGAAAGTGGGAAAAAATGTTTACTTAGAAAAAGTAGAAAGTTACCGAAAAGATGGAAAAATTAAACAACGGGTCTTAGAATATCTCGGAAAAGAAA
>Ga0209514_10008081_pt1 | contig 12143 bp, 12 predicted proteins | sample Subgrocontami58m_FD_187452 | JGI IMG/M metagenome (GOLD analysis project Ga0209514, IMG submission 187452) | Subsurface groundwater microbial communities from S. Glens Falls, New York, USA - GMW37 contaminated, 5.8 m (SPAdes) (version 3) | ecosystem: Environmental > Aquatic > Deep subsurface >...
CTTTTTCTGTCGTGAATCAACTGTCAGATTTAATCCTTCTAATGTTCTGGCCCCAAGAAGTATCATGTCTCCTTCTTCACCAAAGACAACTTCGTCAATAGTGAAATACTCGCCTATTCTGATAATAACAAAGCCCACATTTCGTGTTATGCGTTGTCCATTTGCCATTACAAATAGTAAATCTTTCTTCTCTCGGGTGACGCCGATTTTCTTAAGTAATTCTCCAGAAACCCAAGTATACTCACTTCCTGTATCCACGAGAATCTTCGGTATGTGAGTAGCCTTTTTACGATTGACATGATTTTCAATTGTACACTCTGTATAAAATGTTCCCATTTTTACCTCCTATGCTTTAAGAATGTAACGGCTGTATTGATGGACCAAGCCCTTCGATGACGACCTGCCGAAGAGTATCTTTACCGCCAAAACGTTTTACGACGTCAAGAATCTCAATGCCGGCCAATTGTCCTTTACTATCGTAATCTGCTGCTATTCCTTCCGCCAGATGTTTCGTCGTCACTGTTGTTTCCCGGAAAGTAATGCTTAGGGCGTCAACTTCTGCATCGTAACTTATCTTCATAGGATACTCCTTTAAAAATAATAAGTATAAACGGTTATAACCAGAATTTCATCTGCTTGTTCGACAAATATAGGACGGACCTGTTTCGTTATCATATATCTTGCCGTTCCATTCACGGTTAAAAGGAAAGTTCTTGTGACATTGAAGACGCCTTAATTCTGCAGATTCCCACGAACTACTCCGTATGGCATCTTCTACTTCATCAAGTGTGAAACCACGTTTTGTCGTGTAACTCAAGGCATGCGCAGAAAGCCTTACAGGTTTCAAGATGAACCCTCCTCAACGATTTTGATTTCCTCCTTTGTCAATCCGTACAGTTCGCACACCAACTGGTTAATCTGGCGGTCGGTGGCGTCAATCTGACGATGGCTAACGATTTTGTCATGATCTGTTTTGTTGAAACTAACTGCTTGTGCATTGCAAATGCGTTAGGTTGAGGTACAAGCCCAACTTTACCTCGTCTTTAAGTGTTTTATTGTTTATCACCAGGCCATTTTACATTTTCATTTTCGGTCACTTCTTTATATTTTGGAAATATTTCAGCACAGGTTTTTGCCTGAGCTTTTATGCTAGGTGATTTTGCTAATGCCTGATTCAACAAATTAACAGCTTTAACCATTTCATTCTTACAAGCAAACAAAAGTGACCTATATAATAATAACCACCGAAAATCTCGATAACGTACTTCAACCTCTTTAAACTCTTCTTCTGCTTTATCATATTTTCCCAAAACAATCATCATATAGCCACGAAGACACCTTGCATGAAGCGCATTAGGCTCTAACTTAATGGTTTCATCTAAAAGACCAGTAACCTGTTCTATATTGTCCTTGTTAAATCCCAAAGTATAAAAATATTCAAGAAATTTAAAATACTGTTTATATGGTGATTGGTATTTTGTCTCATTTTTGTTTAGTTCCCACCACCCTCTTACTTCATCTATTTCCAATGATCGTCGAAATGGTTTTTTAGTTATATTAAACAACAATAGCATTGTTCTCGCAGTTACTCTAAGATTTTGCTCTACGTCAACAGACTCACACAATTCCTGTACTACATTCTCTTTGACTTTTCCTTGACTATATAAATCAATCAAAGTAATTATTGCTGATTCTCTCATATCTGATTCAACTTTTGAATTTCGATACTCGTTAATTACTTCTTCTACAGAAAAACCTGGATCTTCAAAAGAAATATTATCTTTCATCTTGGGAGCTTTAATCTGTTGCATCAACGCATCAAAGTAAAATTCAATATCTCTAAGGGCCTCATCTACATACTTTTTGTATTCTGGTTTTGTTTCTGGTATTTTTTTTAGCTCTTCATATTTACCACGATTTCCAATTTTTGCCTCCGCTACAGATTGCTGTATATTTAATTGCTCTTTTAATAACTCTTGGACACTTTCCAAAGAACTTTGTTTTTCTCTTATTTCACCTCTTGTCGTTTCAATATATTCGGATAATTTATCAGATTTTTCTTCTAATGATTTAAATTTATTTTCTACAAATTCAGGCATTTTTTTAGTGATTGTTTCCTCAGTCGCTTTTATTAACGCTGGTACGGTCATTTTATCCTCTACAAGATTTTTAACCGAATTTTTGATATATTGATATCCCCCAACACCTATAAATACAGAAATGCTGCTGCTATATATCCCCATATCTTCAATTTCTCCATGTTATAATCACGTAAGCGGCTTTCTGCCTTATCAAGCTTCTTATCGATTAAATCTTGTACCTGGAAAGCGAGTATAGAATTAAGTGATTCAAGGGAATTTTGAGGCTTTGGTGTATTGTTTTCTTTTTTGATATCGGGACTTGTATCACTCATAGTTACACCTCCGTTTATTTCATCTAATTAATTTGTATTAGCCGCACAAAATGATATTTGAGGATGTCTGAAGTTGTAAATAGCAACCTTCTCGAAGTCGGTGAGTATACTCAGGGGGAGTTTGGCCGACCATGCATAGCGGCGCAACTGGAATGCAGGAGAAATATCGTCTTTGAGGGGTTTCTTTGTCTCCACAAAGAACTTGCGTGTACCGCCGATTCGGAAGCAGTAGTCAGGCGCCTTGGTGACGCCGCCTACCTTGATGGAGTCTTCGTGGATAACGTCTTTATATGCCTCGGCATAGCCCTTTTCGTTGTTTACGTCCCAGCCCAGGATTTTGAAAAACGGGTCAACGAACTCACGCCGAAGCTGTGTCTCGTTGTATGTGCCTGAGCGGTACGCCTCGCGGTTATTTTCAAATCGCCCGACCAGCCCAAGTATTTCCTGTGGAACAGCCATCTTTGTTCCTAATTAAATGTTCAGGAATTTCAAAGTAGGGGTTGAAAATCTTCAACCCCTACGTGCATGTTCAGGAATTTCAATGTTGTAGGGGCAATTCATGAATTGCCCCTACAGTTTTATTCTATGTCTTCCTCTTGAAAACGCCGTGTCTTTCCGTGTCTGACCTTACCCTTTGGTTCCTCGCAGTGTATAAAATCCATCTCTCTTTTTAAGAGGTCTATTTTATAGATCTTCACCTTTACTACTGCCCCGATCTTATACATTTTTTTACTCCGTGTGCCAACGAGCGCCATGTTCTTTTTGTCTACACGATAGATGTCATCAGACAGGGTGCGGATGTGGACGAGCCCTTCCACGAGGTACTTATCGAGTTGAACAAAGAATCCATATTCCTGAACACCGGTAATAACGCCATCCAGGATGGCGCCAATCCTGTCTTCAAAGAACCGGAGCAATTTGAGTTTGGTAATTTCCCTTTCAGCATCGTCTGCCCTGCGTTCGGTCATGGAGCAATGTGCCGCCCAATCGGGCAAACAATTTGCCCATGCACCTTTCACCTGGGGAGATGACAATTCGCCTGAGAAATACTGGTCCAGAATCCTGTGGACGATCATATCCGGATAACGTCGTATCGGCGACGTAAAGTGGGTATAGTGATCCATTGCAAGCGCAAAATGCCCCCCGCCTTCTGCCTTATAGACGGCCTGTTTCATGGACTTTAACAGCACCAGGTTTATGGTATATGCCTCAGGCTTCCCGCGCACTTTGTCCAATAATCCTTGCAACTGCTTATTTTTGAAGGGGTCTATTTTAGTATGTTCCAGCCCTCGTGCAAAATCGGCGAATTCCCGCATGTCCTCCTCGTCAGGCTCAGGATGGACACGGCACAAGAGCGGCATTTTCTTTTCGTACATGAACGTTGCAACCGTTTCATTGGCCAGAAGCATAAATTCCTCTATTAATTTGTGGGAGATATCTCTTTCCACCTTCTCGACGTTTTTGACACGGCCCTTTTCGTCCAATTTTATTGATACTTCAGGGATGTCCAGTTCCAGGGCGCCGCGTTCCAAGCGGTTACTAAAAAGCAATTGGGCGAGATGCGCTGTGTTCTTTAATAACTCTGCAACGTTGTCTGATATGTGCGAAGTCATTTCCTTATTGAGGATAGCGGTGGCCTGGTTATACGTCAGGCGTTTGGAAACGTTAATAACGGAATGTCTAATCTCCGACTTGAGGAGATGCCCTTTGTGGTCGATGGTCATAAAAACACTTTTAGTGAGACGGTCTTCCCCTTCCTTCAGACTGCAGAGATTGTTCGATAATACTTCTGGCAGCATAGGGATAACTTCGCCCGGTAAGTAGACACTCGTACCGCGGTAGCGGGCATCCTCGTCAATCGCCGTGTCAGGTTTTACATAGTATGAAACATCGGCAACGTGTACGCCCAATTGCCAGTGTCCATGCCTGTCTTTTTCGAGGGACACCGCATCGTCAAAATCCTTAGCATCTTCCGGATCGATGGTAATAATCAGTTTGCTGCGCAAGTCGAGCCGATTTTGAATTTCGGTTTGAGATATAGAATGGGAAATATGTTTCGTTTCATTTGCCACTTTTTGGCCAAAGGCGTGCGGCAGCTTGAATTGATACATAATCGAACGGAGGTCAACCTTATGGTCTCCTTCTTTCCCCAAAACGTCCGTAATCTCACCCTCTGGATTGAGATGTCTGGACGGCCACTCTGTGATCCGCACGACCACCTTGTCGCCAGGCTGTGCATCCATTGAAACTTCTTCTGCAACGTAGATATCTCTGAACAATCTTGGTTCATCGGGGGAGACAAATCGCAGCCGTTTTGTTTTTTCAAAGGTTCCTACGACAAGCTCATTCACGCGTTTCAGCACATTAACAATTTGTCCGGAAGCGCCTCTTTTTTTCCCCTTCCATTTTTTTGGAATCTGGATCGTGGCAGGAAGCCGCACTACCACAAGGTCTCCATGCATGGCAGATCCCATGTCTTCTTCGTTAACATAGATATCTTCGCCGACATCTTCCTTAACTGGAACCACAAAACCGAATCCCCTCGGATTACAGTCAAGGGTACCCACTACGAGGTGCACTTTTTTCGGATCGGCGTATTGTTTTTGCTTGACCTTCACAACCTCGCCTGAAAATTCCAGCCCGTGCAGAAGATCACAAAACGCCCTGTATTCAGCATCGCTGACCTCAAAGTGTTCCGCAAGCTCAGCGGCTGTCATGGGGCTGTATTTTTTGCTTTGGATAAATCGGATGATAATGGCAGTCTCGATCATGGTAATTTACAAAAAAGTTGTCTCAAAACAAATAAATAAGATGCGAATTATTTAGCCCCATTGGGGGCATACGATACTAGGCAGGCAATTTATTGCCTGTGCTTTAATAACATTGGAAATTAGTCCCGCAGGGACGACTGGGGTGCACTTTAGTCTTTACCCCCACAAATATTTTTCATCAAAATCTATGTTGTTTTTTCTAAGAAATTTTAGATATTCATCACGAAAGCCATGATTCACGATTTTTTGTGCTGAAAACGGTATGAATAAGAATGTTTATATAGGTGTTTGCCATAAGTAATCCTTTATGCTCGATCGTCCCTACGGGACTCTATTTTTGTATACCTGTAAACAGGCAATAAATTGCCTGCCTATGGGCAATTTTCCCCTACGGGTTAAATTAGGCCTTCGGCAACTTAAAACGTGCAGGTAGGAGCCGTCTCCTGACGGCGACCGGCAATTCACAACAGCGCGGTGTGCCCGGTCGCCAACAGGAGTTGGCTCCTACCAAAAACTTTGAATTTCCTTAACATCAAGCTTTGATATCCACACGATTTCCTGAAAAGCCCTTTATTTTTTATAAAGTCTGCGTTCAAACATTTTCATGTAATCTGTCCACGAGCTGTTTGCGTCTTTATGCTCGCTTATTGCCTTAGTGGCAGCATGTACCTTTGCATCGAGATTGTCCAGGTAATGTAAGGCAATGGCTTCGGGTGTACCGGGTTTTACCGGTGAACCCCACTCATATTCGCCATGATGACTGAGTATTAAGTGGAAAAGGACGTTGAGCAGGTCAGATGGAAACCCTTCTATTTTTAAGGCCTTTTCATTAACCATAAGAACGCCTGCGATGAGGTGCCCGGTAAGTTGTCCCTCGTCGGTGTATTGGAAACTGCGGTCGCAGGACAATTCCCGTGTTTTCCCAATATCATGTAAAATCACGCCAGTGATTAATAAATCTCTTTTTATCGCAGGATACAAATTTGAAAAGCTTACTGCCAGCCTGGCAACGGAAAGGATATGTTCCAGCAGACCGCCAAGAAAGGCGTGATGGTATTGCGTAGCGGCAGGTGTGGTGGAAAATACCTTGCAAAAGGATTCGTCTGAAAAAAATGCGTTCAGCAGTTTGGAAAGATACTGGTCTTTAACTGTTTTGATAATCTGCCTGAGTTCATTCATCATCTCAGGCACGTCTCTTTCCGTACAGGGGATAAATTCGCCCATCTGCACCTGTGTATCAGGAACGGGACAGATTTCATTAATCCGGATTTGCAGGATATTATTGAAGGTTTCAACAACCCCTTTTATCTTTACAAAGCCATCTTTATTAAAACTGTTACAGAGTTGCGGTGTTGCATCCCACTTCCGCGCCTCAAGGAAACCGGATTTGTCTGCGAGCTGGAGGTTGAGATACGGTTTCTTTTCTTTTGTTTCCTTGACTTCCTTTTTCAGGACAAGAAAGACGTCTTCCAAAGATTCACCGCTTTTCAGGCTGGATATATAGGTTCGTGGCATTTTATATTAGTGTCCTAATCCAAAATTAGTGATTCTTATTGTTTAAATTACAAGCAACGGGAAATGTTTTCCAGGAATACACATACCCAAGAGTTCTTTTAATTCAAAGCAGCAACATTCAATATCCTTGAATTCTCGAAGGATTTCGGCCTTTAGTCTTATAAACTTTTGGCTTTTACTGGCTGGAGTAAACGAGTCGTCCATCGGAATAAATAACCTCTTTTAGGCTACTGTTGCATGTTTCTAATGGAATAAGATTAATTTCTCTTTTAAAGTAATCTGAAAGAAATGCGAGGGCTTTTAAATACAAGCGGGGAGAAAGCCCTTCTATCGCTAAGTCAATATCGGATTGGTTATCAAAATTTCCATTTATTAAGGAACCAAAGAGGTATATCTTTTTTACGTCAAATTCTTTTGTAAAATCCCGTATGGCATCTGGCAAATTTAAAAGGATATTTTTTCTTTCCTGCTCAAGCGCTATAGTCTTTTCTGACAGTCGTTTTTTCCAGGCTACAAAATAAGACGTTGTTTTCATAAAGCAAGCAATTAATAGAGAATGATTTGTGATTTTAAAATGGAAAAGTCTCGTTTTCTGCAGTTTTTGCTATCCATATAATTACAGAGTACAAGTGACTTATTACTTGGGATGTTTGTATGGATTTTACGCAAGTAATGCGTCAATGTCAAGGAGTATAAGTGCTGAGCCTGCATTTTTTTATTGCAAACCGTTGTTTAACTGTTTAATATTTGATTTCGTGTTTATTATTTACCAAAGATATCCATTGCAGGCAAAATGAAGTAAATGAGTGAGTTACTGGAAAAAATTAAAACAAAAAAGGCTAAAATCGGCGTCATCGGGCTTGGTTATGTCGGACTGCCGCTTGCACTTGAATTTGTTCGAAGTGGATACTGTGTGACAGGTATCGATAAGAGCAAGGAACGCGTCGAGTCGCTGAGCAAGGGAAAATCGTATGTAATCGATGTGAGAGACGAAGACATTGCGCAGTTCGTCGAAAAAGGTATTTTAAGCGTAACCGATGACACCAGCGTATTGTCAGATTTAGATACTATCAGCATCTGTGTACCAACACCGTTAACGAAGACGAAAGACCCCGATATGTCTTATATAATCAATGTGAGTCAAGAGGTTAAGAAGTACATGCATAAAGACCAACTTTTCATTTTGGAAAGTACGACATATCCGGGAACAACGGAAGAATTGGTTCAACCGATATTGGAAGAGAGCGGTTTGAAGGCAGGGAAAGATTTCTTTCTTGCTTTTTCTCCGGAACGTATTGATCCTGGAAATAAGCGGTATTCCGTCAAAAACATCCCAAAGGTAGTAGGGGGTGTAACGGAACAATGCACAGAACTGGCGCGTTGTTTATACAGTCAGATCATTGAAACGATTATACCTGTTTCGTCTCCGAAAGTAGCGGAGATGGTAAAACTCCTGGAGAATACCTTCCGGAACGTCAATATTGCATTGGTCAATGAGATCGCCATTATGGCCGAACGGCTTGGCATCGATGTCTGGGAAGTTATCGATGCTGCAAAGACCAAACCTTTTGGTTTTATGTCATTTTATCCTGGTCCGGGGCTGGGTGGCCACTGTATCCCCATCGACCCACTGTATCTTTCCTGGGTTGCAAAAAAGAACGGGTTTGAACTACGATTTATTGCGCTTGCAGACCAGATAAATAGCGCTATGCCTGAATTTGTTGTAGAAAAAATCACGGATGCGCTGAACAGTGTGGAAAAGAGCGTAAAAGGCTCCAATATCCATATTCTTGGCGTCGCTTATAAAAAGGATATTAATGATATTCGGGAGTCGCCTGCCCTTGAAATTATGAACATCCTGAGGCTCAAAGGGGCTAAGATATCGTATACTGACCCATATATTCCAGAGATTGATTATCATGCACTTACTGCCAGGTCAAAGCCATTGACTAAAGAACTGCTATCGAAGGTCGATTGTTCCGTTATCGTGACAGACCACAGCAATTTTAATTATGACCTCATTGTATCCCACTCCAAACTGATCGTCGATACCCGCAATGCCTTGAAGGGTATTAACAAAAAACATATTGTGCGACTCTAACATGACAGACCTGCTTTTTGAAATCGGCACAGAAGAGATACCTGCCAGCTATATCGAGCCAGCGCTCAATCAGATGAAGACATTATTTACCGAGCAGGCAAAAAAACAGCATCTGGAAATGCATTCTATTTATAGTACCGGCACACCGAGAAGACTGACCCTGTTTGTAAAAGGTTTACCTCAAAAGCAAGAGAGTGTGACGGAAGAAATCCAGGGACCTTCTGCAGCGGTTGCCTTTGATAAGGCGGGGAATCAGACAAAGGCAGGGCTGGGTTTTGCCAAATCCCAGGGTGTCGATATAAAAGACCTTCAGATAAAAAAGACTCCTAAAGGGGAATATTGTTTTGCAATTAAGAAAATAGAGGGACACGAAACGCTCCATGTTTTGCCAGACTTATTACCTGCAATCATCAAGAATATCTCATTTCCTAAATCCATGAAATGGAAAGGATCCGGTTTGTTTTTTGCCCGTCCCATACGTTCACTTCTTGCCCTATTCGGAGACCAAGTCGTTTCTATAGAAATCAACGGGATTAAGGCGGACAGATTCATCTTTGGACACCCATTTTTATCCGGGAAGAAGATTGAAATTTCTGAGGCCGATTGGGAATTATACAAAAACCTGCTTAAACAGGAACATGTCGTAGTTGATATCACCGAGCGTCGCGAGACACTGAGGACAAAGATAACACAACTCATGGCGCCCTATGGCGCAACTATTGATGACGAAGAGTTGCTGGATGAGGTCACCAATCTGGTAGAATACCCCAATGCCATTGAATGTAGTTTCGACGAAGAGTTTCTTGATATTCCTGCGGATGTCATAGAAACAGCCATGAAGGAGCACCAGAGATATTTTCCCATAAAAAAAAGAGACGGAAAACTTTTAAATAAATTTATAGCAGTACTCAATCGCAATGAAAGCAATGCCAATACTACCATTCGGGGTAACGAACGTGTATTGAAAGCACGACTCTCCGACGCCAGATTTTTCTGGAAAGAGGATAGAAAGACTCCGCTTATAAAACGAGTGGAAAATTTAAAAACCCTTGCCTTCCTCGAAAAGCTGGGAAATTACTATGAGAGAACAAACAGGATTATCAAACTTTCCAAATATATATCAGAAATATTAATTGCTATTGACAACTTACCCGTTAATATTGAATTTGTGAAACGTGCGGCGGAATTGTGTAAGGCAGACCTTCTCACTCAAATGGTAGGAGAATTCCCATCATTGCAAGGAATTATGGGAAGAGGGTATGCTGAATGGGACGGTGAGGAAAAACCTGTCGCCATTGCCATCTCTGAGCATTATATGCCTCGTTATGCCACCGATAACATCCCCGCATCGAGGATTGGCGCTATTGTGGGCTTGGCCGATAAGTTCGATACGATATCCAGTTGCTTTGCCTTGGATTTAATCCCTACGGGCTCGCAAGACCCTTATTCTTTAAGACGACATGCCTACGGCATTATACGGATAATAGAAGAACATGGATTTACGTTAGATATCAAAGAGATACTTTATACGTCATTGGATTTACTTCCCATGTTCGAACAGAAACACGACTTGCACTACCACCCAGTAATCCTTGATAAATTAGTGCCTAGAATAAAAGATTTCCTTAAAGATAGGTTATTCCAGATAAACATTGAAAGGGGGTATCGCTATGACCTGGTAAATGCCGTCTTGAACGCCGGAGTAGGATTTGATGATATCCATAATTTCTCACAACGATTAAAGGTCGTATCTCATATTTCTCAGGAGAAATGGTGGCCTGATTTGGTTACTGTTGTCGAAAGAACATTTAATATCGGTAAAAAGGCGAATAGCAGTGGGTCGGTAAACGAGGGTATATTTACCGAACTGGAAGAACGCGAATTGTGGAAAATATACAAAGATAACGAAGCAAATATCAATAATATGATGGATAAAAAGAGCTATGAAGAAGCATCTGAGAAATATTGTAATGTCTTTGCCAAACCCGTTCACGCCTTTTTTGACAGGGTATTTGTGAATGTTGAAGATGAAACCGTTCGCAACAACAGGCTCTCGCTCATGAAGAAGATTAACGAATTATACTCTCAAAAGATAGCCGACCTTTCAGAAATCGTCATGCCGAATGACAAGTCTCCTGGCAGTTCGGTTCCATAGTAACATGGCAATTGTGTTCGATTGTGGAAACTTTGAATATTTTTTATAGAAAGTGAGGTCTCATAAATGAAAAACGTAGAATTTTCTGTAGAAGGAAACATGCTTACCATTAAGATAGATTTATCAAAGGAATTCGGTCCCTCCTCGTCGGGGAAGAACATCATTGTCGCATCATCGGAAGGAAACGTCACTATTCCAGATCGCGAAGAAAAGATCGGCTTAAACATTTATCGGAAAAAATAGCAGTTCTTCTGTATCATGGTAATTCGGACACAGCTCCCAGATTGCTTAAGGCATCAGGATGGGCAGGATTATATTTCAATGCCTCCCTGAATTCTCTTATGGCATCATGTAATTGACCTTTTCTGGTAAATATAACGCCAAGATTGTTATGGACATCAGCATTATCGGGATTGCTTTGTAATGACTTCTGAAAGACTGCAACAGATTCATCAAGCATTCCCTGTTTCATGTAAGCAACGCCCAAATTGTAAAGGACTATAGGGTGGTTGCCCTTGCTTGAGATATAATGTTTGTATTCGGTGACTGCCTTGTCGTAATTGCTTGTCTTTAAGTACGTGTTGCCAAGATTATAGTGCGCCTCTGACAGGTTAGGATTAAGACGCAAGGCACAACGATATTCTTTTGCCGCATCATCATACATGCCTTTTTGTTCATACAGTGTGCCCATGTTGTTGTGCGCATCGGGATACGATGGATTCATAGACAACGACTTCCGCAGCTCTGATATTCCCTCCTCTTCCTGTCCTCTCTTGATTAACAAAATTCCCAAACTGCTGTGCGCCTTGTAGCTATTCGGCTCACGTGCAATAATCTTTGACCACAAAGTAAATTCGTCCCTCCAGTCCCTCGACCGCGAAGAGGTCTGCCATACGAACCCAAAAAGTATGCTTAAAGTGAGGAACCAAACAGAAATATGAAAGGGCTGTAAACGAAGGGCGCTCATGTGCATAATGAAGTAACTGCCCATAATGCAAAATCCAATCACGGGAATATAGAGATACCGTTCGGCCATGATATTGCCAATAGGTACAATATTTAGGACAGGAAGTAAGGCAACGAAGAACCACAGGAGAGAAAAAAATAAAAGTTTGGAATGAAAAAACAACCTGTAGCCAATCACTGCGATAGAGATAATCAGGAGGAGAGACAGGATACAAGACATAT
>Ga0209514_10008083_pt1 | contig 12140 bp, 8 predicted proteins | sample Subgrocontami58m_FD_187452 | JGI IMG/M metagenome (GOLD analysis project Ga0209514, IMG submission 187452) | Subsurface groundwater microbial communities from S. Glens Falls, New York, USA - GMW37 contaminated, 5.8 m (SPAdes) (version 3) | ecosystem: Environmental > Aquatic > Deep subsurface >...
AGATCGCGGCCGATCCGAGCGGGGCTCTCGCCTTTGTCCAGAAGACCCTGACGGCGCCCGCCGGCGCGATCACCTTCAGGTTCACCAACACCTCGTCGGTCCCACACAACCTGACCTTCGAGAACGCCGGCACCGAGAAGGAGCTCGGGGCGACCAAGACCATCGCGTCCGGATCCGCCTCGCTGACGCTCACCCTCCCCAAGGGCAAGTACAACTACTACTGCAGCGTCCCCGGCCACGAGGCCGCGGGGATGAAGGGCACGCTCACCGTGAAGTAGGCGGCGCGGAGGCCACGACCTGGCGGCGAGCGGCGCCAGGTCGTGGGCGATCGCGTCGAGCGTGGGCAGTCGACTCGGGGCCGTTGTCCGACGCCGCCAAGGCGCGGGACGTGCTCGCGAGGACGGCGGCACGAGCGAATGGCGATCGGCGCGGTTACCTCTTCGCCGCGGCGTGACGGGAGAAGTGACGCGCCCATCTACTCGCGACCGTCAGTCGGAACGGTCGGGGATGGGGCCGGCGCCGTCGTGGTCGGTGATCGAGGCGAACTGGATCCCCGCCTGCTACGGAGGTCCCATCCGTGCAGCAGGCGTGCCTGAAAGGGCAGTTGTTCTGCAGGTTGGCGCGCCAGGCGTCCCGCCCCGACGAGCGGGACATCCTTCTGCATGGCGTGAGGGGGCGCAACGGGGTCGCTCGGGTAAACTCGTCGCGATGGGACGCGCTATGAACCTCATCCGCATCATCCCGGTGGCGGTCCTGCTCGCGACGATCGCCACCTCCGCCGTGACGGCGTCCGCCGCCACGATCGTCTACTTCCAGACCCCCTCGCGGAACATGGGCTGCGCGTACTTCCCCGTGATTTCGAAAGGCGATGTGCCGTCCCTTCGCTGCGAGATCCGCTCGGGTTTGCGGCCCCTGCCACCACGCCCGCGAGGATGCGGAGATGCCGTCTGGGGACAGGCGGTCACCATGACGCGAACCGGTCGTGCCCGCGGGATCTGCATCAGCGACACGGTCCGTGAGCCCTCCGCCCCAGTGCTCGGGTACGGGCGGGTCCGGCGTGTCGGCGGCTTCACCTGCTCATCCACCCAGGCGGGATTGCGCTGCACCAACCTTGCCGGGCACGGCTGGCGCCTGAGCCGCGAGCGCTCATCGCTGTTCTAGGACGACAGGTCTCCGTCGACCTCGCCTCGGGGTCATTCACCACCACGCCCGCGACCGTGCGGTTCCCGGTAATCACGCCGGACTCATGCAAGGTCAGGATCAGCGGGACATCCGATGCGCTCCTGATCGGTCAGGGCATCGACGTGACCAAAGCAACAATCGTGGTGACGGTCGCCACCGTGACGTCGCTGTCAGAACGCGCGAAACCCTCGCGTGCAGATCTGGTCACCGACGGTCCCGGTGCCCTTGTCTAGACGGCCGGAGCCGGTACGGCCTCGATGTCGGGCTGCGGCAGTTCCTTGCGAAGCAGGATGCCGCACACGATGGCGCTGATGGCGAAGATGGCAGCCGACCACCAGAAGGCGGTGGTGTAGCCGCTGACAGCGGCCTTGGCGGCCGTCTCCGCCGTGTCGGGGCGTCCCACGATGAACGATGCCGCCGCCGAGGCCATCATCGTGCTGAGGAACGCGGTGCCGATCGAGCCGCCCACCTGCTGGGTGGTGTTGACCATCGCGGACGCCACGCCGGCATCGTTGCTGCCAACGCCCATGGTGCCCACCTCGAACGAGATGGCGAACACGAGGCCCAGGCCGAGGCCCAGCACCATGAGGCCGGGCAGTACGTGCGATGCGTACGCGGTATTCACCCCGACCTGGGTGAGCAGCACCATGCCGATGCCGCTCACGACCATCCCCGCCACCACCGGCAGCCGTGGGCCGGTGCGCGGCAGGAGTAGCGCGGTGGAGGTGGTTGCGGTGAGCATCAACGCGCCGATCATTGGCAGGAATGCCAGACCGGTTTCGATGGGCGTGAACCCAAGGGTCTGCTGCAGGTAGTACGTGAGGAACAGGAACACGCCGAACATTCCGGCGCTGGCGAGGGCCAGCCCCAGGTAGGAACCGCCCCGGTTGCGGTCGAGCGCGACACGCATCGGCAGCAGCGGCTGCGCGACACGCGTCTCGATGAGGCAGAAGATGGCGAGTAGCACGACGCCGCCGATGAGGAGAGCGAGGGTGATGGGAGCCGTCCAGCCATCGCTCTCGGCGCGCGTGAATCCGTAGACCAGCGCGAGCAGCCCTGCCGACACGGTGATGGTGCCGGGCAGGTCGAGGTGCACCTTTCCCTTGGGCCGGGTGTGCACCAGGAGTGCGAGGGCGCCAACGGCGGCCGGCACGGCAAGGATCAGGTTGACGTAGAGGCACCAGCGCCACGACAGGTACTCGGTCAGCACGCCGCCCAGCAGCAGGCCGAGGGCCCCTCCACCGCCGGCGATGGCGCCGTAGATACCGAAGGCCCGGCCACGCTCACGCGCCTCGGTGAAGGTGGTGGTCAGCAGAGAGAGGGCCGCGGGGGCCAATAGCGCCCCGAAGAGGCCCTGCAGCGCCCGGGCGGTGACGAGCACGGTGAAGTCCTGGGCCAGGCCGCCGAGCGCGGATGCCACGGCGAACCCGATGAGACCGGCGATGAACATCCGCTTGCGCCCCAGCACGTCGCTCAGGCGGCCGCCGAACAGCAGAAGGCTGCCGAACGCCAGAGCGTAGGCGGTCACGATCCACTGCCGGTTGGCATCGGAGAAGCCCAGATCGGCCTGCGCCGAGGGCAGCGCGATGTTCACGATCGTCGCATCCAGCACCACCATCAGCTGCGCGAGCCCGAGGACCGCAAGGATGGCCCAGCGCCGGTGGTGGTGGGGGTCGGTGGTGCGTGCGGCGAGCGTGTCTGCAGTCGTCATTCGCGTGGGGCCTTGTGGTGGGGAACGAAAGCGGATGGTGCTCGCGGCGGGGTGGCGGCACCCCAATGGGTCTGCGGAGAACGACCCGCACGCGTCTCGCGTGTGATGTGTCCTGTGTCCTCGGCGCACCCTCGGGCGCACCGCCGTGAGCCATATACGGCGGTGCGCAGCGTAGTCGTCAGAGGATCGTCGCGGAGCGGGAACCGCATCTGCCGATGTGGACATCGCCCCGGTGGCTGCCTGCGCTCGGCGTGTCCCGGGAGGGCCCTCAGCGCGGGCGCGACTGCGGAGGTGCGAGGCTGGCCCGGGTCCAGCGCACGGCATCGAGCATGGCGTCCAGGCGTTCAAGGGCATCGCCGCTCAGTCGCCCCTTGGACGCCAGGAGCAGCGCGGGGGCCTCGGCCTCGATCAGGTCGATCCCGGGGATATCGGCACCGGATGCCAGGTGCTCCTGGGTCAGCGGGGAGAAGATGGCGAACACCGTGACGTCGTCGGCGTCATCGGCCACACGTACCGAGAAATGCTCGTGGAAGGCGTCGTTCTCCAGTTCGACGGCACGCATGGCACCAAGGCCGGCGAGGGCGTCGTCGGCTCCCTTCAGCACTCGGCCGGATGCGGAACGGCGGACCAGGCGCAGGGCATCAAGGCCCGTCTGCTGGTCGAACAGCGCCACCAGGTGGTGCGTGTACGTGGTCTGGCGCTCTCCCTTGGCCCCGTAGGTGTCCTCTTCGTACACGTGGTTCGCGATGCGCACGGGAACCCCATCCACAGTGCCGGCCAGCACGTCACAGACGCTGCGGCGCACCCCCTTGCGCAGCAGCGGGGTGGACTGGGGGAATGGCTCCGTCGCCCGCACGACATCGTCGGTCCGGGATTCAAAGGGCTCTGGCGCGGGGCCGCGTGCGGAGTCGGTGGGGGAGTAGGCCCAGCCCTTTCGCAGGGCCCAGGACTCGATCATGGCGGACGACGCACGCGTGGCAGCGACGTGCCAGATGATGAGCAGGGCCACGCCGACAACCAGCACGGAGACGATGAGTCCCATGAGGGTCATCCACAGCGCGCCGTGGTCGCGTATGACGAGCACGAGGCCTCCGGCGAATGCCACCACCGCGAGGACGGTCCAGATGGCCGCCCGGCGTGCCTGTGCGAGGAGTGCCTCGCCTCGAAGGCGGCGGAACTCGCGGTCGTGCTCGGTGCTCACCAGCGGGCGGGATCCCGATACGACCCCCATACCTGCCGAAATACGTCGCACATCTCGCCCACGGTGGCGTCGGCCTGGGCGGCCGCGATGAGATGGGGCATCACGTTGTCCGTGCCCTCGCACGCGGTGCGCAGGCCTGTCATGGCGGTTGCGTAGAGGGTGGCATCACGTCGCGCACGGAGCGCACGCACGCGCTGTACCTGGACGCCCTCCACGCCGGGGTCGGCGCGGTGGATCTCGGTCTCGGGCTCGTGCTCCATCACATGGGCGTTCACGCCGACCACGCGGCGGTCGCCTCGCTCAAGCGCCCGCTGGTACGCGTACGCGGCGTCGGCGATCTCGGCCTGCGGATACCCCTCGCGCACCGCGGCAACCATGCCGCCCCGCGCGTCGATCTCGGCAAGGTAGGCACGGGCCTCGGCCTCCAGCGCGTCGGTGAGCGACTCCACATACCAGGAGCCTCCGAGTGGGTCGGCAACCGACGCCACGCCGGTTTCCGCGGCGATCATCTGCTGGGTGCGCAGCGCGAGGCGGGCGGCGTCCTCGGTGGGCAGGCCCAGCGTCTCGTCGTAGGAGTTCGTGTGCAGCGACTGCGTGCCGGCCAGCACCCCGCCGAGCGCCTCGATGGCGGTGCGGGCCAGGTTGAGGAGCGGCTGCTGAGCGGTCAGCGACACGCCCGACGTCTGCACATGCGTTCGCATCATGAGCGACTTCGGGTCGGTCGCGCCGATCCGCTCGCGCATGAGAGTGGCCCACAGGCGCCGTGCCGCGCGGATCTTGGCGATCTCCTCGAAGAAGTCGATCTGCAGGTTGAAGAAGAACGAGAACCGGGGCAGGAAGCGGTCCGGGTCGATTCCGCGTGCAACCAGGGCCTCGGCGTAGGCGAGGCCGTCGGCGATGGTGAAGGCCAGCTCCTGCCCGGCCGTCGCCCCTGCCTCGCGGATGTGGTACCCGCTTACCGAGATCGGGTGCCAGAGGGGCATCTCGTGGGTGCAGAACTCGATGAGGTCGGTGACCAGCCGCATCGAGGGCTCTTCGGGAACGATCCATTCCTTCTGGGCGATGAACTCCTTGAGGATGTCCGTCTGCAGGGTGCCGCGCAGGCGGGAGCGGTGTGACCCCGCACGCTCGGCGGCCACGATGAAGTGCGCCAGGGTGGCGGGCGCCGGGCCCGAGATGGTGAGCGATGTCGACACCGCCTCGAGGTCGAGGCCGTCGTAGACCCGCTGCATGTCCTCGGCGCAGAACACGGATACGCCCTCGCGGCCGACCTCTCCCAGGCACAGAGGATTATCGGGGTCGTACCCCATGAGCGTGGGCATGTCGAAGGCGGTGGACAGGCCGGTCTGCCCGTCGGCCAGAAGCATGTGGAAGCGCCGGTTGGTGTCCTCGGGCGACCCGAAGCCCGCGAACTGCCGCATGGTCCACATCCGGTCGCGGTACATGCCCGGGTGGATGCCGCGGGTGTACGGGTAGTCCCCGGGCGCCTCGAGGGGGGAGTCGGGGCCCGCGTGGACCGGCGCCACCTGCCGGCCGGAGAGCGTGGCGTGCTCGGGCCATTCGCCGGCGGATCCCCTGAGCGCGCCGCGTCTGGTCGCCATCCCGTCCCCCTTGCTGGCCTGCAGCGCAGTCTAAGGGATGGCGGTGGGCGGAAAACGACGACGGGCCCCTCCGAAGAGGGGCCCGTCGAGTACTTCACCTGGGCGCCTTGCGGCGCCCGCGGCTCAGATCGCCGTGACGGCCTGTGCCTGCGGACCCTTGGGGCCCTCACCAGCGGTGTAGTTCACCTTCTGGCCCTCGTCCAGGGTGCGGTAACCCGAACCCTGGATCTCCGAGAAGTGCACGAACAGATCCTTGCCCCCGTCATCGGGAGTAATGAAGCCGAAGCCCTTCTCAGCGTTGAACCACTTGACGACGCCTTCCGGCACGTTTTCCACCTTGTTCGGCGAGGAATGCCACATGCCCGCCGAACTATGTAGCGACGGCCTGCACGTCCACGCGATACTGCCCCCTCCAGTGGGAGGCCGTCAGGAACGCTAGTCACATCATCGGCTGTCAGCCCTGAATTGGTTCCGCGGGTGACAAATTCGTGTGTGGATTGTCACAAATCATCGCGTCCGAATGAATGCCGTGAGACCAAATGAACCCACGGGGGAGAGGCCCAGGCGGCGGTAGAAGCCATCCGCGCCGCGCTCCGCGATGAGCACCTGGTGGTGGAAGTGCCCCACCGGGTAGTGGTCGAGTACCGCCGCGAGCAGGCGCCGACCCAGGCCCTGCCGCTGACGATCCGGGGTCACCAGGATGTCGGCGATGTATACGGCGAACGCGCCGTCGCTCATCGTGCGGATGAATCCGACGACCTCCTCGCCATCCACCGCGACGAGTGCCAGGTCCGCACGCTCTACCGCGATGCGCAGCCGTTCGGGTTCGCGGGCATGGCTCCACTCGTTGGCCGCGTACACGGCGAGGATGCCCTCGAAGTCCGCGTCGGTGTCCGCCCTGCGGATGTCCGTGCGTGCGCGAATCGTTGCCACCGGTGGATGCCTCCCGGAGTTGGTACTGTCGCGCGCCGATGACTGAACCGCCGCGCGACCCTCCGGAACGCTACGACCCGGCGACGATAGAGGCCCGATGGCAGGCGGTCTGGGACGCCGAGGGGGCATTTCACGCCGAGCCCGTCGCGCGCGACGGCGAGTCGATTGCCGTGCCGGATGTTCCGAAGGCCTACGTGCTGGAGATGCTTCCGTATCCCTCGGGCGAGATTCACATGGGGCACGTGAAGAACTACACCATGGGCGATGTGGTGGCGCATCATCGCCGTCGCACGGGGCACGTGGTCTTCCATCCGATGGGCTACGACTCCTTCGGCCTGCCCGCGGAGAACGCGGCGATCCGAACCGGCGAGCCCCCGGCCGAGGTGACGGCACGGAACATCGCGAGCATTCGCACGCAGCTGAAGCGCCTGGGGTTCTCCATCGACTGGGACACCGAGATCTCGACGGCGGATCCGGAGTACTACCGCTGGACGCAGTGGATCTTCCTCAGGTTCCTGGAGCGCGGGCTGGTGGAGCGTCGCGAGGCCGCCGTGAACTGGTGCCCCGAGGACCAGACGGTGCTGGCCAACGAGCAGGTGGTGGATGGCCTGTGCGAGCGCTGCAAGACGCCCGTGGAGCTCAGGCAGCTGCCGCAGTGGTTCCTGCGCATCACCGATTACGCGCAGGCGCTGCTGGACGACATGGACCTGCTGGTGGACTGGCCCGACCGCGTGCTCACGATGCAGCGAAACTGGATCGGTCGCTCGGTGGGTGCCCGGGTGGAGTTCCGCACCGACGACGACACCGCGTCCATCCCGGTGTTCACCACGCGTCCGGACACCCTGTATGGCGCGACGTTCTTCCTGCTGGCCCCCGAGCACCCCCTGGTGCCGCGGTTGGTTGAGGGACGGCCGGAGCAGCAGGCCGTCACGGCGTATGTGGGCACGGCCGCGCGCACGGCGGTGGCCGAGCGCAGTTCCGCCGATCGGCCGAAGACCGGCGTGTTCACGGGGCGGCACGTGATCAACCCCGTGACCGGCGCGCCCATCCCCGTATGGGTGGCCGACTACGTGCTGATGGATTACGGCACCGGCGCGATCATGGCCGTGCCCGGGCACGACGATCGCGACTTCGCCTTCGCGCAGGCGCATGGCCTGCCGGTGACACGTGTGATCGCAGAGGAGGGCACCCCCGCCGATGCGCCCCTCGACGACGCCTGGACCGGGCCCGGACGGCTGGTGAACTCGGGGGATCTCGACGGCCTGTCGATGGACGATGCCAAGGACCGCATCTGCGCCTGGCTGGCCGAGCGAGACCTGGGTGACGCCACCGTGGGATACCGCCTGCGCGATTGGCTCATCTCGCGCCAGCGCTACTGGGGCGCGCCGATTCCCGTGGTCAACTGCGGCGAGTGCGGCGTCGTGCCCGTGCCCGATGAGGATCTTCCGGTGCTGCTGCCGCACGTGGACGACTACACGCCCCAGGGACAGAGCCCCCTGGCGGCGGCCGAGGACTGGGTGGCCACCACCTGCCCGTCGTGCGGTGGCCCGGCCCGGCGCGAGACCGACACCATGGACACCTTCGTGGACTCGTCGTGGTACTTCCTGCGCTATACCGCGCCGCACCTGACCGAGGCCCCCTTCGCGCGCGAGATCGCCGACTACTGGCTGCCCGTCGACCAGTACATCGGCGGCGTGGAGCACGCGATCCTGCACCTGCTGTACGCCCGATTCTTCACCAAGGTGCTGCACGACCTGGGCCTGGTGGGAACACGCGAGCCGTTCGCGCGCCTGTTCACGCAGGGGATGATCCACTACCACGGCGCGAAGATGAGCAAGAGCCGCGGCAACGTGGTGCCGCCGGACGCGATCGTCGAGCGCTTCGGGGCGGACACCCTGAGGCTCTACATCCTGTTCATGGGCCCGGCTGCGGATGATGCCGAGTGGTCCGATCATGGGGTGGAGGGACAGCGGCGGTTCCTCGACCGCGTGTGGCGCCTGGTGACCGGCCTGCCCGATGCCGAGGGTGACGACGCGCGCCCCTCGGCGCAGGATGTGGCCGGGGATCCCGCCGCTCTCGAGTTGATGCGCAAGGCCGAGGCCACGGTGGCCAAGGTGAGCCAGGACATCGGCGAGCGCTTCTCGTTTCACACCGCGATCTCGGCCATCCAGGAACTGGTGAACATGGCCACGCGCGACATGGGTGATGGCCGGCTGGGCTCGCCCGAGGGCCGGCGTGCGCTGCGCCACGCGGCGCACACCACCGTGTCGCTGCTGTTCCCGTTCGCCCCCCACATCGCGTCGGAACTGTGGGAGCGCATGGGGAACGAGCGCCTGTGGGCCGAGCCCTGGCCCGACGCCGATCCCGCGCTCCTGGCGAGTGACACGGTGACGGTGGTGGTGCAGGTGAATGGAAAGTTGCGGGATCGCCTGGAGGTGCCGCCGGACACACCGGAGGACGCCCTGCTGGAGATGGCCCTCGCCCTGCCGAAGGTGCAGGCGGTGGTGGCGGGTGGCGAGATCACGCGCCGCATCGTGGTGGCCGGCAAGCTCGTGAACCTGGTGGTGCCTGCGAAGTAGCACCCGTGCGCGTGCTCCGGCTCCGTGTGCGCGCCCCGTGCGCGGAATGCCGTCCTACGGTGGGCGCATGGATCGCCTGCTTCCCTGGCTGCGGCGCAGTGGCTGGCTATACGGCATCGCCGCCGCCGCCCTGCTGGTGGTGGCCTGGCGCGCATCGGGCGGCGGCGGTGCGGGCCAAGGCGCAGCACCGCAGCAGACCCGGGTGGACCGCCGGCCACTGGTTGCCGCGGAGCCCCTGGTTCACGTGGCGGGCGCGGTGCGGCACCCGGGCGTGTACCGCATCGGTGGCGATTCGCGGGTGATCCAGGCCGTGCGCCTGGCAGGAGGGCCCACGCGGCGCGCCGACCTGTCGGGGCTGAACCTGGCCGCGCCGGTGGCGGACGGCCAGCAGATCGTGGTGCCCCGACGTGCACCCGCACCGGGGGCCGGTGGGGGAGGCGGCGGACCCGGCGGCGCATCGGGCCCGGTGAGCCTGTCGTCGGCCACGCAGGCCGACCTCGAGGCTCTGGACGGCGTGGGGCCGGCGCTGGCCGCGCGCATCATCGAGTGGCGGCAATCCCACGGCGGTTTCTCGTCGCTGGACCAGCTCGATGAGGTGCCGGGAATCGGCCCGGCCCGCATGGAGGCGCTCCGGACGCACCTGGCGCCCTGAGCGCCTCGGGGGCGCCGCCGCGCTCTGTTGGCCCGTTGCGGTTCGCGCCGCACGCCCTTCTGGCCTCCTTCATCGTGGGCCTTGTCGCCAGCCTGGCCGATCCCCCAGTGGCTCCCGTGGCCGGGTGCGCGGTGGTGGCGCTTGCCATGGCATGCGCGGCAGCGCTGTCGGGCCGGGCCGGGCAGGCCATGGCGGCCCTGTCGGTGGGAGTTGCCGTTGCGGGGTGCGCGTGGGGTGCGACACGGGTGGCATCGACCCAGCCGGTGCCGATAACCCGGTCGGCACAGGTGCACGGCGTGGTGGCCATTGATGCGCCCCCATCCGTGAGCCCATATGGGGTGCGTGCGCGGGTGGTGGCACAGCGCTTGACCGGTGATCGCGCACCATCGCCGGGTACGCGCCTGCTCCTGGACCTCCCAGCGGGCGCCGGTGTCCCCGACGTGGGGGTTCTGGTGCGCGTGAGCGGCAGCGTGGGTCCGGCCGCGAGCAGGGACGCCCCCGACTGGTGGATGTCCTGGCTTCGCAGGCAGCGCATCGCCGGCCGCATGCGGTCGGCCGGGTGGGCGGCGGTTGGTGTGCGTGACGGGTCGGTGGGAGCCCGCGACGCCCTGCGCAGATGGGCTGGTGCCAACGTGGCGGCGGGTCTGTCGGGCGACGTGGCGGCCGTGGTGCGGGGCATGGCGCTCGGCGGCGGCGCGGGGCTCTCGGACGAAGCCGCGCAGCGCATGCGCGATGCCGGGCTGTGGCACCTGCTGGCGGTGAGCGGCCAGAACGTGGCCGTGGTGGGGATTGGGGTGACGGCGCTGCTGGGTTTCGCCGGCATGGCCCGCCGCCCGCGGCTGGTGGCATCCGGTGTGGTGATGTGTGCGTACTGCCTGGCGTGCGATGGCGGGGCATCGGTGGCCCGGGCGGGGCTGATGGGCGCCATGGCACTGATGGCCGATATGGGTGGGGCGGCGCGAAGCAGGTGGTACGCGCTGCTGCTGGCTCTGGCGGTTCTGCTGGCCTTCGATCCCCTGTCGATTGGCGACCCCGGCCTGCAGCTGTCCTTCGCCGCGGTCGTCGGGCTCTTCCTGATCACCCCTCCGCTGGCCTCGTGGCTGCGCGGGTGGCTTCCCGGACGTGCAGCCGACCTGATGGGCCAGTCGGCGGGTGCGGGCCTTGCCACCGCACCCGTGCTGGCTGCGGGCTTCGGCAGCCTGTCGCTGGTGGGCCTTGCCGCCAATCTCGTGGCCGTACCCGTGGCCGGGCCCGTGGTGGTGGTGGCGCTGGCGGGCACCGCGGCGCATTCGGCGTGGGCGCCGGTGGGAGTGGCCATCTCGTGGGTGGCGGCGCTCGGTGCGCGCGTGGTCATGGCCGTGGCCTCCGTGGCGTCGGCCGTACCGGGAGCCGTGGCCACGGTGCCGGCATGGAGCGCCGTGCCTCTGGCGCTCGTCGCGGCGACGCCCGCGTGTGTGTGGGCGTGGCTGCGCAGGTGCCCGCAGGTGCCCGGCCTGCCGATTCGCCGACCACCCGGCATGGGCCCCGTGCTGGCAGGCGCCGGCGTGCTGGTGATGGTCGTGCTCATGCCGGGCGTTCCGGGGTGCGGCGGGCCACCCGTGCTTCCCGCCGGCCCGGGTATGCGGGTGCTGGATGTGGGGCAGGGCGCCGCCACTCTGCTGCGCGATGGCGCACGTGGGTCTGTGCTGGTGGACGCCGGCCCGCCTGGGTCACCTGCACCGGTGATCGACGCGCTTGCGCGGGCTGGCGTCGAGTCGGTGGGTGCCCTGATCATCACCCACGGGGCGATGGACCATGCCGGAGGCGTGCCCGCCCTGCTCGCGTCGATACCTGTGGGGCGCGTGGTGCTGCCGATCCCCGATCGTAACTCGCCGCTGGTGCGCGACGCGGCCCGGCGGGCAGCTGATGGTGGAATCCCCGTGGACTGGGCCACAGCCGGGAGCGGAATCACCGCGGGCTCCTGGCAGGTGTCGGTGGTCGGCCCGGGCGCCGCGGCATCGCGCAGTGCGCAACCGAACGATCGCAGCCTGGTGGCCGTGGCACACGTCGAGGGGTTGACGGCGATCCTGCCGGCAGATGCCGAGAGCAATGTGCTCCGGGGCCTGCACCTGCCGCGTGCCGACGTGCTGCAGGTGCCTCATCACGGCTCCGCCGACCCCGGCCTTCCGGCGATTCTCGGGGAGGTGCGCCCGGGCGTGGCCGTGGTGTCGGTTGGGCGTGGCAACACGTATGGGCACCCGGTGCCGGGCACCCTCGCCGCGCTCGGCCGAATCGGTGCCCG
>Ga0209514_10008086_pt1 | contig 12135 bp, 10 predicted proteins | sample Subgrocontami58m_FD_187452 | JGI IMG/M metagenome (GOLD analysis project Ga0209514, IMG submission 187452) | Subsurface groundwater microbial communities from S. Glens Falls, New York, USA - GMW37 contaminated, 5.8 m (SPAdes) (version 3) | ecosystem: Environmental > Aquatic > Deep subsurface >...
CCCTGCATTGGTCGTGGGCTGTGTATAAGGCGGCTGGGCAGTGATCGATCAGGGCCGTACCACGGAGCGCGAACCGAACATGCTGCACATGAACCGCAGTTTCCATGCGTCTTCAGCGGGCCAGTCCCAGGTGTCTTGGTATGGCTGCTTGTCGATGGCGCTGTCAGGCTCAGGGCTCAACCCAGGCGGCACCGCATGGTAGTGCGCAAACTCTTGCTGCACTTCGCGGAAGCCGTAGCGGGCCAGTTTCGCGGAGTACTGCAAGGGATTCTCACGCACACGGTAGTGCGCTGCTTGTCGGTCCGGCGGCCAGTCGGCGAGTGCGCGGATGTCCGTTCCGAACTCGTCACGGAAAAATTCCACCGTGAGGCGGTTGCACGCGTAAAGGTCAAAGAGGCGGTTGCTGTGGCTCACGATGAGCGCGCCGCCCTCGCGCAAGATCCGGTGCGCAGCCAAATAGAAGGCCGTTTCTTCGGCATCAGAGAGGTACGCCAGCACGTTCAGCGCAGTGATGCAGTGGACGCTCGCCGACGGGATCTCCGCCATGGCTTCGACGCTACCAGGTGTGTAGGCGATGGACGAACCGCGCGCCCGAGCCGTCTGAAGCAAGCGCTCGCTTGGGTCAATGCCGATGACGTGAGCGGCGCCGAACATCGTGACCAAGTGCTCGGTGAACACCCCATCTCCGCAGCCGAAGTCCACGCAGATGGCGCCTTGCAGGTCGATCGACGCCAGCAGGCGATGGAAGGCGCGCAGGCGATGCGCGTGGTAGGTGCTGTCGGTTGTGCGGTACGGACGGTCGGCCCAGAAGTCGGCACCGGCCGTATCCAAGCCAATCACAGGCCTCTTCATGCTCATCGGCTTGGTACTATAGCGCGCTTTCTTGCGGTGGTCGCCCTGCTCAGCGTCGTCACCGCGCCAGCCTTCGCGCAGGGCACGGTCATGCCCGTGCCGCGCGCCGCGTTTTACGACAACAACGGGGCTCCGTGCAATGGATGCACGCTTGACGCCTGGGCCGCTGGGACCACCACCCCACAAGCGACCTACTCCGATGCGGCGCTGACGACCGCGAACGCGAATCCGGTAGTACTCGATAGTGCCGGGCGGGCCACAATCTTCCTCTCCGCGACGAGTTACCGCTTTCGGTTGAGCACCTCCGCGGGCGTCGTCCTCTGGACGCAGGACAACATCGATTCAGTCCCATCAGGGAACGGCCTGAACGCGGACATTCTCGGGACGGTCAACGCGGCGGTGTCCGCACGCGATTGTCTCGTCCTTTCAAATGGTGACGGCTCGCGCACCGCTGGCCAGTGGTACCGCTGCGATGCGGATGACGCTGACGTCAGCGCCAGACCTGAGTTTGTGGGCTTTGCCGTCAATGCGATCAGCGCGAGCGGCTCTGGTCTGATTCGGATTAAGGGCGCGATGGGGTCATTCAGCGGGCTCACCGCCGGATCGACCTACTACATGTCAGGCACGGCCGGATCCATCACGGCCACGGTGCCGACGACGACTTACCCGCGCATCGTGGGCGTCGCCTCCAGTAGCACGGTGCTGGATATTGCGCCGCGGCAGCCCATCGCGCTCGACAACACCACGACCAAGACGACGACCTACACGGCGCTCGTCACGGACCAACAGATCCTCGCGAACAGCGCGTCTGATTTCACGATCACGCTCTACGCCGCGACGGGGAATGTCGGCCGACGCCTCTTTATCAAGAACATCAGCACCGGCGACCTCACGATTAGTCGGGCCGGGTCGGACACCATCGATGGCCTCACAAGCATCATCCTCCGCACGCAATACGACTGGGCCATCTTGGAAGTCTCCACGGCGTCCACGTGGAGCGTCGTCGCGCGGAGCGTGGACTTTCAGGTGTTCACCGCGACGGGCGCGAATACGTGGACTCGGCCGGCTGGCGCCAAATTCGTGGAAGTCGTGGTGGTGGCCGGCGGCGGTGGCGGCGGGAGTGGGCGCCGAGGGGCGGCTGGCTCCGCGCGCGTGGGCGGGCAGGGTGGCGCCGGGGGGGGATGGGCTCGCCAGGTGTTCCTCGCCTCGCTGTTGAGTGCGACCGAAACCGCCACCGTTGGCGCGGGCGGCGCGGGAGGCGCCGCCGTCAGCGCGGATAACACCAACGGCAACGCCGGCACAACCGGCGGGAATAGTTCCTTTGGGGCCTGGCTGCGAGCGACTGGCGGCACGGCCGGTGATGGCGGCACCAACACGACGCCCACGACGACGACGGCGGGGTTCGGTCTTAGTGACGGCGGTGGAGGTGGGCGAGTTTCTGGGTCCTCTGATGGCATCGGCGGGGCGTCGCGCATGGGTGGTGGTGGAGGAGGCCAAGGCGGTGGGATCACGGCGGCGGACGCCTACGGCACGGGCACGAGCGTCTCGATCGGGGCAGGCGGCACGGCGGCGGTGGGGAGTCGTGCGGGTGGGACCGCTGGGACGGATGGGTCCACCGCAGGTGGCGCTGGGACAGCGGCGACCGCCAACGACGCGAGCGGTGGCGCGGGCGGGGGCGGCGGCGGGGCGAATACGGCGGCAGCCGCGTTTATTGGCGGAGTAGGCGGAATCTACGGGGGTGGCGGCGGTGGCGGCGGGGCGTCGGTGAACGCGACCGGCGCGTCTGGCGCGGGCGGCGCTGGCGGCAACGGAATCGTAATCGTCATCACCTACTTCTAATGCCTTACTACATCTACCGCAAGGCGGATTTCGTGTTCATGCCGGGCCAGAGCGCCGCGCCTGATGCGCAGGGTCGCGTCCCGCAGATCACGGACGACGACGCCTACGGGGTCGTGGAGCTCGCGAGCGATCCCGATGTGGAACGGGAGCGATGTGACCTGACGGTGCCCGCCCATCGTCGAGCGGCGACGGCGCAGGAACTGGACACCGAGAAGACCGCCAGGATCGCCCAGCGGGTGGCGCGAGAAGCACAGACGTTGGTGGTGCGCGCTGTGGCGCGGCAACTCTATGAGGAGATTCGCGCTGCGATCCCGACGTATCGGCGGACGTGGCCAGAAGTCTTGAGCGCGATCGAAGTGCGGATCAAGGCGAATTTGTGATCTTTCCTGGGTTCGTGGGGCCGTCGTATGTCAGCCAGAGCCTGATCGCCGACGCGGAGGAGTGCATCAACTTGTTTGTGGAGATGTTGGAATCACCAGGCGCCAAGGCACGGGCTGTGCTCTATCCAGCGCCTGGGATCACGTCCGCCGTGACTGGCCTCTCCGAGTCACCAGGGCGCGGGATCTTCTTTCAGGATGGCCGGTGCTTCGCCGTACTGGCCGGTGTCCTGTATGAGATCCGCGAGGATTTCACCACCGTCAATCGCGGCGCCGTGGTGCGCAATACGAACCCGGCGACGTTCGCCTCGAACGGCGATGCCGGCGGACAACTGTTGACGTCGTCTGGCGACCGTGGGTACCTCTTGACGTTGGCCACCAACGTGCTGACGAACCCCTTGACGTCCGGGTGCACGATGGTGGGGTTCCTCGACGGGTACTTCGTGGCGCTGGACACGGACACGTCCACGCTCCAAGCCTCAGCCTTACTGAATGGGGCCACGTGGCCGGGCGCGAACGTGGCGCAGCGGAATACCGGATCGGACCCGTGGGCGGCGATGGTCGTGAACAACCGGCTGATTTGGTTGGTCGGCGAACTGACCACTGACGTGTACTACAACGCCGGCACGTCCCCGTTCCCGTTTGCGCCGATTGAGAATGCGTTCATTCAAAGTGGGACCGTGGCGCCATTTTCGGTCGCCGCGCTGGGCGACGGCATCATCGCGCTGGGGCAAGATCGGTTCGGCTCCGGGTTCGTGTGGATGAGCGACGGCTATACGGCCCGCCGAATTAGCACGCACGCTGTCGAGTACGCCCTTCAGGGGTATAGCAGCCTCAGCGACGGGTGGGCGTACGTCTACCAGGAGGATGGGCACACCTTCTATGTCCTGAACCTCCCCTCGGCCGGGGCCACCTGGGTGTGGGACGTAACGACGGGGTTGTGGCATCGCCGAGGGTTCTGGAACGTCTCGATCCACTCGTACGAAACCGCTCGCCCGAACGCGCACGCGTTCGCCTTCAACCAGCATTTGGTGACGGACAGCCAGAGCGGGACGATCTACCGCCAGAGCACCGGGGTCTACACCGACGCGGATGGGAACGGGCTGCGTCGGGTGCGCCGCGCCCCGCACATCAACGCCGAGCGCAAGTGGATCTATTTCAACGACTTCGAACTGGAGATCGAAGCCGGGGTGGGGCTGGACGGCGCGGCGACGTTGCAAGGCCACGACCCGCAAGTCATCCTCCGGTGGTCAGACGATGGCGGTAAGACGTGGTCCAATGACCACGAGACCTCCGCCGGCAAGATTGGCGAGTACTCCAAGCGTGTGCGGTGGAACCGCCTGGGGCGCGGCCGGGACCGCGTGTTTGAGATCGTGATGACCGACCCAGTCCCGTGGCGAGTGATCGGCGCGTATTTGAATGCGCAGACGGGCATGCACTGATGTATGGCGACCACCCTCTCGCCCGTGCCGTATCCGGAGCGCGTATTGGAGCAGTCACGCCAGGCCGGCCAGCCGAGTTCGGGGCTGTTGCGGACGCCCTGGATCCGGTGGCTGCACGCGGTCAAGACCGCCATCGACAGCGCCGCCAAGAACGTAGGGCCGGTGAGCCTGACGGCACAGGCCGCGTCGATTGCGGCGACGGCCATTCCTATCCTGACCGTCACGACCGGACTGTTTCGCATCACGCACTATCTGAGGATTACGCAGGCCGGCACGGTCAGCGGCGAGGTGACGCTGACGATCCGGTGGACCGACGGCGGAGTGGCGCAGAGCCATGCGTTTGCGATCGTGAACGGGAATACCACGGCGACGTTTCAAACGGGAACCTTGCTGATTCACGCGGACGTGAGCACGACGATCACGTACGAAACGACGTACGCCACGGCCGGCGCGACGTCAATGCAGCACGCGCTGTATATCAGGGCTGAGGCCGTACCGTAACCACCGTCAACACCAAGGAGAACTGCATGGCTCGCGAGCATCTCGAATTTCCCAAGTGGCTGTATCACGCGACGGCGCCGAAGAAGTTGGTGGCGGACCTCGCCGCGCAAGAGGCGCTCGGGCCGGAGTGGGCCGAGTCGCCAGACGAAGCAGCGGCTTGGCCGGCACCGACCACCGCGCCACCGCCGCCGTTGCCGAAGGACGAACCGCCCAAGGCCAAGAAGACCGGCAAGGAGTAGCGCGTGACCGGCAACGAACTCGCCACGCGGGTGTTGAAGCTCCTGGGGATCCTCGCCCCTGGCGAGACGGCTACCGCCAACGACGCCCTGGACGTGTTCGACTGCCTTAACGACATGCTGGATGCGTGGGGCGCTGAGAAGTTGACGATCTACTTCGTTCAGCGCCAGACGCCGTTTACCCTGACGGCGGCCACGGACAGTTACACCATCGGGACGGGCGGCAGTATCAACGTCGTCCGTCCGGTGTGGATTGAGAATGCGGGACTCATCATCGACAACTCGCAGGCGACGCTGACGGAAATGTCCATCCGCGTGTTCACCAACGATGAGTGGGCACGCGTCCGGCAGAAGTCACTCCAGTCGTCGCTGGCGCAAGGCATCTGGTACGACTACAACTGGTCAGCCGGGCTCGGGCGCATTTACGTGTACCCGGTCCCGAGTAACGGACTCACGCAGTTGGTGTTGTATCGGCCCGTGGCGTTGGTGCAATTCGCCGATCAGGCGACGACCGACTACACGTTCCCGCCGGGGTATGCCGAGGCGCTCCGGTACAACGTGGCGCTGCGGTACGCGACGGAGGCGGGGCGCCAGATCGACCCAGCGATTGTGACAATCGCCAGCGAGAGTCTGGCGCGGATCAAGCGCGCCAATATCCGGCCGATGACGATGGACGTGGACCGGGCGCTGTTGGGGAGCACGACGGGCGCGTACGACTGGCGGACCGATACGGTGGTGTCGCGGTGAGGCGCGTCACCGTCTTCCTGGTCGGATGGGTGCTGTGCGGCGCGTGCGGCGCACGCCGGTTCTGCCATTGGCCCTCGATGGCCGATTGCGATGCGCTGGAGTGCCCGTCCTGCGGCGAGTCGGTCGCCGCGTTGAACGGGCCGGCTCAGGTCGTGTCGGTCAACGACCCCGGCTACGTGGACTGGCGCGTGGACGACTGGCTCTCCATGGCGCAACGGCGCCGGGTGTGCTCGTGACGCGCGCCGCCACCGTGCTCGCCGGGCCGTGGGAAGAACAGCCAGCCGTGGCGGTGGTCCGCCGCGCCACCAGCGCCGATTTGGATGTTGTAACGGCGATGGGGGTGGCGTTCCTCCGAGAGAGCCAGTACCGGCAGATCCTGACCGAGAACCCACAGCAGATGCGGGCGCTGGCTGGGCAGCTACTCGACGACGCGCGCGGGTTCCTGTTGGTGGCTGACCGTGGTGGGACGCTCGTTGGCATGATGGGGTGTTATCTCTTGTCGCACCCGTTGTCCGCCGACCTCGTCGCGACGGAATTGTTTTGGTGGGTGGACCCAACGAGGCGCGGGGTGGGGTTGCGCCTCCTGCGCTCGGCTGAGCGATGGGCCAAGGAATCCGGCGCCATTGCGTTACAGATGATTGCGCCGGAGCCGCGCGTGCAGCGGCTCTACGAGAAACTCGGCTACCGCTTCGTGGAAGCGTCCTACCAGCGGAGGTTATAGACCATGGCTGTCGGTACTGGAATCTTGGTCGGGACCGCGCTGGCCACGGCTGGCGCGAATGTCGCAGGCGCGGCGCTTGGCGCGCGTGGTTCCAAGAAGGCTGCCGACACGCAGGTGGCGGCGTCCGAACGCGCGGCTGGCGAGCTCCGCAACTGGTACCAGCAGGAGTCGGGCCGCTGGCCGCAGCAACAAGCCACGCTGGAGCGGTTGCAGAATCCGTTCATTCAACCCGGCCAGCAAGCCGCCGCGACACTCGGGCGGTTGTTGACGCCGGGGATGGCGTTTGGCCCGTCGGCGGCGCCGTACCTCAAGCCAGGGCAGACGCCGGAGACGTACGACACCAATCCGTTCATGGGTGCGTTTGACCGCGCTGGCGAACGGCCTGGCGCGGGGCGTCCACCAGCCGCACCGCCGACGGCACCGTACGGGACAGCCGGGCAGCAGGTGCAGGACGCTTATCAGATGTATCTCGGTCGGACGCCGAGCGCGGCAGAAGTGGGGAGCCACCTGGGTGGCGGGTCGGCGATTGCGCCGCAGAACGTGCAGTTCGCGCTCAACAACATCCGGACGTCGCCCGAGGCGATGGCGTATGGCGGGCAGCAGACGCCCCCTCCAGCGCCGCCAGGCCCGTATCAGCCGCCGCCGCAATATTATGGCGGCCCGCGTGGGATCCCGCGTTTCGCGCGTGGCGGGATGGTGACGCGGCCCACGCTGGCGATGATCGGGGAGGCAGGCCCGGAAGCGATTGTGCCGTTGACCGCCCCGGCTCAGCACCCGATGGCCAGCGCGCTGCAACAGGGGATGGGCCTGGGAAGCGGAGTGTCGCCCAGCGAAGGGCCGTTCAACTACGAAGCCGCGCAGAACGCGCTCAACGCCAAATATGGCGCGCGTCCGCCGGTGTGGTCCGGGGCCGGCGGCGGCGGGTTCGGCGCGCCAGGGCTGACGCAGATGCCGCAGAGACCGATCCCGTTCAACCCAGGGCCGAGCGGATTGGGGAACGCCCCGATGATGAACAGGCCGATGGGTCAGATGGGCCAGGCTGGGCCAGCGCGGCCGGAGATGATGCCAGACCCGCGCGCTCGTCTGGGCGCGATGGGACCGCCGCCGCCTGGCGGGGCGTACGGACAAGACCCGCGCATGTTCCAAGGTGCGGTGGGCGCCGGGCCGCAGCAAGGCGGTGGGGCGTGGCCGGGGCCGCAGGCCTCGCCGTTCGTGAATCCGTGGGAGGGGTCAGGGAACCGTTTCGGGACCGTGGTGTAACCCATGTCGATGCTCCCGATGCCGGAGAACTCACCGTTCGGGCCAGGCCGTGGCGGCCAAGGCCAGGGTGGCTTCACGCCAGCCGGGCCAGGGCTGGCCTATCGCGGTGGCGGTGCACCGATCGGTGGCACCGCCGGTGGGGGCAGGCAAACGCGCGACGACAACCCGTGGGGTGGAGGACCGACCAGCATCTGGGGGTCGGCCGGACCGAACAGCGGCGACCCGTTTGGGTACTCGCAGGGGTCGTTGCTCACGCCGTGGACACACCCGTTCACGCCGCCTGATCCTGGCGCCTCGCAGTACCAGGGCGGGGCGCCGCCGCCGATGCCCGGGTTCAACGGGCCAGGGGCATTCTCGTTTGGCGGGGTCCGCGACCCTGGGACGTTTACGGGGGCTGAGCCCTTCGTGTCGCCGGCCCAGTTCCAAGCGCCAGCCAATCCGTTGCCGACGTGGAGTGGGCCGAACCCGTTCTCGTACGGGGCGTTCCAGGCACCTGGCGGCCAGCTACCGGCGTGGGCCGGGCCCGGCGCGTTCCAGTCGCCTGTGGGGAACCTGCCCGAGTTCTCCGGGCCTGGCCGGTTTCAGGCACCAGCCGGCGCGCTGCCGCAGTTCCTTGGCCCGCAGGGGCCGATGCCTACTTTCCGTGGCGCGATGGATGTGCCGGAGTATGCCACGCGGGTGGCTGACGTCCCGGAGTACATGAGCCGCGTCGGTCAGCCTGAAGGCTTCCGCGCGCCGGTAGGCGGGCCGGAGGCGTATCAAGGTCGAGAGTTCCACGCGTACGTGGACACGCCAGAGCAATACCGAGCCGGACCAGCGTTCCAATCCAAGATAGCCAGCCCGGAGGCGTACCAAGCCGCAGCGGCCTTCGATCGTGCGCGCTTCCAGTCGCCCGGCGAGTTTCAGGCGCCTGATCCGAATGAGATCCAGAACGACCCGGCGTACAAGTTCCGGCTGGAGCAGGGGCTTCAGGCGATGCAGCAGTCGGCTGCCGCCAAAGGGATGCTGCGCACGGGGAACACGCTCACCGATTTACAGCGGTTCGGTCAAGGGCTCGCGAGCGACGAGTATCAGAACATCTACCAGCGGCGCCTGGGCGAGAACCAGCAGCAGTACGGCCGCGCGCTCGGCGAGTACCAGATGGGCTACGGCCAGGACCTGGGCGAGTACGACCGGGCGTTGGCAGAACGGCAGCGCGCGCAGCAGAGCGGGGTGGACATCAACCAACTTCAGTACGGTCGGGAGCGGAGCGAGTTTGACGCGGCGCAGCAGCAGCGGATGCAGGAATACCAGAGCGGGGTGGACATCAGCAACATGCGGTTCAACCGCGAAGCCTCGACATGGGATCGGAACACGGCGCAAGCGCAGGCGGCGTACGAGAGCCGCGTCCGCCAGAACGAGATTCAGTACGGCCGGGGCATGGGCGAGTACGGCCTGGATGTGCAAGGGAACGAGCGGGCGTTTGGCCGGGAGCAGACGGCGTATGACCGTGCGCTCCAGTCCAACGACATGCGCTTCGGCCGGGAGCAGACGGCCTTTGACCGCGCGCTCCAAACGAATCAGATGCAATACGGCCGCGCCGCCGATCAGTACGGTCGGGAGTTGACCGCGAACCAATTGGGGTACGAACGCGCCGGTCAGACGTACGGCCGAGAGCTCGAAGCGAACCAGATCGGGTACGGCCGGGCGTTCGGCGAGCAACAGGCGGCGTACGGGCAAGCCTCAGATCAGTGGCAGCGCGGGATGCAGGCCAACCAAACCCAGTACGGCCGGAGCCTGGGAGAGTATCAGATGGGCTACGGACAGTCAACCGATGCGTACGGGCGCGCCATGGAGGCCAACCAGATCGGGTACGGGCGTGCCTTCGGTGAGCAGCAGGCCGGGTTCGGGCAGGCGCTCCAGCAGTACCAGCAGCAGTACGGCGCCGCCACCGACGCGTACGGTCGCGCGCTCGGGCAGAACGAGATGCAGTACGGCCGGGCGGCGTCCGAATACGACCGCATGTATGGCAACGCCTTCAACGCCTATCAGGCCAATTACGGCAACCAGTTGAATGCGTATAACGCCAACGTCAACAGCGCCGTGCAGAGCGGACAACTCGGGTTCCAGGTCGCGGCCGGGTCGTACGACCGCAACTACCAGGCAGCGATGGATCAGTACGGCCGCGACATGCAGGGGTGGGGCGCGGCGTCGGCGGCTTCGGGGCCGAGCGCAAATTACGGGCAGGACTACAACCGCGCGCTTGGCGAGTACGAGATGGCGTACAACATCTTCAACACCAACCAGCAGAACCAGTACAGCCGCCTGATGGGCATGTCGGCGCTCGGGCAGGGTGCGGCCGGGCAACTCGGCGGGCAACTCGGGAATATGTGGGGCAACCAAGGCGCGATGGGCGGCAACTACGCACAGGCGCTCGCGGGCTTGTATACCGGCGCGGGGAACGCGGCAGCGGCCGGGCAGGTCGGGTCGGCGAATGCGTGGATGGGCGGCGCCGGGGGCGCGGCCAGCGCGATTCAGCAGGCCATCATGATGGGGATTCTCAACAACAGGCAGTGACGCGATGCCCATAGACCCGGCTATTCCTCTCCAGATACGCCCGCCGACGTTTCCGAATCCGTTGGAGACGTACGGCCAGTTCATGCAACTGCGGAACATGCAGCAGCAGTCGCAGATGCAGCGCATGCAGATGGAGGAGCAGCAGCGTCTGGTCCAGCGGCAGAAGGCGTTGGACAATGCGTTCAAGCTCGGTGGAACCGACCCCAAGAAGATTGCCGACACGTTGATTCAGGCTGGCCAAGGCAACGTGGTGCCGGAGTTCTTGAAGCGGTGGTATGACCAGGACGCCGCGTTCTCCGAAGCCGAAACGAAGAAACTGGCCGCGTCGTCGGCGATGGACGATTACGTGGGTGGGCTCGCGTACCAATTCAAGCAGTCCGGCTACAACACGGACGTGGGGCTATTGGCGTTGAAGCATATGGCGTCGAAGGGGATCGACGTGAAGCCGTATCTCCAGCGTCTGGCGGAGAACCCGGTGGCGTTCAACGGGATCGCCGACGAGTTGATTGCGAAGTCTCCGAAGTGGAGCGAGCAGGCGACGAAGGCGTCAGCGGAAGCTCGCGCGCAAGCCGGCGAGCAACGCGCACAGACCGCTGAGCAGCGTGCGCAGCAGGGCTTCGATGTTGAGCAGCCTGGGCGGGCGTCGGATGCGTTCGCGAAGCAGATGGAGCGGGCCGCGCAGGCGTTGGCGGCCGTGTCTGGGAATGCCGATCAGTACGAGGCGTTGCGGGGCGACCTGCCGTTCCGGGTCGCGTCGCTGTTCAAGCCGCACGCGCAATGGGACCCCAAGACAATCAAGCAGGACGTGTTGGCGGTCGGGTTGACGCCGTCGCAGCAAGTAACAACGGCGATGACGGCCGCGCAGCGTGCCGAGCAGGAGCGGCACAACCGCGTGATGGAGCAGCGCCCGGTGGGCGGCGCGTACGGGACGGGCGGGCTCGACGTGGACCCGAAAGCGATTGCGCAAGCCATTGCGGACGGCGAGCAGCCACCGACCACCACCGGGTTGTATCGCTACGGAGCGGCGATTCGGTCGGAACTCGCCAAGATGAATTACGACTTGTCAAAGGCACAGACCGACTGGGCCGCCACGCAGCGGCATTTTTCGACGTTGAACGGGCCGCAGCAGACGCGGTTGCGGCAAGCGGCGGAGACGGCGTACCACTCGCTGGATATCATCGAGGAGCTCGCCAATCAGTGGTCCGGCACGCAGTTCCCGGCGCTCAATAAGGTGAACCTGCTGGCGGCGAAGCAGGGCGTGTACGGGAAGGACGCGCAGTCGGTGGCCGTCCGGCTGGACGCGCAGATTTCGGACGTCACGTCTGAATTGGCGAACGTCTACATGGGCGGCAATTCGCCGACGGACCATGCGATGGAGTTGGCGGCGAAGAACTTGGGAGCCGACTGGTCAAAGAAGACGTTGTTGGACGCGCTGAAGTTGAGCCGGACCAACCTTCAGATCCGGCTGAACTCCATCAAGCAGACGGGTGTCATCAGTACGACGCCCAACAATCAATACACACGGCCTGAGAGCCCTCAGGCGGGCGTGCCGGCGCAGACGGCTGCGCCTACCACGGCCGGGCCACGCCCTGGCGAGCGTCGGC
>Ga0209514_10008092_pt1 | contig 12131 bp, 12 predicted proteins | sample Subgrocontami58m_FD_187452 | JGI IMG/M metagenome (GOLD analysis project Ga0209514, IMG submission 187452) | Subsurface groundwater microbial communities from S. Glens Falls, New York, USA - GMW37 contaminated, 5.8 m (SPAdes) (version 3) | ecosystem: Environmental > Aquatic > Deep subsurface >...
AGCGCCGCCGCTGCGCGACCGCGAGCGCGAGCAGGCCGACGGCGAGCGCGGCGAGCGCCGAGCGCGAGTCCGTGAAGAGGAGCCCCGCCGCGAGCAGCGGCGCGAGCAGGGCGAGCCGGCGCGCGCGCGGCCAAGCCGCCGCGGCGAGCAACGCGACGACGAGCATGTACGCGGTCGCGAGCGGGCTGAGGAAGGTGGAGACGAGGCGTCGGACCGGCTCCTCGTTCCCCGGGTTGTAGACGAAGTTCTCGGGCAGGCCCGAGAGGCTGGTCTTGTAATCGAGGCCGAGCTGCTCCTCGAACCAGCCGGGCGCGCCCGAGTGGCGCCACCAGTCGAGCGAGACGGCGTAGAGGTCCACGAGCCCCCACGCCGCGACGGCGGCGGCGGAGACCCCGACGAGCAGCGCCAGGCGCTTGACCTCGCGACCCGAGAGCGCGAGTCCACGACCCAGGAAGTACGCCGCCACCGGCGTCAGGTCGTGACGGACGGCATAGAGGATCCCCTTGGCGTGCGCCTCCCCGCCGAGCCAGTCCTGCGGCAGGACAGCCCAGACGAGGACGACCGCCGCGTAGGCGAGCGCGAGCAGGTCGACCCGGGCGAGCGTGGGCCGCGCGCCGCGGAGGTCCCAGGCGACCGCGGCGAGGCCGGCGAGCAGCAGCGCCTCCTTCCACGCGGCGACGGCGTCGAGCGCGTTCCCGCGCACGCCCAGGTCCCAGAGCCCGGCCATCGCGACGTTGTGCAGCGGCAGCCCGACGGCGAGGGCGACGAAGGCGACGCGCCTAGGCAACGACGGCCACCAGGGTCAGGCCGAGATTGACGATCCGCACCTCTCCGGGGAAGAGCGCGGCGAGGTCGCGCGGGCCGAGCAGGTGGTTCTCCTTCGCCCAGGGCTTGCGCGCGAGGTGGTACGCGCGGTGGGCCGCGCTCTCGGGGAGCCAGTGGACGAGCGGCAGCCGCGTGTGCACCTCGACCGGGAACCAGCGATTCGGGGTCGTGACGAAGACGCGGTGCGCGACGCGCAGCGCCTCCTCGACGAAGGCGCGCTGGCGCTCGCGGCCGCCGACGTGCTCGATCACGGCGTTCGAGAAGTAGGCGTCGAAGGCCTTGTCGGGAAAGGGCAGCGCGCAGGCGTCGGCCTGGATGTAGGGGACCGCCGGATAGCGCTGCGAGAAGGCGCGTCCGTCGTGGAGTCCGACCGCGGTGATCCGCTCGGGCCACGGATACAGCTCCTCGAAGAAGTTGTGCGTCGCGCACCCGTCGCCCTCGCCGAAGGAGAGCTCGTCCACGCCGACGTCGAGCACGCTCGCCTCCGGCCCCGGCTGCATCGTCTCGAGGAAGAGGGCGAGCTTTCGCCGCCGCGAGCGGAGCGAGATCCGGTCGGCGAGCTTCATCGGCCGCACCGTACCCCAGCCGCGTGCTGGAGTAAGGTGGCGAGACCGGTGATCGAGGCGTCGTTCAGGCCGCGCGGCCCCTACTCGCTCCGCCTCTCGTCCCACACGGGACAGCTGACGGTGGCGCTGCCGGGGCCCGAGGCCGGGCACGCCTGGCAGCGCTCTGACGGCGTCGTCGTCCTGCGCGCGGCGACCGAGGCGGGGCTCGAGCGGCTGCGCTTCGTGCTCGCGCTCGACGCCGACCACACGGAGTTCCTGCGCCGCTTCGCCCGCGACCCGCTGCTCGGCCCCTCGACGCGCGCGCTGCAAGGACTGCGGCCGCTGCGGACGGCTACGGTCGCGCACGCTCTCCTGAAGGCGATCGCCGGGCAGCTGATCGAGTCGCGACGGGCCCACTCGATCGTGCGGGCGATCCTGCGCGCCTGTACGGCCGAGGTGCCGGGGACGCAGCTCCGAGAGCCACCGAGCGCCGGTGCGCTCGGGCGCCTCGCCCCCGCCGAGCTCTCCCGGCTCGGGCTCTCGGCCCAGCGGGCTGCGACGCTCGTCCGCCTCTGCCGCGGCCTCGACCCCGAGCGGCTGCACGGCCTTCCCACCGAGACGGTGCGGGCGCGCCTCGAGCGCGAGCGCGGCGTGGGCCCCTGGTCGTCCGGTGTCGTCGTCCTGGAAGGGCTCGGCCGCTACGACCACGGTCTCGTCGGCGATCTCGGGCTGATCAAGCTCTGCTCGTCGCTCTCCGGCCGCTGGGTCGAGGCGGCGGAGACCGAGGAGCTGCTCGCGCCCTACGGCGAGTGGCAGGGCCTCGCGGGCGTCTACCTGCTGGCGGGCTGGGGGCGGGGCCTCGTGCCCGGCACGGGCGCGGACGGCTGGCGCCCTGCACGTGCCCGCGCCGGGCGCGCAGCCTGACCTCGCCGGCGGGCGAGCTCGGCGAAAAGACCCTTCCCGCGCTACAGTCGGCGGTCCTCGTGGAACCTCTGTGTTCGAGCGCGCGGAGCAGGCGCGCGTGAGTTCTGCCGGCGCGTCCATCGCGGTAGGCGTCGACGTCCCCACGGTCCGGCTCGAAGGAGTCCGCAAGAGCTTCGGGGACAACCTCGTCCTGGCCGGGATCGACCTGAGCGTCGCCTCCGGCGAGGTGCTCGTGATCATCGGCCCGAGCGGCAGCGGCAAGAGCACGCTCCTGCGCTGCGTCAACCTGCTCGAGCCGCTCGACTCGGGGCGCATCTTCTTCGAGGGCGAGGAGATCACGCGCAAGGGCGCCGACGTGTCGGCTGTGCGCCAGCGGATCGGGATCGTCTTCCAGCAGTTCAACCTCTTCCCGCACCTGAAGGTGATCGATAACCTCACGCTCGGGGCGCGACGGATCAAGAAGGTGCCTCGCGCCGAGGCCGAAGCCCGCGCGCTCGAGCTGCTCGCCCGCGTCGGCCTGGAGGAGAAGGCGCGCCAGCACCCGCACCAGCTCTCGGGCGGCCAGCAGCAGCGGGTCGCCATCGCGCGCGCGCTGATGATGGAGCCGCACGTGATGCTCTTCGACGAGGTCACCTCCGCACTCGACCCCGAGCTCGTGGGCGAGGTCCTCGTCGTCATGCGCGACCTCGCGCGCTCGGGGATGACGATGCTCGTCGTCACGCATGAGATGCAGTTCGCGCGGGAGGTGGGCGATCGTCTCGTCTTCATGGACGAGGGGCTGGTCGTCGAAGAGGGTGAGCCGGTGCAGGTGCTCGACCGCCCGCAGGAAGAGCGGACGAAGCGGTTCCTGCGCCGCTCGCTCCAGCTCGCCCATTCGCTCGAAGACTTGTCCATAACCGAGGAAGGAGTGGCTGAATGAAGAGGATCCTCTTGGCTACGGTCGGGGTCACCCTCGTCGCGGTGTTCGCCGCGGCGCTGGGACTCGCCCAGCCGTCCGCGACGACCGGCACCACACGGGCCGAGGCGACGTCGGCACTGCCGCCGTTGCCGGCGGAGGTGAAGGAGCGGCAGCGCTGGAACATCGGCGTGAAGTGCGACTCGCCGCCGTTCGGGTACATCGACGTCCAGGGCAGGCACGCCGGCTTCGACATCGAGATCGCGAAGTGGTTCTCGCGCTTCGCCTTCGGCAAGTCGAACCGCGTCACGTTCACGTGCGTCACGACGCCGGCGCGCGAGCCCGCGCTCACGACCGGCCGCGTCGATCTCGTCATCGCGACGTTCACGTACACGGCCGACCGCGACACCCGCATCGACTTCTCGCGCGCGTACTACAAGGCGACGGGACGCCTGCTCGTCCGCAACGAATCGCCGATCCGCTCGACAGCCGATCTCGCGGGCAAGACGGTCGCCACGACGAGCGGCTCGATCTACGACCGGTGGGTCAAGAACTGCTTCAAGGATACGAAGCTGCTTGTGACCGACGGCTTCACGAACGCGCTGCTCGCGTTCCGCGACGGCCGCGCCGACACGCTGATGTGGGACGACACCGTCCTGCTCGGCATCGCCGTGTCGGACGCGAACCTCAAGCTGACGGACGACCTGTTCCTGCCGCTGCCGTACGGGATCGGCATGAAGCAGGGCAACGACGCGATGAAGCGCTGGGTCGACTCGCGGCTCAACATCATGGCCAGAAGGACGCGTTCTACCCGATCCTCAAGGCGAGCGTTCCGCCGCGGGTTCTCGGCACGTTCGCAAAGAACATCCTGCGGCCGAAGCAGGTCTTCTACTACACCAAGGGCGACCTGACGAGCGTGTGCTCGTAGCAGGTCGGGGCAACCTCGACTCGACAGGGAGCGGCCGCCCGCAGCGCGGCCGCTCCCGCCCGTTCTAGATGCTCGCCGTAGCCTTCGACTGGACGTTCGTCTCCGAGAACGCCGGCGCCCTCGCCGCTGGGCTCGGACGGACGCTCTGGGTCTCCGCGCTCGCGATCCTCGGCGCCCTCGTGATCGGCGTCGTCCTCGGCGCCGCTCGCGCGCATCGAATCCCGGTCGTGAGCCAGCTGGCGGCGATCTACGTCGAGGTCATCCGCAACACGCCGATCCTCGTCCAGATCTTCTTCATCTTCTTCGGGCTGCCGCAGCTCGGGATCCGCCTCGACGCATTCACCGTCGCGTGGCTCGCGATCATGGTCTGGGGCGGCGCCTTCAACGTCGAGAACTTCCGCGCCGGGTTCGAGGCCGTCCCGTTCCGGTACCGCGAGGCGGGTTACGCGCTCGGGTTCGGGCGGCTCGCCACGTTCGTCAATGTGACCCTCCCGATCGGCGGGCGGATCGCGCTCCCGCCGTCGATCAACACGTACATCAGCGTGGTCAAGAACACGTCGCTGCTGTACGTCATCAGCTACGAGGAGCTGACGACGACGGCGCTGAACATCAACGCGCTGACGCTCCAGACGGTGGAGACCTTCGCCGTCCTGGCGGTCACGTACCTCGTGATCGTCTGGACGCTGTCCGGGCTGATTCGCCTGCTGGAATCCCACCTCGCGCTGCCGGAGGGCGGGAGATGACGATCCCCGACTGGGTCGAGCCGGTCGTCCGCTACATGGCGGAGGAGGGGCTGAAGGGCACGCTCCGCATCGCTGCGGCCTCGCTCGTGGGCAGCGCGGTGATCGGGGTCCTGCTCGGGACTGCGCTGACGATCGATTTCTGGCCCACGCGCGCGCTCATCCGGCTGTACATCGAGGTATGGCGAGGCCTGCCGATCCTCGTGACGATCTTCGTCATCTACTTCGCGCTCCCGTCGGTGAGCTCGCAGCTGGAATTCGACCCGTTCACGGCCGCGTCGATCGGCCTCATCCTGTGGGGCAGCGCCCAGGTGGCCGAGGCCACCCGGGGCGCCGTCGGGTCGATCCCGCGCGAGCAGCACGAAGCAGCCGCCGCTCTCGGCTTCGGATGGGTCGGACAGCATGTGTACGTGATCCTGCCGCAGGCCCTCCGCCGCCTGCTGCCGCCGCTCGTCAGCCTGCTCGTCAACATCATCCAGAACACGACGATCGCGCAGGTGATCGGCGCAGCGGAGATCCTGGAGACGGGCGAGCGGTCGGTCGAGCGACTGACGGCGCCGCCGCCGATCGGGCCGGGCGAGGTGCACGCCTTCGAGATCTACGCGGGCGTGATGGCGGTCTTCTTCATGATGTCGTTCCCGCTCACGCGCCTGGCCGCGTACCTCGAGCGGCGGCTTGCGTAGCTCATGAGTCCCGGCGCCGCCTAGACTTCAGCGATGGCACTCGACCCGCGCAGGATCGCCGTCCTCGGCGCCGGCAAGATCGGCGAGGCGCTGATCTCCGGGCTGCTCTCCTCGAACTGGCGCGAGCCGCAGGAGATCGTTGCGACGTCGCGGCGCGCCGAGCGCGTCACCGAGCTGGCCGAGCGCTACGGTGTCGCCGCGACGACCTCCAACCCCGAGGCGGTCGCCAACGCCGCACTCGTCGTGATCGCGGTCAAGCCGCAGGACCTCGAGGTGCTGCTGGGCGAGGTCGGCGGCCTCGTCACGGCCGACCAGACCGTCCTCTCGATCGCCGCCGCCATCCCGACCAGCTCGATCGAGCGCCGCCTCGCTCCCGACGTCCCGGTCGTCCGCGCGATGCCGAACCTGCCCTCCGTCGTCCACGAGGGCATGGCCGGTGTCTGCCCCGGTGCCCACGCCGGCGACGAGCACCTGACCCTCGCCGAGGACGCCCTGCGCCACCTCGGCGCGGTCGTGCGCGTCGCCGAGCGCCATATGGACGCCGTCACGGCGGTCTCCGGCTCGGGCCCGGCCTACTTCGCGCTGCTCGCCGAGGCGATGATCGAGTCGGGCATCCTGCTCGGCCTCTCGCGCGAGATCTCGACCCAGCTTGTCGTGCAGACGATGCTCGGCACGGCGAAGCAGCTCCGCGACGAGAAGATGCACCCCGTCGAGCTGCGCGAGATGGTGACCTCGCCGGGCGGAACGACGATCGCCGCAATCCGCGAGCTCGAGATCGGCGGCGTGCGCGCCGCCTTCCTCAATGCGATCCAGGCCGCGATGCAACGGTCGCAGGAGCTCGCGGCCGGAGACCAGTAGCGCTGGACGTCGAGCTGCGGGTCGAGGACGACCCCGGCGGCGCCGCAGCGGAGCTGCTCGCCCGGGCCGCGCGGGCGGGCGGTCACATCGCCCTCTGCGGCGGCTCGACCCCGCGGCGGGCGTATGAGCTGGCGGCAGCGCTCGAGCCGCGCTGGGGGAACGCCCAGGTCTGGTTCGGCGACGAGCGCGCCGTGCCGCCGGACGACCCGCGCTCGAACTACCGGCTCGTCCGCGAGACGCTTCTCGACCGGCTCGAGCAGCCGCCCGCGGCGGTGCATCGGGTCGAGGGCGAGCGCGGCGCGCCCGCTGCCGCCGCGCTCTACGAGGCGGCGCTTGCGGGCGTGACGCTCTCGTTCGCCCTGAACGGGATCGGCACCGACGGGCACACCGCGTCCCTCTTTCCCGGCTCGCCGGCGCTCGCCGAGCGCGTCCACCGGGCCGTCGCGACCGAGCCGGGGCTCGACCCGCTCGTCGAGCGGGTCACGCTGACACCGAGCGTCTTTGCCGGGACGGAGCTGCTCGTCTACCTCGCCGCCGGAGAGGAGAAGGCCGCGGCGGTACGGCGCGCCTTCGCCGAGCCCCCGTCGGTCGCGACTCCGGCAAGCCTCGTGCGCGGGCGCCGGACCATCGCCCTCCTCGACCCTGCGGCAGGGTCGCTCCTCCAGGGGAACCGCCGCGGCGCGGGCCCGTCCCGGACGGCGCGGCGACGGAGGCCTCAGCTGCCGTCGTAGAGGAGGACCGGACGCGTCACGGAAGCAGCGCCGACTCCAGCTCCACCGCAAGACCACGCGGAGCGGCGAGCTCCTGGAGGGCGAGCACCGTGTCCGCGACCGGGATGTCCTCCAAATACTCGGTGCGCGTCTCGAACGAGCCCAGCACCCTCCGCACGGCGTCCTCGTAGCGCTCCCGTGCCCGCGCGAGGTGGTCGTCCCAGTCGCCCACGGCTGGATCTTACGGCCGGGCGACCGGCCGGAAGCCCTCGATCCGGGCAGCGCGGGGCTCCTCGTCGCGCACAGAGAGGAGCGCCGCCGTCGCGAGGATGCCGAGGCAGACCCACGTGAACACGAGCCGTCCCATGGAGGAACCGTTCGACCGCAGGAGGCGTCATTCCTCGCGTCCGACGGAATGAGATATGCTCTCGCAAGCGCCGCTCGCCGCTTGCAGACCGCGCGGGCGCGCAATCCCCATTGAGGAAGCCGCACGGCAGAGACGTGCTGCGCACATGCAGGAAGCCACACTGAACCCGACAGTCACGTCGGAGGCGGCGGACGAGTTGAGGGCCGTTGCGCTCCGCGCGCAGGCCTTTACCGGCGAGCCGTTCCTTCGCGACGACGAGGATCCCGCGACCGTCCTGGCGCCGGTCACCGCGCGCCGGAACGGGCTCGACGACGCGCTCGCCGAGCTGGCGGCCGGCCGCCCGTCGCCGTCACTGCGCTGGAAGGTGCGCTACGGCCTGCTGCTCGGCCTCGAGCGCGTCCTCTCCGCCAGGCCGCCGGCGACGCTCGCCGGGACCGAGCTGCGGCGCCACCAGATCGATGCGCTCGCGGGCATGCTGACCGAGCTGATCGCGGCGAACCAGCGCGCCGCCGAGGAGGAGGCGAACGGCAACGGCGACGACGCGGTCGCCGAGGCCGACGGCGAGGGCGAGGAGGACGAGGAGGACGACCTGGGGCTGCCCGTCGCCGACGACGAGGAGCCGGAAACCTTCACCGGCCCCGACCCCGGCGCCGTGCGCCGCTACCGCTTCCGCCACCCGACCGCCTCGGGCAAGACGATCGCGGCCGCGGGCTTCGTCGAAGCGGCCGCCAAGCTCGGCGTCCTCATCCTCACGCACCGGCGCCTGCTCGTCTCCCAGTTCCAGCGCGACCTGACGACCGAGGGCTACCACGACCGTTTCACCGACGCGATCCTGACCGGCCAGACACCGCGCATCCTGAATCCGATCACGATCCAGACGTACGCGTGGTTTACGCGCCACGTCGGCTCGATCAACCGCGACGCCTACCAGCTCGTCATCTGCGACGAGGCGCACACCGCGCTCGGCGAGAAGACGAGCGCCGCGATCCGGAGCTTCCCGGAGCCCCTCTACATCGGCATGACGGCGACAGAGCAGCTGATCGCGAAGCAGGTCTCCGACGTCTTCCCGGCTTCGGTGGACGACCTGCCCCTCGCCGACGCCGCCCGCCGCGGGCTGATCGCGCCGCTGCGCAGCCTGCGCGTACCGCCGGCGGCGGCGATCAACTCGGTGCCGATCGTGGGCGGCGACTTCGACGAGCGAGAGCTGGCCCGCGTGCTCGACCACGAGGCGCTGAACCAGGCGGCGGCAAGCCTCTACCGCGAGCGCTTCGGCAGCACGCCCGGGATCGTCTACGCGGCCGGCGTCGACCACGCCTACCATCTCGCGCAGGAGTTCCGCGCCGCCGGCCTAGCGGCCGAGGCCGTCTCGGGCAAGACGCCGCCCGTGAAGCTCGCCGAGACGCTCGCCGCCTACGAGCGCGGCGAGATCAACGTCCTCATCAACGCGATGTTGCTCGCCGAGGGGGGGAACTCGCCCCGCGCGACCGTATGCATGCACCTCGCGCCCACCGCGTCGAGGCGCGTCTACCAGCAGCGCATCGGCCGGATCATGCGCACGCACCCGCGCAAGGAGGCGGGCATCGTCGTGGACTTCGCGCCGAAGGCGGCCACCCACTCGGACCGCGTGATCTCCCTCCACTCGCTGCTCGACGCCGACTTCTACCGCGAGGGCGCCCGCGTCACGCCCGCGCCGCGTCGCCGCGTCCAGCGCCGCGCCCGCCGCCATCTCTCGCCGGCGACCTGGCTCGTCCCCGTCACGCCCGACGTCCGCCGCCGTCTCGCGGTCATCCAGCGCGAGTGGCAGCGGATCGACCCGAAGTACCTCGACGGCGACGAGCAGGGCTACTGGGCGACGATCGCCGGCCGGCAGATTCGCTTCGACCAGCGTGCCGAGTTCGCGAAGAAGTTCGCCGACGGACGCGCGGGCCGGGGCGCGCTCGAGACGTTTCTCGCCGTCTGCGCGGCCGAGAACCCAAACCGGCGGCTGCGCATGACGGCGCTCGCCGACCGGGTCTCGATGACCGTCGAGCGCGCCGACTTCGACGACCTCGTCACGCTCGTGACCCAGGCCCCGCCCTGGGAGAAGGATCGCGCCGCCGGTGCCCGGATCCTGCTGCGCGCGATCGGCGAGCGGAAGGCGGACGCGCCCGACCAGATCCTCGGGCGCTGGACGTGGAAGCTGGCGAAGACGACGCGCAAGCTCCAGGACCGGCGCGCGAGCGCGGAGTTCCCCGAGGCGAAGCGCCTGCTCGGCGCCGTCGCCAATTCGCGTGGGCACCGGCACGAGGAGAACGTCGGCCGGCTCGTGCAGGTGGCGAAGGCACTGCCACTCGACGCCGGCGTCGCTCTGCTCGCCTCGGCGGAGGGCTATACGCCGCGCGCTAACTCCCTGCTCGACCAGGCGCGGGAGGAGCTCGGCTCGATCGACGAGATCGGGAACGCCCTCGCCGACAACCTGCCCGCGCCGAGCACGTCGGCGCGCAAGTCGCGGCGCCGGAAGAAGAAGCGGAAGGGAAACGGCGAGACCCCGGCGAACGGCGTCGGGGAACAGCCGCAGGCCGAAGGGTATCTCCTCGGTCCTGCCGCCACGACGGACGGCTCCGCGCCTTCGGCGCCCGCGCGCCCGAAGCGGCGCAGGCGGCGGCCGGCCGGGACGAGTCAGACGGGCGCCGGCTCCGCCGAGACGCCCGTATCGCCGGCGTAGGTTCGGGCCCTAGCCGCCGCGAGGCGGCTCGGTGCTCCGGTCGTCGCCGTTCTCCTCGCGCTCGCGCAGGAAGCGCGTCAGCTCGGCGGCGAGCGACTCGCCCGACGGCAGGTCCTCCGGCTCGGGCAGCTCCTCGACCATGTCGGCGCGGCGTTCCAGCTCCTCCACATAGGCCGACGTCTCGGCGTCGGAGGCAACCGCTTCGCTCACCTGGTCGGCGTACGCCTCCTCGGCGGCGACCAGCTCGTCGGTGTCGATCGCACCGCCGAGCAGCTGACTCAGCCGGTCGACGAGCGCCCGCGCCGCACGCGGGCTCGGGGCGAGCGAGACGTAGTGGGGCACCGCCGACCACAGACTCACCGACGGCAGCCCCTCCCGACGGCAGGCGTCGTGCAGGACACCCACGATGCCGGTCGGCCCCTCGTAGCGCGAGCTCTCGAGCCCGAGCTGCTCGACGAGCTTCGGATCGCTCGCCGCCCCGGTCACGGGCGCGGGCCGGGTGTGCGGGACGTCGGCGAGCAACGAGCCGAGGGTGACCACGAGCTCGACTCCGAGCTCCTTCGCGAGTCCGACGACGAGGCCCGTGAAGGCCCTCCAGCGCACGTTCGGCTCGACGCCGAGCAGCAGCACCGCGTCGCGGCCGAGCTCCGGGATGGAAGCGTGGAAGAAGGCGTTCTCGGGCCACTCGATGCGCCGCGTCATCCCCTCGTCGAGTGAGGCGTGCGGCCGGGTGGCCTGGAAGTCCACGAAGCCGTCCGGGTCGATCTCGCCAAAGCGCTCTGCGTCCCAGAGCCGCGCCAGGTAGCCCCCGGCGAGCGTCGCGCCCTGACCGCCGTCGTTCCATCCCCGAAACGCCGCGATCAGGACGGGGTGCTCGAGTGCCGGGCGCTCCGAGAGGCGCAGCTCCTCGCTCTCCATGGCCGGACTCTACTCCCCGGCAAAGGGGGTCGGCGGGCGCCAGACCACGAACGCGAGCCCGACCGTCCAGGCCCAGACGACGGCGGCGAGCGCGACGTGCACGAGCACGAGCCACCACGGCAGGTGCGTGCGGTATTGCACCTCGCCCACGACCATCTGGGCGACGAGCAGCAGAAGAAGCCCGCCTGCCGCTCGCAGCAGCAGCGGTGAGCGCCGCCGCAGCCGCCACGCCGGCCAGAGGAGCGCGAGGAACGAGATCCCGAAGACGGCGGCCGCGCGCACGTGGACGTAGACGGCGTCCAGGAGAACGCCGAGCCGTGCGATCTCCTCGCCCCCCGGATGCGGCCCCGATGCAGTCACGACGGCGCCCGTCACGACCAGCGCGAGGCAGGCGGCCACGAGCGCAGCCGCCGTCCAGCGCCAGACCGGGGGCGCGAGCGGAGCGGCGGCGCGGCCCGCGGCGTGCCCCCACGCCTCGAGAGCGACGACGACCGCCCCTGCGACCACGACGAGCGCGAGCAGGAAGTGCGCCATCACGAGCAGCGGGTGAAGCTCGAAGATCACCGTCAGCCCGCCCAGCGGGATCTGGGCGACCGTGCCGAGGAAGACTGCCAGCGCGACCCTGCGCGTCCAGCGCGGCAGCCCGGCCACCCGCCGGGACGCGAGCCAGGCTACGAGGGCGCAGCCGATCGCGGCGAGCGCGACCATCCGGTTCGAGAACTCGATCAGCGCGTGCCCGCCCTTCTCCGGGAACGGCGTGTCGCCGCAGCGCGGCCAGTTGTCGCAGCCGAGCCCGGACGCCGTCAGGCGCACGACCGCTCCACTCGCGACGACGAGGTAGAGCGCCGTCAGGGACAGGACGGCGAGCCGAAGGAAGCGCTCCGCGCCCACCTCCCGAGGGCGCGCGCCCGCGAGCAGCGAGACCACGGCACGAGTGTACGCGCGGTCAGTCCACGAGCACGCCGGTTCCGGCCTCGACTCCGCCGATGCGGCGCAGGAAGAGGCCGCGCGCGGCGAAGGCCGCCTCGAGCACC
>Ga0209514_10008095_pt1 | contig 12127 bp, 10 predicted proteins | sample Subgrocontami58m_FD_187452 | JGI IMG/M metagenome (GOLD analysis project Ga0209514, IMG submission 187452) | Subsurface groundwater microbial communities from S. Glens Falls, New York, USA - GMW37 contaminated, 5.8 m (SPAdes) (version 3) | ecosystem: Environmental > Aquatic > Deep subsurface >...
GCCCCAGTCGAAACTCAGCGCTTGTTCTTGATCGGCAGCGTCATCTCGCTGGCCGGGATCACGCGGACCAGCTCGAGCAGGTCGACGTTGTCGGCCGGATTCTTCTTCATCCGCCAGTGATACATCTCCTGCAGCGCCTGATGATCTTCCTTGCGGAAGGTCACGGTGCCCTTGGGCGTCTCGAAGCTCATGCCTTCCATCGCCGCGATCAGCTTCTCGCTGTCGGTCGACTTGGCCTTCTTCACTGCCTCGACGACGGCGATGGCCGCACTCATGCCGCCGGCCACGAAGAAGTCCGGCGGCGCGCCGTTGTTCTTCTTCTTGTATTCGGCGACCAGCCAGTCGTTCACCGGGTTCTTGGGAAAGCCCCAGTAGTAGTAGATGGCGCCTTCGAGGCCGGGGAACTGCTTCCAGCCGGCCATCACCGGCAGGATGTTGCCGCCGGGCGCGATCTCGATGTTGTAGCGCTCGGGCTTGAGGTCCATCAGCTTGGGCAGCGGATGGGCGCCGGCCCACACCACGATCACGACCTTGCGGCCGGGCTTGTCCTTCAGCGCGTCGAAGATGCGCTGGGCCGGTGCCGTGAAGTCGGTCGTGGCCTGCGGCGCGTATTCTTCATGGACGATCTTGGCCTTGGAGCCGACAGCGGCCAGCGCCGCCTTGACCGCGGCGACGCCGTCCTTGCCGAAGGCGTAGTCCTGGGCGAGCGTGGCGATGCTGATGTTCTCGTCCTTCAACGTCGCGGCGGCGGCCAGCGCATCCTGCGTCGAGTTGCGCGCCGTGCGGAAGATGTAGCGGTTCCACTTCTCGCCGGTGATCTGGTCGGCCACGGCGGGCTCGACGATCAGCAGCTTCTTGTATTCCTCGGCGACCGGCAGCATGGCGAGCGCGCCCGCCGATCCGGTCGTGCCGACGGCGATGTCGACCTTGTCGTCGCCATAGGCCTGCTCGAGCGCGGCCTTGGCGAGATCGGGCTTGAACTGGTCGTCCTTCAGGATGACCTGGATCTTGCGGCCGTCGACTTCCATCGTGCCCTTGGTCGCGTATTCGAGTCCCAGCATGAAACCGGCTTCGGTCTGGCGCGCGTAAGCCTCGAGCGGGCCAGTCTTGCTGTAGATCAGCGCGATCTTAAGCGGCGGCTGTTGGGCTGCCGCCGGCACGGCCAGCAGCAGGCCGGCGACAGCCAGAAATGAACGACGGATCATGTTGAACCTCCCTTTCCGGATTCCTTCTAGTCGATGATCGCGGCTTGTACCATCGTGCGGAACTGGTTGCGCAACGCGATTCGGTCGGGGTCGCTCACCTGCACCATGTAAATTGCGATCAGTTGTTCTTTGGGATCGATCCAGAACAGCGTGCCGGCGTTGCCGGCCCAGCCGTATTCGCCAGCCGAACCGGGCAAGGCCGCCTCGCCGATCGCCCTGCGCACCTCGAAGCCCAATCCGAAGCCCAACCCCGGTGGCCGGCCCGGCCGGGTGCCGATCTGGTCGGCGGTCATGAAGGCGAGCGTTTGCTTCCCGATGACGCGCTTGCCGTTCAACGCGCCGCCGCTAGCCAGTGCTGCCGTGAAGCGCAGGTAATCATCCGTGGTGCCGGTAAGACCACCACCGCCCGATTCGTATTTGGCGCCGTCGTCGACCCTGAAGCGCGGCGTCATCGGCTGACCGCCCGGCCGCGGGCCGGGCTGTGCCACGCGCGCGAGCTTGGCCGCCGGCACCTGGAACTGGGTGTCGACCATGCCCAGTGGCCTGAAGACACGCTCCGCGAGAGACTCGCCCAGCTTCCTGCCGTCGACGACCTCTACCAGCCGCCCCAGCACGTCGGTCGACACGCCATATTCCCAGCGCGTACCCGGCGAGAACTTCAGCGCCAGTGTCGAGAGCTTGGCCACGAACTCCTCGTTACTCGTCATGCGGTCGCCGATCTTGGCAGCGACATAGGATTGATTGACCAGCGACGTGCCGCGGCCACCGTAGATGAGTCCCGACGTATGGCGCAGCAGGTCCTGCACGGTCATCGGCCGCTCGGGATCCACGAGATGCAGCGCCGGGCGGCCGTCACCCCCCACCTGCTCGATACCGACCTTCATCCGACCGATCTCGGGCAGGAATCGCGAAACTGGATCGCTCACCTGCAGCCTACCCTCCTCGACCATCTGCATGACCACCACACTCACGATCGGCTTGGTCATGGAATAGATGCGGAAGATCGAGTCTGGCTTCATCGCATCGCCGACTGCCGGGTCGCGTTTACCGAGCGTCGCGGTCCACGCGATCTTGCCGCGCCGCGCGACGAGCATGACGGCGCCAGGTACCAGGCCATCGTCGATATGCTTCTGCGTCACCGCTTCAAGTCGCTTGAGTTGTGTCGAAGAGAGACCGACCTCCTCGGGCTTGCCGGCGACGGGAAGGATGTCTCCCTCCGCATGGGCCGAGGCAGACAGGGCAACCGCCGCCAGACCGGCCGCAAAGGCGATCCTGTTCATGGTGCTTCCTCTCAGAAAATTGCCGCCACTATAGTCCACGCGCGCAGCGAAGATACGCCCCCAAGCCTATGACCGGCCCTCGAGCAACGCGCGCTCGCGCTGGAAGAGAGCCACCACTTCGTTCATGACGGCGCGCACCCTGGGCAGCGCGCGCAGGTCGCGATGCACCAGTAGCCACTGCTCGGCGGAAACCTCGGGAAGGACGCCGCCAATACGTCGCAGCGCCGGATCACGATCTCCGAGATGGCATGGCAGCACCGCGAGACCAGCGCCGGCCCGCGTCGCCTCATGCAGCACCAGCCAGTCGTTGCCGCGGATTGCCGGTCGGCGTCCGCCCAACCGCTCCTGCAGCCAGCGCTGGCCCGGCATGTAACTGTGGTCGTCGTCAAAGCCGATCCACGGCAATTCGGCGAGGGCGGCCGGCGTTGGACGGTCGACTGGGAAGTCATGCGCGGCGTAGATCGCATAGGCGACGCGGCCAAGTTTGCGCGCGACGATGCCGCCCAGCTCCGGCACCTGTTCGCGGATCAGCAGATCGGCCTCACGCCGCGACAGGTTGGCGAGCGTGTGACTCGCGATAACCTCGAACTCGATCTGCTTCAGCCGGCCGCATAGTTCCGGCAGGTGCCGCGCGATGAGTGCCGCCATCGCCTCGCCAGCCGAGAGCCTGACCACGCCACTCACCGTGTCGCTGAGGCCCGCGCTGCGACGGTGGATGGAAAGCGCCGCCTTTTCCATCGTCTCAGCGTCGGCCAACAACCCCTCACCCGCCGACGTCGGCACGAAGCGATCGGGCAGGCGCTCGAACAGCCGCGCCCCGATCTGCTTTTCCAGCGCCTGCACGCGCCGCGCCACGGTGGGATGACTGACACCCAGCGCCTTCGCCGCGGTCGTGAGGGTACCCTCGCGTGCAAGGGTGAGAAACACCCGCAGGTCGTCCCAATTGGCATCCATCTCGCAGTTTCCATAGCTGTTCAACAATGTACGAACAATCTTCGAAATTGTGGACTGACGAATGCTGACGTTCATCCTAGCGTGGCGCTCGGAAAAGCCTGAAACTGCGCGCCGGAGCAGCGTCCATGCATATCGAACCGCGTCTTCTGAACTTCACCAAGGGCGTCCGCGCCCGAATCGCCGGGGCCGTCGCCATCGGTCTGTTGGCAGTCGGCCTCGGCATCGCCCGGCTCGGACTGCTGGGTTGGCTGATCGGCCAGGTCTTCGCCGGCCGGTCGCCCGGCGAACTCGCGCTGCCTGTTGTCCTGATCGCGGCCGTCATGGTGCTGCGCGGCGTGGCCGAGCACTGGCGCGCAGTGGTCGCGCACGAAACCGCAGCGCGAGTGCAGAAGACCCTACGCCGCACGCTTTACGACCGCGTCGCCGCCCTCGGCCCCGGGACTGCCGGCCGCCAGCGCTCAGGTTCGCTCACGCTGTCGATGATCGACGGAGTCGAGCAACTCGAGACCTATTTCGGCCAGTTCCTGCCGCAGTTCCTGATTGCGCTGCTGTCGCCGCTGCTGATCTTCGCGGTCGTGGCCTTCATCGACCTGCCGATCGCCCTGGTGATGCTGGCCTTCGCGTTGGTCGCCCTCTTCGCGCCGGCGCTCTGGCACAGGTTCGACGTCCGGAACTCGATGCGGCGGCAAGAGGCCTATGCCTCGTTCGCCGCCGAGTTCCTCGATTCGATCCAGGGCCTCGCCACGCTGAAAGCCTTCGGCCAGGGCAAAGCGCGCGCAGACAGGCTCGAGGTCGAGGCACATGACCTCTTCCGCCGCACCATGTGGGTGCTGGGCACCAATGCCCTGGCTCGCGGAATCACCGATACTGCCATCGCCGGCGGCGCAGCAACGGCCCTCATCTACGGCGCCGTGCGCGTCGAGGCGGGCGCCATGTCCCTCACCGCCCTGCTCGTCATCCTGATGCTGGGCATAGAAATCTTCAGACCGATGCGCGAACTACGCACCGTTTTGCACCAGGGCATGGTTGGCCTATCGGCGGCGCAGGGCATCTACCGCATTCTCGACGACACGCCGGCCGTCGCCGATGTGCCGCCGGCCCCGCTCGATCGGACTCTGGCGCCCACCATTGCCTTCGAGAACGTGCGCTTCGCCTATCCCGGCGCGCGCCGCGCGGTACACGATGGCCTCTCGTTCCGCGCCGAAGCCGGTGAGCGGCTGGGCCTTGTCGGGCCATCGGGCGGCGGCAAGTCGTCGATCGTGCGCCTGCTGCTGCGCTTCTACGATCCCGACGGCGGTCGCATCACCTTGGGAGGCCACGATCTGGGCACGCTCTCCTTCGCCCAGATCCGGTCACTGATCTCCGTCGTCAACCAGGACACCTTCCTGTTCCACGGTAGCGTCGAGGAGAACATTCGTCTTGGCCGGCCCGAGGCTTCCCGGCAGGCGCTCGAGGACGCCGCGCGCGCGGCCAACATCCACGAATTCATCCTGACGCTGCCGCAGGGCTACGCGACGGTGATCGGCGAGAAGGGCATCAAACTCTCCGGCGGCCAGCGGCAGCGACTCGCCATTGCGCGCGCGCTGCTGCGCGACACGCCGATCCTGGTGCTCGACGAGGCACTGAGCGCCGTCGATGCCGAGAACGAGGCGGTGATCCAGGAGGCGCTCGATCGGTTGATGCAGGGCCGCACGACGCTGATCCTCGCCCATCGCCTCTCCAGCATCATCGACTGCGACCGCATCCTCGTCCTCGACGGCGGACGGGTCGCCGAGCAGGGCAAGCACGCCGCCTTGATGCGCCAGGGCGGCGTCTATGCCGGGCTGATGGCCGAGCAGGCGCGCGAGCGCCATGGCGCTGCGGCGTCGGACCTCATCGACGCACCGGCGCGCATCGAAAGCGTGGCCGACACGCCGGGCGGTGCGATCAAGCCGGTCACCGAAGGCATCATCAAGGCCGAGGGGCTCACCTGGTACCAGGTCGTGGCGACGCTGATGAAGGTGATCCTGCCGTGGAAGGGCAAGCTCACCCTCACCTTCACCCTGGGCGTGCTGCGCGTCGTTTCCTTCATCGGCGTCGGCGTGCTGTCGGCGCTGATCGTGCTGGCGCTCAAGAACCACCAGCCGATCGCCGACTACGCCATTGCGCTCGCGGTCATCGCGCCTGTTTCGGGCATTCTCCATTGGCTGGAATCTTGGATGGCGCACGACATGGCCTTCCGCCTGCTGGCGGAGATGCGCATCGATGCCTTCCGCAAGCTGGAGGCGCTGGCGCCCGCCTATCTCGTGCGCCGCCGCACCGGCGATCTGATGGCGCTGGCCACCCACGACATCGAACTGGTCGAGTATTTCTTCGCCCACACCGTGGCGCCGGCCTTCGTGGCGCTGCTGGTGCCCGCGGTCGTGCTGGCAGCACTTGCCTGGGCCAGCGGCTGGCTGGCGCTGGCGTTGTTGCCGTTCCTGCTCGCCGTCGGTCTCAGCCCCTTCCTGATGCGCAAGCGCGTCGATCGGCTGGGCAGCGAGGCGCGCGAAGCGGCGGGCGAACTCGGCGCCTTCGCCGTCGATTCGGTGCAGGGGCTTGGCGAGATCGTGGCCTTCCAGCAGGAAACCTCGCGCGGCGGCAAGCTCGATGCGCTGTCGCAGCGCCACATCGATCTGCGCCTGCCGTTCTTCCGCGAACTCACGCTGCAACATGCCATCCTCGAAATGCTGACCGGCCTGGGCGGCCTTGCCGTCGTGGTCGCGGGCGCCGCGCTCGCGTCGCGGGGGACGCTCGATCCCGGGCTGCTGCCGCTCATGACCATCCTGGCGATGGCGGCCTTCCTGCCGGTGTCGGAGATCGCCCAGATCGGCCGCCAGCTGGCGGACACGCTGGGTGCCACGCGAAGAGTCTATGCACTCGCCAACGAGCCGATCCCAGTGCGCGACGGACCGGGCGTTCCGGCCGCCGCAGGCGCCGCCGCATTGGCGCTCGAAGGCGTCAGCTTCACCTATCCCGGCCAGTCGCGCCGTGCCCTCTCGGCCGTGAGCTTCGCCATCCCCGCAGGCAAGACCGTGGCACTGGTTGGCACCTCGGGTGCCGGCAAGACCACGACGGCGCAGCTGCTGATGCGCTTCTGGGATCCCGATTCAGGATCCATCACGCTGAACGGCGCCGATCTGCGCGACTACAAGCTCGACGAACTGCGCCGGCTGATCGCGCTCGTGGCGCAGGACACCTATCTGTTCAACGATACGCTGCGCGCCAATATCCTGATCGCCCGTCCCGAGGCTTCGGAAACCGAGCTGCTGGCGGCAGTCCAACACGCCTCGCTCACCGAGTTCGTTGCCGCCCTACCGAAGGGGCTCGACTCGCCCGTCGGCGAGCGCGGCACCAGCCTCTCGGGCGGCCAGCGTCAGCGCGTCGCCATCGCACGCGCCTTCCTGAAGGATGCGCCGGTCCTGATCCTCGACGAGGCGACGTCGCATCTCGACGCAGTGAACGAACAGGCCGTCCGCCGCGCCCTCGACCTGCTGCAGGCGGACCGCACCACCATCGTCATCGCCCACCGTCTGTCGACCGTGCGCGATGCCGACTTGATCGTGGTGCTGGACGAGGGTCGCATAGCAGAAGCCGGCACGCATGCCTCTCTCCTGGCGAAAGGCGGCCTCTACGCCCGGCTGGTATCGCGCCAGCTTGCGGCAGTGCATGCGCCGGCCGCACAATGAGAAGATGAAGCGCCAGCGACAGCTCCACCTCAATCTCTTCATCCAGAGCCGCGGCCATCATGAAGCGTCGTGGCGGCATCCAGCGGCGTCGCCGCTGGCGCTGACCGACATAGAGTATTTCCGCGACCTCGCTCAGCGCGCCGAAGCAGGCTTCTTCGACTCGATCTTCCTCGCCGATACGCTCGCACTCATGGATACGGTGGCCCATGCCGCCAGTACCTGGCTGGAGCCGATCACCACTCTGGGAGCGCTAGCCGGCTCTACCCAGCGCATCGGCCTGATCGCCACGGCGTCCACCACCTACTCAGAACCCTTCAATCTCGCGCGCCAGTTCGGCTCGCTCGACCACATCAGCCACGGCCGTGTCGGATGGAACATCGTCACCTCGTGGCTGGCGGCCGCCGCACACAACTACGGCGGCACGGGCCTGGTAAGCCACGACGAGCGCTACGCCCGCGGCGAGGAGTTCGTGCAAGTCGTGAAGGCCTTGTGGGACAGCTGGGCGGACGACGCCGTGCTCGACGATCGCGCCAGTGGCCGGTATGCATGCGCCGGGCGCATCCGCCCGATCGACCACGAGGGCATGTACTATAGGGTTGCCGGTCCGCTCAACATGCCGCGCGGACCGCAGGGCCGGCCGGTGTTCGCACAGGCAGGCTCCTCCGACACCGGCCGCCGCTTCGCCGCGCGCCATGCCGAGGCGGTGTTCACCGCCCAGATGGAAAAGGCGACGGCACAGGAATTCTATGCCGATCTGAAGCGACTCGTGGTGGCGGAAGGGCGGCCACCCGACCAGGCGCTGATCCTGCCCGGCCTCAGCCCGGTGATCGCAGCCACCGAGACCGAGGCCAAGCGGATGGCGCGCGAGCTGAACGATCTCACCGATCCCGAGGTCGGGCGCAAGCGGCTCAGTGGCCGTTTCGGCGGTCACGACTTCTCCCACCTGCCGCTCGACAAGCCGCTGGCGCCAGAGGATTTCCCCGATCCCGGCACGGTGCAGGCGGCGCGCAGCCGCACCGAGGTCATCGTCGGCCTGGTACGCCGCGAGAAGTTCACCTTGCGCCAACTGCTCGCCTATCTCGCCGGCGCGCGCGGCCACTTCACGACGGCAGGCACGCCGGAACAGATCGCCGGTCTCATAGAAGACTGGTTCAAGGACGGCGCGGCCGACGGCTTCAATCTGATGCCGCCGCTGCTACCCTCGATGCTCGACGTGTTCGTGGCCGAGGTGATTCCGCTCCTGCAGAAGCGCGGACTTTTCCGTACCGCATATGAGGGCAGGACGCTCAGAGAGCATTTCGGCCTCGCCCGCCCCGCGGACAGGCCCTAACCTCCGCTCGGGAGGAAAAAAATGTTCAGCCACGTTACCGTCGGCAGCAATGACATTGGCAAGGCCAAAGGCTTTTACGAGAGCGTGCTCAATCCGCTCGGCCTGGTCCGCCACGTCGAGTTTCCCAACGCCATCGGCTACGGCCCGGCGGGCGGGCGGCCGCAGCTCTGGATCGGCAATCCACTCGACAGGAAGGCGGCCACGGTCGGCAACGGCATCACGATCGGCCTCGACGCCCCCAACCGGGCCGCCGTGGATGCCGCCTATAAGGCAGGCATGTCGGCGGGCGGCAAGGACGAGGGCCCACCCGGCCTTCGCCCCCACTATCACCCGAACTACTACGGCGCCTATCTCCGAGATCCCGATGGCAACAAGATTTGCATCGTCTGCCACAAGCCCGCTTCGGGGCCGGCCTGAGGTCGGGAAGTTGGCATCTTTCACCATTCGCTTCATTGTTCTCGATGTAGAATAGCGATGAACAACGCCCTCACCCGCCGGTGGCTACTCACAACGGGCGCCGCGTTCGCAGCACCGGCGATCGTGCGCGCCCAGTCCGTCCTGCCTCACAGGACGATCCGCATCCTGGTCGGCTATCCGTCGAGCGGCGGGTCGGACTCTCTGGTGCATGTCATTGCGGGTGAGCTGCAGAGCCAGATCTCGCGCAACATCACAATCGACTACAAGCCCGGCGACTCGGGCATGGCGGCCGGCGAGTACCTCAAGAAGGCGACACCGGACGGCACCGTCCTCGCCTTCATGCCGAGCGCGACCCTCGTCGGCAAACTCACCATTCGCGGTTTCCCGTTCGATCCCCTGACCGACATCCTGCCGCTCACCCTGGCCGGCACTTATCCAACGGCGTTCTGCGTCTCGCCCAAGATCGGCGTCGCTACCTTTGCCGAATATGTCGAATGGCTGAAGACGGGCGAACCGGGCCGCGCTCGCTTCGGCACTACGACGCCGGGCTCCTTCACCCAGTACTTCGGGGCCGCGATCGGGCGTGAGATCGGCGTTCCGCTCGAAGCCGTCCCCTACCGAGGGGCGCGCCCCCTCGTGACCGACCTCGAACAGGGCCGCATCCCCGCCGGCACAGGCGGCATCACGTCGTTCCTGGCACCTCACCGCGGCGGCCGGCTGAAGCTGCTGATGACCTCCGCCGCCAAGCGCCTCGTCGCCGCCCCGAATATTCCGACTGCCCTGGAGCTGGGTTTTCCCAAGCTCCAGCAAACCGGCTGGTATGCCTTCTTCGCTCCGCCGGCCATGCCCGCGGCGCTGGTCGCAGCCTGGACCACTGAACTCAGGGCCGCGCTCGAGTCGCGTGAAGTGTCCGACCAGCTCCTGCAGTTGGGCTTCCAGGTCCAGACCTCGACACCCACCGAACTGGCGGCGCGCCTCGCCTCAGACTTCCGGAGCTGGAAGGAGATCCTTGACTCGCTCGGCCTCAAGCCTGTCAATTGATCACTACCATAGGGAGTGTCGCATGCTGCCGCTCAAGGTGTTCTGGCAGCCGGGTTGAACCAGCTGCTTGAGACTCAAGGAGTTTCTATCGGTCCGTGGGATCGACTTCATTTCCGTCAACGTCCTTGAAGATCCGGTCGGCCTAGCCGAGCTGCAGAAGCTCGGTGCCCGCTCGGTGCCGGTGCTGTCGCGCGGCGACAAGTTCACCTTCGGCCAGAGCACCAAGCAGATCGTCGAGTTCCTCGGCATCGACGAGAAGTCGGGCCCCGAACTCTCGCCGGCCGAACTCTACGCCCGCCTCGACAAGTTCATGACCGCGGCGATCGAACTGCTGCCGCTGATGCCCTACGACCGCCTCGACACCCATGTGCCGGGCCGGCCGCGCAGCTACCGCACGCTGGGCTTCCATCTCTTCCGCGTGGTCGACGCCTTCCTCGACGCCAATCAGGGCATCACGCTCGTCCAGGCGATGTTCCGCGAGGAGCCGGCCTCCGACGCCGATACCGCCTCCCTCGTGGCCTACGGCACCAAGGTGCGCCAGCGCTTCCGCGACTGGTGGGCGGCTGGCGATACGGCGGCCACGCGCGCGCTCGACACCTATTACGGGCCGCAAAGCCTGCACGAATTGCTCGAGCGCACGACCTGGCACTCCGGCCAGCATGTCCGGCAGTACATGATGCTGCTCGAGCGCGAGGGCCAGACGCATCACCGGCCGCTGGTCGACGCCGACTTCGCGCGCCTGCCGATGCCGCAGAACGTCTGGGACGGCTGAAGCAACCTCTCGCCGACGCAGGCGTTCTCTGGGGAGGAATTCACCCCCAAGTGGAGAACGACCATGCGCGCCAACGGCACGGCCACGGCCAACAGCACCAGGGATCTGATCAAGGAAATCTCGGTCCTCAAGGCGCAGCTCAAGAAGCTGTCGACCTCGATCGAGAAGGACGCCAGCAACGGCCTCAACGGGGCCTTGAACGACCTCCAGGCCAAGAGCAAGGAAACCATCGACGAGGTCATCGAGACGGCGCAGGCCTTCCTCGACGAGTACTCAGACAGCGCCAAGGAGACCACCAAGGCCTTGATGCAGAAGTCGGCCCAGCTGCGCGACGATGCGACCGAGGCGCTGGTCGATACCGTCAAGGAACGCCCGATCGCCACGCTGGCCGCCGTGATCGGCATCGGCTTCGTCGCGGGGTACCTTTGTCGGCGGAGCTAGGCCGCCTCGGTCCACGCGGAACAAGAGCACGATCGGCGTGTCTGCCTTGATCGGTCCCCTGCTCCGTCTCGCGGTCGCCTCGACGGCCGCACGCACGATGCGCAACGCCACGGCCGACGTGGCGTTGCGTCTTGTCCTAGCCGTGGGCGCCGTCCTGGCCGCCGCCGTCGGCGTGCTGTGCTTCAGCTATGCCGGCCTCACCCTCCTGCAACGCCACCTCGATCCGGCCGCATCGTGGGGCGTCGTGGGCGGCCTCTACGCCGGGACCGGCCTCGTCCTCTATCTGGCCGCCACCCGTCGGCGCCGCACCTGAGGCGGAGGACGCTTCACCGAGGCGAGCGGCGGCTTGACCGCGAGCTTCTCGCTCACCGGCCGATCGTCCGCCAGCAGCACTTCCAGCCAGCGCAGCGACGGCAGATGGGCGGCGACGGTGCTGATCAGGATCAGCAGCGGCACCGCCACGATGGCGCCGACGACGCCCCACATCCAGCCGAGCAGGGCGATGGCGACGAACACCGCCACGGTGTTGAGCGCACAGCGCCGGCTGACGAAGGTGGGCGTGAGGAACTGCGATTCGGCGAGATGGATGACGGTGAGCGCCACCGGGACCGCCACGATGCGCGGCCAGTCATCGAACGACAGCAGCGCCACCACGGTCACGAGCGCGATCACCGCCGGCGCGCCCACGAAGGGCACGAACGAGGCCAGGCCCATGACGATGCCCCAGACGATGGCATTGGACACGCCGAGCAGCACCAGCGCCACGGTCGCCGCGACCGCCACGCACGTGTAGATCACGGCCAGCGCGAACAGGTAGTGGCCGACGCGGTCGTTGATGTCGCGCATCACGCGGGCGAGCCGCACGCGCAGGGTCCAGGTCGCGGGAATGCGCAGGAGCTGGCGGCGGTGGCTGTTGCGGTGGGCGAGCAGCATGAAGGCGAGCACGCCGGCATAGCCGAGCTGCAGGACGACGGCGGGCG
>Ga0209514_10008101_pt1 | contig 12120 bp, 9 predicted proteins | sample Subgrocontami58m_FD_187452 | JGI IMG/M metagenome (GOLD analysis project Ga0209514, IMG submission 187452) | Subsurface groundwater microbial communities from S. Glens Falls, New York, USA - GMW37 contaminated, 5.8 m (SPAdes) (version 3) | ecosystem: Environmental > Aquatic > Deep subsurface >...
GGGCTCCACCGGCGGCGGAATCAAGATGGTGCGCGCCGAGCTGATGGTGCGCCAGGCGCTGCGCGAGCTGGTGCGCATCGTCCATCCGCGCGCGCTGATCCCGATCAAGCTCTCCGGCCAGATAGTGGAGAACAACATCGTGTTCGCGGTGCTCGCGTTCATGCTCGTCTACGGCGGTACGATGATCGTCATGACCATGTTGCTCGCGGCCTCGGGCCTCGATATCGTCACCGCATTCAGCGCGGTCGTCGCCTGCCTGAACAACATGGGCCCGGGGCTGGGGCAGGTCGGCCCGGCGACCACCTATGCCGTGCTGAACGACTTCCAGACCTGGATCTGCACCGCCTCGATGCTGCTCGGGCGCCTCGAGCTGTTCTCGCTGCTGGTCGTGTTCACGCCCGCTTTCTGGCGCAAGTGAGCGCTCGGGCGGCTCAAGGCCTGGCCAGCCGGAACGAGTCGAAGAAATTCTCCATTTCGGCGGCCGGAACGGTGTCTTTCCTGCCCAGCGCCACGACCTGATATACGCGCGCGCCTGCCGCGTAGAGACGCAACCGCAGCGCCATCGGCGTGTCTCCGGCGGTCCCGTCGGCAATGGTTTCGCGCCCGATCGCATTTCCCGAACGGACCTCGCGCTCCTCCAGGATGCGCCCGCCGATGTTCTTCACCAGCGCGTCGCGCAGGCCGTCGACCAGCTGCGCATCGGCGACGGGGGAATCGACATACCCAGCCGCGAACACCGTGTTGCCCACCTTCGCCGACCACAGGTGCATCGTGAGACCCGCACGTTCGCCTGAAAGGGCCCTGCCTTCGTACGTCGGCCGGCCGGGCAGTGAGACCGTGAATCCCGCGTCGACTGGCCGGATTTCGCGCCAGTCGAACTCTGCGTAGCAACCCGCCAGGGCGAGCATTAGGACGAGGACAAGATTTTTCATCGCGATTTCAGAACATAACATTGGGCGCAAATGATCCTGTGGGATGTTGATACCGGTCAATCCGGATGCGGGGAAGAGGCATTTACTGTTCCTTGACACGCCATCCCGCAATTCCTACGGCGTCTTGACGCCGCTCCCCCTACGATGCCGGCCGTGGAATCGCTCCAACGGAGGCACACATGATGGACCTCGTTTATCTGGGCTTGATCATCGCTTTCTGCGTGGTATCGGCCGCGCTCGTCTACGGCTTCGAGCGTCTGCGGAGTCGGCCATGAGCTGGGTCTATGCCCTGAGCGGGCTTGTCGCTCTTGGAATCTTCGTCTACCTGATCGTCGCACTTCTTTGGCCGGAGAAATTCTGATGACTGCCAATGCCTATCTTCAACTCGGCTTCTACGTCGTCGTACTGCTGCTTCTGGCGAAGCCGCTCGGCGCGTACATGGCGCGCGTCTACGAAGGTGAGCCCGCGGTCCTGAATCGCTTCGGCGCGCCGCTGGAGCGCCTGATTTACCGACTCTGCGGCGTCGATCCGGCCCAAGAGATGCGCTGGACCGAGTATGCCATGGCGACCCTGTGGTTCAGCCTGTTCGGTTTGCTGGCGGTCTATGGGCTGCAAAGGTTGCAGGTCTATCTGCCGTTCAATCCGCAGAACATGGCAGCCGTCTCGCCCGATTCGTCCTTCAACACCGCGGTGAGCTTCGTCACCAACACCAACTGGCAGGGCTATGGCGGCGAATCGACCATGAGCCATTTCACCCAGATGGCGGCGCTGACGGTGCAGAACTTCGTTTCCGCGGCCCTGGGCATGGCGGTGGTGATCGCGCTGATCCGCGGCTTCGCACGCCAGTCGGCGCAGACAATAGGAAATTTCTGGGTCGATCTGACGCGCGGCACCCTGCATATTCTGCTGCCCCTTGCGCTGGTCCTCGCGCTGGTCCTCGTGTCGCAGGGCGTGGTGCAGACGTTCTCGGCCTATCAGACCGTGCCGTTGATCGAGTCGGTGGAGTACGACAATCCGAAGCTCGACGCAGCCGGCCAGCCGATCAAGGACGCGAAGGGCAACCCGGTCACGGAAAAGGCGACCCAGAAGGAACAGGTCATCGCTGTCGGCCCCGCCGCTTCGCAGATCGCGATCAAGCAACTCGGCACCAACGGCGGGGGGTTCTTCAACGCCAATTCCGCACATCCGCTCGAGAACCCGACGCCGCTCTCCAACTTCCTGGAGATGCTTGCAATCCTGCTGATTCCGGCCGCGCTCTGCTACACCTTCGGCAAGATGGTCGGCGACACGCGCCAGGGCTGGGCGATCCTCGCCGCGATGACAGCGGTATTCGTCGTGATGCTCGGCGCCTGCGTCTGGGCGGAGCAGTCCGGCAACCCGCTGTTGACCAAGGCGGGCGTCGACCAAGCGGCGAGCGCGACCCAGGCGGGCGGCAACATGGAAGGCAAGGAGACCCGCGTCGGGATCGTCAACTCCGCGCTTTGGGCGACCGCGACCACCGCAGCGTCGAACGGGTCGGTGAATGCCATGCACGATTCATTCACCCCGCTCGGGGGCGTGGTGCCGATGTGGCTGATCCAGCTCGGTGAAGTGATCTACGGCGGCGTCGGTTCGGGTCTCTACGGAATGCTGCTCCTGGCCGTTGTCGCGGTCTTCGTGGCGGGGCTGATGATCGGCCGCACGCCCGAATACCTGGGCAAGAAGATCGAGGCGTTCGACATCAAGATGGCCTGCATCGGCGTGCTGGTGCCCTTGTTCACGGCGCTTTTCGGCACGGCCATCGGCGTCATGATGAAGGCAGGAAAGGCCGGCGTCGCCAATCCCGCCATGCACGGATTTTCCGAGATCCTGTACGGCTTTTCGTCGGCGAGCGGCAACAACGGCAGCGCATTCGCGGGACTGTCGGCGAACACGCCGTTCTACAACACGGCGTTGGGCGTGGTGATGTTCTTCGCTCGCTACTGGATCATCGTTCCGGTGCTCGCCCTGGCCGGGTCGCTCGCGACGAAAAAGAAAGTGCCGGCGGGCGTCGGCACGCTCCCCACGCACACGCCGCTGTTCATCAGCTTCCTGGTCGGCGTCGTGATCATCATCGGCGCCTTGACGTTCTTCCCGGCGCTCGCGCTTGGACCGATCGCAGAACACTTGATCATGGTAGGAGCGCACTGAATCGCCTTGCCTGCAAAGGCAATACGGAGCATACAACATGAGCACGCAAGCAATGACCCCTGCTGTTCCCCACGTCCACGCCTTGCCCCGGTCTCTGGTGACCCGGAGCATCTTCCGGCAGGCGCTGGGCGAGTCGTTCGTGAAGCTACTGCCGCAGCAGCAGTGGAATAATCCCGTCATGTTCGTCGTCTATATCGGCAGCATCCTGACGACGATCCTGTGGATCCAAGCCCTCGCCGGCAAGGGCGAGGCACCGGCGGGATTCATCCTGGCCGTCACGTTGTGGCTGTGGTTCACGGTCCTGTTCGCCAACTTTGCCGAAGCGATTGCCGAAGGCCGCAGCAAGGCGCAGGCGGAAGCGCTGCGCGCTGCCAAGCGCGACACCATGGCGAAAAAGCTCGACGCCCCGCGCAAGGGGTCGAACTGGTCGCTGGTCGCTTCGCCCAAGCTCCGGAAGGGAGACGTGTTCCTGGTCGAAGCCGGTGACTTCATTCCGGCCGACGGGGATGTCATCGAAGGCGTGGCATCGGTGGACGAGAGCGCGATCACCGGCGAATCGGCCCCGGTCGTGCGCGAGTCCGGAGGCGATTTTTCCTCGGTCACCGGAGGCACGCGCATCCTTTCGGATTGGCTGGTCGTGCGTGTGACCGTCAACCTGGGCGAATCCTTCCTCGACCGTATGATCGCGATGGTCGAGAGCGCCCGGCGGCAAAAGACCCCCAACGAGATCGCGCTGACGATCCTGCTGGTGAAGATGACGCTGGTATTCATGTTCGCCACGGTGACGCTGTTACCGTTCTCGATCTACGCCGTGGCACTCGCCAAGACCGGCAATCCGGTGACAATCACGGTGCTGGTCGCGCTGCTCGTCTGCTTGATCCCGACGACCATCGGCGGCCTGCTCTCCGCAATCGGACTGGCGGGCATCGGTCGCATGCTGCGCGCCAACGTCATCGCGACCTCCGGCCGCGCGGTCGAGGCGGCGGGCGATGTCGACGTACTGCTGCTCGACAAGACCGGCACGATCACCCTCGGAAACCGCCAGGCATCGAACTTCCTGCATGCGACCGGCGTGACCGAGCGCGAGCTCGCCGACGCCGCCCAGCTCGCCTCGCTTGCCGACGAGACCCCCGAAGGCCGCAGCGTCGTGATCCTCGCCAAGGAGAAATTCGGCCTGCGCGAGCGCGACATCAAGGCACTTGGGGCGACCTTCGTGCCGTTCTCCGCGCATACGCGCATGAGCGGCGTCAACCTCGAAGGGCGCGAGGTTCGCAAGGGCGCGGCGGACGCGATCCGCGCGTTCGTCGAATCCAAGGGCGGTAAGTTTCCGCCGGAAGTCCTGACCATCGTCGACAACGTGGCGCGCCGCGGCAGCACGCCGCTGGTCGTGGCCGACGGCGCCAGGGTGCTCGGTGTGATTGAATTGAAGGACATTGTCAAGGGCGGCATCAAGGAACGCTTCGCAGAGCTGCGCCGCATGGGCATCCGCACGGTGATGATCACCGGCGACAACCGGCTCACCGCCGCCGCTATCGCTGCCGAAGCCGGGGTCGACGACTTCCTCGCCGAAGCCACGCCCGAAGCGAAGCTCAAACTGATCCGCGAAACCCAGGGGCAGGGGCGGCTGGTCGCGATGACCGGCGACGGCACCAACGACGCGCCGGCGCTCGCGCAGGCCGACGTCGCGGTGGCGATGAACACCGGCACCCAGGCGGCCAAGGAAGCCGGCAACATGGTCGACCTGGACTCCAACCCGACCAAGCTGATCGAGATCGTCGAGGTCGGCAAGCAGTTGTTGATGACGCGCGGCTCGCTTACGACGTTCTCGATCGCCAACGACGTGGCCAAATACTTCGCGATTATTCCGGCGGCGTTCGCGCCGACCTACCCGCAGCTCAACGTCCTCAACGTCATGGGTCTGGCGACCCCGGCGAGCGCCATCCTGTCGGCGGTGATCTTCAACGCCCTCATCATCATCACGCTGATCCCGCTTGCGCTGAAGGGCGTTCGCTACCGCCCGGTCGGCGCCGCAGCGGTGTTGCGGGACAATGCCTTGATCTACGGCGTGGGCGGCGTGATCGTGCCTTTCATCGGCATCAAGGCGATCGACCTGATCCTGGTCGCGCTGGGAATGGCATGAGCGGCTAGTGCCGGGCGTGGACAACGCATCTTGAAGCCATTCGATTGGAGAACGCTGTGTTGACCGATTTCAGGCGCGGCCTGGTGCTGCTGGTCGTATTAACTGTGATCACGGGCCTGCTGTATCCCTTGGTCGTCACCGGTCTTGCCCAGGTGATGTTCCCAGGCGAGGCCAAGGGCAGCCTCATCGAACGTGGCGGCAAGGCCGTCGGGTCGGCGCTCATCGGACAGCACTTCGGCGATCCGAAGTATTTCTGGTCGCGTCCCTCGGCCACCTCGCCCTATCCCTACAACGCGAGCGCATCGAGCGGCTCGAACCAGGGTCCGACCAACCCCGCGCTCGCCGAGGCCGTCGCCGCCAGGATCAAGGCGCTTCGGGATGTCGATCCCGGCAACACTGCGCCGGTGCCGGCGGACCTCGTCACCGCGTCAGGCAGCGGCCTCGATCCGCAGATCAGCCCGGCCGCGGCCGACTACCAGGTACCGCGGGTGGCCAGAGTGCGCGGGCTTTCCGCCGCGAAAGTTCGAGCCTTGGTCGCGGAATCCACCGAGGGCCGCCAGCTCGGATTCCTGGGCGAGCCGCGGGTGAACGTGCTCGAGCTCAACATCGCGCTCGATGCGCAGCGCTGAGCCAATGCTTCGTCTGGAAACGCAGGCGATCGCGCTAACATAGCGCCTGATCAGCGGAACACCTTTCCCGATGTCGGCGCAGCGCCCAGATCCCGATGCTCTCTTGGCCAAAGTCCAGGAGGAAGAAAAGAAGGCGCGCCGCGGCCGGCTGAAGATCTTCTTCGGCGCCGCGGCCGGCGTCGGCAAGACCTACGCCATGCTCTCGGCGGCGCGCGAAAGGCGCGCAGAGGGCGAGGACGTCGTGGTCGGCGTCGTCGAGACGCACGGGCGCAGCGAGACCACGGCCCTGCTCGGGGGGCTGGAGGTCCTGCCGCCGCGCGTGGTCGAATACCGCGGCGCGCGGCTGCGCGAATTCGACCTCGACGCCGCGCTGAAGCGCCGTCCCGCGGTGATCCTGGTCGACGAGCTGGCGCACACCAATGCGCCGGGATCGCGCCATCCCAAGCGCTGGAACGACGTCGAGGAGCTGCTCGACGCCGGTATCGACGTCTATACGGCCATCAACGTTCAGCACATCGAAAGCCTGAACGACGTCGTCGGCAGCATCACGGGCGTGCGCGTCTGGGAAACGGTCCCGGACACCGTGTTCGAGCGCGCCGACGAGGTGGAACTCGTCGACCTGCCGCCCGAGGAGCTGATCGATCGCCTGCGCGAGGGCAAGATCTACTTGCCCGAGCAGGCCAAGGCGGCGATCGAGAACTTCTTCCGCAAGGGCAACCTGATGGCCTTGCGGGAGCTGGCGCTGCGTCACACCGCGGAACGCGTCGACGAGCAGATGCGCGATTACCGCGAGGACCACGCCATCAGCGAGGTGTGGCACGCGGCCGAGCGCATTCTCGTGTGCATCGGCCCGGGAGAGCTGGGCGAGCGCCTGGTGCGGGCAGGCCGGCGCCTGGCGACTTCGCTGCACGCGGACTGGATCGTCGCCTACGTCGAAACGCCGCGGCTGGCGCGGCTCCCCGCCCTGGAACGCGACGCGATCCTGGAGAACCTGCGGCTGGGCGAACGGCTGGGCGCCGCCACCGCGACGCTGTCGGCGGCCGAGATGGCAAGCGCGATCCTCGAGTACGCGCACCGCGAGAACGTGACCAAGATTGTCCTGGGCAAGCCGAGCCGCACCGGATGGAGACGCTGGCTGATGGGCTCGGTCGTCGATGCGCTCATGCGCGAGGCGAGCGACATCGACGTGCATATCCTCGGCGGGGAACAAGTCGAGCAGACGGCGCTCGTTGGCGAAGGTGCCGCATATCTCAGCCGGAGCCGCGCCTACCTGGGTCTTTCGGCCGAGGCGCGCCAGGAGGGCAAGAAGCGCTGGCCCGGCTATGCCGCCGGGGTGGCGGTGGTGGTTGCCTGCACGTTGGTCGGCTGGAGCACGCACGGCATCCTGGAGCTCGTCAACCTCGTCATGGTGTACCTGCTAGGGGTGCTGGTCGTGGCGATGCGCTTCGGCCGCGGCCCCTCGATCCTCGCGTCGGTTCTTTCCGTCGCGGCATTCGACTTCTTCTTCGTGCCCCCGTTCCTGACCTTCGCGGTGAGCGACACGCAGTACCTGGTGGTCTTCGCGGTCATGCTGATGGTTGCAATGGTGATCAGCAACCTGACGGCCAACCTGCGGACCCAGGCGCGGGTGGCGGGTCACCGCGAGAAGCGCGCCGCGAGCCTCTATGCGATCAGCCGCGACTTCACGGTCGCGCGCACCGAGGAGGAGATCGTGCGCGCTGCGGTCCAGCACATCGGCATCGAATTCGATTGCCAGAACGTGATCCTGCTTCCCGACGCGCAGGAGCGAATCGTCTATCCGCGCGGTGAGAGCCAGGTCTATTCTCTTCACGGCGCCGATCTCGGCGTCGCGCAGTGGGTGTTCGACCACAGCCAGCCGGCCGGACGCGGGACCGACACCCTGGCCGGCGCCGAGGCAACCTACTTTCCGATCGCCGCTGCGGTGGGCACGGTCGGCGTGCTCGCCATCCTGCCTGTGAACCTGCGACGCGTGTTCCTCCCGGAGCAGAGGCGGCTGGTCGAGACCGTCCTGAATCAGATCGCCCTTGCCATCGAACGGGTGCGCCTGGCGCACGCGGCGCAGGCGGCGAAGCTGCGCGTCGAAACAGAGTCGCTGCGCAACTCCCTGCTCGCAGCGATCGCGCACGATCTGCGCACGCCGCTCGCCTCGATCGTCGGTGCCTCGAGCAGCCTCGCCGAAGGCAGCGAGCGGCTCACCCCGCAGACACGTGCCGAACTGTCACGCGCCATCTACGACGAAGCGCAGCGCATGGCGGGGCTCACGAACAACATTCTCGACATGGCGAGGCTCGAAGGCGGCACCCTCGCCCTCAACCGCGACTGGTACCCGCTGGAGGAGATAGTCGGCGCCGCGCTGACCCGGCTGCGCATGCGGCTCGGCGAGCGGCCGGTGAGGCTCGATTTGCCTGCCGACCTGCCCCTGTTGCGGATCGACGCGGTGCTGATCGAGCAGGTGTTCATCAATCTGCTCGAAAATGCACTGAAGTACACTCCCGGAACCAGCCCCATCGAAATCTCCGCCACGGCGAACGACGATGCCGTAAGAGTGTGTGTCGCCGATCGGGGTCCGGGCATTCCCGCGGGCAGCGAAGAGAGGATCTTCGAGAAGTTCTTCCGCGGCGAGCACGAGGGCGCGCAGAGCGGCGTGGGCCTCGGCCTCGCCATCTGCCGCGCGATCGTCGCTGCGCACGGGGGGCGCATCTGGGTCGAGAACCGCGCTGGCGGCGGCGCGGCCTTCCGGTTTACGCTGCCTCGCGACGCCGAGCCGCCGCGCCCCGAACCGGAAGAGCCGATCGCGGGACCAGGCGCATGAGCGACCTTCAGATCACGATCGTCGTCATCGAGGACGATCCGCAGATCCGCCGTTTCCTGCGCGCGGGCCTGGAATCCCGCGGCTACGCGGTATTCGAATCGGACACCGGACGCCAAGGCGAGATCGAGGTCGGCACGCGCAAGGCCGATCTCGTGGTCCTCGATCTCGGGCTGCCGGACATCGACGGAGTTGAGCTGGTGAAGCGGCTGCGCGAATGGTCGGCCGTCCCCATCGTGGTGTTGTCCGCGCGCGTGCGGGAGAACGACAAGATCGATGCGCTCGACGCCGGTGCCGACGACTACCTCACCAAGCCGTTCGGGATCGGCGAACTGGAGGCGCGGATCCGCGTGGCTCTCAGGCATGCGGCGAGCGTCGGGCAGTCGGGTGCAGAAAGCGTCCTATGCACCGGCGATCTCAGGATCGATCTCGGTCGGCGCCTGGTCTTCATGGGCGAGCGCCAGGTTCACTTGACGCCGATCGAATACCGGCTTCTGGCCATTCTCGCGAAGAACGCCGGCAAGGTGCTCACACACCGCCAACTGCTCAAGGACGTTTGGGGGCCGTCGCATGTCGAGCACAGCCACTACCTGAGGGTGTACATGGCGCAGCTCCGCCACAAGCTCGAGGCCGACGCTGCTCGGCCCCGCTATCTCCTGACCGAGGCGGGCGTCGGCTATCGGTTGGCCGTGGATTGATCAGCGCCTGCCGAGATATCGCGCGTCGTCGAACGTCGCCACCCACTGCAGCTTGTATACGACGGCGAGCGTGACGATCATTCCCGTCAGGGTCGCCTCGCCGAACGCGAGCAGCAGCCACATCGTCGGGGCGTCGTCGCCGACCCGTACCCCGGCGGCCGTCTGCAGCAGCACCGCGGCACCCGCCTTCAGCGGTCGTAGGCGAGCACCGGAGCGAGCCAGCGCTCGGTCGTCTCGAGCGCGTACCCCTTGCGCCTGGCGTAGTCCTCGGCCTGGTCCTCGCCGATCTTGCCGACGGCGAAATACTGCGCCTGCGGGTGGGACAGGTAAAAGCCGCTCACGCTCGCGGCGGGCAGCATGGCGAAGGATTCGGTGAGCTTCATGCCGGCTTCGCCGGCCGCGAGCAGGTTGAAAAGCGGGCCCTTCTCGGTGTGGTCCGGGCAGGCCGGGTAGCCGGGCGCCGGCCGGATGCCGCGATATTTCTCGGCGATCAGCTCGTCGTTCTGCAGGCGCTCGTCGGCGGCGTATGCCCAGAATTCCCGTCTGACCCGGGCGTGCAGCGCCTCGGCGAAGGCCTCGGCCAGGCGGTCGGCGAGCGCCTTCACCATGATCGCGTTGTAGTCGTCGTGTTTCGCCTCGAGCGCGCGCACCCGCTCCTCGGCGCCGATTCCGGCGGTCACCGCGAAAGCGCCGACGTAGTCGCGCACCCCCGAATCCCTGGGCGCGACGAAATCCGCCAGGCAAAGATTGGCGCGGTCCTCCGGCTTCTCGCCCTGCTGGCGCAGGTTGTGCCACACCATCAGCGGATCGCGGCGGGATTCGTCGGCATAGATCTCGATGTCGTCGCCCACCGATGCCGCCGGCAGCAGCGTGATCACGCCGTTCGCGGTGAGCCATTTGTCCGCGATGATGCGATCGAGCATCGCCCGGGCCTCGGCGAGCAGGCCGCGCGCCACTTTCCCGACTGCGGCGTCCTCGAGAATCTTCGGGTAGGAACCGGCGAGGTCCCAGGTCTGGAACAGGGGCGACCAGTCGATGTAGCGGGCGATCTCGGCGAGGTCGTAGCCGGTGAACAGCCTGCGCCCGATGAACTTCGGCACCGGCGGGGTGTAGGTGCGCCAGTCGATCCTGAAGGCGTTGCGGCGCGCACGCGAGATCGGCACCAGGGTCTGGCCCCTCTTGGCCTGGTGCTGGGTCCGTATCTTGTCGTAGTCGGCGCGCACGGAGCCCGCGAACTCGCCCCGCAGCTCGGCCGAGAGCAGGCTCTGGCACACGCCCACCGAGCGCGAGGCGTCCGGCACGTAGACCGTGACGCCGTTGTAGTTCGGCGCGATCTTCACGGCCGTGTGAACGCGCGAAGTCGTCGCGCCGCCGATCAGCAGCGGGATCGTGAAGCCCTCGCGCGTCATTTCGCGCGCTACGTGGGCCATCTCCTCGAGCGAGGGCGTGATCAGGCCGGACAGCCCGATGATGTCCGCATTCTCCCGGCGCGCCACTTCGAGGATCTTCTGCGCCGGCACCATGACGCCGAGGTTGATGACCTCGAAGTTGTTGCACTGGAGCACCACGCCGACGATGTTCTTGCCGATGTCGTGGACGTCGCCCTTCACCGTGGCGACGACGATCTTGCCGCGCGGCCTCATGTCGCCCGCGCGGGCCTTCTCGGCCTCGATGTACGGCACGAGGTGCGCCACCGCCTGCTTCATCACGCGCGCCGACTTCACGACCTGGGGCAGGAACATCTTGCCGGCGCCGAACAGGTCGCCGACCACGTTCATGCCTTCCATCAGCGGCCCCTCGATCACCTGGATGGGGTGTTCGGCCTTCTGCCGCGCCTCCTCGGTGTCCTCGACGATCCACGTCGATATGCCCTGCACGAGGGCGTGTGCGAGCCTCGCCTCGACGGGCTCCTTGCGCCACTCCAGGTCCTCGACGCGCTCGCGGCCCGACCCCTTCACGGTGGTGGCGAACTCGACCAGCCGCTCCCCGGCGTCGGGGCGCCGGTTCATCACCACGTCCTCGACGCGTTCGCGCAATTCGGCGGGAATCTCCTCGTAGACGCCGAGCTGCCCGGCGTTGACGATGCCCATCGACAGGCCGGCGCGGATCGCGTGATAGAGGAATACCGTATGGATCGCCTCGCGGACGGCGTCGTTGCCGCGGAACGAAAACGAGATGTTGGACACGCCGCCTGACACCTTGACATGCGGCAGGTTGGCGCGGATCCACCGCGTCGCCTCGATGAAGTCGCGCCCGTAATTGGCGTGCTCCTCGATGCCCGTGGCGATGGCGAAGATGTTGGGGTCGAACACGATATCCTCGGGCGGAAATCCGACCCGCCCGGTGAGGATGCGGTAGCAGCGCTGAACGATCTCGATGCGCCGCTCGAGCGTGTCGGCCTGGCCGCGCTCGTCGAATCCCATCACGACCACTGCCGCACCGTAACGCCGCGCGAGCTTCGCCTGGCGCACGAACTCCTCCTCGCCCTCCTTGAGCGAGATCGAGTTGACGATGCACTTGCCCTGCACGCACTTGAGTCCCGCCTCGATCACCGGCCATTTCGAGGAATCGATCATCACCGGCACGCGCGCGATGTCGGGCTCGGCGGCGGCGAGGTTGAGGAAGCGCGCCATGGACGCCTGCGAGTCGAGCATGGCCTCGTCCATGTTCACGTCGATCATCTGCGCGCCGTTCTCCACCTGCTGGCGCGCGACCGAAAGCG
>Ga0209514_10008102_pt1 | contig 12119 bp, 8 predicted proteins | sample Subgrocontami58m_FD_187452 | JGI IMG/M metagenome (GOLD analysis project Ga0209514, IMG submission 187452) | Subsurface groundwater microbial communities from S. Glens Falls, New York, USA - GMW37 contaminated, 5.8 m (SPAdes) (version 3) | ecosystem: Environmental > Aquatic > Deep subsurface >...
TATACATTGAATTCCTGAATCAGCCCGCGCATGCTGTGCATGCGCGCGCGCTGCTCGGCCTGCGGCATGGTCAGCGCGACATGCAGGGCCGCCGCGCACTGATCCACGTTGTACGGATTCACGATCAGCGCCTCGGTGAGTTCGCGCGAGGCACCGGCGAACTGGCTGAGCAAAAGCACGCCGCGCTCGTCATCGCGCGCCGCGACGAATTCCTTGGCTACCAGGTTCATGCCGTCGTGCAGGCTGCTGACGAAACACAAATCGGCCGCGCGGTAATATTCATACACGGCATCGGCTTCATGGTGCTCGATCTTGAGGCAAATCGGCTCGTAGTCCTTGCGCGCATAGCGCTCGTTGATGCGGCGCGCCAGCGCGCGCACCCTGGCATCGAAATTCTGGTATTCGTCAATGCTGGAGCGAGAGGGCGCCGCAATCTGCACGAACACGAACTTGCCGATCCATCGCGGCTCGAGCTCCAGCAGTCGCTCGACCGCGATGAAGCGCTCGAGAATTCCCTTGGTATAGTCGAGCCGGTCCACGCCCACCCCGAGCAGCGCGTCGGGTGCGAAGCCGTTGTTTCGGCGGGTCTCCGCGCGGCACGCCTCCACCGGTTTCTCCATCGCCTTCGACGCCAGCGGCCAATCGATCGAAATCGGATAGCGGTGCACAGCGGTTTGCTCGCCGCCGTAGGAAATGGTGAACGTCTCGCGGTCCGTGCGCGCCTCGACATAGCGGTCGACGGTTTCGAGAAAGTTGTTGCAATGAAACTGGGTGTGAAAGCCGAGGATGCTGCTGCCGAGCAGGCCGTCGAGCAGTTCCTCGCGCCAGGGGCAGATGCCGAACGCTTCCGCGTTCGGCCAGGGAATGTGCCAGAAGGTGATGATGGTGGCGTTCGGCAAGCGCGCGCGCAGCATCCGCGGCAGCAGCGCGAAATGGTAATCCTGGACCAGGATGATGGGGTCTTCGGCCTTGGCCTCCGCGACCACCACCTCGGCGAACTTGCGATTGACCTCGACGTAAGCAGACCAGTCGCTCGAGCGGAACGTCGGCCGCGTGTGGGCGATATGGCACAGCGGCCAGAGCCCCTCGTTGGAAAAACCATAGTAATAACCGGCCTCCTCCGCCTCGGTCAGCCATACGCGGCGGATGCGGTAAGCGGGCTTGTCGGGCGGCACCATGATGTGGTCCTGGGCGTCAACCGCCTCGCGGTCCGCGTCGCCGCTGCCGTGCGCGATCCATGTTCCCGAGCACGCCCGCATCACCGGCTCCATCGCCGTCACCAGTCCGCTTGCGGGCCGCCGGACTTCGATGCGATCGTTGTGCCGCAAATGTATATAGGGCTCGCGATTCGATACGATCAGAATCTCCTCGCCCTTGAGATCGTCGCGCAAAATGCCGCGCAACGTTTCGGCCGACCAATTGACCTGGCTCTCGTCGCGGCTTCGCCGCTCGGATTCGAGGTCCCTGATCAACACCTGCAAGTCTCTTGCTACCGGCCGCAGTTCCGGCATTCGCACTTCGTTCCCGCTATGCCTGAAGCTCTCCCCGCGGATCAGCGATTTCAGGCCAGCCACCCATCCGCGCCAGCTCAGCTCGGCGATGACGACCGTGATCAGCGAGACGATCGCGCCGATGGCCACGAACAGGTAGAACACGTATTTTTTCGTGTCCTCGCTGCGGCGCTCGACGAAACTCATGTCATGCACCATGACGAGGTAACCGTACGGCGTACCCTCGGCTTCGACCGGATTCACCGCGACATGGATCGGCCCGCGCCCGAACTCGACCAAGCGGCCGCGTCCGGCGGCTTTGTCGTCGCCGGGGTCGCGGATGGGGTCGCTGCAGTTGATCGTATTGGGAAAGGCGAGCGTCTTGTACAGCAGTTTCCGGTTCACGTCACAGAAGCCGAGCGCGAACAGGCGCTCATCCTGGGTAATACGATTGAGAAAGCGCAGTACCTTAACGCGCGAACCTTCACCCACCAATGCCTGCAACGGTTCCTGGATGGTATTGGTGATCAAGGAGGTGCGAATTTCCAGATCCCTGACGAACCACTTCAGGGTGAACTGGTCGACCAGCGGAACCACCGCATACGCAATCGCGGCGAGCGCGAGAGCAAGCGGTACGATAAAGCGAAATGAAAGTCTCATCGTGCGATTTCCAGCCGTTTCGGCAAGCGAGTTTCGAAGATCGCGGTTCGGCTGCCAATTCGCATTCTGTCACCTTTTGATTGCCGCGACGAACGCACCGGCCGGGACTTGCAGGTTGACCGGCATCGCTGCCGTGTTTGACCGGGAACACGAGTTCCCCTGCCGCTTGGCAAGCCTGTCAAGAACGTAATTTCCCGGTCACCTTCCCGTAGGGACGCGGCTTCTAAGATGAGGGCATGGTTGGACGAAGCAAACCGGACACCATGCCGAATCCATGACGGAGCATTTCATGGTCAATCAAATTAGGAGTAGTCATCATGTTCAAGAAACTTTTGGTAGCGGCTGCAAGCAGCATGATCGCGCTGTCCGCCTTTGCGGTGGGCGCAAACGAGGTGGAGAAATCCATCGAACTCAAGGATGGCTCGACGGTGCACATTTTCAAAGATGGCAAGATGGGCATGGAAGACAGGTTCGGTCGCGCCGTCTACATGGCGGCGGGCCATGTCATGGAGACCAAGGACGGCAAGAAAATCACCATGAACGGAAACGAGACCGGGCGCGTTGACCGATTGCCTAACAAGAGCCAGCCTGCCCCCTGATCGGGCGATTGATCGATCAGCGGCAATTGGTTCTCCCTCGCGGCCCCTCCATGGGGCCGTTTTTCTGAAAATGGCGACAGCGCGTCAGGGTTTCTCCGTATCCGGCTTCACGCCACCGTGCTCATGCGATTGCGAGGCATGGCTCGGCGAACTGTTCGCGCCCTGCGACCCCATATGACCACCAGGGCCGCCAACGACCAGGAACACGACCATCAGAATCATCATCGCTGCCATTTTTTCCTCCAGATAGAATGGAATGTCCTGTGAGCCAATCAGGCTTGCCGGGCCAGCCGCCGCCCGCGCTCGACGCCGTATTGCTTCACTATTCCGTAAATCGCCGGGATCACGATCAGCGTCAGGAGGGTGGATGAAATCATTCCGCCCACCATCGGCGTCGCGATCCGGCGCATGACTTCCGAGCCGGTGCCGCTGCCCCACATGATGGGCAAAAGGCCGGCCATGATCGCGACCACGGTCATCATTTTGGGCCGCACGCGCTCCACCGCGCCCTCCATGATCGCCGCGTAGAGGTCGCCCGTGGTCCCCTTGCCGCCCTCGGCCGCACGCTCGGCCTTGATCGTCTCCCAGGCTTGGTCGAGGTAGATCAGCATGACCACGCCGGTCTCCGCCGCCACGCCGGCGAGCGCGATGAATCCCACCGCCACCGCCACGCTCATGTTGTAGTCCAAGAGCCACATCAGCCACACCCCGCCCACCAGGGAAAAAGGCACCGACAGCATCACGATGACGGTCTCGGTGAGGCGCCTGAAATTGAGGTAGAGCAGCAGGAAGATGATCAGCAGCGTGAACGGCACGACGATCACAAGCTTGGCTTTAGCCCGCTCCATGTACTCGAACTGGCCGCTCCAGGTGGCGTAGTAGCCGGCCGGGAATTTCACCTGCTCCTGCACCGCCTTCTGCGCGTCGTTGACATAGCCGCCGATGTCGCGGCCGCGGATATCGACGAATATGTAGGCGGTCAGCAGCGCGTTCTCGGTGCGGATGGCGGGCGGCGCCTGCATCAGGCTCACGCGCGCGAGCTGCCCCAGCGGAATCATCGCGCCGCCCATGATCGGCACCAGCACCTGGGTGGCGATGGCCTGGGGATCCTGGCGCAGTTCGCGCGGATAGCGCACGCTGACGCCGTAGCGTTCCAGCCCCTCCACCGTCGTCGTCACCATTTCGCCGCCGAGGGCGGTGCCGATCACGTCCTGCAGTTCGCCCACGCTCAAGCCGTAGCGCGCCAGCGCCATGCGGTCGGGGTCGATGTCGAGGTAATAGCCGCCGGTGACGCGCTCGGCGTAGGCGCTGGTGGTGCCGGGAACGTTCTTCACCACCGCCTCGATCGCTTTCGCCAGCTTTTCGATCTCGGCGAGACTCTTGCCGAACACCTTGATGCCGATCGGCGTGCGGATGCCGGTCGCGAGCATGTCGATGCGCGCCTTGATCGGCATGGTCCAGGCGTTCGACACGCCCGGGATCTGCACCGCCTGGTCCATTTCGGCGATCAGCTTGTCCACCGTCATGCCCGGGCGCCATTGCTCCTCAGGCTTCAAGTTGATCACCGTCTCGAACATTTCCACCGGCGCCGGATCGGTGGCGGTGGCGGCGCGCCCGGCCTTGCCGAACACCGATTCGACCTCGGGGAAGCTCTTCAGAATCTTGTCCTGGGTCTGCAGCAGTTCCGCCGACTTGGTGATCGACAGGGACGGCAGCGTCGCCGGCATGAACAGCAGGGAGCCCTCGTTGAGGACCGGCATGAACTCGGTACCCAGTTTCATCGCCGGATAGACGGATACACCCAATGCGAGCACGGCGGCGGCGATGGTGAGCTTCTTCCAGCGCATCACCCAGGCGATGATGGGGCGGTAGATCCAGATGAGCAAACGATTCACCGGGTTTTTCTTCTCCGCCATGATGTTGCCGCGGATGAACAGCAGCATCAGCACCGGCACCAGGGTGATCGACAACAGCGCCGCGCCCGCCATGGCAAAGGTCTTGGTGTAGGCGAGCGGCGCGAACATGCGGCCTTCCTGGGCTTCGAGCGTGAATACCGGCAGGAACGAGACGGTGATGATCAGCAGGCTGAAAAAGAGGGCCGGCCCGACTTCGCGGCAGGCGTCGATCATGATCTGCAGGCGCCGCGCGTCCGGCGGCGCCCGTTCCAGATGCTTGTGCGCGTTTTCGATCATGACGATGGCCGCATCGACCATCGCGCCGATGGCGATGGCGATCCCGCCCAGGCTCATGATGTTGGAGTTGAGCCCCATCATATGCATGGCGATCATCGCCATCAGCACGCCGATGGGCAGCATGACGATGGCCACCAGCGCGCTGCGTGCGTGCATCAGGAATATGATGCAGACCGCCGCCACGATGATGCTCTCCTCGATCAGGATGCGTTTCAAATTGTCGATGGCGCGGTGGATCAGGTCGGAGCGGTCGTAGACCGTCTGCAGCGACACGCCCTGCGGCAGGCCGGAGGAGATTTCCGCGATCTTGGCTTTCAGATTGTGGATCACGTCGAGCGCGTTCTGGCCGTAGCGCGCGACGGCGATGCCCGCGACCACCTCGCCTTCGCCGTTCAGTTCGGTGAGGCCGCGGCGCTCGTCCGGCACCAGTTCGACCCGGGCGATGTCGCGAATCAGCACCGGCGTGCCCTTGTCCGTCTTCACCACCAGGTTCTCGATGTCGGAGGCGCCGCGCAAATAGCCGCGGCCGCGCACCACGAATTCGGTCTCCGCCATTTCGATCACCCGGCCGCCGACGTCGCGGTTGCTGGCGCGGATCACTTCGGAGAGCTTCATCAGCGATATGCCGTAGGCCTGCAGCTTCCTCGGCTCCACCGTGACCTGGTAGGTCTTGACGAACCCGCCCACGCTCGCCACTTCGGCCACCCCCTGGGCCTTGGTGAGCTGGTAGCGCACGAACCAGTCCTGGATGCTGCGCAGTTCCGCCAGCGAGCGGTCGGCCGCGAGCACGGCGTACTGGTACACCCAGCCGACGCCGGTGGCGTCCGGCCCCAGCGTCGGCGTGACCCCGCGCGGCATGCGCCCCGAGGCGAAGTTGAGGTATTCCAGCACCCGCGTGCGCGCCCAGTAGATGTCGGTGCCATCCTCGAAAATGACGTAAATGAAGGAAGCGCCGAACACCGACAAGCCCCGCACCACCTTGGATTTGGGCACGGCCAGCATAGCGGTACTCAAGGGATAGGTGATCTGGTCTTCCACCACCTGCGGCGCCTGGCCCGGATACTCGGTGTAGATGATCACCTGCACGTCCGACAAATCCGGAATCGCATCCAGCGGCGTACGCATCACGGAATACACGCCCGCGGCAACGACGAAGAACGTGGCGAGCAGCACCAGAAATACGTTGCGCACCGACCATTCGATGATGCGTCCGAGCATGTCAGTGCCCCTTATGCGCGTCGGCGGCGGGCTTGTCTCCGGTGGACCGCTTCGTTTCGATCGCCGGCTTCGCTTCGGCGGACGGCTTCGACTGCGTGGACGGCTGCGCCTCTTTGGACGGCGTCGCCGTGGCCGCTTGGGCGCGAACGATGACGTATTCGCCGGGCGCGCCCGCGACCGTCTCGAAGTCGATTCTCTGACCGGGTTTCAGCGTGCGCAACAGCGCCGCGTCCTTGACCTTGAAATCCATGGTCATCGCCGGCCACTTCAGGGTCGGGATCGGGCCGTGCGCGAGCGTCACGCTGGCGGTCTTTGCATCGACGGCTTCGACCGTGCCCTCGCCGCGATGCGTCGCGCTCGCGGCGCCGGCGGCCGCCGCAGCGGGTTTCGCCTCGCCCTTCGCGTCCGGCTTCGCCGCCTGCGCGCTCTGGCCGAAGCCTGCGAACGCCGCTTTGAGGTTGCTCTCCGCGTCGATCAGGAAGTTCGCGCTGACGACCACGTTCTCGCCTGCCTTGACACCCTCCAGAACCTCGATATACCCGTCGGCGCGCATCCCCAATTTCACCGGCCGCGGTTCGAACCGTCCCTCGGCGCGCTGCACCAGCACCAGTTGCCGCGTGCCGGTGTCGAGCACCGCGGAATCGGGCACGCTCAAGGCCTGCCCTTTGCCGCGCGCGGAGATGAACTCCACCCGCGCGTACATCGACGGCTTGAGCAAGCCTCCCGGATTGGCCAGTTCCACCCGCACTTTCGCGGTGCGCGTCTCGGTGGTGACGGTGGGATAAATGAAAGTCACCTTGCCCGCCAACGCCTTATCCGGATAAGCATCGACCTTGATGTTCGCGGACTGTCCGATGCGCACCCGCCCGAGATCCTGTTCGAACACGTCGGCCAGCAGCCACACCTGCGACAGGTCGGCGACTTGGTACAGCACCTCCCCGGCCATGAAGCGTTTGCCCTGGATCGCGGGTTTTTCCAGCACCACACCGTTCGCGGGCGAGCGCAGCGTCAGGTACTGGGTAGTCCTGCCCTCCTGTGTCAGGCGCTGCAATTCGGTTGCGGAGATATCCCAGTTGCGCAAGCGCTGCAAGGCGCTGTCGGCGAGGCGCTGCATGCTCGCCTGCGTTTCCGCGCTGCCGCCGGCGAGCATTTGCACGCCTCTTTTCGCGATCAGATATTCCTGCTGCGCCGTGATCAGCTCGGGGCTGTACACGTCCATCAGCGCCTCGCCCTTTCTCACCGCCTGGCCGGTGGTGTTCACGTAGAGCCGCTCGATCCAGCCATCAAATTTGGTGGTGACGGTGTGCAGCAAGCGCTCGTTCGCCTGCACCGTCGCCACCGCCCTGATGGTGCTGTTGAGATCGCGCATGGCGACCGCCTCGGTTTTCACGCCGAGCTTTTGCACCTTGTCCAGGCTCAACTTGACCAGCGGGGTGGCCGACGCAGGCTCGTCATCCTCATACACGGCAATGTAATCCATGCCCATCGAGTCTTTTTTCGGCACCGGCGAGGTGTCCGGCAGGCCCATCGGATTGCGATAGAAAAGAATCTTGGCTTTGGCTTTGTCCGTCGGCGCTCCCGCCGCGTCGTCCGCGTACACCGGCACGAAATCCATGCCGTCCGCGGCTTTTTTCGGCACCGGAGAAGTATCCGTGGGCGTCATCGGGTTGCGGTAATGGAGGACCTTGCGTTCGGACTTGGCGCCGGCCTTGCCCTCGGCCGCCCGTGACGCGGACGGCGCCGGCTGATTCACGCCCCACCAATAACCGGCCGCCAGCAATGCCCCCCCCAGTACCACCGCCGCCGCGAACAAAACAGTTGGCTTCATTATTATTCCCTTGCCTTGGATGTCAGAACATCTGTCTGCCGGCGAGCAGCTCGATCTCGGCCAGCGCCTTGTTGAAATTCACCAGCTCCTTGGCGCGGCTGATCTCATAGCTGAACAAAGTCATCTGGCTGTCGAGCAGCATCAGCACGTCGGCGCGGCTCACCTTGTAGGCTTCGAGCGTTGCCTCGACCGCGAGCCGTGCCTGCGGCAGGATGTCGGTCTCGTACAAGCGCACCGATTCGCGGCTTTGCTCGGCGACCGCGACTTGTTGCCGCAGCCTGGCCAACACTTCGTTTTGCTGCCCCCGCAGCATTTCCAGCGTCTGCTCGCGCAGCGCCTGCGCCTCGGCGATGCGCGGCTCGATCTTGTCCTTGCGCCACACGGGAAGGTTCATCGCCACGGTAAAGCTCACCATATCCTCCCGCGGCATGCCGGCGAGGTCTCTTTCCCTCTGGCCGTAGGAAAAACGCAGGTCGAAGTCCGGCTGGACTTCCTTGCGCGCAAGTTCGAGCGTCTTCGCGCTGCGCTCGATCGCGCTTTGCAGTCCGAGCAATTGCGGGCGCTCGCGCAGCGCTGTCTCTCGCAGGGCTTCGACATCGATTGCGGCATCGCGCAGGCGTGGCAGTCGCGCCGCGATAGGCGCAGCGTTTCCGCGCCGGCCGAGCAGCCGCGCGAGTTCGGCTTCCATCACCGGGCGTTCGCGTCCCATCCGCAGCAGCTCCTCGCTCATCCGGCCAAGCTGGGTCTGCGCCTTCAGCACCTCGGCCTGCGCCGCCTGGCCGACGGCGTAACGGCTCTCGGCTATATGAAGGAACTGCTCCAGAATTCGCCGGTTGCTTTGCAGCAGCCGGACGGTCTCGTCGGTCAGGGCGAGGTCGAAATACGCCAGCTTGACGTCGCGTACCACGCGGTTGCCGGTTTCGCGCAGGCCGTAGCCGAGCGTTTCCGCGTCCTTCGCCGCCACCTGCTCGCGCAATGCGCGCTTGCCCGGGTAAGGCAGCTTCTGCGACAGCCCGAGCATTTTCATGGTCATGTCTTCGCGGTTGAGGCGAAACGGCTGGATCGGCACGTTGAGCAGGCCGGCTTCCAGCATGGGGTCCTCGAGCGCGCCCGCGGGACGCACGCGCTGATGCGCGGCCTCGGTTTCTTTCGCCGCCGCGCGCAGCTCGGGATTGTTCCGCAGCGCTTCGGCGATAAGCGCGCCGAGCGCGGGCGCCGCGGCGCGATCACCGCCTGGGTCCACCTCGACGGACACCACCGCGGCGGCCTGCGCCGGGAGGATCTGCGCACATGCGGGCGTCGCCGTGATTGCCGCGGCCACGGCCGCCGTAAACAGAGCGGCGGCCCGGCGCATGCGCCCAAACAACCTGGTCAAACTCATCGGCATCATCATCTCCTCCCCACCACAGTCAGTGCGTTTGGACGAACGCCTCGGCGGCGCCCCGGCTGGAGCGCCGCGGAAGCGCACCGGCGTGTCGCTTATTTCACTTTCTCCAAACGCAAGACCGTGAATTCGCCGCCGACGCCGTCGGCATCGAATTTGATCTTGTCTCCCGGTTTCAACTGGTCGAGCATGGTTTTGTCTTTCGCGCGGTACACCATGGTCATCGCCGGCATATCGAATTTTGGCATCGGTCCGTGCTTTATCGTGACCTTGCCCGCGGCCTTGTCGATCTTGCGCACCTCGCCCTCGGTCAATGCCGCGGTCGAAGCGGCCGCGGCAACTGGTGCCGCTTCGGTTTGTGGATGATGCCTGTCGTCCGCGGTCGCCTTGAACGCGAGCCCCGCGCCAAGCATCGACACCGCGATCAAGATGGAGTTGCGAGTCATGTCTCTTTCCTTTCGTTGGTAAACAATCAACCGTCGTGCTTCAACGCCTATTTGACCGAGACCTTGCCCATCATACCGGCCTCGAAATGTCCCGGCTGCAGGCAGGCGAAGTCGAACGTGCCGGCCTTGGTGAATCGCCATACCAGCTCTCCGGATTCGCCCGGAGCCAGCGTCACCATGTTCGGCTCGGCATGCTCCATCCCGGGCATTTTGCGCATCAGTTCGGCGTGTTGCTTCAGTTCGGCCATGGAGCCGATCACCAGCTCGTGTTTGATCCGACCGGCGTTCCTGACCGCAAATCTGATGGTCTCGCCGCGCTTCACATTGATCTTAGCAGGCGTGTATTTCATGTCGTCGCTCATAAGCACCTGGACCGTGCGTGAGACCTTCTTCGGGTCCCCGTGTTCGCCCAACGCCTGCGCATGCCCACCGTCGCCCGAGTGCCTGCCCTCGGACTTGCCGTGCATCATGCCCGGCATCATCCCCTGCATCATTCCCTTATGCGCATCGTCGTGCGCGTATGCCGCAATCGGCGTCACCGCGAGCGCGACAAGCATAAGCATTCTGGCTTTCATGGGTCCGTATCCTCCGGTTAATGGTTGCAATTTCGGCTACCACGGTAAGTTTTTGTGGTCGTCCGGCTACAGTTCGGCGTGTCGGCATCATGCCGTCTCCGGACCGACAGGAATCTGACATCAGCATTACATTTTTGTAATCTTATCGGGGGAGCAAGGTGCTAGCATCCGTTTGGTTTTGTGGTACCTCATCCCCCACGGCGAACATCCCTGCGGCCGACAAGCTCAACCTACATCTTCTTAACTTTCCCTGAGAGGCGGAGAATGAACAAGATCACCGGAATGACTTTAGCAACAGTTTTGGTCCTGAGCGGCTGTGGTGGCGGTGGCGGAGACGGAAGCTCTCCTGCTGCGGCTTTGCCTGCTGCAACAACTGTTAGCGGCACCGCAGCCAAGGGAATCATCAAGCAAGCCAAAGTGCTTGTCTGCCGGATCGTCAACGGCGTGCCGGAGCCGGATGCTTCCTGTGCTTCGACCACCACTGGAAATGATGGTTCCTACGGCGTCGCTTTTGCCGACGGCTATACCGGGCCGGCGATGATCAAGGTCATGCCGGGGACGGCTAGCACCATGGCGGACGAAACAACCGGCACTGACATTCCCTACAACATGATTATGCGGGCGGTAGTTCCCGCGGTTTCCAAGACGACCACGGTTTACGTGACACCGTTCAGTGAAATGGCTGCCAGTGCCGTGAGCACGACGACTATCGATGCGACAACCATCAGGCAGTCCATCGACGCGGTCCAATCCGTCATGTCGACGCTCGGTGTCGATATGAGCGTAATGCCGATGGTGGACCTGAAAGACAATGGGTCCGATTCAGGCATGTTGACCAAGCAATCCAACATGGTCAAACAACTGGCCAGGGTGGCAATGGCGGCGAAGAACTCCAATTTGCTCAAAGATGCGAGCGGGGTTGCCTGCAATGCCGCAGGCGCCACGACGTCACAGCAAATTGCGTGCGCGGTTGCGGCAATGGCGCGGGTAATGAACAGTTACGTCACGGCCGATACGGCGAAGTCGGCAAACGTGCTTGCCGCATTGAACGCTCAGAACGCCACCAGTGTGAATATGCCTATCCTCAAAGCGGACGGAACTATTGGTATGCAACTGGCTGACATGACTTCTTCCGCATCCATGCAAACCGCGATGCAAAATGCGGGAATGACGGTGACCGCCGCCGCGAATACGGTAAATGTGATGATGGGCGGAATGCGCTAGGTCGACAGTCCGCTTCACGGTCCGGCTTTCCGCAATGTAATCCCCGCGTCACCTTCCCGTGGGGGTGCGGCTTCCAAACACAGCGACGCAAAGGACAGGATCAGCCACGCGCCTGCAAGCCGCGCCGTAATCTTCCGCTGAATCGAGGACGTCACCGGTGCTTCTGCTCGGACATTCGTCATCATGGGATCGAATGCCGCCCTGCGTTCATAACTTGACGCGGTTGAGCCGCAACGCGTTGGTAACCACCGACACCGAGCTCAGCGCCATGGCCGCGCCGGCGAAAACCGGCGACAGCAGCAGGCCGAACACCGGGTAGAGCACGCCCGCGGCAACCGGGATGCCGAGCGCGTTGTAGCCGAACGCGAACACGAGGTTCTGGCGGATGTTACGCATGGTGGCGCGCGACAGCACGGCGGCGCGCGCGATGCCGCGCAGGTCTCCCTTCACCAGCGTCACGCCGGCGCTTTCCATCGCCACGTCGGTGCCGGTGCCCATGGCGA